>ERZ839823.618-NODE-618-length-48127-cov-4.354323_pt1 | contig 48127 bp, 38 predicted proteins | sample MGYA00519862_ERZ839823 | MGnify/ENA primary metagenome ERZ839823 (study PRJEB31850, sample SAMEA3708853) | human gut metagenome | biome: human gut; feature: human-associated habitat; material: faeces | place: China | collected 2014 ...
ACACGCCTCCTAAGCGTGGGGTCGGAGGTTCAAATCCTCTCTGGGACGCCAGAAAAACCGCTGTAAGCCTTCTGATAGTGTTCAAAGGGACAAAAGTAGACAGAATGTAGGTGCGGTAAAGGCGGATGGCGGTTGTCATCCGCCTTTACTGCGTTTGGTTTTTGTTTGCTCGTTTTGTTTGTTTTGCTTTTGGCTCGTGCCGCTCTTATGCCGGAAGCAGTACCGGATGCGCGGCGTCAGCTGTAAGCTGCGGCTGCTGCCGATTGGTTTCGGCTGCCGCCTCGTCGTGATCCCATTCTCCGATGTCACGGTAAACGATACGGATTTTCTGAGCCGAGTGCCGCGAGTGCTTTACGGCACGTTCTCCGACCTCGATCCGTGATATGAACAGGCGCACGATCTGAGGCGTCAGCTCGTCAATGGTCCTGTACCGTTTTGCCTTCTCGATGAACGCCTCCACATTGGCGGCCGACGCCTTCAGCTTTTCCAGCCGTTCTTCCTTCTGCGGGATCGCCTCGTCCAGCTCCCTCTGCTCGGCGTTGTAGTCGGCAGAGAGAAGACGGAACTGCTCGTTGGTTACGCGGCCGAGCACATTGTCCTCGTACAGCCGCTTGAACAGGGCGGTCAGCTCGTTCCTGCGCCTGCGCATGGTGTCAAGCTCCTTTTGCAGCGTGTTGATCTCCTGCCGAAGCTGCGCCGTGTTTTTGCGGTTGATGTACTCCGCAAACTGCCGCTCCTTTTGGCGGGCGAAGTGTGTCCCCCGCCGCAGATCGTCCAGTACGACGGCGTACAGCTCCTCCTCCCGGATGTGGTGGGGCGTGCATTCGCTCCTGCCGCGCTTGCCGTAGGTGTAGCACTTGAAGTTGTAGTCGGACTTTTTCATGCTGCTTGCCCGGTGCAGCACCATCGACCGTTTGCAGTCGGCGCAGTAGGCAAGTCCCGAAAAGAGATTCGGCTCGTCCATGTGCTTCGGCGTACGTTTTTTGTGAGTGCGCACCTCCTGCACGATATCCCATTGCTCTTTCCTGATCAGCGCGGGGTGCGTGTTCTCCACAACGGCGCATTCGCTTTCGGGGCGGTGCACCGTCGTTTTGTTCTTGTAGGATATCGTTGTGGTGCGCAGGCCTACGGTGTGTCCGAGGTAGACCTTGTTGTCAAGGATTCCCGTGACGGTGCTGCTGCTCCACGCATAGGGGCGGGTGAGGTCCAGCTTGGCATGACTCTTTTCGTGATGTCGGTAATAATAATTGCTTGGTGTCAGCACCTTTTCCTCACGGAGAATCCGGGCGATCTGATTGGGACCTTTGCCGTAGGCGCACAGAGAGAAGATATTTTGTACCACCGCCGCAGCTTCGTCGTCGGGGACGAGCTCCTTGCTCTCTCTGTCCGCCTTTTTGTAGCCGTAGGGAGGCCGTCCGCCGAGCCGCTCTCCCCGTTCCGCCTGCAGCTTCTTCACCGCACGAACCTTCTTGCTGGAATCCTTTGCGTGAAGCTCGTTTGCCCAGTTGCGTATCGGACTGAAATCGTTGCTCCCCTCGACCAGTGAATCGACACCGTCGTTGACCGCTATGAACCGCACCCCCATGTTCGGGAAGAACAGCTCAAGGTAATATCCCACCTGCAGATACTCTCTGCCGAGGCGGCTGAGATCCTTGACGATGAGCGTTTCCACCTCGCCGCGCTTGATCATTTCCTCGATCTGTTTCCATGAGGGGCGCTCGAAGTTTGTTCCCGTATAGCCGTCGTCCGCCAGGAACAGAACATTTTCAAAGCCGTTGTCAAGGGCGTACTTTTCAAGCATGAGCCTCTGATTGGTAACGCTGTTGGATTCGACGGCCTTTCCGTCGTCCTGACTTAATCTGCCGTATAGTATCGTGTATTTTTGGCTTGTCATTTTTGCATCCTCCTTTTATGCAGGGCAAGCCGATACGGTATCACACAGTATACCGTATCGCCTGCCGAAAGTCTATCCGAAACCGAAAAGTTTCAGAAACTTTTTGCATCCCTTCCGAGGTCTTCGTCTATGAGAGACAGCATTTTGTCCGTAGCTGTGGCTTTGGCGTCAGAGAGGAATACGGAGGAGATAATAAACCGCTTTCCCTTTATCAGCATTTCACGCTCACGGACGCGGGAGTCTCCCTCGTGCATGCAGACCGTATCACGGAAGAGAGTGAGCGCCGCGCCGCTGTCGTATTTTTTAACCACGGCATTCTCCGGCCTGTAGCTGCCGAGGATCCCCGTTTCAAGATATTCTTTGTAATCGTTCATTGTATTCCTTTCCGCCGTAAGGCTGTTCGTATTTTCACATTCCGCCCATCACGGGACCGGACTTTTCCTGTAAATCCGCAACCCCTAAATATGCGAGAGATTTATTTGTGCAACCCCTAAATTGCCGATTTATTTTTAGACTGCAAAAGCCGTACAAAGCCCCTTGCGGTCGGCGTTGCCGTCCGCTGTAACCCGCCGAGGGATTGCTGTGCAACCCCTCGGCTTTCTCCTGCTTATTTTCGTACCGTGTGCCGATTCTCGCGAAACAGGACGCAAACCGCACAAAGGAACTTGAATCCTGCGAGTCTTGTAGAAGAAGAACTTCATGTCAGAAAAAGGTCCGCACACGCCGCCACAGGCGCCGTATTCCGCTCTTGTGCGCGGCGGTCGGGGTTGTATGCCCGATTCCGCTGTTGTCGGCACACGGGGCGTTTTTTGGGATTGTCGTCAGAGAAAAGAACAATGCAACATTGCAAGTGGGTCGGCGGGGGCTGCAGTGTTTCATCCTTCCTTCAAGGACACCTCTGCAATGTTGCAATCTTCCTTTTCCATTGACCACAGCCATCTTGCGCCCGCTTTCCGTGTGACGATGCCGGAGATATTCTTCTTTGCCTCGTTTACCGTTCGACGGGAGATCCGCCTCTCCGCCGCCGCACGGATGATCTCCTCGCAGTGAAGCTCCGCTCCGTCCTCCAGCATAGAGCGGATGAGTTCCTCCGCCTGCGCGGTCTTGGTTTCCGGCTGTGAGGTGAAGCCCGACAACAGCTCTTCAGCGGAAATCTCGTCATAGCCGTCGAGCCAGCGGAAGCCTTCTTCATCTCCAAGCTGAAAGGCAAGAGATTTCCCCTCCGGTGCAATGGAGGATTTGTCATGCACGACGATACGGACAGTTTTGTTTTTCCGCAGCCTGCCCACCACAAGCACGCTTCTTGCCGCCGCACGGAAGTCAATGGAGCCGAGTCCGCGGTAGGCGCTGCTCAAGCCTGCCGCCTTGTTGAGATGACCGACAAGCACGACGGCACAGCCTGTCCGCTGCGCCACCTGACCGACCGACTTCATCACCTCACGGATTTCATTTGCCCGGTTCATATCGATCCGCTCTCCGAGGTAGCCCTGCAGTGGGTCAAGGATCAGCAGCCGGGCGTCGCACTGCACGATGGCCTTTTCAATGCGGCTGTCCAGCAAATGCAGGGATTTTTTATCCTCGCGGATATTGATGATCCTGTCCTGATCGGCGTCCGCTTCGATAAGGCGGGGCTTTACGGTATCCTCCAGTCCGTCCTCCGCCGTCTGGTAGATGACGTTGAAGGGAGGCAGCGGCTTCTTCATTCCCGGCATCGGTCTGCCTGCGGAGCAGGCGGCGGCAAGGCGGAGCGCAAGGGTGGTCTTGCCCTCGCCGGGGTCGCCCTGCAGAATGGTTAGCTTTCCGAAGGGGATATACGGATACCACAGCCAGTCCACCTCCCGCAGCTGCACCTCCGACATTCGGAGGATTTCGGGTTCGTCGTGTATCATAATGTTTTTCCTTTCTTTTCTGTTGTTTTCTTTTTCGCTCGGCACAGTCATATACATCCCGCCTTTCATAAAAATTTGTTTTGCGGCGCACGGCTCTGTTCCGCGAGAGAAAGTTCACCGTCCTTTCCCGCGCTCCGCAGTTTTTCCTGTACACCCGACAGCGTTCCTACGCTCCTTCTGACCGTGTATCGCATCGGCGTTTGTGCCTTGCTTGCCGTGTCCTCCTTCGAGAGCGCATGGTCTGCGCCTTTCTCCTACGGCACGATCCCTCGGATCGCTGTCCCCGCAAAGTCCGCCGCCGCATATCCTGTCGGCAGGATATGCGGTTGTGTTTGAGAGGATATCCCCTCATTCTTCTTTGGGAAACGATTCTCCGGCTGTCATAGTTGTGTCATAACGGCGGAGAGGAGAGAAAAATATCCCTTCACTTTTCCTGCCGATTCAATGCCTGTCTGACACAGTCCTGACATAACGGCAGAAAAGAAATATGTCCGGCGGGGAAAAGTCCTTTGCCTGTTTCCTCACTCAGAGGTGCTTTTTAGCCCCTGTTTCAGAAAATTTATCCTCTCAATTGTCCAAAGGAAAAAATGCAGGGGGATACAACCAAAAATTTTTCCTCTCACTTTTTAAGCCGAAAAATCGGGGAGTTGACTACCCGAAAAACGAAAAGTTTACAAAATATTCAAAGTTAACGGAGCAATTTGAGCGCAAAAAAAGACGCCTGCTTTTTTACAAGCAGACGCCCATTGAAAATATGTTGATTCTATTTTTGGCGCAGACGGCAGATGCCGTCCGAATCATCTCTTGCCTTGAGAACGGCGGCAAGCTCCGCAATGAATTTCCGATTGAGGTGATCCACGCTGCCGCGGTTCATGCCGTGCGCCTCGGCATATCTGCGAACGGACTTGCCCTCGATATACCGTTCCTTGAAATACGCGCCGTAGTCCTTGAGAACGGTTTTGAGACAGTCGTTCAGAAAGGACAAGTCCTCTTTGAGAATATCGAATTCTTCCTTCTCCAACAAGCCGATATACCGTTTCTGCGACACGCACAGCCTGTATCGGCGCAGATCGGTTTTATAGTTTTTGCATAGGTCTTTGGCATAGTCGGTATAGGTCTGAGAGGAGCGAAATCGACGGTATTCGTATGCAAGCTCTTCCTCGTCCTACAGTTTCTTTCTTCGGATGGGGCCGCCAAAGCCGCCGCCTTTCAGATTCTCTATATGCGTGTCCGTGATCCTGACCTGCGGCTGACGGGTGAACTTATCCATCCGTTCGCCGTTCACCTCCACCGTTTCGCAGAAGGATTCCTTTGTCATGCAGTAATACTTGCATTCGCAGGCGTCGATCCCCTCGTGAAAGATGACCATCTGCTCTCCGGTATCCGCATCGGGAACGACGGCTGCCACATAGACGAATTTGCTGTCGTACCGCCTGTAAAAGCCGGCAAATATTCTTCTGTTGCGCTTTTCCATTGGCACCCCTTCCTGCGATTGCGGAATATATTTGATTTTATGCTTTCCGTATCTCTTTGAAAATGGAGACTATCGTCGGTTTTCTTCCGTAAAGCAATACTCCTACACGGTATATCTTGGCAGAAAGAAAGCCGATTCCTACGGTTGAACCGATAAGAACCGCAATGGAGATTGCGATTTCATACCACGCTACCGTGCTCATGCAGATTCTCGTAAACATCGCCATGGGTGAAATGAACGGGATATACGAACAGATTTTCATCAGCGTCGTATCAACGTTTCCTCCCGCCATAGCAAACACGACAATCATAAAGGCAATAATAAACAAAAACGTGATCGGCAACACCGAGGTATTTATATCCTCCAGTTTTGAAGCCGTCGATCCGACCGCGGCGTAAAGAAAGGCATAAACAAGAAAACCGAGAGCGAAGAAGACAAGCATATAGACAAACAGGTCAACGGGGATATTGAAGAAGGATGCGATCATCATGTTATCGTTCCATGCGGATTTATTGACACCGTAAAACAGAATCGCGGAGCCGAATACCGCTATAAGTTGAGCAAATCCGGCAATACAGGAGGCCAGAACCTTGCCGAACATCATGCTTGCGGGCTTTGCGCTGGTTATCAGCACTTCCATCGCTCTTGAGCTTTTTTCCGTCGCTACGTTGGTTGCAACCAGTTGACCGTAAAGCATGATCACCATATACAAAGCAAAAACCATGATATAGGTGTAGAAAAAGTTCTGTGTCTGATCTTTTCCGAGCACACTCGTATTCCCACGGATGTTGGCGGACATAATCTCTCCTACCTGCTCGGGTGTAAAGCCGTACCGAATCATCGCATTTGCTCTGTAGGCCTCCTGCAATGCGGCATTGGCAACAGACATGTTATAATCGGAGATAGAAAGATTGTTTACGTAATACGTGTATGAATCCGCACCGTCCATAACAAACGCGCATTCTGCATCTCCCGAAATTACCTGTTCTTTGATGTTCTCAACCGTTCCGCCGGACACCGTTACATTGTAACCGGTAAAGGCTGCGGAGAAATACTCTTTGACGAAACCCGAAAGAGCTTCATCCTCCGCATATACGATCATCACGGGCTTTTCTTTCGTACTGTCGCTTTGGAACGCAGATTTGATGTTGGGAATGAACATAACAACTGCGAGCACCACAACGAGAAAAATCGTACTGCCCACAAAAATCTTGTTTTTCAGATAGCCTTTGATTTCAAATCTGAATATTTTTCCAAACTGTTTCATAATCGTCCTGCCTCCTTATTCCTGTTCGACCGCATATTCCACGAATATATCGTTCAGGGAGGGTTCAAACACCCTGATCTCGTCAATATCATACTTTCCCGCAAGGTGTTTCATTGCGGTCTGCTTATCGTTGGGACTTGCAAGCCGAAGTATGAGAGAGCCATCCTCCTGTACGGTGCAGTCGTCTTTGAAATCTGCTTTGATCTGTTCGGGATTTTCCGTGCGCACGACTAAACGGTCGCGGACATAATTTCTCTTGATTTCGCGGAGGTCGCCGTGAAGCACGACTTTTCCCGCATTGAGAATGGCAATGCTGTCGCAAAACTCCTCTATGTAGCTCATCTGATGGCTTGAAAACAAAACGATTTTTCCCCGCGCAATCTGTTCCTTCACCACATCCTTCAGAAGTATTGCATTGACCGGATCAAGTCCGGAAAACGGCTCGTCGAGAATAACGATTTGGGGATCGTGTGCAAGTGCTGTGATCAACTGTATTTTCTGTTGATTCCCTTTGGATAGAGTATCCAACCGTTTATTGCGATACTCGTACAACTCCAGTCTTTTCAGCCAACGATCCACCGACTGCACGGCGTCTGTACGCTTCATGCCTTTCAGCTCGGCGAAATAGACAAGTTGGTCTATAATCAACTTTTTAGGGTACAGACCCCGTTCTTCCGGAAGATATCCAAGGCTTATTTTATCATAATCAATCGGCTTGCCGTCTGTCAGCACCTCGCCGGCATCAGCGGGAAACACATTCATCAGAATACGGATAGAGGTTGTTTTTCCGGCGCCGTTTCTTCCGAGCAACCCAAACGCCTTTCCGCTTTCTGCGACAAACGAAACTCCCTTGAGAACTTTCTTTTCGCCGAAAGACTTGTCGATGTTTTTCAGTTCAAGCAACATATTTTGTACACCTCGCAAAAAATCTTTTTAATGGAAAGATACTGCTTTTAAGTTTTTATTGGTTGAAAACGGCATTCGCTCATGGAAAAGCAGGCACGGAATAAACAAGAAGGCAGGGTGCACACGCACTCTGCCTTCTGACATAACAACCCTGTGAAATTACCGAGCGGACTGAATAGGCACGACAAGAAAGCGGTCACACACCGCTCGAAGGATGCAGTTGTACCTCTGTGCATCGTCATAGCCTCGTCCTCGCTTTGCGCTTTTTCTTCACCTCGATATTTTGGGAAGCGGAGAGTCCTCCGCGTGACTTTACTATTATATGTAGTATAGCATAAAATCGTGACAAATACAATCCCTTTTCGCCTGATTTCGATTTTTTTCCGAGGATTTCAGCCATTCTGCGAACAAAACTGCTGACCTAAGCTAAAAAAGCAGGAAAGCGGAAGCCTTTTTGACTCCCGCTTTCCTGCTTGCCCCGTATCGACTTTAACCCACCGGTCATTTTTTGTCCCTTTGGGCGTAAAGCCTTTATTTTAAAGGGTTTGCGGCGTTTTTTGTTTTTCCGCCTATTAAGCGGTTTTTACTGCCTACCGCAAATTTTTTCTGTTACTGAGCCTTAAAAAAAGTTTGCTAATTGGATTCGAACGATTTTTTAAAATTTGCTAATGAAATCTGCAAATTTGCTAATTTCTCATTAGCAAGCCTTTTGACCTGCGATGATCGAAGCCAAAGTATTAGCAAGCTCGGGCGACTTTTGCAACTGCTCAATCAGTGCCGCAAGGTCAACGGTTTGAGATTGCGATTCTTCCGGCGGAGGCGCAACTTTTCTTAAATCGGGGTTAGAATAGAACGCGCTTTCAAATTTCTGCGCGTTGATTTTTCTGTCTTCATCAAGAATATGCGCATACACCTTTGTAATCATATCAATTTCCGCATGACCCGTATCGCCCTGCGTTGCCTTTAAATCTCCGTGATTTAATTTCAGCTTATATGTGGTGCTTGAATGACGGAGTGAATGGAAAACCACATTGGGAAGTCCGGCCTTTTCCTTGAGCAGCAAAAACTCCTTTTCGATAATGCGTTTCTCACACGGTCTGCCGTTAGATAACGCAACAACCAAATTAAAGTCGGCATATTCATCACCGAGAAATTCTTTCAGCTCATTTTGCGACTTTCTCCATTCCCTGAGTATATACGCCACTGTTTTCGGCAACCAAACCTTACGAATACTCGAATCGGTTTTGGGCTTTTTAAGAACGAGGCGTGTGCTTGTGTTCGGCATAAGCGGAATGAATATGTGGTAAATATCCTTTTCTCCCAACATTTCAATTGCTTGCTTTGTGCAGCGCACAAGCTCCTTGTCGATAAAAATGTAAGCATCATCTGCGGCGATGTTCGCATCTTCAATATGAACATTGTCCCAAGTCAATCCGAGAATTTCTCCCAAACGAAGCGAGCAGGCAAACGAGAGATTCATTGCGATATATAGTTTACTGTCTGTGCATTCATCTAACGCTTTGCGTATTGTATCGGTATTCCAAATATCGCGTTTTTTATATTCTGTTTTAGGAAGTACCACATTATCAAACGGGTTTTTACCTATCAGTTCCCATCGCACAGCCTGTTTAAAAGCGCAACGGAGTAATTTTATGATTTTAACGATAGTTTTATCCGTCACATACTCGGTGCTTGGTTTTCTGCTGCCACGTGAAACGGCAGGCGTTTTCTTCAGCGTTTGAACATATTGGTCTACAACACGGGCAGTGACCGCCTGAACCTCCAACTCACCTATAATCGGGTTGATGTAATTTGCAATAATGGCTGTATTACTGTCATACATAGAAACGCCCCACTTGTTTACACCGTAGGTGCGAACAAAATCTTCCAGAAAGCTCGACACAGTGGTTTTATTTGGAGGCAGAAAAGTTCCGTTAAATTGCTGATTTTCAATTTCTGCTTTCCTTTTCAACGCTTCCTTATGTGAATGACAGGTTTCCCATTTTTGCTTTGTTTCACCCCTTTCGTCTGTGTAGCTGCAAACCACGGAATATGCTTTTTTCTCTTTATAATAGATGCCATGACTGTATCTCCTTTATTGATTCATACTATCAAGCCACGCATCAAAAGAAGGCTTTGAAATTCTGACATATTTGCCGATTTTCACCGTTTTAAAAGGTGCGTCCTTACAGACAGCATATGCCATACTCTTGCTTATATGTAAAATTTCAGCTATTTCCTGAACAGAATAAGTCCTTTTTTCGGCGTTGGCCCGACAAGAGTTGTTATTATTTTCAACTGCCATATTTTCTCCTTTCCGGACAGTTGAACAGATACAGTTTGATCTCTATCACGACATAGTATATTATACAAATTTCGCCTTAAAACATCAACAACTGCCTGACAACCGCCCTAAATAAAAAATGTAATTGTTTTAAACTGAATCTTCATACCGGGCCATTTCCTGCGCTTTTTCAACCGCGTATTTGCAGGCTGCGCTATGCACTGTTTAATTTATGGGTATGCTCCGACATATCATCACGGCATACTGTCCGTAAACCCTGTATAACTCCCGATAGAAGTTTATTAAGTTTTCAAGGTACATAATCGGTTTTTAATCCATACAATTATAAAAACGGGAAATATTCTGTTTTTTCTTCAATTTAAAATAAATTTTTTAAATCTAATTATATATAAGGTAATTCAAGCCTTGACAACCACAATATATTGTGGTAATATACTTTTGTAATTGATTTTTGTGCAAGCCGTATGCGGCAACCGTAACGCTTTATGTTACATCGCACATATATGATGAGTTTGTAATCAAGTGCCGACTTTAATTTCCGCTTTTTTAAGCGCGGAATTTTCAGTTGGCGCTTTTTATATAGATATTAAAGCCTTCGGGCAGAAAGGAGAAAATGAAAAGAAATTATGTTATCATACAGATAACGGACAAAGTTAAAACAAAATAATGTCGGGAATATCCCGGATTATCAGAGTAACCGTATGTGTTAAAAGAAAAACGCAGCGGTTCCTCTTTTTTTGTTTTACGGAAAAGAAAGAGGGAAAATTAATGAGAAGATTACAAAGGCTGTGGGGATCGGTTTCGGTGCTCACAGCGGCGGTTTTAGCGGGTATATGCTTTTTAAGAGGCAATACGCAGCGCATTTTCCTTATGGGTGTTTTTGCACTTTGGATAGCGTATTCCTTTGAGGTGTTTTTAATGCCGGTAATAAAACGGTATAAGTACCGCAGGAAATTAAGGAAAATCCGAAAAAAACCGCAAAATCACAGCGGAAGTAACGGCGCAGAGCTGCAAAGGCTTTATTACCTGCTTTTATGCAATGCAAACCATAGGATAACGGGATACATAAAAAGTATTTACCCGGAGGCTGTATGGAAGTGGGAAACTGCTGCACCCGAAAAGGTTATAACCGAGGGTGAAACCGGCAGAATAAGGCTTTTTAATGTTGATGACTATAACTTTGCCGATATTTCGTTTGATAATTCTGCAAATATAGAATGTACCTTTCTTAAAGCCGTCAGCTTTAAGGGGGCAGCGCAAACCGAATGCAGAGATGAAACGGCGGAAAAACCGAAAAACGAAACAGATCCGCAGATATGGTTTGAAAAGAACGGTCGCGTTATACTCAAAAACCTTATAGCAGATTTAAGCTCAAGAGGGCATAACACTCTAACCGTAAGGGACGACGGGAGCTGCGTTGTAGAGCAGGGAGATAAAACCGTAGAGGTATCTCACCTTACCGACTTCCCCGAAAGAGTGTATTATCCGAGGCTTATAAAGGTACTCGCGGGCGCGGGAATAGCGGCAAAGAGCGTAGATAACGGTTTGGCGGTAAGCTGGTAGGTGATTCTATGAAAAAGGGAATAACACTTAACGAATTAGCCGCCGAAATTTTCAGACAGAAAAAGGTTATGGAGGACTATATCGTAGAGTCTTCAAAGCTGTATATGGACGCGGAAAACGGCAACCCGCTTATCCGAATATTTGACGGAGAGGGCAATGACCGCATACTTCCGCTCGGAATAGGCGTTTACGCTCACAGGCAATTAGCGAGCTATTTATCCATACCGCAGAATTATTATAATCTTATGCTGGAAGAAAAGCCGGAGCTTTTAAGCGTAAATGTAAACGAATGGCTTGCAGGCTCTAAGGACAGACGAATGCTGCGCACACTTGACGGCGAGGCACGCGCCTTTTTGAGCGACCGATATAAGCGCATAGATAACTACGATATTGCACAGGCGACATTACCGATTATTTCCGAAATACCGGATGTGCAGATTGTAAGCTGTAACCTGACGCCCGGTAAGATGTATATAAAGGCGTTAAACCCGCGATTGTTTGACGATGTTTGTCCGGGCGATACGGTTCAGGCGGGAATAATCATAAGCAACAGCGAGGTAGGTCTCGGAGCGGTTAATATTCAGCCGCTTGTATACAGGCTCGTTTGCGAAAACGGAATGGTTATAAACGACGCTGTAAACCGCAAAACGCACCTCGGCCCTACAATTTCGGATAATGAAATTTTCTATTATTCAAAGGAAACGGTAGAAACCGACGATAAAGCCTTTTTATTAAAAATAAAGGACTCTGTGCGCGCGGCTGTTGACGAAACAAGATTCAGAATGGCGGTTGAGGATATGCGTATCGCAAAGTCTACGCCGATGAATACCGCTGATGTGCCTGAGTTTGTAAGGCTTACAAGCCGTACCTTCGGTATTACCGAAAATGAGGAAAAGGGAGTTTTGCAGCATCTTATAGAGGGCGGAGATTTATCGCTTTACGGACTTGCAAACGCAGTAACGCGGTTCAGTCAGGATGTAGAAAGCTATGACCGTGCAACGGATCTTGAAAGCATAGGTTATAAAATTCTTACAATGCCTAAAAAACAATGGAGCAGAATAAATTCTATGGCGGCGTAACCGCTGCCTTAAAAACGGAGGAATAATAAATGACAAATGAAAACGCTTTAACAACGCTGGATAGCTTCGTACTTCCGTCTATGACCGGAGAAAGAGCAGATCAGCAGATTGACGATCTCAACGATTTTGAGGGTATTATGATGACCTTCCCCAGAATTAAAATTCCGGGCGGCGGGTCAACGCTGTTTGAAATTCCGGGAGCAAGTCCGGATAAACCGGATTATGTCCCCGCAATCGAGGGTATTTTAATATACAACCATAATACCAACGCGTATTGGGAGGAAGGCTCGGAGTACGATATGAACACTTCACCCGTGTGCAGCTCGCCGGACGGCAAAACAGGCTACGGCAACCCCGGAGGCGCCTGTGTGGATTGTCCGTACAATCAGTACGAATCGGACCCGAACGGCGGTAAAGGCAAGGCTTGTAAGAATATGCGCAGTCTGTATATTCTTGAAAGCGGAAAACCGATGCCTATAAACCTGCTGCTGTCGCCTACAAGTCTTAAAGCATACTCAAACTTCGTACAATCGGCATTTTTAATGCGAAACCGACCGATATGGGGTTCACTTATTCATATTGAACTCAGAAAAGAAACAAACGGTCCGAATAATTACGCGGTTGCGGTGTTTAAGCTGTTAGGAGATTTTACCGGCGAAAAACTTGCGGAAATAAAAAGATATGCGATTGAAGCACGTGCAGGCATAAAAGAAATGCTTGAGCAGCGCGCAATAAATACCGAGGAACGAAATGAGCCTATCGACTCATTTACCGAAATTGACGACGGTAATGAGAGCGACGGCAATTCGTTCAGCGTAGCATAAAAGAAAATGCGGCATTGCCGCAATGTGTTAAAAGAGATGCTGTGGCAATACAGCGTCTCTTTTTTATTAGGAGGAAAAGATATAAGATGAAACCGTTAACAGCAGAGCAAAGTAAAATAGCAGAACTGAATCACGACCTCGTTTTTGAGTTTTTAAACGAATACAATCTGCCCGAATCGCAATATTATGATGTCGTTATATTCGGCTATCTTTGCGCGGTGCAGGAGTATTGCGAGAAACCCGAATTGCAAAAGTATTTGTTTTCAACGGTTGCTTGGAAAAAAATGAAATGCGCAGTTAAAAATCATAAAAAGTATTTATCGCAAGAAAAGCGTAATATACCAACAATCAGCCTTTCGGATATTAAAGACGGATATGACAGTTCTTTAAAAACGGATGAAACAGCGGCGGAAAACAAGCTTTTGGAAGATTTGAATTTCAGCCTGCTGCTCCATTCTTTAGCGTCAGCAATCACTGAAAAGCGAATGCGAATAATCCGTATGAAGCTCGCGGGCTTTCGTATGCACGATATCGCAAGGACGGAAAAAATGACATTTAGGGATATTAACCGTGTGCTTAACGATACATACGTGATTATTGAAACGCTGCTTTGATAAAAGAGAGGAAATGAAAGCATGAAAAGCTTGGTTTTAATAAGCGGGCATATTGTGTTTCCTTTGAAAGAAGGTATATCTGCATATATCGCCTGCTCAAAAGGAATAATACAGACCTCTAAAGTGGTTAATATTATTTCTTTTACAAAGGATTTTGCACATTTTGAAACAATGAATTCGGAGTATAAGGTAACACCCGAAAAAAGCCCTGTTAAAGCGGCAGAGGTATTGCCTGAGTGTGCATAAAATAAAAAACGGGTGCGGGAATTTTCCTGCGCCCGTTTTCAACGGAAAGAGGAATGAAAATGGATTTGTCTGAAAAACTGGCACATGTGGATATGACTGCGGATAACCGAATATCCGAAGAAGACCGGAAATACGGCGAAACGCATCAAAAGGCTTATGAAACGGCGCTCAGTGATTTAAAAGGACTTGTTTTATACTGTAACAGTATGAATACGGCGCAGGATGAAATTCTCGGTGACTATGATGGGGCAGAACGGATATACCGCGGATATACAAATATAAAGGATTTCTCGGCAGATAATATTGAAAAAACAATTTATGCTATTCACCGCCGTTTTGTTATATTCATTGTGAATTATTTTAACAGGACATACAATGTTGAGTTAGAAAGTGATAAAATCGCAAACAGTCTTATTCCGAAGAAACCCGAATACGATTACGAGAATGATAAAAGTTATAACGAACGATGTCGGGAATGGAAAATAACAATGGATAATTTATCACTTTGCTTTAATGATGTATTGGATCGGATTTTAATTCAGCTTGACGGCAGAACCTTTGCAGACCGTGCATTGGATGAAATTATTGAAAAAAGCATTTCAAACTCTGTAATCCGCGACACAAGATGTTTTGAAGTAAAGGGTGATACAATTTGTTTCAAAGATTATTTCTGTAATTATACCGATTGGTACAGCAGTGAAAATTGGGAACTCAGAGAGAGAATGAAAGACATCTTACCGGCGCTTTGGCATTATGAAACGGGACTGTTTTATAATTACGGCTATCCCATTTCAAAAATTTTATACCGTTTCAGTTGCCCCGAAGCAGAATTCGACGGCAAAAATAAGCTTAAAAGTCTTAAATGCTTTAAAAACGGACGGGTTGATGTGAAATTCACAAGCAAACAAAATGCAAGCGAATTTGCACAGAAATATCTCGGCTCGGTCGATGGCGGAGGAATTGCGGAATGAAGTACAAAATATACCAAAGCTCCGTAAAGCAAAAGGATCGGGAAGAATTTAACCGAAAGCTGTTAAAGCTTATGGATAACAAGGAAACCGAAAAGTACGGTATTACCGGGGACGATGTATATAATGCGTATACCGGCGACGGCGGACTGCACGGACTGAACCGTAAGGATTACGACAGCTATTATACTTACAGTGAGGAAAAAAAGAATATTGAAAACGGACAGTTTTTTACCCCGCCGAAATTGGCTGAATTGTTAGTAAGCAGTGTAGCGCCATCAAAGGACGAAACCGTGGCGGATCTTACCTGCGGTGCGGGCGCGTTTTTTAATTTTCTTCCCAACGAGCATAATCTGTACGGCTGTGAAACGGATATTAAGGCATACAAGGTGGCAAAATTTCTGTATCCGGACGCAAATATAGAAAACTGCGATATAAGGCTCTACAATCCTGATATGCGGTTTGATTATGTTACTGCTGTCTCTATTGTTCTTGTTTCTTCCGTCTTTTCATAGCGGTAAATATTATCTGCGGTTTTTACTGTTCTTTCAAAATCCGGCAGGGATATATTTTTGTAATCCTTTTCCCTTGCCGCGCAATATTGTGAGATTATAAGCGCCGCGGTATATTCCGTTTCCGGCGATTCGGGGTAAATTATTTCCGATTTTATACCATCTGTTTTATCCTTTTCTATTTCTTCGGATATTTTTTTAAGGTTTTCCCCGAACACCGTATTTATAACGCCGGTCGCAGCCTGTATATTTTCCGTAACCGCCGCGGGGTTATTGAGGTCGGGGCTGTCCGTACCGCCGAATATTAAGGACGGCAGCATACTTATTATAACGGCAGGCAGCAATAGAATCACCGTAAGTCCTATTATTACCGCCGCAATAAGTCTGCGGTTTTCAAAGGCGAATGCCGCAGCCGCACCGCCAGCTCCGCCCGCCGCGCCGCCTTTGGCAGCGGCGGCAATGGCTTTCCCTGTTTTAACAGCACCTCTAACAGCGTTGGCGGCGCTCAAAGCATTGCCGAGCGCATTACTTCCGTTTTCAGCCATTAATGCCCGTCCTTTCTTTTAGGGGCTTTGGGTATTCGTTTTTCCACCGTATCGCCGCGGTCTACATACCCGTCTGAATGAACGAACGGCTTTTGAACTATGGTATTCTCTGCATACTGCTTATACCAAGCCGTACCGTCCGCGGCGGTGACGGTTAAATAATTATCCTCTGGTGCGGAGTATTTATCCGCGCTGTACATAGCGAATTTTATGCCCTGCGGATTATTGTCGGATATTTCCGTGCCGGTTATCCGCCCGCCGCCTATCTCCACATTATTAAAAGACGGTACATCCTCCGCATTTTCTCCAAGCGCCGTAAATCCTAAGTACGACATAAGCGCGGCGCCCGCATTTTCACCGGATATTGTACCGACCGTCCCAATATCTCCGTTAGCGATATTTCCTATTACCCTGTTTGCAAAGCCGCCGCCCTTTGCAAGCGATGAATCGAATATTTTTCCGCCGATACCGCCGTTTTTTGTACCGTTTGCGTTTTTAACCGCATTGCCTGTTATACCTCTGCCGACCATACCCGAAAGCCCGCCTTTAAATGCGGCAGTATTGACCGATGTACCGTTGGATTTTCCTGCCGAGACACTCTTACCGCCGCCCCTAAATGTACTGCCGATGCTTTTAGCGGTAATAAGAACCTCGGCTAACATAGACCCGCCCGTATGCCCGACGTTTATTCCGAGAGAGGACATAAAGCTGTCAATCTTCTGCGATACCTTTAGGAATGCGACCGCGCAGAGAAACCAGACAAAAATATTTCCTGTAACGCCCTCTCTTCCTATGCGGGAGACTTCATTCTGTACCTCGTTTTCGGTAAGGGCAAAGACCGATACGGAGAATATACCGACAAGAACCGCCGCAGATATTATAAACCTAAAATACTTTTTCATATAGCCCCTCCGTCACACAGCCAGCGGGTTTGCGAGAAACGCGCCGACCATACTTGTAAATACTCTTAAACACCATGCATTCATAATAAGCAAAAACACCTGTCCGCCGAGCATCCTGCACCAAGCGGCGAAAATATTGCCCGTAGCTTTGGATGCGCCCATAGCGAAAGCCACGGGAGCTGTGAACACAAGCACTCCGAGCAGTACATATCTTTCAGCCGCCTCAAACAGCAGCTTTATATAGTTCCAAGCGAGTATAAGCAGAATAACAAGACCTATAACGGTCACCGCTCCGTTGCAGCACACGCCGAGAATGGTAAGCAGCACCGAATTGAAGTTTTCAAAATTAAGCGGCGGCAGCTCGGAATTAAGTATCCATTTATACGGCGTGCCGCCTATTTTAAGTATTAAATCCACTATTTCATCCGCGAAATATACAAGCAGAATAAACACTGCCGAGCGCAGGGTAAGTTTAAGCGGATCTTCCGACTCGCTGCCGAGCGGCGCGCCGAAGTTTTTAAAAAGCTGCCACACAAGGTTTAACAGAATAAGACCTATTCCGAGAGCCACAAACACCTTATACATAGTCTCGGCAGCAGGGAAATATCTTTTAAAGGTTGACATATTGCAGCCCAGCGCTCCGAGTACCGACGAGTTGATTAAATCAAGAAATTTCATTACCTGTTCTGCAAACCATTCAACAATTCCGTCCAATATTCCCATATGTCACCCGCTTATCCGTTCCAGCGGCCGTCTGCAAAAAACGGCGTGATATATGCCATAATAAAGCCGAGGCCGTTTAGTATTACCCAAGTCACAATAATTCTTTTAAGCCATGCCCGCGATTCCGTTACGGTTCTGTCCAACTTTGAAAAGTTGAGCATAAGCAGCGCGATAGCCGCCGTGACAATTCCCGCTATTGTTGAAATAGCAAGTATATGGTTATATACATCCTTCATTATTTCCTCTGCCTTTTGCCATACCGTAACGCCCGCGGCGCACGCGTCAAGTGAGAACCACGCCGTAAGCGTTACGCATAAAAATGACAGAAAAAGCAATCGCCCGACATTGATGTGCTTACATCTGCCGGGCATATCCTTACATATTCTTTTTTTCACTTAATTACCTCCGTTTTTTCCGCAACAAAAAAGCACCATCCGTAAAGATGATGCCGTTGCTGTTTTCTCGTGATACTTTTTTGAGCATACTAATTTTAACATATAGCTTTTTACATCTCAATAGCAATTCAGTGCCAATGTTGTGCCATATGTTTTTTATAACCGTTGTTTTTTCATTTCTCATATTAAATTTGTCTTAAATTTGATTCTTTTTATTTAAACCAAAAATATTCTGTTGTGAAAATGTATGGTGTTAAAAAGAATCCGACGCCGTATCCAAATGAATTAAATATTTGCAATTGCGGGAGATAAAGGTTATATGCAGGGCTTCCGGTAATCAAATATTGCAATAAAACGCCGATACCCGCGCCCAGCATTACATAACCAAGAAAAGAAAGACCTAAAAGCAAATATTCCCCAAAAATCTTTTTAGTCAGTTCAAAAGATTTTTTTATCGGATGTTCATCTCCCAGAGCAATAAAGTAGTTGGCTGCTAAAAATTTATAGGAAATGAAAATACCGACCCAAGAGGAGATAATCGCAACTGAGAGATAATTCCTATTATAGTAAAACACTTTTGAAGAACATGTTTTTACCAATATATGCAGAAAAACCGGGATAAGGTTGACTTTAACGGTTCTTATTATAATGTCGGAAGATAGCGTCTGTTTTATAGAAAATACGGTATTGTTCGCATTATCTAAGTTGAAAATAGTTTTGTAAAGAAGAACTGATGACAACGGTATACAAACAAATTCCAACCCTATGAAACAGAGTAAAAATATTATTTGCAAAAAGTGGCTGAAATCCACCCAATTCATATATGTAATTATTACATTTATAAAAAGATAGGCAATAGCGTTCAAAATCATAACAATTGTTGACGGGATAAATAAATATTTGTATTTATTTAATATCAGTTTTTTTGCACTAAGTTTTGCATTTTTAATCATATAAATTCCTCAATTTATCAGTGGTTCTGTTTCTATTGTCGGAGTATTTACGATAGATCTTCGCGTGAAAAAACAATTTCTTTTATATTGTCAGAAAAATACGCATTTGCATTTTCGTTGATTACCAAATCGGTAACAACACATTTTTCTTTTTCAAATTTACATTTTCCCGCAAAAACCTCTGTGTATTTATTTTCCCCGCTTTCATAGTAGTATAAAACACTGATAGAATTATTCGTGTTAAAAGAAACCTGAATCGGAATCGTTTCGTTATTTGCCTTTATTTCTCCCAACATTCTCGGCTTGTTTTGAATGCTTTCCTCTGCAACGGTGAAATATATGTCGGGATCATCGGACACCCATTTTGTGTTAGGATAATCCGATGGCCGTTTCCCATAATAAGGATTTTTTATTATACAACCCGAACAACAAAGCAAAACGCTGATGATTGTAATTAAATATATTTTTTTCATTTTATCATCGCTCAATTTTTTGTCAGGTCTATTTGTTCCACTTCGTTATGCCAAGAATAAAGAACATTTTGGAAGGCAAAGAGGGATGAACAATTTTTAGATATAAGTGTTTGTGAAGCTCTGTCAGCATTTATTTTATAACAGTTTTCCTTGTTATCTAAGAAATACAAATGGTCTGCGTACATAACTATTTGATAAAGCTGTTCGTTTTCTGAAAAAAGTATTCGGCTGTTATTCTCGTTTAACGATACCTCTATCACTTTGCTTATCCCTGTTGCATAATCATAGGTCAAACAATAGAGAGCGTCTTCCGATATTTGGAAGTCAAGAATTGATTGTTCTTGAATGAGGACTCTTTCAGATTTATTTGTCAGGTCAAGCATAAAAATCTGATCCTGATATTGATAATATAATTTGTCTTTGATAACAGTAAATTTATCCACCGGTTTATCAACAACTATATCGATTTCCATTGTATTGGAATTCAATACTTTTATAAAATTGTTTTCACCGGCATCGAGCATTTTCTGATTAGCCTTTTTATAACCGATCTCGTCAAAATATACTTTGAAATAAATCTGCCCATCTATTGAAACGGCATTATCACAATGTTGCAGCAGACGTTCTTCTTTTTCTTCTGAAATTTTGTATTTGTATAATGTGAATTGATCAACAGAATCTATTTTTGTTTTTTCTTGTTTTATATAATAGATCGTATCACCTTGTATGTTAATAGAATCAATCATATTTCCGCTCACAAGTTTTTTCTTTTTATTGTGCTTGGAAACAAATAATCCGGACGGACGGAAAAAGTCATCATTTCTTACGGCGTAAAATACAGAGTCGCCTTGTTTTGCAACATATCCGCCGTGTAAAATACTTTTTTCGCTGTTCACAATAGAATTTGTTTCGGAAATATCAATATCTATTCCGCCAAAACACGCAGAACAAATTAAGGCTAATAATTGTATCATCACTAATAAACCACACCTTTTCCTCATTCAAAATCTCCTCCTATCCAACTTAAATAACTTTGGTGTGTAAATTCTCGGAAAAATTCAGAGGAGAATAAGAGGCTTTATCATTTCCGAGGCATCCGGAAAGCGGTATGATTAGGAGTAATAATAAAAGTGAAACAGAGAATATTTTCTTCATTGCTAAATCCTCCTTAATAGCGTTTGATCATATATATATCCTATTTTGCTATTTAATAAACAGGTTTTACTGCTTAGCCCATTCGTCTAATGTCCATGCTTCACCAAAATTCCAAGGTATTATGGCTCGAATATTTGTGTCCTCTTCGGATTTAAGCTTACATATAAATAAATATCTTATTACGCAAGCTTCATCGTTGTAACATATGCAAGCTGTATTGTTTCTGTAGATCTCTTTATTATTGATTATACGGGATACGACATAATCATTAAGTTTATTATAATCCGGATCGTTTTTTTCGGTATGCTTTAAGAGACTTTCTTTCACAGCTAAATACATTTCGTTTGAATATTTTACATCAACATCAAATACTGTGTAGTATTTGTGTAATGAAATTCTTTTTCCGAAATCAGAATAATAAAAACGCACTTTTTCATAGTTATCAATTTCACAATATTCATCAAAAAAAGCCTTTGCCGATTCTCCGCCGTTAAAATTTTTATATGTATTGTTTGTAAAATCCTTTAAATCATTGCTTTCTTTGCAATTTGTATTATTTATAATGACAAAGAGTAATGCCAAAAGAAACAAACAGACAATTAATAATACTTTTCTTTTCATAACCTAACACCTGCAATCACAAAATATTATAAATTTGTACAAATTGTTCCAAAAATCTCACGGCAATAATTTGTTTGTTAAAATCAGCTTAGCGTTTGGATAAATCGTTAAGCCAATAATACTGTGTGCAAAAAATATATGGTATAGAATAAAATCCCACTCCGAAACCGAAAGAAATAAATACTCTCAATTGCGGCAAATAAACGTTGGCTGAATAATAACCGATAATTAAGTATTGTAATACCACGCCAATGGCAGCAATAAGTATTCCATATCCCAAAAACGAAAGAAACAACCCTATATATTTTAGGAAAATACAATTCATTGTTTTAAAAGAATTTTTAATCGGATGCTCGTTCCCAATAGCAATAAAATAATCAACTGCAAAGAATTTGTATGAAATAAATATATTGATAATTGAAAAAATATTTCCGGCCAAATAATAGTTTTGATTGTAATAAAACATTTTAGTTGAACAGGAAAATACTAAAAAGCGTAAGAGTCTGGGAATAAAATCAGATTTGACAGTTTTAAGTATTAATTCTTTTGAAAACATCTGTTTTACAGAAAATTGAGAGTCTGCTCTTCCTATAATATCTAATGAAAAAATTTTTTTAAAAAGTCCAACCAGAGAAACCGGAATAAAGACGAATTCTAATCCGATAAAGCAAATCAAAAATAAGATCTGTATTAGATGGTTGAAGTTCTCCCAATACAGATAAGAGATTATTACATTAAAAAATAAATAATCAAGTGCCTGTAAAAGCATGTATATCGTTGAGCAGATAAACAATTCCTTATAATGGCTTTTCATTAATGATTTCGCATTTTTCTTTGCATTTTTAATCATATCAAATTCTCCGTTTAAAGCAAATTATTAATTTTATTTGACCAAGGAAATGCATATGAGGCGTGTGATGTAGACCATTTTTTTGTTAAAAATGATTTTTTGTGTGACCAGGCACACGCAGCATATAAAATTGAGATTGTTTCATTTGATTTCTTCCCCGAAATAACATTTGAAATATATCTGCTGTATTTATCAAGTACAACACCGTTCAGATTTTCTGAAGTCCAAATTTTTAATTCATCAAGCAACAATCCAAAATTAAATCCTACACTTCCGCCGTGCACGTCATCATAAGCTGAAAGTCCAATGGAAATAAAGTCGCTTATAATGTTCGCCGCTTTTTCATTATATAAATTATAAGTTTGGATTGTGTTTCTCCAATTTGCAACCGTTGTCGTAATAAAAATATAAGTTATTGAAGACCAACCTTCTAAATTAATAAACAAAAATTCCTGTGAATATTTCTGCGTGGTAAATAATTGGACGGGGCCAAGGCTCGTTGCCGTAATATCGCCATAACCTTTCTTATCAGGTCCAAAAGTTCCTTTTAATTTTCGATTAAATGACGAATTTAGTATTTGATTATATTGCTCTTTGGAAAGAGAATATAAAGGAGAAATATAATTTATGGATGTTTCATCCGGATCGTAATGATATTTAGGATCACATTCCCCGTTTGCAATCAGTCTTTTTAGCTTTTCAAGTGTTGCAATATCTCCCTTTCTTCTATAATACACCAAATCAACAGCATTGCAATGCCCGGATGGGTCGGAAAAAAGAACGGGATTGTTTTTGCAGTAAATATAAAGATTCGGTCCCTCTGTGAGCCAGTCATCCTCTTGCGTGAAACGCCCGAGCTCGGGGTCATAGAAACGCGCAGAAAGATAATACAGTCCGGTTTCGGCGTCCATATATTCGCCCGTGTAGCCGAATGATGTTAAGGTAGAGCCGCTGAGGATATTTCCGTATGCGTCATACTGCGTTTCAATCTCGGTCTGATTGGTCTGACCTATTGTGCAGACAATATCGCCCGTAAGATTTAACATGTTTGAATACGGAATGCCGTTCTTCATCATTCCTTCCGCTTCGTTCCCGATACCCCAAACATAATAATTGCATTGTGAAACATTATCGGAATTAAACTCACAAAGCATTTGGTCGTTATTCCAGTAATACAGCGTTGTGCCGGTGCCGACCGATTTTGAAATGCGACGGTTGTTTTCATCGTAGGTATAATCTGATGTAACGCCGTCTTTCGTTACAGAAGACGTCCTGTTCAGCGAATCATACGAATAGGTACTGCTGTGCGTCGTCTGCGAATTGCCGCTTATTTCTGTTGTAGTGCCGGTCAACAGATTGCCGGATAAATCATAGGTATAAACGCTGTTTGAAGTTGAGTTTGCGGACGTCTCGCTTTTAGAGGTCAGCCGATTTGCCGAATCGTATGTATAATCGGTTACCCGACTGTTTGAGCTGTTTTCAAAATCGGTATTTTGACACTTAATTCTGTTACCCGAAGAATTATAAGAGTAGCTTATACGGTTCTTCGGAATATTTGTATTATTCTGTTTTACGCCGTGTTCCTCGCGTACCAATGCGCCGCTGTTATCATACGAATAATCGGTGAAATAATTTCTTTGCGTATATGTTTCTTCATCATCGGAAATACCCTGTAAAACGGAAATCTGTTTTGCGGTTAAAGCGTCGTTCAGGTTATAAGAGTAGTTTTCCTCACGTATAGTAATATTTGTCCCGGATTCTTTGGTGGTCTGAATTTTTGTAATTCGGTTGCTTAAATCATAACGGTATGTGGAGAACTGCCCGCACTCGGCGTCGCTGCCGCTGCTGTAAACCGTTGTATATTGCACATTTCCGTTTGCGGTATAACCGTACCCGTATTCGGTACTGTAACGGACCGTTTCATTTGTAATGTCTCCGTTATACGAGGATACTGTTTTGGATGCTATGCTGCCTGTTTCGTTATACTCATATTCTTCTGTTGCCACTGTATAGGCAAGAGTGCCGTTATTACCGAAACGGATGGTTGTCATTTTTGAGAGATCCTTGCCTGTGTAGAGATAATCGATTTGCGTTTTCAGTCCGTTATTTGACGTAGTGGTGGAAATCAACCTGTTTAAGTTATCGTATGTGTAATCGGTTTCTACGCCGTCGCCCGTTGCGGAAAGCACGTTCCCGATAAGATCATATTCATATGAGTAGGTTACAGAGGGCGCGCCTTGCTCGCTTCCGGTTGTTTTTATAAGATTTCCTGCCGAATCGTATTCAAATGCAATTACCTTCCCGTTTCGCAATGTTTTGCTTACGGGGTTTCCGGTAAATTCATCATATTCAAAAATATCCGAATTTCCGAGTGCGTCGGTATACTCCGTTATATTTCCGTCGGTATCATATTTAAAGCTTTGTACGGAGCATTCAGGCACAGGAATAAAAGAGGGAAGAGCGCAGCCTAAAAGGGTTTTCCTCATAAGAATCAAATCATCGGCGGTTAATTGACTGTTGAAGTTCAAATCGGCTGCCTTTCGCTGTATTTGCGAAAGCGTTGCGGCTCCGGCAAGATGCTTTTTAAACCTTACGAGATCAAGTATATTTACAAAACCGTCGCAGTTTATATCTGCCGAAACAATTGCCGTATATTTTGTGCTCGGTTCAGTATCAAATACCACATTATAGCCGGTTGCCACCGTGTCTGTTTCAGACAATGCATTATCCCGACTGTCGGAAACGGCAGCCGCGCCGAACCCTGCCTTTAACTCATTCAAAAAATTCAGAACTGTTGTATTGCCCGGTATTCCCGAAATGTAATTATCGGAATTATCAATGTAATAACCGATATTCTTAATTTCATCCAAGCCGGAAATGTCAAGCGGGAAAGGCTGCCCGGTGTAAATTCTTGACGGAGAGGAGTTATTGCTTTCATAGTAATACTGCGTAATATTGCAGCGGCCGTCGTCGTTTGTGTTTACCGAACGCAGAACAACTCTCCCGAATATATCATACTCCGTTTTTTCGGAGGAGAATTTTTCGCTTTCGCCTATGCTGTTTATTTGCTTTTTTTCCTCAGATATATTGCCGTTTTCATCGTAGTAGGTTTTTACCGCAGAATAATAAAGCGTATTTCCGATCTTTTCGGTCGGCTTTTTTGTCAATATCAATCTGCCTAAAATGTCATATGTGTAGTATGTGGCGTTTCCGTTGCCGTCAACAGACTGAATTTTTTGTCCCGAACCGTCTGTTATGTCGGTTGACGTAACCTCCAACATATTCCCGCTGCCGTCGTTATTCTTACCGAATGATGTGGTGGTAGAATTGTCGGTGTGGTCTTCAGATGTGCTTTGCGAGTTTACGGTTTCGCCGCTCACACCCGTAAGATTTCCGAAATCTGAATATGTATACTGATTGGTATACAGCTTTGTACCGCCGTTATACTGCTCCTCTATACGCACCCTTCCGAACGGGTCTAAATATTGTATGCTTGAAAAAATATCGTTGTTTGCATTTCCGCTTGATACGGTTTTTGTGACGGTGTTGTATCTGATGCCGGAGTTTCCGAATTCAACCGCAGATTCATATGTATATTCAATAGGGGCTGAAATAACGGTATCCGTTCGGTCCTTTACGGTTTCCGATAAAACACGTCCAAACGAATCATACTGAGTGACCGTATGCCTGAATTTAATTCCCGATGCCGTTAAATTTTCTTCGGAGTCCGCAGATTCCGCTACGTTTGAAAGCATTTCGTAGGTATCGGTCAATCTTTCATAGGCGTCATAAATGTGTTTTTCTGCAAGACGGTATAAGACGTTATCCGTGCCGATACTGTCTTTTGTCTGTTTATAAACCTTTATCGGATTCCAGAAAGCGTCGTATTTTGTTTTTGTGTGAACATTTTTAAAATCGGTGGTTATAATGCAGCGGTTTGTATAATCGGTAATTGATGTTTCGCTGCCGAGGAGCTTTGAACCGTCATAATATTTTGTTTCGGTTAATTCGTTTGTATTTTCGTCATAGATATATACTTCTTTTATTCCGTCGTTTTTTCGCCTTTCGGTTAACTGACCGAGGAAATTATAGGCGGTTTCTGTTTTATCTGCAGTTTTGTTGCCGAAAGCGTCAATAATAAATGTTCCGTCGGCATTTTTAATGCCGTCTGTATAGTTTTCTCCGTCATAATATCTTCCGAATGTGACGGTTGTTTTTGGGTGTACTCCGAATTTATCGTATGACACCTCGGTAATACGCAGGGATTTATTGTCGTTTGTCAGAGCGTTGTTATCGTTGGCATAAGCATATGCTGTTGATACCGCCTGTCCGTTTTTATTGTAATTATAGGAAATCGTGTAAAGGAGCTTTTCGTCGGTAACGGTGTCGCCGTTAATTTTGCAGGAGCTGACGGAAGTTTGCAGTATTTTTTTCTTTGAAGCGTCTATGGTATTTACCGTTTTTGCACCGTAATATTCTCCTTCTTTTTTGTCTGAAAACCGTGTAATGGTTTGAGTTATATTCGTGCCGTCGAAATATGAAGCATAATACTTTTCGTCTATGCCCGAAGATAAGCCGTCCTGATTGCCGGAACGTGTGTCGCGGGAAATACAATTACCGTATGAATCCCATTGCATTTGCGTTCTGGCAACCGTATAATCGCCGCTTTCGGAATATGTTTTTTCGGTTTTCTCTGTCGGTTGGTTATACATATCCATTGAGACTGTCTGCGTTTCAGCCTTTAAAGTATCGGAATCGTTATCCCGGGTTTGATTCTTTACGGCGATCAGGTCATTATTAAATTCAATAACTTCTTTAACATTCCCGGATATGCGTACAGCATTTTGGGCGTCGGCAGCATTGCTCGGAGGATATACCGAACTGTCGGGATATAACCTCATAAAGAGGTTATTTGTTTCATATGAGATATTGTTATAGGTCTGAGAACCGAAACGGTCGGAACTTGATATAACAGAATAGCATTTTTTTGTTCCGGCGACGCCGTATTTAATTGTTTTTGCAGTATATGTATATTCGCTGTGAACGCCGGATTGCGATATGACTTCGCTTAAATATAACGCTTTCCCGGAATTTTGCATTGCAGCATTATTATATTGAACATCCAAATTATAGCTGCCGTATTCAAATTGAGTTGATCGATTTGTTCCGTCTGATATGCCTGAAAGAATATATTGATTATCCGTGTTTTTGCTTTCGTTAACAGTATAAAGAGTTTTAAACGGTTTTGAAGAGCCTTCGGATATGCGAATAAGCACTTGTTTATTATTTGCCGATTTATTTCTTGCAAAATAAATAATTCTGCCGGACGGGTCTGTTATTTCGTCTATCAAACCGTCTTCATCATAGGATATTGACGTTTTGTTTCCGTACAAATCAACAATTCCCATACATCTGCCCGAAGAATCGAAATAATACGATAAGCCGTTGATTTCGGTCAATGAATACGAAGAATAATCTTCATCAAACGGATCGAGCGGCAATATACAGCCGATTGAATAATCAGGATCGGGGAAATATACATTTTGAAAACTGTCGTCAGGGCTGAATGTTAAGTCCGAAAGGGAATAACCGTTAATACTGTTATCTGAGTTGATCTTGAATTTTCTTCCGTCGGGCAGATGCAAATATTTTTGAGTACCGACTATTTCAACAGACGGCAAGGAAAGCGACCAGCCCATGCCTAGCCCGTATATTGAATCGTAATAGTTGCTTTTTGTATCGTCGGAAAAATCATTTCCGGTGAAGGATGTGCCCACTGTAATCCTTGTTATGTAACACATCTCGGTGTTATCCTGAAGTTTCACTTGATAACACTGACCGTCCCGGGCAATATAACTCTCCGCAATCAAATAATTGTCTGTTGTATATGTATTTTCATTATCTAAGTCCTGCAAACGTGAAGACAGATCGCTTGAGTAATACTCTTTTTTCTCAACAATGCTGTATGAAACGTTAATTAAATCGGGTTCTTTAATTTGACTGTTATAGTCTGATACTTCGGGATCGAAACGAATCGAAAGATTAAAGTTGTTTTCGTTTTTTTCGGCAAGGCTGAGCAGCGAAACGGTATAACCGAGCATACCGTTATGTGTATTGACGGAAGAATTTCCGCTATACCATTTTTCCGTAGTTGCAGGCTGGTATTTACCGAAAGAGCTTAGACCCATGCTTACAGCGGCGCACGGAGAAACAACAGAATCAGTCGCAAAGAAACCGTGCTTCTGCTGCCAAGTGTATAATTGCAACGACAATTGCTCCGCCGAAAGCTCATGCTCCCGCGCATATTCCGAAACAGCATAGGATTTCACTTTATACTGCTGAGCCAACTGCTCAAACGGAGTATCGGCTGTAAAGCTTTGGTTGTTCGCGGGAGCGATTATATCGTTCAGGTTTATTCCGGTTGATTTTGAAAAAATCAGGGCTTTAGATACTTCGAGTGATTTATGATTATTGCGCATTAAACCGAGAACGGTTTGTTTTTCTATATCGCTTAAATCAATGAAAGAGAAAATATCAATTAAGTTTCCAATCTCTTTATCAAATTCGGTTGCTGAAGAAAAGCATTCGGAAAGCTCTATAATATCGGCTGCCGATATGTCTGATAATTGTGCGTAAATAAGCGCAATAACAGAATCCGATAAATTCATTCCGGATTCATCACAGGCGGTAAAATCGCCATTATTAAAGTGAAAAAAGGCAGAAAGTATGCTCTTATCTTTATCGGACAGGCTGCCGTAAGTTTCATGAACGGTCAAAAGCTCCGCTATATCGGGTGTTATAAGAAACTTTGCGGCATTCATTGCTTTGGTTAATCTGTTATTTTCATTTTTAATAAAATTAAGCGGCAACCCTAAGTGAATTGCTTTGGCGGCATCTGCAACCTTGATGTTTTTTTCGTTTAGCGTATATCCCTCCGATAAAACGGCGGCAAGCTCATCAGCGGTAGCCGAAGGCACCGCTTGCTTAATCAAAGCGGCAATTCCCGAAATATATGCCGCGGAAAATGATGTTCCGGAAACACGGGAATATGAGTTGTCAGGCGCGGTTGTAAGAACATTTACCCCCGGAGCATATAAGTCGTAATTTTGTCTTTTGTTGCAAAAGTCAGCAACCGCCCCTGATAAATCCGTTGCGCCGACCGATATGACATTGCCAAGTTCAAATGCGGCGGGATATGTTTCAACGTTACTTCCCTGATTTCCGGCAGAACAGACAAAAAGCATATTTGAGTTTTTAATTGCATCTTTTAAAGCTAAATTGAATTCGTTAGTTCCCCAGCTGCAATTTATTATATCCGCTCCAAGGTTTTTAGCATACTCAATAGCTTCTATTACGGTTGAAACATAGCCGACATTGTTTTCAATAATTTTTAACGGTAAAATTTTTGCTTTCGGGGCAACGCCTGTCATCCCGTAATTGTTTTCCGCGGCTGCTATAATACCGCAAACATTCGTACCGTGAGAGCTTTCGCCCGCATCAAATAATGTGTTGTCGTTATTTACAAAATCCTTTCCGTCTGACAAAATATTAGGCGCGATGTCTGAATGCGAAGCGTCAATTCCCGTATCCATTACACCGATAATTACATTTTCACCGGATGAAAATTTCCAAGCAGAAGATACATTAAGAAAATTTTCTGTCAGTTCGGTTTGTTGTGTAAATAACGGTTCATCCGAAAATCCATAAGTTGTTATTCTATCGTTCGGAACCGCGTATTCAATATTTGGGTCTTTTGACAGCGTTGAAATTGCATCAGCCATCTTATCTGTTGATAAAACATCTATCACCTTGATTTTAGAGGAATCGAAGTGTTTCTTTAAAATATACTTTCCCTTATACTTTTTAATGCCTTTAGAATAACTGTTTAAAGATTTGTATTTTACGATTATTTCCGAAACATTATAGTCAGCACGTTCATTATAAGCTGCAACAGCCAATGCCGGAACACAAGAAAAGATGCCTGAAATTGTTGCAAAAACCAATAGTGCGGATAAGAAGCGATGCAATCTGCTTTTTGTTTTTACTTTTTTCATTTGAATCATCCCTTGCTGTTTATTAGTTATATTATACCGTATTTTAACAATCGCAACAATTAATCAATTTGTAGAGATTGACTTTTGAACTTTAGTAACAATTAATAGCTTTTGCTATCCTCACCCAAATCGGTTTTAGTATCACTACGAAAATCCTCGTCGTAATCTACATCCGAAAATTCTATGAGTTCTTCGTCTTCATCAGTATCTATTTCAATATGTTTTATGTAAGGTGTGATGTCGGGGAACTCAATATCACCGTCTTCGGAACCGAATAATATGACATGTGCGTTTTCACCGTCCCAAATCACACGGCGGACAATGCTATGAATGGCGGCCCTCTTTTGTTCGTAGGACATACCGTCAATAGTATTGCCAAACACCGACAGCATTTGGCGTAGAACATCAAATTCAATATCGCTGAAAGCGTGTTCGGCGGTAAGACTTATCATTTCGTCAATGCATTGTGAAATTTTATCTATTTGAGTATTCATTACATTAATACGGGCGACTATTGATTTTTTAGCAGAATTATCATCTAACTCGGCAAGTGTATCTATCAGCGAGCTGACCTTTTTCTCAAGGTCGGCTTTTTCTTTTTTCATAGCGCTTAACTTTTGCTCGTACTGTTCACGGTTGCCTGTGTAGAAAATCTTACTTTTTTCAAGCTGTTTTACAAAATCACTTTTTTCACTGCTGAGTTGCTTAATCTTCTCAATAATAGCAAGGTCTAAGGTGTTGCCGTTGGCATTGCGCTTGTTGCACAGGTCTTTTTTACTACGCTCTTTCATCTTGCAGACATAGGTGTATATGGTATCACCGTCGGCGGTTTTCCGTTTGGAAAGCTTGGGGTACATTCGGCTTCCGCAAGAGCAGAACAAAAGTCCCGTAAGCAGGGCTTCATTCTTTCTCGGTCTGCGGAAGGATTTTGACTTGTTTCTTTCAAGATTATCCTGAACACCTATCCAAACCTTGCCGGGGATAATGCCCTGATGCTTACCAACCGACACAATCCAGTCACTAACGGGATTAAAAACGGTGGTTTTGCCTTTCTCCTGGTCGGTACGGTTGTAGGCTAAAATTCCGTGAACGCCGTCAAATTCTTCTATTGACGAAAATAGATCTGCATCTTTTAGCTTAAAAAACTCATATGCTTCTTCGTCTGCAATCATATATACAGGATTTTGAAGTATAGATTTGATTGAAAATCGGGTGAAGTGATTGCCGTTTTTGGTCATTATCCTACGCTTAATCAACTCCGCCTCGGTAAGAGTCAGGGAGCCGGTTTTGATAAATAAATCAAAGACAAGCTTAACGGTCTTGGCTTCTTCGGGAATAAGCTTTAACTTACAAGCTTTTTTGGTTTTGCCGTCAACCGTAACACTCTTAACACTTTCACTGCAATATCCGGTAGGTGTATTGCCACCGAGCCAACGGCCCGTCTTTGCCAATTCGTGCATATTGTCTCGGATACGTTCGGCGATGGTCTCGCGTTCGAGCTGTGCGAATACAGAGGCAATATACATCATTGCTCTGCCCATCGGTGTTGCCGTATCAAACTGCTCACGGATAGACACAAAGACAATATCTCGGCGGTTGAGGTCTTCAATAAGTGATGAGAAGTCACTGACATTACGGCTGACACGGTCAAGACGGTAAACCACCAGCGCCTTAAATTCTCCACGCTCAATATGCGTCATCATTTTTTTAAAGGCAGGGCGGTTGATGTTTCCACCCGAAAAACCTTCGTCCTCAAATACCACCGCCTTGTCTGCGGCTTCATCCCCGTAATGAGTTCGTATGTATTCACGGCAAAGCTCCACCTGATTGCCGATACTTTCGCCCTTGCCCGTGAATTTAGACTTCCTCGAATAAATCGCAATTACATTAGAAGTATTTTTCATAAACATCCTCCAATCCTTTATGTTATATTACATATAGTAGTATATCATAAAATAGTATATTTGTGAAGAGGACGATTTTCGTCATAAATTTAATTGTAGTGTTGTTTTTGAATAAAATGTACTGTGCGGGCAGATATTCGCTCTAAAAAATGTAAAATATTATTGCATATTCGCATAGATTTGTGTATAATATAATCGATGAATACATTTTGGAGGTAAGCTTTATGTATTTAAAAAGAAAAATAGACACATATTTAATGGATTGGAAAAATAGCGAGGATAGAAAGCCTCTTATAGTAAAAGGCCCTAGACAGATTGGAAAAACAGAATCAATTAAAAAGTTTGCAGAAGATAATTATAAAAGTGTTGTTGAAATTAATTTTGTAACTTCTGAAAAGTATAAACAAATCACTTCGGATGGGTATGGCGCCGAGTCGATTATAAAGAATATCTCTTTAATTGATCCGTCACACAGATTCATTTCCGGAGAAACCCTGATATTCTTTGATGAAATTCAAGAATACCCAGAAATTGCAACTTCTCTTAAGTTTTTCAGCATTGATGGTCGTTTTGATGTTATTTGTTCCGGTTCTCTTTTGGGTATTAACTATAAGAGAATTGAAAGCAATAGCGTAGGTTATAAAACTGACTATAATATGTATTCTCTCGACTTTGAGGAATTTCTTTGGGCCAAAGGATACACATCAAATGTAGTGGAAGATATATTTAACCATATGAAAGAGTTGAAACCTTTTTCTGAACTTGAGCATTCTGTATTTTCTTCTCATTTTTTAGATTATTGTATTCTTGGTGGTATGCCTGCTGTAGTTCGTGAATTTATTAAGAATAAAACATTTGAAGGAACTCTTGATATTCAACGTCAGTTGCTTGCAGATTACAAGGAAGATATTCGCAAATATGCTGAGGGTGTGGACCAAACTCGTATTATCAATGTGTTCAACAGTATTCCTGTACAATTAGCCAAGGAAAACAAAAAGTTCCAATTATCCAAGGTGGAAAAAGGTGCTCGTTTTAAAGATTACCGAGGATGTATTGAATGGCTTGAAGATGCTGGCATGGTTCATATGTGCTATTGTCTTAATAATGCTGAACTTCCTCTCAAAGGCAACTATGATATTAACAAGTTTAAGATGTATTTTTGCGATACCGGACTTTTTGTGGCACTCCTTGATGATGAAGCTCAAGAAGATTTGAGGGCAAATAAAAACTTGTCTGTGTACAAAGGGGCTTTGTACGAGAGTATTGTTGGAGAAGCACTTGTAAAAGCGGGTTATCAACTTTATTATTATAAACGCGAAGACTCTACTCTTGAGGAAGATTTTTTTGTTAGAACCGCTAACAATTTAATACCTGTAGAGGTAAAGGCAAAAAACAGCAAGGCAAAATCATTAGCACAACTTATCAAAAGTGATAAATATTCAGATATATCTTACGGAATTAAATTTTGTGCAGGAAATATTGGATTTGAAAATAATATTTATACTTTCCCTTATTATTGCACTTTTCTATTGAAAAGGTATCTTAAAGATGTTCAGTAACACAAAACCGTGCTATTAGCAACTATTGAATAAGCGCATTGGTATACACATTGATAGTATGTAGGGTAGTCAAAATCAAAAGGAGAAAATTTATGAAAGATTCAAATGTGCGAGTTTCTTATATAACCGAATATATAACATCTTATGAAGCTAAAATTAAAGCTTTAAACAAAGACGGTTTGTTCGATTCGGCAAGATTGTTTGAATTATTCGCGATCGAGATTTGTAAACTCTGGTTTAAACAGGACTTTTATAATTTGAATAATGAAAACATAAATTATCCTTATGTAGATTTAGTTTCAAAAGATAAGACAATTTTTGTACAAGTGAGCACTCAACAAAATCTCGCAAACAAAATCAAAACAACACTAAAAAACATTAATGAAAACAAATCGGAAAAGATAGCAAAAATAAAATCAGTATATTTCTTTGTTTTAAATAATGATAGCGTTGATAAGGTAGTGGATTATTCTGGTGATGAGAAAATCGGCAATATTGAATTTAAAAAGAGCGAGCACTTAATCACTACACAAGACGTTGTAAAGAAAGCTGCTAGTGATTTGGAATTTCAAAAAGCGTTATACGAGTTATTGCAAAAAGAGGACTCCAAAATTGTAGAAATATCAAACAAGCTTCTTAAAGAAATTAAGAACAGCAAAGAAATAGGTTTAAAAAGCATTGATTGTTTGATAAATGATGAATATGAAATTGATAGAACAGAAATCATTGAGAAAATCAAAAATGCAGATAATAGATTTATAAGTGTTCGTGGCGAAGCTGGTAGTGGAAAATCTGTTATATGTAAAAAGGTTATCGAAAACGAAGAATATTTATTGTTTGCAAGGGCAGAAAGATTTGTTGAAGAATCTAACATTAATGATATATGGCATTTTAATATTCAAGATGCCTTTGAGTACTTGTGCGGCAAAACTCTAACAATTTTTATTGATTCTTTGGAATTTATAGCTGACGCTCCTAAAACCAAGCTTGATACATTGCAATCTTTATACGAATTAGCAAAAGACTATAAAAATGTCAAAATAATTACATCTTGTAGAAGTTGCGATGAAAATGCTTTCATCAAAATTGATTCAAAATATTATATAGAAACTTTTTTAGTCGACAATTTATCGGCAATAGAGTTAAGTAAAATATCAAGAAAATATCCGATTATAAATGCTTTTGTTAATGATTTTAAATATGTTGATTTGGTCAGATCTCCTTTTTATGTGAATTTGATAGTAAAGAATATAACAGATGCTTCAAATATATCTGACGAAAACAAATTGAGAGATTTTATTTGGGAAAATGTAATCTGTTTGCGTGAAAAGTCAAAGCAATACGGGGTTTTATTTAATGATGTTGTAAAAGAAGTTAAGAAGGTTGTTTTCAATCGCTCGAAATTGTTTTTGTTAGGTATTAATAAAGATATTTTAAATCAAAAGGTTTTGCACGCATTATTGTCTGAAGGCGTGATAATTGATAACGGGAATATTTTGCGTTTGAAATATGACATATTTGAAGATATTTGTTTTGAAAAAGAAATAGACAATATTTTTTCTGAATGTCGCGGGGATTATAATAGCCTGTTTTGTAAGATAGAAGAATTTGGTAGATGTTGTTATAGAAGATATCAAATTTGGATATCAAACAAACTTTTCACAAAAACCAATAGAGATAAGTTTTTATACGAATTGATATCCACAGATAATTTACAGCCTAAATGGTTTACTCAAACTATAATTGGTATTGTCAAATCAAGATTTAGTACGCAATTTTTTGAAGAGCAAACAAATAATATCATCACGCAAGATCTTTTGCAGAAGTTTGTTGATATCACAAATTTATATGCATTTGATGCCAAAGTTTTATTCTTAAAAAACGGACAGCGAATGATATTACAACCTAAAGGATATGGACGTATCGGTTTGATAAAAATTATATATAAAAACAAATTATATGAAACCGATGCCATTAATGTTAATTCCGTTATAAAACTTTGTAGCGATTATGCAAGTGGTTCTAATCTATATGATGAAGTTTCAAGTATGGCTTGTTTAATTCTTGAATCTTATATTAATAAAGAACTTGAGAATAATAACAAAGTTTACAATGTTTATAAAAAGATTAATACCTTATTAGAGCCTATATATTTAATGTCTAATTCCGCTTATGAATGGATTAATTCTTTTTGGGACACTCAGCTCTCTAATTTCTTAGGAAGTGAGCATGACAGCAGAAGATTAGCCGAAGAAATAATTGAACATACATTAAAATTGACTCCTAATAGTTTAGCAAAAACTCATACAAAGGAATTATTCAATTTAGCGGAAACTTTTTGGACTGCTGAACTGGAGAACAGTCATTTGTTTTATGGAAGCAGGTACAATGGTGTTTCGTATAGTTATGGCTTAAACAAACAAGCTGATAGTTACGAACATTCAAGGGATACTCTCACAACGTATAATCTTTTCAACAATTTATTAGAACAAAGTTTTCGGGTTACTTTGAACTGGATGATCAACTTTATAAACAAAGCCACTTTGAGTTGCTTGGAAAGAAAAGAGGTTGATCTCCAGGAAATAACAATACAGTTTGTTACTAATAATAAAGAGAAAAAATATTATGCGAATCAACATATGTGGCTTTCCGGTTCACAAGAATGTCATTTCCCTGCGTTGTTGGGAGATATGGTATATACTCTTAAAAAACATATTATAAATGCTATTAATACTGCAATAAAATTTAATATCAATTATAAAGAATTTGCGAGCAAAATTAAGGAGGTTATTTTACAAAACTCAAATAACATAATTTTATTCTCAATAATAGAAGATGTTGGTATTCATTTTGAAAAAGAAATCCCAGGACTGGCATTGGATTTAGCAACAAGTATAGAAATAATTAATTGGGATATTAATCGTTACACTTCTTTAAATCCTACTTCGGAAGTAAAAATGTTAAGAAACAACATTTTTGCCGTAGTGGGAATGCCATATATTAAAGATAAATATGAAGATGGTTCGGAAATGAAATGTATGCTTCAAGATTATGTTGTACATATGCAGTTCGTTGATGAAACAAGAGAGTATTGTTACAAAGTATTAGACTATCTATACGCTGTATACCCTAATGATGAAGAAAATGCTCATGAGCACCTTCAAATACAAAAAATGGATTTCAGGAACGCCAGCATTGAAATAGTTGATGAACAAACCGTAGCATTATCACCTACGATTACCGGTGCTGCGCAAAAAGTTGTAGACGAGAATGTCATCAACAATACCGCTAGAACGAATGTTGAGAATACCATAAATGATTTCTTAAAGAATTTCAATCCTGAAGATTATAATTTGAATGATGTTATTAAATATATTGATAATTTTCAATCGGAAATCAGCAAAGTTGAAGCTACCTTTGGCTACAATAAAGATTTTGTTACAATGATATGTTTTGCTCTTAATAAAGAAGATTTGACAAGTGACAAACGCAACGAATTTTGCGATTTTTGGATAAACGGGGTAGAAAGTATACTCGATAACAGCAGTTTTTCTTTCGATTATGCTTTTTTATTCGTTTTGTTTAGACAAATAAATTCTAATGCTAGTGTGGAGATAAAGAATAGGATAAAGCGGTTGATTTTAAATATAACAACTTACAAAGGTGATAACGGACTTGCTTCAAAGCTGAAGGATGTAACTAGGGAGTTTTTAAAAACAAATTCTTCTATAAGCAATGCGGTATTTAATACGATAATTATGCTTGCTGAAGATGAAATGAAACACCAAGAATTCAATTATAATTATATTATTGAAACTGGCGAAAAATGTGATATCGAATTTGTTCCTAACCATACCCCAAGATTAAAAGGTGTAGATAGAGTAATTTCACAAGAAGGCAAAACGGGTTACAATAATAAAACTGAAGAGATTGTTAGCAAATATTTATATTGCGAAGAAGCATTAAACATATTCAATTTATCCATTGACAAATTAGATATTAATATCTTGCATTATGTGGTATATTGCGGACTAACAATTTCTGAACCTGCTGTTTCCTCAATTATCAAAGAAATAATTAAAGTCCTTTTTGATGACTGGACTAAATACAAAAATGATAATCGCAGAGAAACATCAATTGATTTCAGCGTTTCATACGAAATAGCCGATTTCTTAGGCACCCAACTATTTGAGAATTACAACGCAGTGTTAGACATACTATTTACTAATATTGATTTCACAAAATGCAATAAAGATGTTACTGATTTTTACATTAATGTATTTGGGTGTTTGTTGCCAAAATATTTTGATGCATATAATGATTTCAATGGTAGGAAGCAATGTGAAACTGTAATCTTTGCTTTAGAGGAAAAATTAAGCAGCATTATATGTAATTCGAAAACAAGAGCTGAATTATATAGAGCGTTAATCCTATCTGTAAGTGGATATGAAGGTGATTGGAGCAAAATGAAAACAGGCTATTCATATGCAGATATACAGTTTTTGAATAAAATATTTGGTAAATACGGAAAGTATAATTTCAAATTCTTTATGTTCACTTTATATAAAATGAAATTCGAAGAATTGTTGCCAAACATTTTACCATCAGTAGCAACCACACTTGAAGAGTTTTCAAAAGAAGAATATTTTGACTCATCAGAGTTAAGCGACACCAAAAGAGTTCTTGAGTATTTCATTGTTCTAGCATTCTTGGACTTTAACGATGAAATTAAACAAGACGAAGAATTGACTCAGGCGTATGAAAAAATACTGGAATTACTCATTGGGTTTAATTTCGAAAGAGCAGCAGTTTTATTGGATGAGTTTAGGATATTTTAAAATCAATGAGATTAACGGACATGCTCTTGTAGTTAGAAGGGGATAAATAATGAAACCAGATGATTATTTCAATAATGGACTATTTGAAATGGCGCGTTTTGGTACTCATACAATTATGAAAAATAATATGGATGACGAACAGCGCCAAAAATTGTTAAACAACTTAAAAAGAAGATATCCAAAACTTAAGAAGAAAATTAATAGACTTGTTGCGTCGATAAGAAAACAAGTTACAACATGTGACCCGGTTCAACTTTTAACTTTTTCTTCTGATATGTTTTTGATGAGCAATCTCGGTATAACTTCAGAGATTCAATCATCAAAAGAAGATATATTCATATCTAGAATGACCGAATATATACAGAGCATATTGGTCTCATCTTCACTTAGATATAAAAAATCAAAAAAGGATCCTACATTACGTTTTTATAAAATTCAGCGTAAAATTACAAAACTTTATAAATTGATAGATGCATTCTATTTTTCGTGGTCGGCTTGCGGTGAAGACCTATATCCCCAATTTGATGACGAAATTAGACGCGTAGTTGTTGAATCTCAATTTCTGTATTGGGTTAGAGGACAACGTTATCAAGTATTTGAAATTGAATACTATGACAGGTTGTTGAAATCCCATAACGATATTTTTGTTTCCCTTTTCGGTATTTCTTATAATGAAATTATCGAAGGAATTAAAAAATTGCAATATTCATTGTCTCAAGGAAAATTGGATGCGGTCAATGAATTAGGTGCTCTAATGGATGATTTTTTTGATAGTGGTGAAACTGATGTTGAAAAATTCAGAGAAATGCATCCTAACGCGGGTCAAGATTTTGCCGACAAGTTTGCCGGAACAAAATTACGTAATGTTATAGACATAACTGGGTGGCCAGAGGAATTTGTGAAGAGCTTATCTTGGGAAATTGGTGAATGTCATAGTTTTTATAATGAATGCGAATTTTCTGGCTGGCCGATAATTGATCTTCCGATACAAAAAAGACCTTTCATTAAAATTGAAGAAAACTATTATTGCTTTGACTATTATTCATTTGTTGATAATTTTTATCGGGCTGTTCAAAAAGCTGTTTCGCGCAAAGATCCAAACTATAAGTGGAGTGATTTTCAAAAAGAAGCTAGCGAGAATATGGTTGCCGATGTATTTTCTGAAATGCTCCCTGATTGTGTAGTATATAGAGATAATTATTATCCTAAAAACAAATCACTAAAAAATCTTAATGAAAACGATATCATCATAAGTTTTACTAACACATTATTCATTGTTGAGGTGAAAGCGGGTTCGTTTGTTTACACACCACCTATAACAGATTTCGATAGTCATATTGTTTCCTATAAAAATCTCATTGAGAAAGCAGATCACCAATGCAAAAATACATATGATTATTTAATGGCTAATGATAACGCTATTATATATAATCAGGATGGCAGCATAAAGGCACAGATTGATATGACAAAAGTGGATGATGTTTTTATGTTTTCTGTTACGGTTGATAATATCAATGATTTTGCTGCTCGCGCAGAGAAACTGAACTTCTTGAATTTAAAATGCAACGCCATCAGTTTGTCAATAGACGATCTTATGGTATATAGAAATTATTTTGATTCACCATTACAGTTTTTGCACTTCATACAACAGAGAAGACAAGCAACACAGGAGAAGAAATTGGCACTTAATGACGAGCTTGACCATTTAGGAATGTATATCAAACATAATATGTATTGTTTGCAATTGGAAGATTACCCCGATGATGCTCAAATAAGATTTCACGGATATAGAGAAGCTTTAGATGAATATTTTTGTTTTTTATATCATCCACAACTGAAGCAGCAAAAACCTATACAGCAATTACCGTCGCTGTTTTTACAAATTCTAGATTATCTCGAAAAAAACAAAATTCAAAACAGGGTTAAAATATCAACCTATTTACTGAATTTTTCAACCGAAGCAAAACAACAGCTGTGTCAAAGCGTTGAATATGCTTTGCAACGACAAAAACAAACAGGTAATATGTTGGCATTTAATTTTATGGGTGATGGTGAAACTGATTTAAGGTTAACGGGGTTTGTTGAGCAGCCTGGAATTCAGACTTTTACAAATGAATACAAAAGAGAATATCTTCTATCCACTCTAGCTTGGAACGGTGAAGATAATCGTATAATGTTGGAATTTGAATTTAATAAGAAAAATACCTTGTTAAAATTTAACTTCAAAGAATTTTTATCTGATGATTTTCAAAAAGGAGAGTTTGAAAAAGCGTTTAAAAAGGGTAAACAAAGAGCAGCTATGCGCATGCAAATCTACTTAAAGCGATACGGTAAAATAGACGATTCTGAGATGTGTCCATGCGCAAGCGGAAGAACATATGCCGAATGCTGCAAGATTAAATTAAGTTAATTAAAACAACCCGCACCTTTATTAATTACAAAGGCGCGGGTTGTCTTATGTATTATCAATATCAGAATTTTGTTTTTTCTTTCAATAACTGAAGCATTATTATATCAATATATATACATATTTTCCGCCGTCTGTGCGGTGATTTTCCAATATGGAGTTCTTTTTGCAACCAAAAACTCATTTGTGAGAGGGTTGCATTTGATAATAATACGGCTTTTGACTTCGACAGCAAAAGTCCAAAGATTGCGACCCGTTTTAATTCCTATTTGTTTTGCAAAAACTTCTTCGTGACCTCAAGGCTTTCTCTTTCCGTATATCCCCAAAGAATGCAGGAAAGAGAGCTTATGGCGTCCCTGCGTTTACGGTAATATGTCCGATAGCTAATGTCGCTTATATGCGGCAACAGCTGCTCTATTATCTCGCCTGCGTTTTTATACTGCTGCGGCGATAAAAAGGCATAATACAGTATCCAGTAATACATTTCCCCGTTTTTATGCTTATATCTAAGCATTTCCACCGCCGACTCGATAAGCCGCAGCATTTGCCGGCTTTCCTCAATGCTTTTTGTGTATTCGGTAAGTCCGGATGCAGAGAAATCCAAGCCCGCTATATATGCCGACTCTAAAAAATCCTCTATACTGCTTCCCATTTCAATGCGGAATTTATTTCTGACCCGCTGAACAGACAACTCAAGATTCCACACTACATCACGGTATTTTTTAAGCAGCAAATATGTATTGTGGTATTCCGGGGTTTCTTTTACTTCGGCTTGCTTTTTATTCGGCATTTTCCTCGCTCCTTTTCATAGAAATATCAAAACGGAAAATTTCTTTCCCAGAACAGTTCATAACGAGCAAAAAGCGCAACCTGCCCGTATCTGTATACTTTACAGGTAATATACTTGTTTCCTTGCATTCGGATAAAGGTAATAACATATATTCGGTTTTAGGACATAAATAGCACGGGAAGCCCTGTAATGAAAGGATTTTTCCGACTTTTTCTATAACCGCGCAAATCGCTGTTTTTGAAACGCTGTTTAAATAATTTGAAACGCGGATATTTTCGGTTTGTTCTTCCGTTTCGGCACGCTCCTCGGGTATTTTAAGTTCGATATTAAGTGCCATTGCAAGCTCGTCTTTATCTACAAGCACATCGGATATTTGGAACATTGTTGACAGATAGCGTTTAATATATATTGCGCTGCCGTGTGAACCCGCAAAGCTTACCGTCATTATGTAATCTTCCTTTTTTAGCTTATTGAGATACCTGCTTGCCGTAGCCTTTGAAATGCCCCAGCGCCGCGCTAAATCGTCACAGCTTAAAAGCGGCTTGCCCGTGCCGTTTCTTATATACACAAGCGGGCTTACATCGCTGCCCTGTACCTGCGAATCGTTATATACAGTATTTATCCATAAATCCAGCACCGCGTCCATTTCACTGCATTTACCGTAGCTTACAAGCTCGTTTGCAACCGATACCGGCAAAAAGAAAAATCCGGTTTCCTTTTGGCAGGGCGCGTTGTAATCTAACGCACGGTTTGCCTTGCACCAGTTTTTAATTCTGAATTTTATAAGCTTACCGCGGCCGAGTATGTTGTACTCAATCAAATGCCTGTCCTGCAAATCTTTCATAAGGGCTACTGTCTGTTTAGCCGTTTTAAGGCGCAGATATATTTTAAGCTCGTTTATTCGGCAGATCCATTCACCCGCGTGAACGGTATAGCTTATTCCGTCAATTCTTTTATATGAAGTGCGGAAGTTTGCGTAGCAGCACAGCACCGTATAATAGAAAAGACCCGAACTGCCGCCGGAGCGAATGTTCGGGTCCTTTATTAAGCACTGTATAAGCTGTCGGTATATTCTGCACCGCGGGTAGTCTACCACCTGTTTGATTTCCAATTTGTATTCTGACATAGTTTTTTCCTCCCAAAAATAAAAGACGGCACAGATTTCAAAATGAAGATCTATGCCGTTATGTGTTTCTTGATTTTTTTGATAATTTGCGCTATACTATAAACAATAATCGGACGGTTTTCAAAATTTAATATCACATTATCTGAATATAAGCTTGCTAATTTCTTGCTAATCGGAGTACGAATAATTACGCCGAATTAGCAAGAACAGGAGAAACGAAAAAACATTGTGTTCGCTTAAAAAGTCAGTGTTTATGCGGATTTGGAGCGTCGTGAGAGACCAAACTGCATCAGCGAAAAATGTATGAAACGTTCTCCTAAGCGGTAGGTCGGGTGTTCGAATCACCTCGGGAACGCCAAAAACTCCGCCGGAAACTTAAGTGAAATCAAGGGTTTCCGGCATTTTTTCATTTTTACGAAGAAACAGCAAAAACGAAAAAATCACAAATTTTCATTAGCAAATTCTCCGTCTGCTAATTATTCGTGTTAAAATCAGCGTAATAATTCAAAAAATTAGCGTAAATAAACACGAATACTTCTGCAATAAAGAACAAATCAATCCAGCAGGTCTTCAACCTCGCAACCGAGTGCTTTTGCAAGGCTGACAACAACCTCCGCCTGTGCTTTATTGATGTTATTTTGCTTTTGCTCATACAACTGAATCATGCGAAGTGTAACACCCGCTGCATTGGAAAGTTGCTGCTGCGTGAACCCCCGCGCTTTTCGGATTTCGTGGAGCTTTGATTTTTTTCTGCTGCGATTTTTTTCGATAATTTCATTGGCACTGTCAACAAACTTGCTGACATCCGCTTCATGCAGAATATACATGGAGAGCACCGTAGACAATGTCAGCCCGTCATTTGCCATATCCTCAAATCGCTTACCCGTCTTCCACTGGTAGTAAGCCAAAATCCAACCAGCCCAATATTCCCGACCCTTAAAGTCGTTATAGGACGGTTCTTTATTCACGTAAGATACATTTGTTGCTTTAAGCACTGCTTCTGCAAGTTCGAATCCAGACATACCTGTTATATATTTGGGGTTGCCTTTTTCAAATTTGGACGCAATGCCAGAGGTGGTAAACCATCCAAAAAACTCATCGGGAGCAAACCCCAAATCACATACGGCATATTCGACCATATCTCCGAGGTTGTTCATTGCGTCATCTAAGTATAACTCGCTGTAAGCGTTCGTCATCATTGACCCACCCTTCACGAATAATATCCATTACATATTTCTCTGTCAGAACAGAGCCTTTGCTCTTTTCCTTTTTAAATTCTTCCCGAGCAGCCGTATCGCGGGCAAGTTTTTTGGGGAAATATATTTCTTTAGGCACAGGTATTGCATCTACGAAAGAAAACCGTTCAAATGCTTTTTCGGACATAGCGACGATTTGTTCGCCAAGCTTTCCGAGAACCATTGCCCGTTCCAACTGCGAAACCGAAATGGTATTATTCAAAAAAGCGTTGGCAAATGAAAAATAGGAGTCATCCGCGCGGTATCCTTTCACAATATCGTATTTTTTGTATTCTATTGCGAAGTTCTCAAAAATATAGTTCTTTGCCTGCATTGCAATATCTCCGCCGATGCGAAATTTACGGTTCTCCAAAAGGATATATAACCAGTTAAGAATATTATAATCTCCAGATGTCAGAGAGAGAATCGAAAGGTCGGTCAAGTTCAGTTCGTATTGATTTGCATAGCCGTCTGTTTCGGTAGAACACGCCCATTCCTTTGCGAGGTCAATGCTTTCCGTACAGTAGAAACCGGGCCCGTAATCATTATGCGGATTGCCTTTACCGAAAACAGGTTTTTCAATGATTTGCTGCGAACCGTGAAACACGGTAAGTTTATTTAACATAGGCGCATCTCCTTTCTATCGTTATAACGATAGTTTTACTATATTATATCGCTCTGCCGATAATTTGTCAAGAGGCTATAACCGTTATACGCTGCTTGATACAAAAAATCAGGAATGATATTTGCATATAACCGCAAAACTTCCGAACAAATATTTTTTTATGGTATCCTACTTTTGTTATATCATTATGTTATATTACAAATGTAGGCATAAGAAAATAAGCAAAAAACGGATAAGTTTGCACTTATCCGTTATAAATTCAAAACGACATATTGGTTACATTTAGAATTATATGTTCAAAAGTATCTTTGTCATTGCGCAACGCTGAATATGTATATGAACAGCGGTCAGACAAAAATTAAGCGGCTTATCGCTTTTCGGGATAAAGCACCGTCGGGAGGCGGCAGCGGTATGCCCTGCGGCGCTTGCCGTGAGTTTTTGTATCAGTTGAATGAAGAAAACGAGAATATGGAAATTATGGTGAATTACGAAACGAGAGAGACCGTAACCCTGAAAGACCTGATGCCGAATTGGTGGGGAAAGGAGCGCTATGCGCAATCCTGCACAGAAAAAACGAATGGCTAAAAAAACTTAAAAGCGTTGGTTTCTGCCAAAATAGAGAAACCAACGCTCTTTTTAATTTAAAGCTCCGCTAAGGTTTTGCAGCCCTTTTTCTTGAGCCACGAATAAATAAGGACGGATAAAATTAAATTAACCGCGCCCACGGCAAGCAAAAACGGCACCGCGCCGATTTTGTGACCCACCATAAAGAACAGCGCGCAGTAAATTCCTACATAAATAAATCCGCCGAACATAGCTATCATAACGCCGCCGCTCTGCTTTATGGGGGTTATTTCGCTCGTCCAGTTAAGGTTGGGCATTTTAAGCCCTACAAACAAATCGAAAAGCGCCAAAAGCAGCACGAATGTAAGCGCCGAAACAAACGCCGCGGCAAATTGCAGGGGAGTGAACATAAACGCCGCGCAAAGCATACAGAATATAACCGGCGCGCCCGTTAAAATAAGCTGCATATTAAGCTTTGCCCTTAATACGTCAAGCGGCTTTACCGGCAGCGACTGCAGGGTCCAAAGCGATTTACCCTCAAGCGAAATTGAGGGCGCCGCCATATCATTCATTGAGGCGGCTGCGCACACCGCGGTAAACAGCAGTATAACCGCGCTGCCCGAATTTTTGCCGAAAAGCTCGTTCATTACAAGCATAAGCGTATTACCTTTTATGAGCAGGGCTACGCCCAAAACCGGCAGCAGCAAAATTCCCAGCCCGCAGTTTAGCATATAATTGGGGCTTGATACAAACCGCGAGAACTCCTTGTGCAAAAGCGCCGATTGTACGCTCTTTTTCCGAGCTGCGGTCTCGCGGTATTTTTTCTTTGCCGTTTTGCCCGTGGCGGTTGCAATTTTCAAAAAGCTGCGGGAAATAAGCGCCCACATAAGCGCAAACAGCAGCAAAACAACTGCCGAAACAATAATCATTGCAATAAAATCACCAGTTCCCACTCTGCCGAAAAGGTAAATGGGGTATGCCGAGCCTTTTATTTTATCGCCGTATTTCGCGGCGTTCACTATTAAATCGCTTATAATATCCTGCGCCTTAAAGCAAACAAAATAATACGCCCCGAAAAACAGCAGCGACACTATTACGGTAATAAAGCTTTTGTTTTTCAGCTTTAAGCTTATTTTTGCCACCACCCAGCCGAGCGCGCTTGAAAGGGTAAGCACAAAAACCGAAATTAAAAGCACAAGCAAAATGCAGCCGATAACGGCGGGCAGGCTGTGCGAGGCGGTTATAATATAAACCGCCGCCGCGGGAATAAGCACCACGCCCGAATACATAAGCCCCATAAGGTAGACCCCGAGCAGGCGGGAAACCATAATAGTGCCCACGGGTATGGGCATAGATAAAAGCAGGTCGTTATCCTTTGCGAGGTAAAGCCCCGAATAGGTATTGAACACGCTGCCGAAAGCGCCGAGCAATATAGAAATAATGCCCATTATTGCAAAATAGAGCCAGCCGAGCCCCGCTGCCGAAAGCGGCTTGCAAAGAGCTATCGATAAATAGGTGAACATTCCGCCGAGAATACCCACCATTAAAAATACAAACAGCACTATATATCCCGTAACTGCCGCCTTAGAGCGGGCTTTGTTTTTCTTAGCGTCATAAAAATAGGCACGGAATATTTCGGTGAACTGCTTTTTAAGAAGTATTTTAACCATACTCAATCCTCCAGCTCAAGGAATACCTGTTCAAGGGATGCATCGCCCTTTACTTCTTCCATTGTGCCCGAGCGTATAAGCCTGCCCGCCTTTATAATGGCAACCTTATCACAAAGCTTTTCGGCAACCTCCAAAACGTGGGTGGAAAAGAATATCGCGCCGCCGTTGTCACATTCCTCGCGCATCATTTCTTTAAGAATATGCGCGGCCTTCGGGTCAAGCCCCACAAAGGGTTCATCCATTATTATAAGCCTCGGGGTGTGCAGCCACGCCGCTATTATTGCAAGCTTTTGCTTCATTCCGTGGGAATAGGCGGCAACAGGCTCTGCCAGGCTATCGGTCAGCTCAAAGGTATCGGCATATTTTTTAATGCGCGCCGCGCGGTCCTCTGCGCTGACACCGAAAATATCCGAAATGAAATTAAGGTATTTAATTCCGCTCATAAAATCGTATAAATCGGGATTATCGGGAATATAGGCAATTTCTTTTTTACATTCAAGCGGCTGCTCTTTAACAGATTTTCCGTTTATGTATATCTCGCCCGCGTCAAACTGTAAAATTCCCGCAACGGATTTAAGCGTGGTGGTTTTTCCCGCGCCGTTATGACCTATAAAGCCGTAAATCTCACCGGGGGCTATGTGCAGGCTTAAATCGTCCACGGCTTTTTTATCGCCGTATACCTTAGTAAGATTTTCAATTTTAAGCATAAATCTCTCCTCCTATGCACGTTTCATTATACGACCGCCCGCCGCATTTTTCAACAATAAGTTTACATTAAAACCCGATTATGGTATTATAAAGGCGGTAAGGTTAAAAAGGCGGGTGCAATATGGCAAACAGGCGGACGTTACTTTTTAGTAAATGAATTAAAGTCAACCGCCTGACTGCTGAAAGAGATATCAGATATTTATTCAAAGAATAAGGGGTAAAAATGTGTGCACCGTCAAAACAAAGGGGGATTTTAATTTGTTTTTGCTGTGCCTGCAAGCAGCGGCTATGAGCTTGATACAACCCCCGGCAGAGTGTTTTATTTTTACCACGATTGCAAAAGATTCCGGAAATACATCCGTCCGGTTAAAAAGATTTATAATTCCTAATTAATGCCTGCTGAACAATTCAAAAGTACCTTAACCAAGCATGTTGGTGTAAACTTTTGAATTGTTCAGGTGCAAGGTTTTTTCGCAAAATTGCGCAAAA
>ERZ839823.628-NODE-628-length-47608-cov-4.536139_pt1 | contig 47608 bp, 46 predicted proteins | sample MGYA00519862_ERZ839823 | MGnify/ENA primary metagenome ERZ839823 (study PRJEB31850, sample SAMEA3708853) | human gut metagenome | biome: human gut; feature: human-associated habitat; material: faeces | place: China | collected 2014 ...
AATACGCCATGCCCGTGTTTTCGCTCTCCGCCCGAACGACGTATTGATCGAGGTACTGCACCCGGTATCGCATCCTCTTGGCGTATTGCTCGCTGTCAAACACCGTCTGATACGCGCCGTTTTGGTACGCGACGACGCTGTACAGCCCCACCGCGCCGCTCGATCCCGTTTCCAGCGCGATCAGCGCATCCACCCGGTCGCGCGCCGTCATGCTGCCCAGCACCAGCTGCGGATCATAGCCGCCGTCGTGCGCCAAAGGGACGCGCGCGGTTCTTCCCGTTCGGCCATCCGTGATTTCCAGCTCAATGTTCTGCCAATACGCCGATCCCGCGCTCTGTTCGCCGGATAAAAACAGGCTTTCCGGCGCGCCGTCGCCCGTCAGGTCACCCCTCGCGGTTGCAATCCGTTTCCGCATAGCCTCTCCCCCTTTTCAGAAGAGCTTATGTGTCGGGGCGGGAAAAAAGCCCTCGCGGACGGGCTTCAAAACAGGCTCTGCTTCCACATTTTCCCATACGCAAAACCCCATGGAGCCATCAAGCTTAAACCAAACATTTCAAGGAACAATATCTAAGCATTTTTGGATATGGGGCTTTGCCCCATCGCCCCACCAAAGGGCTTTCCGGTCGCCCTTTGGAAACCTTCGGGCGCATATACCTGATTTTATTCTTGAAATATCGTGTTGTTAGCTTGACAGACCCATGGGGAAACATTTATGGATTAGGAAACCGACGGCCTTCTATTCGCCGCTGCGCTGTCGCCTTCCCGGCGGGTCTTGCCCGCGGACAGCTTGCGCTTGGGTTCGCCGGGCACGAGCGTCGGCTCTTTGCCCTCGGAAATGACCTCCGGCGTGACGACGACCTTCGCCACGTCGCTGCGCGACGGCAGATCGAACATCGTGCCCATCAGCGCATCCTCGATGATGGCGCGCAGGCCGCGAGCGCCGCTCTTGCGGGCAATCGCCTTCGCAGCAATCGCCTTGAGCGCGTCCGGCTCGAACTCCAGCTCCACACCGTCCATCTCCAGCAGCTTGCCGTACTGACGGCACAGCGCGTTGCGCGGCTCGGTCAGGATGCGCACCAGCGCGTCCTCGTCGAGGTTATCCAGCGTCACGATGATCGGCAGGCGGCCGACAAACTCCGGAATCAGGCCGAACTTGAGCAGATCCTCCGGACGGATATCCTTGAGCACCTGACCGACGTTGCGCGTCTCCTTGCTCTTGACGTCCGCGCCGAAGCCGATGGAGCCCGCGCCCTCGCGCTTTTCGATGATCTTGTCGATCCCGTCAAACGCGCCGCCGCAGATGAAAAGGATGTTGGTCGTGTCGATCTGGATGAACTCCTGATGCGGGTGCTTGCGTCCGCCCTGCGGCGGCACGCTGGCGACGGTGCCCTCGATGATCTTGAGCAGCGCCTGCTGTACGCCCTCGCCGGAAACGTCGCGCGTGATCGAGGGGTTCTCGCTCTTGCGCGCGATCTTGTCGATCTCGTCAATGTAGATGATGCCGCGCTGCGCCGCCTGAATGTCGTAATCGGCGTTCTGAATCAGGCGCAGCAGGATGTTTTCCACATCCTCGCCGACGTAGCCCGCCTCGGTGAGGCTGGTCGCGTCCGCGATGGCAAAGGGAACGTTGAGGATCTTCGCCAGCGACTGCGCGAGGAACGTCTTGCCGCAGCCGGTCGGGCCGACCATGACGATGTTGCTCTTTTGCAGCTCCACGTCGCCGCGCTTTTTCGGCGCGTTGATCCTCTTGTAATGGTTGTAGACGGCGACCGCCAGCGCGCGCTTGGCCTTTTCCTGACCGATCACGTACTCGTCGAGCACCGCCTTGATTTCGGTGGGCTTGGGCAGGTTCTGCGGCTCCTGCGTCGGGGCCGTGCCCAGATCATCCGCGATGATCTCCTGACACAGCGCGACGCACTCGTCGCAGATATACACGCCGTTGCCCGCAATGATGCGGCGAACCTGATCCTGCGTTTTATCGCAGAAGGAGCAGCGCGCCACGCGCGGCTGCCGGGTTTCGTCCTTATCTCTCGGCATTTCGCACCTCAGAAAACATTGATTTCACGTCTTGGCCGAAAAGCAATTCTCCCCTCCCTTTTCGGGAAGGGAGAACGCTCTGGCTTACTTTTTGCGCGGCTGGTAGATTTCGTCGATGATGCCGTAGGCGAGCGCCTCTTCGGCCGTCATGAAGTAATCGCGTTCCACGTCGCGCTCGATGCGCTCCAGCGGCTGATGGGTCATTTCGCTCATCAGCTTATTCATCTTGCCCTTGGTGCGCAGCAGCCACTGGGCGTGCAGCTGCACGTCGGTGGCCTGCCCGCTCGCGCCGCCGCTGGGCTGGTGAATCATCACTTCGCTGTTGGGCAGCGCAAGGCGCATCCCGGGTTCGCCCGCCATCAGCAGGAACGCGCCCATCGAGGCGGCCATGCCGAGGCAGACGGTGCGAACCTTCGGCTTGATGTAGCGCATCGTGTCAAAGATGGCCATGCCGTCGGTCACGCTTCCGCCCGGGCTGTTGATGTACATGGAGATATCGGCGTCCGGGTCTTCCATTTCCAGAAAGAGCAGCTGGGCGACGATGCTGTTGGCCAGCGCCTCGTTCACCTCGCCGCGCAGAAAAACCACGCGATCCTTCAGCAGGCGGGAGTAAACGTCATAAGAACGTTCGCCGTAAGGCGTCTTTTCAATGACGCTGGGTTCAAAGTAATAGTTGTTGTTGGTCATCATGGACGCCTCCTTAACAGGCGTTTATTTCTCAATTCCCTTTTTCGCTTGTATATGCGTCAAAGCGATTTCACGCGCGAAACCGGCGTCGGGTCGATTACTCGGCCTTGGCGTTGTCGCAGAGGAACTTCACGGCCTTGTCGCGGATCACGTCGGCCTTGAAATACTCGCGGTCACCCTCGGTCAGGTTCTTCTTGAGCTCCTCGACGCTCTGGCCGATCTGCTTGGCAAACTTCTCGATCTCCGCGTCGATCTCTTCGTCGCTCACTTCGAAGTTCTCGACGTTCTCAATCGCTTCGAGCACGAGGTTCGCGCGAACGCTCTTCTCGGCCTGATCGCGGTACTGGCCGCGGAAGCTCTTCTCGTCCTGACCGGTGTACTTCATAAAGTCGGCGAGCTTGAGACCCTGCTGAGCCAAGCGCGCCTCGAAGTTGCGGATCATGGAGTCGATCTGGCGCTCGATCATCGCTTCCGGAATCTCGACCGTGGCGTTCTCCATCACCTTGCCGATCACCGCGTTGGTGAACACGTTGTTGTCGCGCTCGGCAGCCTGAGCTTCCAGTTTGGCGCGAACGTCGGCCTTGTATGCGTCCAGCGTGTCAAACTCGCTGATGTCCTTGGCGAAATCGTCGTCAAGCGCCGGAAGCTGGGTCTCGGTGATGCCGTTGACCTTCACGTGGAAGACGGCTTCCTTGCCCGCCAGCTCCTTCGCGTGATACTCGGTCGGGAAGGTGACGTTCAGATCCTTCTCCTCGCCGATGGTCATGCCGACCATCTGCTCTTCAAAGCCCGGGATGAAGGTGTGGCTGCCGATTTTGAGGGTCTGGTTCTCGGCGGTGCCGCCGGCGAATTTCACGCCGTCCACGCTGCCGGAGTAATCGAGGTTCACGGTGTCGCCTTCGGCAACCGGGCGGTCGTCAACGGCGACCTCGGCGGCCTGCTTGTTGCGCTCCTTCTCGATCTCGGCGTTCACCTCGTCCTCGGTCACGAGGGTGTGCTCGCGCTTGACCTCAACGCCCTTGTACTCGCCCAGGGTCACGTCCGGCTTGACGAACACTTCGCAGGTGAACTGCAGGTTCTTGCCGGTGCCGATCTGCTGGATATCGACCTGCGGACGATCGACGACCTCGAGCTTGTTCTCGTCGATGGCCGGGCCGTACACCTCGTCGAAGATCAGCTCGAACGCCTCGTCATAGAAGACGCCTTCGCCGTACATGTTCTCGATCATCTTGCGCGGGGCGTGTCCCTTGCGGAAGCCGGGGATCGCGACCTGACCGCGCACCTTGATGTATGCCTTGCCCATCGCCTCGTCGAACTTGGCCGCGTCGATGTCAAAGGAAAGTTTCACCTTATTGCTGGAAATCTTTTCAACAGTGGTGCTCATGCTCTTATGCTCCTCTACGGTAATGGTTGCGCCCCGGAAATCCCAAAACGCTATCCTATATTATAGCACGGGGCGGATGGCTTTTCAATCCTCAATCCGTGGTATTGAAGCGTTTTTTTGTGGTTTTCGGTCTTTTTTTCTTTTGCTTTTCTGATTTTTATGCCGCGCTCCGCTTTTTTATGCGCGTATATTTTCATCTTTGGGGCAGGCTAAGCAAAAAGGAGGCGCGCCATGTCCCTGCTCTGTGTTCTTTCCGCCGCGCCGCGCACCCCGGCGCAGGTTCGCCCGCTCGCCCGCCGTCTGCTTTCCATGCGTCCCTGCGCGGATGCACTGCTGCTTCTGTGCGACCTGCCGGATGCCTTTTCCGAGGTCATGCCGGAGGATGCGCCGCTGCTGCGCGCGCTGCAATCCGCCGTGATGGCCGCCGACGCGCGCTGTCCGGGGCATTTTCTGCTGCTCGTCCGCAAGCGTGTCTGGGATGACGCGGCGCGGCTGTATCTGGGCGAAAACCAGCCGCTTCTGCCCATGCAGACTGTCGCCGCGCTGCTCGCCCACGGGCATGCGCCGTCCGTGTTTGCCGCCGCCAGCTTTTCGCCCGCGTCTCTGGCCGGGCAGTTCTCCGCCGCGCTCTTCTGCCCTGCCGACGTTTCCTGCGCGCCGGATGTTCCGCGCCGCATGCTGGCCGCGCTGGGCGAATCCGGCCTTCTGGCCGCGCGCGTCCTGTCCCCGCTGGCCGACGACGCGCCGCTGTCAAACCGTCTGCCGGGCTTTTCTTTTTGGGAATCGCGCGCCGCGTCGGATGATTTCCTCGCCCGCCGCCGTCGCGCGCGCCTTTCCGACGGCGTGCTTCTCGCCTCGTCTCGGGCTTTTTCCGTCGTTGAAAAATCGGATGGGTCGGACGTCTGCCCGCTGTGGGACATTCCCGCCTTCGTGGCCGACGCTTCCCCCACTCTGCGCGGCGCGCTCCGACAGACGCGGCGGGATTTGGATCGTCTCTGCCGCCTGCCCGCGCCGACGGGGCTGCAAAAGCTCATGCTGTCTGCCCCGCCGCTTCGGCTTCTTCTGCTCTTTTTCGCCGCCGTGTCCGGTTGGGAATGGGTCGCCGTGCTGGCGCTGCTGGAGCCTTACGCCCTGCTGCATCCGCGCATGCTCCCCGCCGCGCTCGTGCGTCTCGCTTTTCTGCCGATGACGGCGCTCTGCGCGGCCAACGCATTTTTCGCGCATCGTCTGGCGCGTTCCCCGCTTCTGCGCGTCCGCTTTCCCGATGGCACGCAAACCCCGGCCGCCTGCGCGGTCTGCGGCGCGGCGCTGCTCCCCGCCGCGTTTCTCAGCCTGCGCGCGCTTGCGCCGCTGCTTTTCGTTTCGCTGCTCTGGCTGGCCGCGCCGCCGCTGTTCCGCGCGCTGACTCTCCCGGAAACCGAGCGCATCCCGCTCAGCGACGCCGAACGCGCGCGGCTTCTGCACCTCGCGCGGGAAGCGTTTGCCGCGCCTGTCGATCATGCCGCCCCCGGCGCGGCGATGCTCGTCGCCTGCGGCGGCTGCATGCTCGGCTTTCTGGAGCCGGACGAGGCCGCGCGGCAAATGATGGCGCTCCTTCCCGATCTCTCGTCTGCGCCGCTTGACGCGCATGAAACCGCCTGCGCGCTGGCCGCCGCGCAAGCCATCCGCGAGCGCATGGCCGATTGCGACGCGGCGCTCCGCTCCCTTCCCGCGCAGATCGAGCGCGCCTGCGCCCCGGAGGCCGCCGCGCCGTGGCTGGCCGATATTCTGGATGGCGCACAGGCGCGCAGCGCGCTGTTCCTGCCCCTGTGCCGGATTCGCGTTCCCTCGGTCGTCACCCATCCGCACGGGTTTCTGGCCTTGCCGGATAAAGCAAAAACGCCCAACGATGCGTGGGCGTTTCTGATGCTTTGCGACGCGCTCTGCGCGCATCCGTTTTATCCGCTCTTTTGGCGTTCTCCCGTCGCCGCACCGTATCGAAGCCGGGTCACGCTCGGTTTCTGACCGGGCCGCGCAGCATATCGCCCGCCTGCAATTTGCCGCCGCAGGGGATGCGCACCCGCTCCATCGGCACGTTCACCACGCCGACATGCTCGCCCGTCCGCTCAATCACAATGTCCTCGATCACCAGCTTTTCGCTGCCCTTTGGCGTGACGGTTTCCAGCTCGTCGCCGACGAAGAAACGGTTCTTCATCTCCACCAGCGCCTCGCCGCCCGACGCATCCAGCACATAGCCCATGTATTCGGCCCCCTGCGTCACGCCGACCGCCTCGCCGCAGACCTTCGGCTGGCCGAAGTAAAAACCCGTATCGTATACGCGGTGGCTGATCTTGTCCAGCTCCCCGCGCAGCCGCTCTTGCAGCGCCGCGTCCGCCCGATAGCCCGCCGGGCTTTCCGCGTATGCGTCCATGGCTCGGCGATACGCCCCAACGACCGTCGCGATGTAGATTTCCGTCTTCATCCGCCCCTCGATCTTGAAGCAGCAGACGCCGCTCTCCATCAGCCTCGGCAGATGCTCCATCATGCAGATGTCCCGGCTGGAGAGAATCGCCGTCCCCCGCTCGTCCTCCTCGATGGGCATGGCCTCCTCCGGCCTCGTCCGCTCGTGCAGGGTGTAGGTCCAGCGGCACGGCTGGCTGCACGCGCCGCGGTTCGCGCTCCGCCCGTTCAAGAAGCTGGAAAGCATGCAGCGCCCGGAATACGACATGCAGGCCGCGCCGTGGATGAACGTCTCCAGCTCGATTTCGTCTCCGATCGCCGCACTCATCGCCTCGATCTGCTCAAACGTCATCTCCCGCGCCAGAACGACGCGCTTTGCCCCCAGCGCCTTGTATACGCGGGCGGATTCGCTGTTCGTCGTGCTCGCCTGCGTGCTCACGTGCACATCCAGCCCCGGCACTTCCCGCGCAATCCGCGCAATCGCGCCGAGATCGGAGACGATTGCCGCGTCCACGCCGACGTCGCGCGCCCTCTGCGCCGTCCTCACCATGCCGTCGAGGTCACCGTCAAAGGCGAAGATGTTCAGCGTCAGGTTCACCTGCGCGCCCGCCGCATGCGCCAGCCGCACGGCCTCTTCGAGCTGTTTTTCGTCGAAATTGTTCGCCTGCGCGCGCAGGCCGTATTGTTTTGCGCCACAATAAACGGCGTCTGCGCCGAAGCGCAGCGCCGTTTGGAGCGCCCTCATGTTGCCCGCGGGCGCGAGCAGCGAAGGCATTGTCTTCATCCTGTCCTCCGATCAGTTCAGGCCGCGGCTCTTGTCGTATTCCTCCCACAGCGGGCGATACATGGCCACGGCGGCGTTGTGCTCGTCCAGCGTCTTGGAAAAATGCAGCGCGCCGGAGGCCGGGTCGGTCGAGCAGAAGTACAGATACTTCTGCGCCACGTATTGCTCGTCCGGGTACAGCGCCGCAACAATCGCGTCCATCGACGGGTTGCAGATCGGGCCGACCGGCAGCCCCTTTCGGGTGTACGTGTTATACGCCGAGTTGACGGAAAGCTCGCTGTCGCCGAGCACCATCTTCTGCGAGCCGGTCGCGTATTTGATCGTCACGTCCGAGCCGAGCGTCATATCCGCCTTGAGCCGGTTGTGGAAAACCGCGCTGACCTTGGCAAAGTCGCCCTTCTTGGCTTCCTTTTCGATCATCGAGGCGAGGGTCACCACCTCGTCCATCGTCATCCCCAGCTCCTGCGCGCGCTCGTCGTAGCCGCTCAAATACGCCGCTTCCATCTGCGTCAGCAGGCGCTTGATGATGGTATCGGCGCTTGAGCTGGTGTAAATCTCATAGGTATTCGGCGACAGATAGCCCTCCAGCGCGTACTTGCGCTGGCTCGCCGTGCCGGTCTTCATCATCTCCTCGATGAAGTAATACCCGCTGTAAGCCTCGCCCGATTTGCACAGGCCGAGGAACTCGTCGGCGCTCGAGAGAATCTTCTGCTCCACCAGATAATTCGCCACGTCCTCCACCGTCCAGCCGGGGATGATGGTGATGCTCGTCGTCAGCGGCTTGCCGTCGCCGGCAATCAGTTGATTGAGGATCTCCGTCGCGGACATCGCGCGCGAAAGCTCGTAGTCGCCGCTCTGGATCTTCTGCCCCATGCCCATGAAATCGGCCATGTATTTGAAGACGGTGTGGTTGTGGATCAGCCCCGCCTCTTCCAGATTTCGGCTGACCGCGGAGAGCGAACTGCCGGATTTGACGCTGAAGGCGACGGTCTGGCCGTCCGCGCTGTCCATCGGCGAAAAGAACATGTCGTCCACCTTCTGCCAGCCGGTGTAAACCAGCCCGCAGATGATGACAAACGAGCAGACGAACACCAGAATCGGCCGCAGAATCCGCCAGATCCAGTCGTACCAGAAAAAGCCGTACCGCCTGCTTTCAAGCAGCTCGCGTTCCTCCGCGTCGCGGATCGGGCGCTTCTTTTTCTTCGCCAATGTCGCTTTCCTCCCGGTTTATTGCTTGTCGGGCACGTCAAAGCGGATGCCCGCCGCCTCGGTCAAAATCTTGAAGATATCGGCCAGCGTCTTCTGCATCTGCATTTCCGCCATCAGATAGGCCTGCACGTCGCTGTTCATATACAGCAGCGAGGCGAGCTGCTGAAAGCGCTGCATGTCCTCGGTGGGCATCTCCCCCGCCGCGCCGACCATGCTCATCTGGAGCTGCACCTGCAGCCGCTTGTATTCCTCCAGCAGCAGCCGGTTGGTCTCATCCGCGTAGGCGCGCTCGCGCAGCTCCGCCAGCTGCACACATTCGTCGCTTCTCTTGATTTCCTCGGCCAGCTTGTGCGCCGTATCGTAAATGTTCATGCTTCAACTTCCTTGTTTTTTTATGTTTCCATGATGATCGGCAGAATCATCGGGTTGCGCTTGATGAGATCGAACAGATAGTTGTGCATCTCGTCCTTGATCCCGTTCTTCACGCTCGTCCAGTCACTCTGCTCGATGCGGTCATACCGCTGCAAGACGTTCATCGCGACGTTCCGCGCGCCGGAAATCAACTCCTCGTTTTCGCGCACATAGACGAAACCGCGCGAGATCAATTCCGGCCCGCTGGTCACCAGCCCCGTCTCCCGGTTCACGCCGACGACGACGATAATCAACCCGTCCTGCGAGAGGTGCTTTCTGTCGCGCAGCACCACGTTGCCCACGTCGCCCACACCGAGGCCGTCCACCATCACCGAGCCGTTGGGAATCGGGCCGGTGATGTTCGCCTCGTCCTCGGAAAGCTCGAGCGCCTGCCCCATTTCCAGAATGATGACGTTGTCCTCCGGCATGCCCAGCTCCTGCGCCAGATGCGCGTGCCTGTGCAGCATGCGGTATTCGCCGTGCACCGGGATGAAGTATTTCGGCTTCACCAGCGTGTGCATCAGCTTCAGCTCCTCCTGACAGGCGTGGCCGGAGACGTGCACATCCGCGATGCGGTTGTAAATCACGTTCGCGCCGCAGCGATAGAGCTGGTCGATGATTCTGGAGACCATGATCTCGTTGCCCGGAATCGGCGTCGCGGAGATAATCACCGTGTCGCCCTGCCGAATCTGCAATTTGCGGTGCTCGCTGTTGGCCATGCGCGTCAGGCCGCTCATCGGCTCGCCCTGGCTGCCCGTCGTCAGCACCACGATTTCGTCGTCCTCATAGCAATCCAGATCACCGACGTCGATGAACACGTCCTGCGGGATTTTCAGCTCGCCGATTTCCATCGCCAGCTTGGTGACGTTGACCATGCTCCGGCCGACAAAGCAGATTTTCCGCCCGAACTCGATGCAGTTGTCCACCACCTGCTGAATTCTGTGCAGGTTCGAGGCGAACATCGCGATGATGATTCGCCCCTTCGCGTCCTTAAACAGGTTGTGGAAGGTCTCGCCGATCTTCTTTTCGCTCATCGTGTAGCCGGGGCGCTCCACGTTGGTGGATTCCGCCAGCATTGCCAGCACGCCGCGGCTGCCCCACGCGGCCAGCGTGTTGAGATCCGTCACCTCGCCGTCGATGGGCGTGTAGTCGATTTTGAAGTCGCCCGTCACGATCACCGTTCCGGCCGGGCACGTAATCGCCATCGCCACCGCGCCCGCAATCGAATGGCTCACCTTGATGAACTGCACGGAGAACGCGCCGACCTCGACCACGTCCTTCGGCTTCACGATATGGAACTGGATGTTGCCGATATTATGCTCCGCCAGCTTCCCGCGTATGAGCGCACAGGTCAGCTTCGTGCCGTAAACCGGCGCGGGTACGCGCGGCAGCACATACGGCGTCGCGCCGATGTGGTCCTCGTGCCCGTGCGTAATCAGATACGCGCGCACGCGCTCCCTGTTTCGCTCCAGATAGGTGATGTCGGGAATCACAAGGTCAATACCGAGCATATCCGCCCGCGGGAAGATCGAGCCGCAGTCCACCACAACGATGTCGTCGCCAAACTCGAAGGCCGTCATGTTTTTGCCGACCTCGCCCAATCCGCCCAGCGGAATAATCCTCAGCTTCGCCAAATGCGTCTCCTCCTTTCTGTCGTCTCCTTTTGTTTTTTTATCTTCCAAAAGCCCTTTATGTCGTTCTCAGGCTTTCAAAATCCGAACATTTCTGAGGGATAATGCCTCAAGCCTATTCAGTTCATTATAGCACAAAAGCCCTGCTTGTCAAAGTCTATCCCGCCAAAAAAGAAGGGAAGCGCCCGTTTTTTGAATCCCTTCGAGCGCTTTCCGTTCATTTTTTCTTTTTTTGTTTTTTAGCCCGCCTGCGAGCGGTTCGCTTTTACAGGTGACGCTCCAGCATCGCGGCGATATCGGCCTTGCCGCGCGCGCCGACCGCCTGCTCGACGACCTTGCCTCCCTTCATCACGACCAGCGTCGGGATGCTCATAATGCCGAACCGGCGCGCCAGCTCCGTCTGCTCGTCCACGTCCACCTTGCCGACCACGGCGCGGCCTTCAAAATCCGCGGCCACTTCCTCCACCGCCGGGGCGATCATGCGGCACGGGCCGCACCACGTCGCCCAGAAATCGACCAGCACCGGCTTTTCGCCGCGCACGGCCTCGTCAAACGTCTTCTCGTCAAAATGCATAACCATATCAAGTTCCTCCTGTCTTTATTTTTTCGCATCCGTTTCTTCGGGATGCGTCACCGAAATGATCTTCTGCTCCCAGCGCCCCTTGGAAAGCTTGGGGTCAAGCGCGCGCATGATAAAATACGCCGCCGCCGTGCCGATGATCGCGCACAGCGCCATCAACAGCTCGCCGTTTCCAAAAGCGCCCGTCTTCGCAATGCCCCAGCCCGCCGCCAGTCCGGCGATAAAGCCCGCCAGCGGCAGCATGTACGCCAGCGCCGAAGCCTCCATCACGTGAGAATCGTCCATCGCCACTTCGATGACGTCCCCGACCTGCGCCTTGCCCTTGATTTTGACCATGTGCTTGGCGCAATTCTCGCTGCCGTGCATACATGCGTGGCAATCGCCGCAGGCCTCGTGGCGCTCAAACGCCACCGTGAGCGTATCGCCGTTTACGGCGATCACAACCCCTTTGTTGGTCATGGGTCTTCCTTTCCCGGTCGCGTCGCCCCCGACGTTTCCGCTTTATACTAATTCGCAGTTAAAATGCTTAACAGAGCGCATCAGATTTTTTGTTCTGACGAAGCCAAGTGAAGTGAGGCGTACTGGAGGTACGTTGAACGGAACGAGGCAAAGTCAGAGCGAAAAAGATGGTGCGCGGATTAAGCCATTTTAACAAGAATTAGTATTACTCGTAAATCTTTTCGAACTTCGTGAAGCCCTCGGCCTCCAGCAGCTCGATCTGGTGCTTCATGTTCTTGCTCATCGGCAGAACCGTCGCCACCACGCCCGCCCTGCGCGCCTCAGCCGCCTGCGCGAGCACCTCCGCCTTGCGCGCCGTCGGCGCCTTATTGCCGATCAGATACGCCACGGAGCCTTCCGGCAGCTTGAAGCTGCCCTGCTCGTGATCCTTGAGGATGGTCACGATGCGCTCAAAGCCGATGGAGAAGCCGCACGCGCTGACATTCTGACCGCTGAATTTGCCGATCATCTGGTCGTAGCGTCCGCCGCCCGCGATGGCGAAGTTGTAGCCGTCCAGCGTCACCTCGAAAATCGGGCCGGTGTAGTAGCCCATGCCGCGCACCAGCGTCGGGTCGAAGACGATCTTCACGTCCTCGCCGAGCATCGGCTGCACGCAGCCCACGATGTCCGCCAGCGCCTCACCGACGCGCGCCTCCAGATATTCGCCGTTCACGCCCGCGCAGAAGTCGGCAATCTCCATGCCCGGCTTCACGCCGCGGTAGAACGCCATGTATTTTTCCACCTTTTCCGGCGCGTAACCGCTCTCCAGCAGATCCTTTTCGATGCCGTCCATGCCGATCTTGTCAAACTTGTCCAGCGAAATCAGCGCGCCGCCGATTTCCTCCTGCTCAAAGCCCGCCGTGAGCGCCGCCGCCGCCAGCATCCGCCGGTCGTTGATGTGGATGGTGAAGGCGTTCAGGTTTGCCTCGGCGAGGATCTTGCTGAGCATCGTCGCCGTCGCCGTAATCAGCTCGATCTCCGCCAGGCTGCTGTCGTCGCCCAGAATGTCGATGTCGCACTGGGTAAACTGGCGGAAGCGCCCCTTCTGCGGGTTGTCCGCACGCCAGACGTTGCCAAGCTGCATCGCTTTGAACGGGGTCGGCAGCTTCTCCTTGTTGTTCGCGTAGTAGCGCGCCAGCGGCACGGTCAGGTCGTAGCGCAGGCCGTTGTCCGCCAGCTCGCCGTCGCCCTTGTCCAGCGCGCGCTGAAGCTCCGCGCCGCGCTTCATCACCTTGAAGATCAGCTTCTCGTTGTCGCCGCCCTGCTTGCTGGTCAGGTTCTCGATGTGCTCCATCACCGGCGTTTCGATCTGCATGAAGCCGCACGCGCCGTAGGTTTCCTTAATCATGCCGAGCACATGCTCGCGCAGGCGCATATCGGCGGGGAGCATATCGCACATGCCCTTGACGGGCGTTTTGATGAATTTCATGGTTGTGATTCCTTTCGTATTTTCTCCCTCAGTCGCGGCTTCGCCGCGCCTGAAGGAGTTATTCGCCCTTACTCTTGATTTTCCTGCATGCGCCGCCATTCCTCGCGGGAAATGAGCACGGTTCGCGGCTTCGTCGGCCCTTCGGCCTCGGCGGTGATGCCGCGCAGCGTCATTTCGTCCACCAGCCGCCCCGCGCGCGCATAGCCCACGCGCAGCCGCCGCTGGAGCATGCTGATGGAAACCTGCCCCGCGTCCACGGCCAGCTCAATCGCCTTGGCGAGCATTTCGTCCACCGGCTCGCCCGCGCTCGGCGTGTCGGAGGACGCGCCGCTGTCCTCGTCGGCCGCGGTGTTCATCTGCTCGATCACGTCCTCGTTGTAATCCGCGCTGTGGCAGCCGCGCACAAACTCGACGATACGCTGCACCTCGTCGTCGGAGACGAAGCAGCCCTGCACGCGCGTCGGCTTGCCCGCGCCCTGCGGCGCATAGAGCATGTCGCCCTTGCCCAGCAGCTTTTCCGCGCCGCCGGAATCGAGGATCGTCCGGCTGTCGATCTGGCTGGACACCGCGAACGCGATTCGGCTCGGGATGTTCGCCTTAATCACGCCCGTGATGACGTTGACCGACGGCCTCTGCGTCGCGATCACCAGATGGATGCCCGCCGCGCGCGCAAGCTGCGCCAGTCGGCAGATGGATTCCTCCACCTCGCCGGGGGCGACCATCATCAAATCGGCCAGCTCGTCGATGATGACGATGATCTTGCTCATCGGCTCTTCGTTCGGGCCGATGGCGTTGTTGTAGCCGCGGATGTCGCGCACGCCCATCGTCTCAAACCGCTTGTAGCGGTGCTCCATCTCCACCACCGCCCAGCTCAGCGCCGCGCTCGCCTTTTTCGGGTCGGTCACGACCGGCACGAGCAGGTGCGGAATCCCGTTGTAGACGGAAAGCTCGACAACCTTCGGGTCGATGAGGATGAGCCGCACTTCCTCCGGCTTGGCGCGGAAGATGATGGAGTTGATGATCGTGTTGATGCAGACGGATTTGCCCGAGCCCGTCGCGCCCGCAATCAGCACGTGGGGCATCTTCGCCATATCCGCGATGACCGGCGCGCCGGAAATGCCCTTGCCCAGCGCCACCGCCGTCGGCGATTTCTCCCGCATCATCTCCGGGCTTTCCAGCACGTCGCGCAGGGAGACCGTCGCGATTTTCTGATTCGGGATTTCAATGCCGACCGCCGGTTTTCCGGGAATCGGCGCTTCAATGCGCACGCCGTCGGAGGCCATGTTCAGCGCGATGTCGTCCACCAGACCGACGATGCGCGATACCTTCACCCCCGGCGCGGGCGCAAGCTCGTAGCGCGTGATGGCCGGGCCGTGGGTCACGTTCAGCAGCTTGGCCTGTACGCCGAAGCTCTCCAGCGTGCCGAGCAGCTTGCGCGCGCCCGCCTCGTCCTTGGCGCGCTGATCCGGGTCTGCCGTCGTGCTGCTCTGGTTGAGCAGGTCGATCGGCGGGAAGACGTATTCCTCCTTCGCCGTCTGCGGCGCTTCGTGCACATCCTTGGCCGGCATGACGATGGGCGTTCCGTCGAGCCGGTTGCCGCGGAGCTGCACGACCGTCTGCTGTTCGTTGACCCGCTGCGCCTTCAAAACGTCCTGCCCCTGCGGCTGAACCGGCGGCTGATAGCCCGCGTTGCGCTCCGCCCGCGCTCTGGCCGCGTCGATGGCCGCCGCCGAGTAGCTCGACGGGGTGCTTCCGCCCGCCGTCTGCGCGCCCTGTCCCGGCCAGCCGCCGAACGATCCGCTCGTCGGCGGCGCAGACGCTTCCTCCGGCTCGTCGTGGGATTCGTCCGCCGTCACCTGCGCGTCGCCGTCGTCGTATTCGACGTTCGCCGCCTGCCACGCGGAGGAATCCCCCGCTTCGTCCTCGGATGCGTCCGCCTGCCGGAAGTAGCGCTCGTCGATGGGTCTGTCCGCGCCGTCTGCCCGCACGTTGGTGATGGCCGCCGTCTCGTCGTCCTCGTCATCCTCCGTATACGGGTCGTTCGGCATGTTCGGCTCAACCGGCGCGTTCAAATCGGTCGGCTCGCCCCATGCGTTCGGTTCGCTCGGTTCTCTCCATTCATTGGGTTCGTTCGGATAACCCGGCGCGCTCGAACCATGCGGCGCGTTTTCCGCCGTCGGTCGGCCGTAAGCGTCGCGCTGGGGCGCATACCCGCCGGTTGGTTGGCCGCCGTTCATCCCGTAGAGGAAGGCGTTTTCCGCCTCCTGCATGGTGAAGCTGTTGCGGCGGCTCGGCGTGGTGGGCGTATGCTCGTCCAGCGGCGCGCGGGTAAATTCGTCGTCCCGCTCGATGTAGAGCTGCGCGCTGTCGGAAATCGTCCTGCGCTTTCGCGGCGCGGCGGCTTTTCTCGGCGGCCTGCTCGTGATCGCCGGCTGGTCGTCCGGCGGCTCGTCGTCCGGCCGCCGCACCACGGTCAGCGTCGGCTTGTCCTTCCGCCGGGGCGGCTTGTCCGTCTGCGGCGCGTCCTCCGTCGGCTTCGTTTCAAGCGCCTGGCGGATCTCCTCGTCCCGCCTGCGCTGTTTTTCTCTTTCATCGGCCTCGCGCGCGGCGGCTTCCTGTTCTTCCTTCTGCTTTTGCAGGCGCTCCTGCCTGCGCTTCTGCCGCTCGATGGCCAGCGCGTTTTCGCGCTCCAGCTCTTCCTCCTGCCGCGCGTCGCGCAGCGCGTCCTTCTCATCCCGGCGCTCCCGCATCTCCACGCGGAAATCATCCGCCCATTCGGATATCCGCATGCCGATGCCGCCGAACGAGAACCCCGTGAGCGTCATCAGCGCAATCGCTGTCGCGAAGATGAGCACGATCATGCCGCCCCAAACGTCCAGCCCCTTATACAGCGGCCACGCCAGCAGCGCGCCGATGAGTCCGCCGCCCTTGCAATCCAGCGAGCTCATCGTGAACGAGCGCGCCAGAAACGCGCCGTAGCTCGCCTGCGCGCCGTCCGCCGCCAGCGCCGCGTTCACGCTGGAAATGCGGAAAAGCTGGAACATGGCCTCCACAAACAGGAAAATCAGCGAGCTGAGGATCAGCGTTCTGGCGCTCAGCTTTCTTTCGCCGAAGAACACGAGCACCACGCCCGCCCAGCAGACCACCACCGGCAGCAGCAGGCAGAGCATGCCGCCCAGCCCGCGCACAATCAGCATGCACCGGTTGAGGAAACCGCCGTTTGACGGGATGAACTGGCAAAACAGCGCCAGCAGCCCGAGGCAGAGCACCGCAATGCCCGCAACGCCGCGCGGGTCAACGCCCTGATTGGTCTTTTTCCCCGGCTTTCCCCGCTTGCCGGAAACCGTGCGCTTTTTCTTCGCCGCCGCGCCCTTAGCCGCTTTTTTCGCCATCTTCTTGCCTCCAAGGGGTCTTTTCGGGCTTGCCGCCCAAACCGGCTCGAAGCCCGAAGCTCCAAGCCCGCCCGCTCTCTTTTATAATAATCATCTATAATCCCAAATCATTCAGAATATGAAAAAAACAATCTGCCCGCGTATAGTCAGGCAGATTATTATACCACGTTTATTTCCATCAGTAAAGCGCTTCGGGAATCGCGTCGCGCAGAATCAGACACTGTAACACACTGTTTTCATCCACATGCGCCTGCAAAATGCGCCCGGAAAGCGCGAAGAACAGGCTCTCGCCCGCCTCCAGCATGCGGTCGGCGGCTTCGTCCTCGTCGTAGGCCCTCGTTTCCAGCGGCTCCCCGAGCAGCGCGGTCAGCTCGGCCTTCGTCGTCTTGCCGACGGTCAGCCCGCAAACGTCCGCGCGCGTGGTGCGGATTGCGGAAACCGGCGTTTCCGCCTCGTCCGTTTCGGCGTATTTGGGAATCTCCACCGCCCAGCCGCGCAGGCTCGCCTCCTCAAACAGATACACGCGGGAATCCTTCGTGTAATCCGGGTCGGTCAGCAGCGTGTAGGCGGAGAGCACTTCGCCGAGCTTCTGCCCCACCGCCGCCCGCGTCATCGGCCCCGGCAGCCTGCCGTCCCCCGCCGCGTCGGCCAGCGCGTTCATGTCGCCCTGCGCATGCGCCGCCTCGTATACCGGGCTGCTTTCGCCGATATACGCCGCCAGCTCGTGCCACGCAAACTGCACCGCGCCGCTCTGCTCGTCAAAATAGCGATAGCTGTCGTCGGGATAGAACACCGTCAGCCCGTATTCATCCACGGCGTATGCGTCGCGCGGCATCGGCAGCAGCTCGCTGTATTCCATATAGTCGCTCAATTCGGGCAGCACATCGTCCTCGATGATCCGCTCCATCGCGCCTATCGCCGCGTCCGCGTCGTCAAAGAGCTGCTCCAGGCGGATTTCCTCGCCGGTCGTCCGGTCGAGCACCAGCGCGCGCACGGCGCTTCCCGCCGTGCCGTCCGGCTGTGTGCCGTTCCAGCGCAGCACGAGCGACGCAACGTTCCCCAGCGTGTGCGTTTCGCCGCTCTGGATGATCTCCGCGCCCGCGCGCTGGGTCAACTGCGCCGCCTTCGCCTGCTCAAAGCGCGCTTCAATCAGCCCGTTTGCCGTCGCCAGCGCCGGGTCGGGCGTTTCCTCCGGCGCGGCGGTCGTTTCAGCCGCCCCCGCCTCCGCCGCCGAAAAGACGGTCAGCGTCTGCCCGTTTTCTTCCTTTTGTTCCATATTCACGTCAAGCTCGGCCGCCGCCCCCGCGGGAAAGGCCAAGCTCAGCGCCATCAGGATCGCTGTCAAGCGTTTCATGGCGTATCACCTCTTGCCCTCTATTGTACACGAAAAGAAATCGCTTTGTAAAGAGACGAACGCCCCCGCCTTTTTCTTCCCCGGCGAATCTGTTTTTTCAAAAAATCATCGGCTGGAGCTGCCGCCCCGCGAGCGCCGCCTCCGCCGCCGGGAGAATCTGCGCGAAATCCGCCACGCAGCTCGTCGGCTTCGCGCGAAAATCATCCTGCTGCAGCGGCACGAAATACGTCCCCTTGCGGTTCATCAGCAGCCCGATGCCCGCCGCCGCGCCCGCCAGCGCGTCGTTTGTCGATACGGCGATGAGCACCGGCCGCCCGTTTCGCCTGTGGCTCTTGACCGCCAGCGTCGGCGCGGTATCGTATATGCCGCAGGCCAGCTTACCCAGCGTATTGCCCGTGCACGGCGCGAGAATCAGCAGGTCCAGCAGCTTTTTCGGGCCGATGGGCTCGGCCTGCGCAATCGTGTGAATCACCTTTTCCCCGCAGATTTCCTCCGCCTGCGCCGCCCAGTCCGCCGCGCGTCCGAAGCGCGTATCCGTCGCGTAGGCGTTTTCGCTCATAATCGGCAGCACCCGATAGCCGTGCTCCACCAGCAGATTCATCTGCGGAAAGACCGCCTTGAACGTGCAGAATGATCCCGTAATCGCAAACCCGATGGTCAAGTCGCGCATTGCGCATCCTCCTTCCGCGTCCCCATCGCCCGCGTCAGCGCGTCAAACAGCGCTTCCCCCGCGTCCAGCGGCGCATACCGCCCCGGCAGGCCGCTCTCTACGCAGACCTGCAGCCCCAGCTTGACCGCCTTCTGCATTTCCAGCCCGTAGGGCGCGCTGGCCAGCTCGATGATCGGCGTATCGCGCGCCGTCTCCGCCAGCGCCGCGTCGCCGAGCACATGCGCCGGAATCGTGTTGATAATCACATCCGCCTGCCTGCACGCGGCCGCGATCTGCGCCAGCGGCACGGGATGCGCCCCCGCCGCGTGCGCCATGCGCATCTGCTCCTCGCTGCGCGCGCAGACGATGACGAACATCCCCAGCGCGCAGAGCCGCGCCGTCATCTCCCGCCCGATGCGCCCGTAGCCCGTCACCAGCGCCGTCTCGCGCATCAGCGCCCGCTTTTTAACCCGCATCACCGTCGCCAGCGCGCCCTCGGCCGTCAGCCGCGCATTTTTGCGCAGAAACGTCTCGTCCTTCTCCGGGCGAACCACCAGCGCCGTCTGCGCCAGCTCCTCCTCCTTCACGTCGCCGCCCGTCAGCACCGCGCGGCAGGCCGGGATCAGCGCGAGCACGCGCTCCCGCTCCAGCCCGACCTTCGCCGAAATCAGCCGCTCCTCCCGGAAGCTCCTCGGCCACGGCAGCATGACCGCCTGCGCAGGCGGCATTTCGTCGGGAACATCCGCCGCGTCCTCGATGTGCAGCGTCTCCCAGCCCGCGCGCCCGGCGGCCAGCAGCGCCCCGCGCATCCTCTCGTCCCCGCCAAAGGCAATCAATCGCATGTTCATCCCTCCCGGCGATGATATGCGGGCGTTTGCCGTTTTCATGCCCCGCGCCTTTTTGGGCGCACCCAAAAAAACCGCCAAACCCGGTTGGGCTTTGGCGGCTTTCCGGTTTGGAGGCGTACTCTTTTTTGCTTATACTAATTCGCAGTTAAAATGCTTAACAGAGCGCATCAGATTTTTTGTTCTGACGAAGCCAAGTGAAGTGAGGCGTACTGGAGGTACGTTGAACGGAACGAGGCAAAGTCAGAGCGAAAAAGATGGTGCGCGGATTAAGCCATTTTAACAAGAATTAGTATCATTCCAGCATCGACGTGCAGTGCGGGCAGCGGGTCGCGTCGTCGGCAATCTCGCCCTTGCAGAACGGGCAGATGCGCTTGGGCTTGGCCGGGACGGCTTCCGGCTTCCTGTGAATCTTGTTCATCGCGCGGATGACGAGGAACATGCAGAACGCGGTCAGGATGAAGTTGATGACGTTCTGGATGAACAGGCCGTAGTTGATCGTGCCGACGCCGGCCGCGGCGGCCGCCTCGGCGGAAACGTAGCTGCCGCCGTCGAGCGCGACGAACAGGCCGCCGAAGTTGATGCCGCCGGTCAGCACGCCGATCAGCGGCATGAAGATGTCGTTGACCAGCGACGTGGTGATCGAGCCGAACGCCGCGCCGATGATGACGCCGACGGCCATGTCGATCACATTGCCGCGCATGGCGAACGCCTTGAAATCCTCGAAGAATTTTTTCATGGGTATCTCTCCTCGCTTTTTTATGCTTTAAGTGGCTCTCGCCGCACAGCTTGCTGACATAAGCAAACTTGGCTTGAATCGCAAAATCAAGAAATTCAGCGATTCTTTCATTTGCGGAAAGGGCTATTCTCCCCCCCCTTCGGGGGGGAAAATAGCTTTTTGTCTACTGTCTGAGCGGCTCTCGCCGCAAAAGCTCAGCCCTTTTCCTTCGCGATGTTCTGCGCCAGCTTGTCCACCGGGTCGGCCTTCGGCGCTTCGCTCGCCTGCTTCGCCTCCGCCTCGGCGATTCTCTGTGCCAATGCGGAAAAGTCGATTTCCGGCAGATCGCCCAGCGAAGTCAGGCAGAAGTGGCGCAAAAATGCGTCCGTCGTGCCGTATAGAATCGGTCGGCCGAGCGCCTCCTTGCGCCCAACCTCCTCGATCAGCCCGCGGGAGACGAGCATCTGCACCGAGTAATCGCACTTCACGCCGCGAATCAGCTCGATTTCCGCCTTGGTCACCGGCTGACGATAGGCGATCACCGCCAGCGTCTCCATCACCGCCTGCGAGAGGGATTGCTTCTGCACCGGCTGGAGCAGCTTCTCGACGTATTTGGCGTAATCCGGCCGCGTCGCGAGCTGCACGTGCCGGCCAAAGCGCAAAAGCCTCAGCCCCCGGCGGTCGTAATCATACCCGCCCTCCAGCGCGTTGAGCGTCTCCTCCAGCTCCTCCTCCGTGAGGTTCATCGCGCGGCAGATTTCGCTCTTTTCCACCGCGTTGCCCGTCACAAACAGAATCGCCTCGACGATGCCCACGCGCTCGTTAAGCTCCGGCTTATCCACGCCGCCCGCCGTCTGCGGGCTCTCCGGGCTGTTCGTCTGCGGGTTCTCCGTCTCCATCCTCGTCCCTCCTGCCGGGTAAAATCAAAATATCGTCAAACACATGCTCCTGTCGGGCATGCAGCCGCCCCAGCTTGAGCAATTCGAGCATCGCCATGAAATACGAAACGATCTCATCCCGCGTCACCTCGTCGGACAGCATATCCGTAAACAGCACCGGCCCTTTTTTCAGCCGCGCCGTCAGATTGAACACGCATTGCTCGATGGTGAAGCGGTCGCGCGTGATGGAGCGGAACACACGCCCCGGCTCTTCGCTCTGCGTCTGCCGCGCCAGAATACGCTCCAGCGCGCGCACCAGCCCATCCAGCGAAAGTCCCGTCAGCTCGACCGGCTGCGGCGGCAGCGGGTATTCCTCCGGCAGCTTGGAAAACACCTGCATCGCCGCCTGCTCAAATTCCTTCATGCGTCCGGCGCTCTCTTTATAGAGCTTATATTCCTCCAGCCTGCGGATGAGCGTCTGTTCCGGCGTTTCCTCGCCGTCCTCCGCCGGTTCGGGCGGGCGCGGCAGCAGCGCGCGGGATTTGATTTCTAGCAGCGTCGCGGCCATGGTCAAAAACTCGCTGGCCGTGTCCATATCCAGCTCGTCCACGCTGCCCATCGAGGCCAGATACTGCTCGGTGATTTCGGAAACGAATATATCCTTGATATCCACCTTCGCGCGGGTAATCAGGTGCAGCAGCAGGTCGAGCGGGCCTTCAAACTGCTTGAGGGAGACGTAATACATCCTCTTACCCCCAAATCGCGCGGATTGGCGCGAGCAGCAGCCCCTGCGCGGGATAGACGACCCAACTGATGATTCTGCCCAGAATCCCCTGTGCGGAGAGCACCAGCACGATCATCATGCCGATGCGGAAGGCGTTTTGACTGAGCTGAAAGCGCCCCTTGAAGATCAGGTCGTTGACGACGTGATAGCCGTCCAGCGGCGGCAGGGGAATCAGGTTGAACACCGCGAGATTCAGGTTGACCAGCGCCGTGTAGGCGAACAGCCGCACGAACGGCACCAGCCAGCCGCGCGCGATCACTGCGCCGAAGTCCTGCTTCGCGCTGCCCGCAATCACCGACCAGACGGCGTTGTATTCGTAGCTGACCACCTTGCTCAGGCCGTTATAGGCGACAAAGCGCCCGTCCCACATGAACGCGCTGCACAGCACGGCCAGATAGGTGAAGAGCACAAAGAGAATCAGGTTGACCGTAATGCCCGCGATGGACACCAGAAAATCGTCCCTGTTGCGGTCGCCCCTGAAATTGTACGGGTTGACCGGCACGGGCTTGGCGTAGCCGAACCCCACGAAGAACATCAGGATGGTGCCCACGGGGTCGAGATGGCGCAGCGGGTTGAGCGTCAGCCGCCCGGCGCGCTTGGCCGTGTCGTCGCCGCAACGGTAGGCCACATAGGCGTGCCCCCACTCGTGGCAGCACAGGCCGATCAGCACGGCGAGCGTGCGGAAAATCGCCTGATCGAAAAAGGCAATCGGCTCGCTGAACAGCGTGCTCAGGTAGTCAAACATAGGCGCTCCTTTCGAATCGGGCAACGTCGCAGGAGCGCGCATCGCGCACCTGTTATCGGAATTCACGCAAGATTCCGGATTGCCCGTTTACCGGGGGAATATCAGGAATTTCGGTTATTCCTTTCTTTGCAGCAAGGGACATTGTATCGCACATGCGCGGCACTGTCAAGCGCGCTGCTCGTCCGCGTCTGCGGCGGAAAAAATCCACAGCGTCCCGCCGCCCTCGTCTTCATCGGGCAGATACCGCATCACCTGCAGGCGAATCCACGCGCCGTCCTTGCGCCGGAAGGTCGCGCAGACCATGCCCTCCCGCTCGACGCGGCGGATGACGCCGGGCAGATCGAGAAACGGATCGAAACTCCCGCGCCATGCGTCCGCCACAACCTCCTTGGCGTATTGCGCCAGCGCCGGAATGAACAACCCCTTCGCTTCCTTCGCGATCCGCCGGAAGCGGTCGGGGATGACGATGCTCCGCATCCGCCCCGTGTCGTTATCCACGGCATACACGCCCATGTAGCGCGGCGCAATCGCGCGCAGAAACATGTCCATATCGCGCTTTTCAACCAGAATCCGTTCGAGCTTTTCGTTGAGCATGCGCATCTGGCCGAGGTTGCCCGTCTCCCGATAATAGGCCTCCTTGTCGCGGCGCATGGCGTTTTCCGCCCGATCCACGCCGTCCTCAAGGTTCTCGTCCGGCTCGATCTGGTGCACGCCGACGGAAATTTCGTAATTGGATTCGCGCAGCAGCGCCTTGATCCGCGCCGCCGCCTCCGCGCCCTGCTCGCCCGTGTGGTCCGCCCAGAGCACAACGAATTCGTCGCCGCCGATTCGGTAGGTATCCGCCAGCGGGAACATGCGCTGCATCGCGCCGGCCACCGCGCAGAGCATGCCGTCCCCGGCCTTGTGCCCCAGATGGTTGTTGATTTCGTGCAGGCCGACCACGTCGATATACACGCACGTCAGCGTTTCGGGGCGATTTCGCCCCCACCATTCCAAATCGCGCTCGAACCTTCTGCGGTTGAGCAGCCCCGTCAGCGGATCGCAGTCATAATCCACCCCGCGCGGCTCGCTCGGGCGGTTGGCGTGGCCGCTCCCGTTTGCGCCGCTGAGCACCATCGCCACCTGCGCGCACCCCGGTTCGCACCGCTTCCCCGCGACGATCGCCAGCGCCACCCAGCGGTATTCGCCGTCAACCTTTTGCCGATACCGCAGATAGACCTGCCTCTCCCCGCCGAAGAACACCGTCCGCAGCGCGGAGAGCGCCGTGCCGTGCAGATAGCCGTCTCCATCCTCGGGATAAATCAGCCTTTGGGCGATGAGCAGGTTGTTGAACGTCGAAAACAGCATCGGCTTATCCGCTTCGATCCGCGGCAGCTCGATTCCGCGCTTAATCAGCCGCAGTTCCCCGGTATCCAGATCCAGCGCGCTGATCGCCAGCGCGTTTCCCACCAAAATATCCATGACGTCGCGGGCGGACTGCGCCGTTCGCTCGTTCAGGCCGAAATGCTCCGTTCGACATGCTTCGTCGGTCATAAGCAAACCCTCTTTGCTCCAATCCGTTCGGATTTTCGTGAAAAATGGCTTTTCCCCTTCATAATACTGTGATTATACCATTTCATATGGCGGATTTCAACGCCATTCGGATGGATTTCGGCGGGAGCATGCAAAAAGCAGAGGCTGTCAGGCTTAAACCAAACATTTCAAGAGACAACGATCTAAGCATTTTCGGACATGGGGCTTTGCCCCATCGCCCCACCAAAGGGCTTTCCGTTTTCGATTGTTTGTTTCTGCCACTGGCAGCAACAACCGAAAACCCCTTTGGAAACCTTCGGGCGCAAATACTTCTTTTTTTCGTTTTCCTTGAAATATCGGGTTTATCCGCTTGATAACCTCCGTCTTTTCTATTTATTTTGTCTGCCCTATCCCATCTGCGTCATGTCCTTTTGCAGCCTGTTCAGGATTCGCTTTTCAAGTCTGGAGATATAGCTCTGGCTGATGCCCATGATATCCGCCACCTGCTTCTGCGTCTTTTCCGCGCAGCCGCCCAGCCCGAAGCGCAGGCGCATGATTTCCTTTTCCCTTGCGGAGAGCTTGGAGAGCGCGCGGGCGAGCATCTGCCGCTCGACTGTCTCCTCGATGGAGCGATACACCATGTCGCCCTCCGTGCCGAGGATATCCGAAAGCAGCAGCTCATTTCCGTCCCAATCCGTGTTGAGCGGCTCGTCGAGGGAGACCTCCAGCTTCTGCCTGCTCGTGCGCCGCAGAAACATCAGGATTTCGTTTTCGATGCAGCGGGAGGCGTAGGTCGCCAGCTTGATCTTCTTGTGCGGGTCAAACGTCTTGACCGCCTTAATCAGCCCGATGGTGCCGATGGAGATCAAATCCTCGATGCCCACGCCGGTGTTTTCGAATTTCCGCGCGATATAGACGACAAGCCGCAGGTTGTGCTCGATGAGCGTCTGCCGCGCCGTCTCCGGCTGCGCCTCCATGTTCAAAAAGAGCGCCTGTTCCTCCTCGCGGCTCAGCGGCGCGGGCAGCGTGTCGCTCCCGCCGATGTAGGCCACCGTGCCCTCCGTGCGCAGGAGGGTCATCGGCGGCCTGTGCGCGCGCCAGCCCCAGCTCGATTTACACTTCCGTTTTTCCATGTTCAAACCCCCTCTTGTCCGTCCTCAAGCAGCGAAACCGGCAGCAGCGCCGGAGCGTTTCCCCCAAGCCCCGGCGAAAGCGCCAGCAGCGCTTCAACCGCCCGTTTGGTTTGTCCGTTATCAAGGATGATCGCCTCGGGCGTCAGGCAGAGCATCATCTGCCGTCCGCCCGCCGTATCCGCGAAGATGGGTCGCAGCGGCGTGTTTTCCAGCCCGAAGAGCCGATATCCGCGCGCCTGCGGCATCACGATCACCGGCCGATGGGTGAGGTAATCCCGCAGGCAGTTGCCGCTGTCCACCATGGCGGTGAAGGCCGCCGTTCGTCCACCGCATGTCATCCGCACCCGAACGTGCGTCGCGCCCTGCCGCATCCGGCGCAGACGAACCGTCGCCGCGCTCAGAAGGGGCGCCGCCGCCGCGCCGAGCCAAAGCCCGATTGTCCGGGAGCCCGCCGCGCCGGAAAGCGCCTGAACCGTGCCGCCGAGCAGCCCCGCCGCCGCGAGCAGCAGCCCCGCCGCGCGAAGCGGCCTTTCAGCTCGTCCGGCCGCAATGCGCATCATGCCCGCGGCAACCGGCAGCCACAGCGCGGCGCGCATCCCCTTCGGCAGCCCCGCGCACAGCCGAGCCGCCGCCGCGCCCGCCAGCGCCGCAAGCCCAATCTTCCAAACAGAGGCCTTCAGCCCGCCCAGCCGCAGCGCCAGCGTCACCATCACGCCGTCCAGCAGCAGATCCAGCAGAAAAATCCATCCCGTTTTCATGGCGAGATTATAGCAACGCGCGCCCTTTTTTCGCTGTCGATTGTGCGCGCGAAAAACGTTGAATCTTCGCGCCGATTCGACATTTCGCCTCATTTTCGGCAAAAGCGGGCTGAGCCCGCCTTCCCCTCCGCCGAAGCCTGCAAGCCGTCAAGGTTCCGCTCACGCGGGCGATTTTACGCAACAAAAAAACGGAGCTGCCAAGCCCAACCCAGATCGTTCAAGAGTCAAAAAACTAAGCATTTCAGAATATGGGGCTTTGCCCCATCGCCCCACCAAAGGGCTTTCCGAGCGTTTACGGCGCCTGTTGGCGCATCGCCCTTTGGAAACCTTCGGGCAAAAATACTTTGTTTTTTCTTGAAATATCAGTGTTGTTAGCTTGACAGCCCCGTATGCTTATGTGCGCCTTAAATCGCCTTCGTTACCTGCTGCCCCTGCTTGGTATCCTTGAGCACGTAACCCAGCGCCGTGATTTCGTCGCGCAGGCGGTCGCTCTCCGTCCAGTTCTTTTCCGCCCGCGCCTTCGCGCGCGCCTCGATCAGCGCTTTCACCTTTTCGTCGCCGTCGTCCGCCTTGCGGGTCAGGATGCCGAACACCCCGGCCATTTCGCCCAGCGCATCCAGCACGGCGGCAATCGCCTGCTTCGGGCTGTTCTCATCCAGCGCCACGTTCGCGTCGCGCACCAGCTCAAACATCTTGCCCATCGCGTCGGCGGTGTTCAGATCGTCGTCCATCGCCTCGTCAAAGCCCTCGCGCGCCGCCTTGACCTTTTCCATAAGCGCCAGCTCCTTCTCGCCCGGCTCGCCATCCTTCGCGTTTTGCAGCAGGAAGAGATAGTGGTCGCGCGCGGTATACAGGCGATCCAGCGAGGCCTTGGCCTGCTCGATCATCTCGCGGGAGAAGTTGATCGGGCTGCGATACTGCGCGCCGAGCATGAACATGCGCACCGCTTCCAGATCAAACTCCTTGGCGATGTCGCGCACGGTGAAGAAATTGCCCAGCGACTTGCTCATCTTCTGGTTATCCACATTGATGAAGCCGTTGTGCATCCAGTAGTGGACGAACGGCTTGCCCGTCGCGCCCTCGCTCTGCGCGATCTCGTTCTCGTGATGCGGGAAGACGAGATCCTTGCCGCCGCAGTGGATATCCAGCGTCTCGCCGAGGTACTTCATGCTCATCGCAGAGCACTCGATGTGCCAGCCCGGACGCCCCATGCCCCACGGGGATTCCCACGCCGGTTCGCCCGGCTTCTGCGCCTTCCAGACGGCGAAATCCATCGGATGGCGCTTGTTCGGGTCAACGTCGATGCGCGCACCGCTCTCCAAATCCTCGAGGTTCTGGCCGCAGAGCTTGCCGTAGCCGTGGAATGCCTGCGTGTTATAGTATACGTCGCCGTTGTCGCAGGCGTAGGCCAGCCCCTTGTCGATCAGCTTTTCAATCAGCGCGATGATATCCGCGATGTGCTCGGTCGCGCGCGGGTTCACCGTCGCGCGCTCGATGCCCAGCGCGTCCGCGTCGGTGTAATATTCCTTGATGAAGCGGTCGCCCAGCTCCTTGACGGTGATGCCCTCTTCGTTGGCGCGGCGGATCATCTTATCGTCGATATCCGTGAAATTCTGGACGTACTTGACCTCGTAGCCCTTGTGCTCCAGATAGCGGCGCAGCGTGTCGAACACGATGAACGGGCGCGCGTTGCCGATGTGGAAATAATTGTAGACCGTCGGGCCGCAGCAGTAAATGCGCACCTTGCCCGGCTCGATGGGCTTGAACGCCTCTTTCCTGCGCGTCTGCGTGTTATAAATCTGCATCATCTTGAATATCCTCCTTGAATACGGTTGTACCGTAATGGTTATGTATTTGTTCTTCCAGCTCGCTCACCCGGCGCTCCAGCGCGACGATATGCGCCCGAATCGGGTCGCGCTCCATCACCGCGGTGATATCCGCGCGAAGATTGTCAAACATTTGAATCGCCCCCTGCGTCAAAAAAAGCCCCGCCGTCTCTTCATCAGAGACGGCGAGGCCGCGATTCCACTCTGTTTAAGCCTATCTCAAAAGATACGCTCCACTCGTTTCGCCTTAACACGGCGCCCATGTCAGAGCCTAAGCTGCCGCCTCAGCCCCGAAGCTCGCGGATGCACTTCCCTCTGCGCTTCGCGAGGCGCGCTTTCAGCCGGCGGCGCGCCCTCTCTCTCGCTCCCTGCACAGGTACTTTTCCGTTCATCGCCTTTACGCCTTATTATATGCGGCGCGTCGGGAGAAGTCAAGCCTTTCCGCGTGCCAAATCGCCCGAAAACCGACTGCCGCCAATTTTCCTGCGTTTCCCCCCTTTGCGGATGCGTAACTTTGTGCTATAATATGCTTAATTTCAACGATTGGAGGATGATTCCAATGGCTTCTAAGACCAACAAGAAGGCGGAGCAGAAGCAGAAGATGGTGCGCGTTGTTGCGATTGTCGCCTGCTGCGCGCTGCTGCTGACGGCCATCCTGCCCTATGTCGCTTCCAGCCTGCTGCGCTGAACGAGGACGAAATACGCCGCTTCCGTTTTTTCGGATGCGGCGCTTTTTTATCGTGAAGCGCTGTTTTTGGGTCATGCTGTCGAACGGTTTATCCCTCTGTCCGAATCGCCTTTGCGCTCTGTTTAAGTGCCTCGGCCAGACGGGCGATCTCCGCGGCCTGCTCGGTCGTGATGCTCTCCGGCTTGGTTTTGTTCACGGCCTTGCGCAGGGCGGAAATATCGTCCTTGACCTTCTTCTTGTCCTCATGGCTGATCGTCTTATCCCTGCCGAGCGCCTGCTCGGTTTCGTAGATCAGCTTTTCGGCCTCGTTTCGAATGCCCGATGCTTCCTTGCGCGCTTTATCCTGCGCCTCGTAGCGGCGCGCGTCCTCCATGGCGCGGCGGATTTCATCCTCGCTCATGTTCGTGGTGGAGGAAATCGTGATTTCCTGCTGGTTGCCCGTGCCCAAATCCTTCGCGGAGACGGTCACGATGCCGTTTGCGTCAATGGCGAACGTCACCTCGATCTGCGGCACGCCCGCCATCGCGCGGCGGATTCCCTTGAGCCGGAAATTGCCCAGCAGCTTGTTGTCCCGCGCGTAATACCGCTCGCCCTGCAAAACCTTGATGTCCACGGCGGTCTGGAACGGCGCGGCGGTGGTGAAAATCTGGCTGTGGCGGGTCGGGATGGTCGTGTTTCGGTCGATAATCTTGGTTGCGACGCCGCCGACCGTCTCGATGGACAGCGACAGCGGCGCGACGTCCATCAAAATCACGCTCTGCGCCGCGGATGAGACCGTCATCCCGTTGCCTGCGGCCAGCTTGCCGCCCTGCAAAGCCGCGCCCATCGCGACGCATTCATCCGGGTTGACGTTGCGCGCCGGGGTTTTCCCCGTGAGCTTTTTGACCATCTCCTGCACGGCGGGCATGCGCGTGCTGCCGCCGACGAGCAGCACCTGCCCCAGCTCACTCATGCTCAGCGCCGCATCCGTCATCACCTGACTGACCGGGCCGCAGGTGCGCTCCACCAGATCGCGCGTCATCCCCTCGAACTGCGCGCGGGTGACGGTCACATCGAGGTGATGCGGGCCGTTTGCGTCCTGCGTCAAAAACGGCAGCGTGACCTGCGTGCTCATCTGGCCGCTCAATTCGCGCTTGGCCTTTTCCGCCGCCTCGCGAACGCGGAGCATCGCCGCCTTGTCCCGCTTCAAATCAATCTTTTCCGTGCGCTTAAACTCGTCGGCCAGATAATCCGCCAGCCGCTCGTCGAAGTCGTCGCCGCCGAGGTGGTTGTCGCCGCTGGTCGCCAGCACCTCGATCATGCCGTCGCCGATCTCGATGAGCGAAACGTCAAACGTGCCGCCGCCGAGGTCGTAAACCAGAATCTTCTGCGCCTGCCCGTGGTCAAGGCCATAGGCGAATGCCGCCGCCGTCGGCTCGTTGATGATGCGCAGCACGTCCAGCCCCGCGATGCGCCCCGCGTCGCGCGTGGCCTGACGCTGGCTGTCCGTGAAATACGCCGGAACGGTGATGACCGCCTGACTGACCGGCTCGCCGAGGAACGCCTCCGCGTCGCGGCGCAGCTTTTGCAGAATCATCGCGGAAATTTCCTGCGGCGTATAGGCCTTTCTGTCGATCTTCACGCGGTAATCCGTGCCCATTTCCCGCTTGATGGAGAGCACCGTCCGCGCCGCGTTGACCGCCTGCTGCCGTCTGGCCGCCTCGCCGACCACGCGCTCCCCTTCTTTGGTAAAGCTGACGACGGAGGGCGTCGTGCGCCCGCCCTCGGAATTGGGGATGATCTCCGGCTCGCCCCCTTCCAGCACCGCCACGCAGCTATTCGTCGTGCCCAAATCAATGCCGATGACCTTGCTCATCATAAACGCCTCCAAAACCGAATTTTTCATCGGATTCTCTTTTTCAGACCGCGCCCCTTGATTTTCGGCGCGTTATCTATTATTGTAAAGAACAGGATTCGTGAAATCAAGGGCAGAAATGTGAAAAAGACAAAAAGTCAGTCTATATTTTTGAAAGCGGGCGGTTTTGCGCCATTTCACATTATTAAAAAAATTTTCCTTTTTGTGAAATTTTGGCGCGTTTCCTTCGTCTTATCAATAGGGAGGTGGATGGACGATGTCGCCCTTTACGGAAGATGAGCGCGAGCAGCGATTGCGGCATTTGATGGAAGTTTACGGCGACGGCCTCAAGCGCCTGTGCTGCGTCTATCTGCGCGACATGGGGCTGGCCGAGGACGCGGTGCAGGAGACCTTCATCAAGGCGTATGACCACATCGACGAGCTGCTCTCCGGCAAAATTGAAAGCACCAAGGCATGGCTGATGCGCATCGCCGTCAACACCTGCAAGGATACGCTCCGCTCCTCGTGGATGCGCCACATCGACAGCCGGCAGGAGATCGAGGCGCTTCCGCTCTCGATGGCGAGCTGCGCCGAGGAACGGCTGGCGCTGACGCAGGCCATCATGGCGCTTGCGCCCAAGCACCGCGAAATCGTGCTGCTGTACTATTATCAGGATATGAGCCTGCGCGCCTGTGCGCAGGTGCTCGGCATCTCCGCGCCGACCGCCACCCGGCGGCTCCAGCAGGCGCAGAAAAAACTCCGGATTCAACTGGAAGAAAGGGGCTGAGTTCGATGAAAAAAGACCCGACCATTCGCGAAGCCATCGACGAGAGCCTCTGCTCCGTCCGCTTCAACGCGCAGGATGAGCGCGCCGTGCTCGCGGCGATCCACGGCCGCCGCGCTCAGGCCAAAAAGCGCGCCCGCCGCCTGAATTTCGCCTTTGCGATGGGGCTGCTCGTGCTGCTCGTCGCGCCCGTCACCGCCTTCACGCTGCACAGCCGCCGTCTGGGCACGACGGATATCGCCGCCCCCGGCAGCGATCCCATCCTCTCCCCGGCCGCGACGGCCGCCGCAACGGCCAGCGCCCCGCCCGCCGCCACGCCGCTCCGCGCGCTGACCGAGCAGGAAGCCCTGCAGGCCGCACGCGCCTGCTTCGAATCCATCTGCGACACGAGCGTTTTTTCCTTCGACGAGTACGCCGTCTCCTGCGAGCGGCAGGGCGACGCCTATTTCGTGCTGATGACCAGCATTTACGGCAACGGCTGCACGTTCTCCGTGACCGTGGACGCGCTCACCGGCGAAATCCTCCAACATTCCCCCGTCGATCTGGCCACGCAGCCCGCCTCCGACGCCGCGGTCAGCGCCGAGGCAAAAACGTGGACGCAGAAATTCGGTTCCAACCTATTTAGCTGGTCTGCCGACGATCAGACCGAATACGCGCGGCGCTACAAGGGCGCAACCCTGCGCGAGCCGCGCAGCGACGAAATTTCGTTCGAGCAGGCCGCTCAAATCGCGTCGCAAGCCGCCAAAGCCGTCTTTGAGGCAAACGGCCTGTCGGCGGATGCGCCGCTCTGTTACCCGATGCTCTACGCCGAGCGCGCCGACGAAAACGGCGTTGCGCACTATCGCGTTTTCTGCTTCGCCGCCCCGCCCGCACAGCCGGCGACCCGCGAAACCTATGCGCTGGTGACGCTGTGCCCCGCCACGGGCAGCGTCGAATCCGCCGAATTTGCGCTCGATTCCCATTCGCCGCTGATGGACGGCGATATTCGATGAGGATAACGCATTGTATAAACATCCCCCGACAGCGCGCGCCGTCGGGGGATGTTGTTTCTTACATTTTCGATTCTTATTTTTCCGCGTCGCTCTTGAGGGTGTCAATCGCGTCTTCGATGGTTTCGGCGGTCTTCTGCCCCAGCTCGTGGCTCAGTTCTTCGAGCTTCTGGAAATTATTCTGCGATTCCTGCTCGTCGTGCATGCGCGCCTCGCGATCCTCGGTAAATTCCGCGTTGGCGAAGATCTTCTGCATACGCTCGTCGGGGTAATGCTCGTCGAGATACGCCTCGAACGCATTGCCCGCGGGCACGCCCGCGCGGCGTGCCGACCAGCGCAAAGAGGTGAACAGGGTCATCACGGAGTTGAAGACCATGAACACCAACAGCGCCCACGTCAGGGGCTTTCCGACCTTGTTGGGGATTTTCAAAATCCATTTCGCCATGCGCGGGTAGATATCCTTGATCCAGAAGATGCCCAAAATACCCCAGAAAATCGAATACAGCAGGCAGATTCGGCCGTTGAGGTTGTAGGGCATGCCGCTGTAATCCCACGAGGTCGAGCCGAAGCAGACCTCCTGAAACCACGAGCAGGCGTATTCCACCACCGAGCCGACGATAAAGCCGCCGACGAACGAGAATACACGCCCGCGATTGCGGAAGCGATAGAGCGCGCCGCTCAGGCAGAGCGCGCCGACGCCGTACACGAGGTTAAACGGGCCGTAAATCAGGCCGACGCGGCTCTCGTAATGGCCGCGCTGAATCAGGCAATAGATCGTTTCCAGCATAACGCCCGCAAAACAGCCGATGAAAAACACCCAGAACAGCTTGTAAAACGTCATGCCCTGCGCGAAGTGCGCCTCCTGCTTTTCGCGGTAGTCAATCTGCGCGTTGGTCGGCGGCGGCGGCAGAATCCGCAGCTTCTTTTTCTTTCTGCGGTCGTATTTTTCCGTCTCTTTAAGGCGGGTTTCCACCTCGTCGATCAGGTCGTTGAACGCCTGCAGTCTGCGGGTCAGCAGGTCGCGCTGCTTGCGCATGACGATCAGTTCTTCGCGAATCTGGGCGTAAAACGCGGCCTTCTGCGCGTCGTCCATCCGCTCGTCCGCGGCCAGCACGTCCATCTGCCGGCGCAGTTCCATATATGCTTCGTAATCCTGCGGGCCGAGCCGATCCATCAGCTCGTTTTTTTCTTCCTGCGTCATGGTTTTCTCCTTCCATGTTTTGCTGCTGATAAGCGCCCTCTTTTTGAAGGCGTTTCAGTATATCACGCCTCCCGCTCGATTTCAACCTCCACACAGCCGGTATCCTCCCCGACGAGGAAAAAACGGACGCGCGCGTGCGGCGCGCGGCGGCGCAGGCGGTTCAGGTTGGCCGCGTCCTCCGCGGTCATCTCCCGAAGCCCCTCCGGGTGATGGCTCAGCAGCCAAACCTCCGCCGCCCGCTCGTCAAAGGCCATCACTTCGCCCGCAAAGGCCGTGTCAAACTGGCACAGAGACAAAATCTCGCCGTCCGCCGCCGCTGAAACCACGGCGGAAAACGGCACGTACACCCGCTTCATCAGCATATCGGCCAGCGCCTCCGGCGTTACCCGTTTCTTCATTCGTTCAGCCCCTCTCTCCTTGATCTGTTCCGATCATACGCCCTTCCCCGCGCCCGCTCAAGAATCCCCCGGTTGCAATCGCCAGCCATCGACCCGCACCATTCTTCGGTTGACGAAAAAGCGAAAAAAAGGTACAATGGCAGAAAGAAATGGGGTGAATCCATGGCCAATACGACAAAACGCATGCTCTCCATGTCCCTGAAAAAGCTCCTGTCGAAGACGACGCTGGACAGCATCACCATTCAGGATATCACGGACGATGCGGAAGTCAGCCGTAAGACCTTTTATTATCATTTTCAGGATATCTACGATCTGCTGGACTGGACGCTGCAAGAGGACATCCACCACCTGATCGCCAACGAAATTGAACTGGACAACTGGGAAGAGAGCATCGCCGCCCTGTTCGCCTATATGCAGGCCAACCGGCTGCTCATCCTCAACGCCTTCCATTCTTTAGAGCGCGACACGCTGGAACGCGAGGTTTTCAAGCTGCTTTCGCCCCTGCTGCACCGCCTTTTTTCCGCGCAGTCCGGCTTTGACCGGCTCTGCGAGGCCGATCAGGATTTTATCGTCAGCGTATACGGGCTGGGCATCGCCGGCCTTTTGCTGCGCTGGATCGGCACAAACATGCTCGCCCCGCCCGAACCGCTGATCCGCCAGCTCTACCGCCTCGCCGACGGCAGCTTGGAGGGCATCGTCCAGCGTTTTCTGGCCACCGCGGATGACAAAGCCGACCGTTAAGATATCTTTACGCAAATTCGACCGGATGTGTCAAATTTACCCAAATGCGTTTTCCCTATCCCAAATTCGGACAGGGGAGCGCGTTTGGGTATTTTCTTTAGGCTGATTTTTGTTTTATACTGTGGCCACAACAACAAAGGAGTGTGCTTTTTATGGGTATTGCAGATTCGATGAAAAAGGCTGCTTTCTCCACCGCGTTCAGCTATATCGGCAAGAACCCGGAGGAAAATGCCCCGAAACTGATGGCCTGGGTCGATAAGCTCGCCGGCGAAGGCCCGGACAGCTTCCCGGCTCAGCGCGCGGCCATCCGCAACGTCATTAACGATAAAGACAACAACATGCATCAGCTCGTCATGGACATTATGAAGGACACCGATCCCGACGTGCTCAAGGCGACGTTTATGAATTTCTTCCTCAACGCCAACATCATCGGCTGGCCGAAGCAGGAGGAAAACCGCAAGAAGTACAACTGCAACATCCCGTGGGCGATCCTGCTGGATCCGACCTCCGCCTGCAACCTGCACTGCACCGGCTGCTGGGCGGCGGAATACGGCAACCGCCTGAACCTGACGTTTGATGAGATTGATTCCATCGTCACGCAGGGCAAGCAGCTCGGCGTATACATGTACATCTACACCGGCGGCGAGCCGCTCGTTCGCAAGAAGGATTTGATCGCCATCTGCAACAAGCACTCCGACTGCCAGTTCCTCTCCTTCACCAACGGCACGCTCATCGACGAGGAATTTACCGACGAAATGCTCCGCGTGAAGAACTTCATTCCGGCCATCAGCCTCGAGGGCTTCGAGGCTGCGACCGACGGCCGACGCGGCAACGGCGTGTTTGAAAAGGCGACCCACGCCATGAAGCTGCTTCATGCCAAGCATCTGCCGTTCGGCATTTCGGCCTGCTACACCAGCGCGAACATTGACTCCATCGCCTCCGATGCCTATATCGACTACATCTGCGGCCTCGGCGCGCGCTTCATCTGGTATTTCCACTATATGCCGGTCGGCAACGACGCCGCGCCGCAGCTCCTGCCGAACCCGGAGCAGCGCGAGTACATGTATCACCGCATCCGCGAAATCCGCGCGACCAAGCCGATCTTCGCCATGGACTTCCAGAACGACGGCGAGTATGTAGGCGGATGTATCGCCGGCGGCCGCCGCTACCTGCACATCAATGCCAACGGCGACGTCGATCCGTGCGTGTTCATCCACTACTCCAACGCGAACATCCGCAGCTGCACGCTGCTCGAGGCGCTGCAAAGCCCGATCTTCATGGCCTATCACGACGGCCAGCCGTTCAACGACAACCATCTGCGCCCCTGCCCGATGCTGGAGAACCCGCAGATGCTGCGCGAAATCGTCGAGAAGACCGGCGCCCATTCCACCGATCCGCAGTCCCCGGAGACCGCCGATCACCTGTGCGCCAAGTGCGACGAATACGCCAAGAACTGGCAGCCGACGGCTGAGCGCCTCTGGGCCTGCAGCCACGATTGCTCGACCTGCGGCGCAGGCTGCGGAAAGAAGGACTGACGATGCATACGCTGTTTACCTCCGAGAGCGTCACCAAGGGGCATCCCGATAAGGTCTGCGACCAGATCGCCGACGCGATTCTCGACGCGCTGCTTGCGCAGGATCCGATGAGCCACGTCGCCTGCGAGGTCACCGCCATCACCGACGCGGTGCACATCTTCGGCGAAATCACCACCACCGCAAAGGTGAATTACGAGCAGATTGCCCGCGATACCATCCGCAAAATCGGCTACACCGAGCCGGGTCACGGCTTTGACGCGGACACCTGCGCAATCACCGTCGATCTGCACGAGCAGAGCCCGGATATCAACATGGGCGTCTCCCGCGAGATCGAAGAGGACGCGGGCGCGGGCGATCAGGGCATGATGTTCGGCTACGCCTGCCGCGAGACCGAAAACCTCATGCCCCTGCCGATCGAGCTGGCGCACGCGCTGACCCGGCGTCTGGCCTATGTGCGCGAGATGCACATCCTGCCCGACATCCTGCCGGACGGCAAGGCGCAGGTCTCCGTGGAATACGACGAAGCGGGCAAGCCGGTTCGCATCGACACCGTCGTTGTTTCCACCCAGCACACCGACGCGATCAGCGAGAACGAGCTGCACACCGCGATCATCGACGAGGTGATTGCCCGCGCGCTGCCCGCCGATATGCTCGACAAGAACACGCGCATTTTCGTCAACCCGACCGGCCGCTTCCTGATCGGCGGCCCCGCGGGCGACAGCGGCCTGACCGGGCGCAAGCTGATCGTCGATACCTACGGCGGCTATGCGCATCACGGCGGCGGCGCTTTCTCCGGCAAGGATTCCAGCAAGGTGGATCGCAGCGCGGCCTACATGGCGCGCTACCTCGCCAAGAACGTCGTGGCCGCCGGTTTGGCCGACCGCTGCGAGGTTCAGCTCTCCTACGCCATCGGCGTGGCGCAGCCGGTTTCCGTGCTGGTCGATACCTTCGGCACGGAGAAGGTTGACCGCGAAAAGATTCAGGCGCTCGTCTCCACCGTGGATATGCGCCCGGCCGCGATCATCAAGCGCTTTGACCTGCGCAGCCCGAGGTTCAGCAAGGTTTCCTGCTACGGCCACTTCGGCGAGAACGCCAAGGATATGCCGTGGGAGAAGACTGATCTGGCCGAAGGCTGGAAGATGGCGTAATCCCCTTTCGCAAAGACCATATGCAAACAAAACGAGCCTCGGCATGGCGCCGGGGCTCGTTTTATTGATGTCCATTGTGCTGATTGTCAAAGTAAAAGGCGTATGCTACAATCATTTCGTGGGCAGACGAGCGCTGCCGGTGGTTGCCTCCCGCTTCTGTTACAGAAGAAGGGAGGGATACGCTATGACACCGTATGAAATCATTATGTTACCACATTATAACATCTGCATCTAACTCATTTAGATCAAGATACTTTTGTGCAATATGATATGTATCCAATCCCCATTCTGGAATTTCTTTTTCCAATTGATCACTAAGTCCGGGAAAACCATCTGTTCCTATTCCTACACCCGGATATAATTCCTCGTCATTTTCTTCTAAGAGTTGAACGGAGATTACCCTCCAATCAGATTGGCTGTATATTTCAAAATATATCCTAAATAATCCAGTTTTATTAAGTCCTTGAGATAAATACAATTTTCCATCTTCACTTTCAAACAGAGCATAAGATGATATATCTGATGAGCAGTATATTATAAATTCGTCACCTTTATTCTCGCATTTTATTATATAAGGTTCCAAGAGTATTACTGAATTATTAGAATATAGATCATCATACCAATCATTTTGGAATGCATATTCAGAAATAAACCATGATCTTAACGCTATCGCTGCTTTAGTCTGAAAAGCACCGTCCATTATTTTATTTATCTCATACGATGGACATTTTCTTCGAGAGCTATATTCATAATCATTATTTTCAGCGTACATTTCTTCTGACAACCCCAATGTATTCACGCAACAAGATATGAAAAAACTTATGCACAATATAGCTATACGCTTCATTGCAGAAAATCTGTTATTCATAAAATTTTCTCGCTTTACTTATACATTTCAAGTAGTTTCTCATTCATTTCTTCATCAGAGTTTACCAAGATAAAATACAGTCTATTATCTGAGTTTGGTTGTTCTTACGTTCCTGAGCCTGCTCATCGCAGTAGACGCAAAGAACCGTAAATAAAAAGCGTGCCGCCGGTCAGCTGGAACCTGATCGGCGGTCTTGTGCTTTAAGGTTTTAACTTCAAGCGGGAGAACCGATTGCAAACGGCTCCTCGTCTATCCACATTATACCCCAAAGGCAGTCCCGCGTCAAGTCGCAGGGCTGCTTTCTTATTTCCCTTCGCGCCACATTTCAATCATCTTTGCGGCAGATCGGGTCATCTCCTCGGAAAATTCGCAGTTCCACTTGCGCTTGCAGCGCGCCGTGATCCACTTCTCCAATTCCGCCCCGTGCTTATCCTGCCGCGCCTCAAGCATGCGCCGCATTTCCGCCGCGCCGCGCGGCTGATACTCGTTTTCAAAGACGATATCGCGCACATCAAAGCGCGCGGGCTTCTGGCGCTCCCGCTGGAATTCCGTCGGAACGCCGTAAACCGCCATGCACACCGGCATGACGTAGGCCGGAAGGCCGAGAATCTCGCGCTGCTGCTCGCAGCGCTCGATGATATCCCCGATGTAGCAGGAGCCGTAGCCCAGCGCATCCGCCGCGACGACGCTGGCGTGCGCCGCGATCACCGCATCGACCATTGCGAGCATCATGTCGCCCTCGCCCGGCCGGCGAAGCGTCTCGCCCAGCTCAAGCGACGCGAACAGATCATACCAGCGCTTGTAATCCGCGCAAAACACGAGCACCAGCGGCGCGGCCGCGATAAACGGCTGATTGTCGCAGGTTTCGGAAAGGCGCTTCTTCTTCGCCTCGTCCGTCACACGGATGGCGCTCCAAAGCGTCATGTTTCCGGCGGTCGGCGCTTCAACGGCAGCGCGCAGAATCGCCTGCACGTCCGCCTCGGGGATGGGCTGCTTCTCGTAAGCGCGAACGCTCTTGCGATTGTAGAGAAGCTGCATCGTTTCGTTATTCATCGTCATCCTCCTCCAAAAGCTCTTCGAGAAATTTCTGTACGGCTGTGCGCGCGCGGTATACGTCGTTGCGCTTTTCCCCCTGTTCCATCAGCGCGTCTCCGGCCTCGCGCATATCCCTGCCCGCCATCAGCTGTTCAAAGATGCGCGCTTCAAGGCTCGCGTCGGAAGCGGTTTTCTTTTCCGCTACGCGCACGTCGTGCAGATCGAGCACGAGGCAATATTCGCCCTTCTCCGCCTTTTCGTTGGCGCGCAGCATGGCCAGCACCTCCTCCGCCGTGCCGCGGATCGTCTTTTCGTGCAGCTTGGTGAGGTCGCAGCTCGCGCTGACGCGGCACCCCGGCAATGTCTCGCAAATCACGCTGACCAGATCAATCACGCGGTGCGGCGACTCGTGCGCGACGGCAATCGGCACGCCGGTGCGCGCAATCGCCAGCAGCTTTTCGGAAAGCTCCCGCTTCTGGCGCGGCAAAAAGCCGTAAAACGCGAATTCGCGCGTGTCAAACCCGCTGACGGAAAGCGCGCTCGCCATCGCCGTCGGCCCCGGCACCGCCAGCACCTCGATTCCCGCCGCGGCGGCCTCCTTTGCCAGAAAGCTGCCGGGGTCGCTGATGCAGGGTGTGCCCGCGTCGGTGACCAGCGCCACATCCAGATCCTCCTCCAGCATGCGCGCGACGATCGGCGCAGCGCGGTTTTCCTCGTTGTGCTGGTGGTTGGAGACGCATGGCGTGTCGATTTCAAAATGGTTGAGCAGCGCGCGGGTCACGCGCGTATCCTCGGCGGCGATCAAATCGCAGTCCCGCAGCGTTTGCAGCGCGCGCGCGCTGATATCGGAGAGATTGCCAATCGGCGTGGCGACAATAAAAAGACGCGGCATGCTTCATTCCTCCGATTCGCTGTATCGCTCGACCAGAACCCCGGCCTCTTTGAAAATATTCAGGGCAAAATCATCCGGATAACCGCTGTGATACACCACGCGCACAATGCCCGCGTTGACGATCATCTTTGCGCAGAGGATGCACGGCTGATGGGTGCAGTAGAGCGTCGAGCCGTCGATGTTCACGCCCAGCTTGGCCGCCTGAATGATGGCGTTCTGCTCCGCGTGCACCGCGTAGCACATCTCATGCCGCGTGCCGGAAGGAATCCCGAGCTTTTTGCGCAGGCACTCGCCGCGCTCCACGCAGGTGCTGACCCCCGCGGGCGCGCCGTTGTAGCCGGTGGTCATCACGCGCTTATCCTTGACGATCACCGCGCCGACCTTGCGCTCCTCCTGATAGCAGCTCGCCCACGTCGAAACGAGCTGCGCCATTTCCATAAAACGATGATCCCACTTCGTAAACATACGGTCTCCTTTTTCTGCATACCCTCCACGGGGTGATGGTCGTGCGCGGCAAAACGCTGGTTCAAAAAACGCTCTTTTTGAGCGCGTCGCATTTTGTGGTTCGCTCCATCGGCTTTTTGCTGCGGCTGTGGCTCTCCCGTGAATTGGGCGCGCAGGCGATGGGGCTTGTCGAGCTGGCGCAGAGCGCGCAGATGCTGCTCATCACGCCGGTCGTCACGGGTCTGCCCGCCGCCGTTTCGCGCCTGTGCGCCAAGGCGGAGGGCAAAGAACGGGCGCGCGTCGTGCGCTGCGCGCTGCTGCTGGCGCTGCCCGTCAGCCTGATCCTCGCCGCGCTGGCGTTTCTCCTGCGCGAGCCGCTGTGCCTGTGGCTGGGCGATATCAAAACGCTGCCCGCGCTGCTGTGCTTCCTGCCCTGCATCCCGATTCTCGGCGCGTCCTGCGTGCTGAACGGCTATTATTACGGCGTCGGCCGCCCCGTGCCGCCCGCCCTCGGCGAGCTGCTCGAGCAGCTTGTCCGCGCGCTGCTGTGCGTTCGGCTGGTTTACGGCCTGCGCGGCTGGCCGACGTCCTTCCGTGCGGCGATTCCGGCCGCCGCGACGCTCGCGGGCGAAACCGCCGGGCTGATTTTGATGCTGCTGCTCGGCGCACGGCTCGTGCTCTTTGCCAAGGGCGCGGGCGCTCGAAGGCCGATTTTTCGCGAGCTGCTCGCCCTCTCTCTGCCGCTGACGGGCATGCGCCTTGTCTCCGCGCTGATGCAGACGGTGAACGCGACGCTCATTCCCGCGCGCCTGCGGCTGTTCGGCCTTTCCGCCGCGGAGGCGATGGCCAGCCTCGGCGTGTTTCACGGCATGCTCAAGCCCATTTTGTTTATGCCTTCGTTCGTCACGTGCAGCCTGAGCATGGCCGCCGCGCCCGAACTGACCCGGCGGCAGACGGATGGGCGGCCGCTCTGCGCGCTCTCCTCCGGCATGCTCCGCGCCGCGCTCGGGGTCGGCGCGGCGGCGGCGGTCGGCGTATGGCTGACCGCCCCGCTGATTGCGAACGTCTTTTTTCGCCAGACGGCGCTCCTGCCGCTGCTGCGCGGCTCGTGCTGTCTCATTCCGGTCATCGCGGCGGCGCATGTCTGCGGCGGCATGATGAATGCGCTCGGTTTGCAGGGCGCGTCGCTGAAAATCTCGCTGGCCGCCAGCCTGCTCGGCGTGCTGGCCGTGCTGCTGCTCGTGCCCGTCGTCGGTCTGTGGGGCGCGGTCGCCTCGCTCGGCGCGGTGCAGGGGCTGACGCTGCTGCTCAGCCTGCGGGCGCTCAGGCGTTCAGGATGTATTGCTCGATCACGCTGACGATGCCGTCCTCGTCGTTCGTCCCGGTCACCACGTCGGCGGCCGCCTTGATTTCGCTCTGCGCGTTGCCCATCGCCACGCCCAGACCGGCGTATCGAATCATGGCCAGATCGTTGAGGCCGTCTCCGCAGGCGATCACGTCCTCGCGCTCCATCCCCAGCCGCTCGATCAGCCCCGCGATGGCCGCGCCCTTGTCCACGCCGCGCGGCATGACCTCGATGAAATACGGCTCGCTGCGGTAGATGCTCAGCCGGCCGATGAACCGGCGCGCAAGGCGCTTTTCGTGTTCCGCCGCGCGAACGGGCGGCGCGGTCAGCAGCGCCTTGAACATATCCATGCCGCGATATGCGTCAAAATTCTCCACCGACACGCGGTTAAAGCCGTTGAGCACCGTTTCGCGCTCGATGTAGCGATCCACATCCGTGCCGCAGACAACCGTGTTGCCGTCGTAAATGCACATGCCAAGGCCGTGCTCGCGGGCGTAATCCAGCATCCACGGCGCGACATAATCCGGCAGCGCGTTTTTGTAGACCATTTCGTTCGTCTGCATATTCGTGACGCAGGCGCCGTTATAGCTGATGGCGTAATTGCCGTATTTTGCCAGCTCCAGCTCATCGACGTAGCGCCGCATGCCGCCCGTCGGCCGACCCGAGGCGAGCGCGACGGCGTGCCCCATCCGCTCGATGTTCAAAATCGCTTCCAGCGTCCTGGGCGTGATATCCTTCTGCGTGTTGGTCAGCGTGCCGTCGATATCCAGCACGAGCAGCTTTCTGTTCTTCATGCTTCCTCCTGTGTTCGCTTGGCGCGGTCGCATGCGTCCACATGCATCTGCGCGGTTTTGGCGCTGGCGGCAATCTGGTCGATGACGGCGAAAACCGTCTTTTCCATCTCGCTTCCCTTGCTGTAATCGGCCTTGACGGCGAAATCCACGCGCCCTTCGAGCAGCATCTCGTTGCTGACCCACTCGTTCTCCTGCCAGACCGCGATGGAATGGCCGCCGTTGAGCTTGGTCAGCTTCATGCTCGGCACGTCGGTCAGCCCGTCGCCGACATAGATCATGTTGGAGAACGGCACGCGCCGCTTTTCCTCCGGCATAAACTCGTTGAGCGCGCGGTGCTCCGTCACATCCAGCACGCCCTTGTTGACGCGGAAGAGGAACTGCGTTTTACTGGTGTAGTTGACCGCCATCGCGGGCCAGCAGGCGACGCCGTGCTCATCATAGCAGAACGACGCGGCGTAAATCTCCTTGAACTCCTTCGCAATCGGCGTGCCCTCGATGATCTCCTTGAGGCCGGAAGAAATGATATAGTGCTCCGGCTGCAAGCCCCGGCTTCTCGCGTATTCGTTCACGCGCGCGAACCAGTCACTCACGCCGTCAAAGAGCTGAACATCCTTGCCCAGCGCCCGCAGCATATTGCGGTTGACGATCAGCTTGCCCTTGGCCTCCTCGAGCATCATATACATATAGGCCAGAATCTGATCCATCTGATTGCGCTTCATGGCCTTCAGACACTTGTTCCAAAATACATCCGCTTCCATGCCCAAATCCGGAATGAAGCCGTATTCCTGCATATCTCTTGGGGAAAGCGTATGGTCAAAGTCATACATAATCGCCAGAATCGGTGTTTTTTCCATGCAAAGCGCCTCCTTTGCGCACGTTCCTTTATTTTTTTATTATACGCAAATTGTCTGAATGTGTCAATTCTCCCCTTGACAGAACGGCGCGCGTTCTGTATAATGCCTATTGTTAGCTCGTTCTAACTCGTTTCACTTTGATCGGGCTGATTATTTTTGAATGGTTGTTAGTTTATTCTAACATCTGCAAAGGAGACGCCGCCCATGTCCATCGTTCCCATGCTCATCGACCACTGTTCCCCCACGCTGGCCAGCCTCAAATGCGGCAGTCTGTTCAGCGTCACGCCGGAGGATATGGCGTACACGCGGCGCGAGGCGCAGGCGCTCTCCGACGCGCTCGCGCCCAAGGGGCTGGCCATCCGCGTGATCGACGTGGGCGATGGGCGCGCGCTGTGCTATCTCTATCGCCCCGGCCAGCTCCGCCGCGTGCTCGCGGGCGAAAAGGAACGCGCTTTTCTCGCCGAACAGGGCTATCCCGATCTGCACGTCGAGGCCGCGGTCGATTTGCTTTGCGCGCGGCTCGCGCGGGGCGGCGCGTTTCCGCATGAAATCGGCCTGTTTCTGGGCTATCCCATCGACGATGTGGTTGCCTTTATCGCCAACAAAGGGCGCAACTGCCTGTGCTGCGGCTGCTGGAAGTGCTACACCGACGCGGAAGCCGCGCAGAAAGCGTTTTGCCGGTTCCGCAAGTGCACCAGCGTCTATAAGCGCTTGTTCGCCTGCGGAAGAACGCTCGATCAGTTGGCCGTAGCCGCATAACGCCGAACGTCCTTGGTCAGCCTTCCAAAGAAGGCGTTCGGTTTCGCGCCTTATTCGACATGCGAAACCGTCTTTCCCAGAAAAACATGCCTCCCTCTTCGAGGAACATCGAATCTGTTGCCGCCTGTGGCGGAAACAAACAGATGAGATGCCGAAGGTTGGCACGCCGAAGGCGTGACGGAAGGCGTTACCTTTGACTGCTCGGGAAAAATTCCCGTGATATAGAAAGGAGATTTTCAAAATGAGTCAAGCTGCTGTTGTGTATTGGAGCGGAACGGGGCATACCGAAGCGATGGCGCAAGCCGTCGCCGCCGCCGCGCAGGCCGATTTGTTCACCGCCGCCGAGTTCGATGCGGACAAGGCCGCACATTACGCCGCGATTGCGTTCGGCTGCCCGTCCATGGGCGCCGAACAGTTGGAAGAATCCGAGTTTGAGCCGATGTTCGAGGCCGTCAAGCCGGCGCTTGCGGGCAAGAAGATTGCGCTCTTCGGTTCTTACGGCTGGGGCGGCGGCGAATGGATGCGCACCTGGGAGGACGACTGCGCGGCAGCCGGTCTCACCCTCTGCGCCGAGAGCGTCATCTGTCAGGATGAGCCGGACGACGCGGCGCTTGCCGCCTGCGCCGCGCTGGGCGAAGCGCTGAAATAAGCGCCCTTCTTCTTTACGCATATACGCAAAACAAGCTGTTGCTCCGCGCCTATCCGCGTTGCAGCAGCTTGTCTTTTTTTACAGATATTGCGATATGCTTTCAAACACGCGCCCATCCTCTGCCGTCACCGCGTCGGCGCAGCAGAGCGAATTGAGCACGGCCTCCTGCGTCGCCTCGGCAATCGCGCGGAAGGCCAGTTCGAGCGTATGCTCGGTGAGCACCTGCTGGGCGACGACGCGGTGCATGCCGCCCGCGGGCATGCGGTTGGCCGTCGTAAAGCCGATCATCACATCGCCGCTGCCGTGGCCAAAATACGAGCCGCAGCGTGCCAGTCCGACGGAGCAGCGCTTGATGATGCGCCGAAGCTGGCGATCCGACACGGGCAGATCCGTCGCCGTCACCATCATAATCGAGCCGCGGTCGTTGGGTTCGGGCGCAGGCCGCGCGTTGCGCTTGGCGATGATCTCCTCGCCCAGACGGCGGTTGCACACCGTCAGCTCCTCCAGACAGCCGTGATTGCTCTGCACCAGCACGCCGAGTGTGTAGGTCTTGCCCGCGATTTCAATCTGCCGGGAAGCCGAACCGATGCCGCCCTTGAGGCCGTGGCAGACCGTGCCCGCCCCCGCGCCGACGTCGCCCTCGTCAAAATCCCTGCACGCGCCCGCGATGGCCTCGCGCACATGCGCCTCGTGAATCGGCCTGTCCACAATCGCGTTGAGCTGCGAATCGTTACATTCCCCGACGACCGGGTTGATGGAGTGCATCGCCACGTGATCCGCCGCGCATCGCTCGGCCATCACCGTCACCAGCGCGTCGTGCACCAGCCCGACGTTCAGCGTGTTGGTCAGCGCGATGGGCGTTTCCAGCGTGCCCAGCTCATCCACCTGCACAAGCCCCGCCGTCTTGCCGAACCCGTTGAGCACAAAGCTCGCGGCGGTCAGCTTTTTGGCGAACATGTTATCCTCGCAGGGCATGATGACGGTCACGCCGGTGTGGTGGCGCGCGTCGCTCACGGTCGCGTGACCGACGGTCACGCCCGGCACATCGGTGATCTTATCCAGCGGCCCCGTCGGCATACAGCCCACGCGAATGCCATAATCCGAAAGTCTTTTGCGATTCATGCCTCATTCCTCCTGTGTCGCAATTTTCACGCGCTCCGCCGCCTGCGCGGCGGCGGCCTGTTCGCTGAGCGTCAGTTTTTCAAGCGCCTGTTCGTCCTGCGCGTTCACCACGCGGTAAACGATGCCGCTGTCCTCCCGCTGTCTGGCGATGTACAGCGGCGTAACCTCAAGCGCCCCCGGCCATACGCGCCGCACAGCCGGGTCATACGTCATCTCCAGCCGAACCGCCATGCCCGCCGTGTTTTCGCTGTCGCGCGCGTCCGTCAGCAGGCAGCCCAGCGAATAACAGACGACGGTTTCATACGTCAGCCCGTCGCTGCGAACCGTGCTGATCCGCTCCACGCCCTGCACGACGTTCGGATGCGCGCCCAGAATGACGTCCGCCCCGGCCTGCGCCATGCGCTCGGCCATGGCGTGCACCGTGTCCGGCGTCTGCGCGCGGTTTTTCGTTCCCCAGTGCGGCAGAACGACGACGATGTTCGCGCCGTCCACGCGCGCCTGCGCGATATCCCGCGTCACGCGCTGCGTCTCCATCAGCGCGACCACGCCCCGGCTGTCGCCCTTCGTGCGTTCGCGCCCCTCGTCGCTCAACCCGTATGCGTAGGCCAGCACGGCCACCTGCACCCCGCCGACATTGAGCATCGCCGCGCCCGTGTTCACCCCGTCCGGGTACACGCCCGCGTAGCCCACCGAGCGGCTGGTCAGCTCACTGGCGGTGATATCCAGCCCGTCGTAGCCCTTATCCAGCGCGCGTTCCGTCGCCAGCGACACAAAGTTCACGCCGACGGCGCGCAGCGCGTCGAGAAGCTGGGGCGACGTGTTGTAATTGCCATAGCCCTTTTCCCGCCCGGCCAGCGTGGTTTCCAGCGTCACGACGGAAAGATCCGCGCCCGCCAGCGCGCCGGAAAGCCCCTCGAACGTCGTCGTGAAGTCATAGTGATCCATGCCCTCCTGCGCGCTCTCGCGAACGGCCTTCGGCGCGTAAATCGTGCCCGCGGCGGCGATGGTGATGGTCTTGGGCGATTGATCCGGCGTAGCGGTCGGCGTCGGCTCGACCGTCGGCTCGGCGGTCGCCTCAAAGAACGGCGTTTTCGTCGGCAAAACGGTCGGCTCGGCGGTCTCTCGCTCCGCCGTCTGTTCGGCCAGATTGCCGAATACCGCGCGCGTCCGCTCGTAGACGTCATCCCCCGCAATCAGGTTCAGGAACGCCGCCATGCCGACAACGACAAAGGCCGTCACCAGCATCATCACGATGCTGCCGACGGAAAGCCCCGGCTTTTTCACGGCGTTCCCCTCCTTTCATCGCGTCATCGCGCGTCCGCGCTTCGTGCAGAATTTGCTTTTTGTTTCATGTTACAGTATACATCAAAACACGTGTTTCGAAAAGACCGAAAAGCGGACTGTCACGCCAAACGCCATTTCCCATATGCAAAAAAAGACGCATCCGGCCAGGCCGAATACGTCCGCAAGTTCTAATGAATTAGGCCTGAGCCGGAGCGCCCACCGGGCAGTTCTCCGCGCAAGCGCCGCAGTCGATGCAGGTATCCGCGTCGATCACAAACTTGCCGTCACCCTCGCTGATCGCGCCCACCGGGCAGTTGCTGGCGCACACGCCGCAAGAGATGCAGTCATCAGAAATCTGATAAGCCATACATTTCACCTCCCTTTGTTTAGGATCACTCCCGGAACACATTTTAGCACGAGCGCGCGCGAATTGCAAGTTTTTTGCGCGATTTTACCGGTTCAAATTCAAATAAAGGACGATTTTGAATTCCCAGTTTTTCGATATGATACTATTTCTCGTCTAAAATATAGATAGAATCCATTTTCTGCCCGTGATGCTTT
>ERZ839823.635-NODE-635-length-46918-cov-3.832896_pt1 | contig 46918 bp, 75 predicted proteins | sample MGYA00519862_ERZ839823 | MGnify/ENA primary metagenome ERZ839823 (study PRJEB31850, sample SAMEA3708853) | human gut metagenome | biome: human gut; feature: human-associated habitat; material: faeces | place: China | collected 2014 ...
TCAACAGACGGATAATAAACTCTTCTCTGATTTTCTCTTCGTTTCTTGAATTGACTGACCTATATAATCTTGTCTGTTCACCAGGAACTCCTTTAGCTGCAAAACTCTTAAAAGCTTCGATTGCCCTGTTTTCATTCTCTTTATACTCAAGAATTGTTTTTGCTCGTTCCCTGAAATTCGAAATATCTTTATTATCCTTATTACGAGAACGAATCAGATATACATATAAGTTTGACATTTTTACCTCCTCAAATTTTCCAATGAATCGTGAAATTCAAGTTAAATTACTTAGGCAACCATTTATTAAATACATCATTATAATTACCTTTGTTGTCACACATCTTCTTAATAATACACATAGCAAGTCCAAGTTCGGGATTATATGTATCGCCTTTCTGACATTTAACTACTGTCTTTGTTCCATCTTTCCAAAATACAATAGTTGCTGGATTATGATATTTAACATCCTTAATTTCATTCTTATCAAATTTTGGTAACTGATTAATAAACTTAATTTCCTTGATTTCATCTAAAACTAAATTTCCAAATGGCATATTTTTATCCTCCATAATAATTTCAAAAATAGTGTTATTTTCTGGTTCTATTTTTAACTTCAAATAAGATTCATAAGTTGTTGAGCAGTAAGGAAAACTTATATCTGCGCATCCATTTACTATCTCCACATTTCCAATCATTACTTTTGGTATTTTAATAATAGCATTAGTTTTTTCACCATTATTATTTATTTTACATCTATAATACATTTCTCCAACCTGACGGTTATATTCATCTGTCTTGGTTATCATACCAATAAATTCTGCATCATATGTCAACGTATTAAATATATCGCTCACTCCTTCCTAATTTATTATCTTATGAAATGAAAATTTCTTATTTTTTCACAGTTACATTGAAAATACTTCTTAAAATACAAATCACAATAGCTGCTACTGTTCCACCTTTTACTAATTTGTTTTTTTAAGTTACTCATCTTACGCCTTCTTTTCTTCTAATCTACATTTATGATAATATAACCCATCAATTGTTTCTGTTATATTTTGATAACACGAGTGACAATAATTATCACATGGCTCATATAATAAGCATGGACAAATTGTTGCGTTATCACAATCATTTTTATGATTTTTACACTTTATATTTTTAACTCCATTTGAAACCGAATTTTTATTCGATTTTGTCCAACTGTTCTATTGCTCTTTTGAATTTCTCTACTTTTCTATTAAGCAATTCTCTCATTCTTTCAATGCCAAATTTCTTCGCTTCTTCCATATCCTCAGTATGAAGTCGTTCTTGTTCAATATCTAATTCTCTACAAGTTAAAAGCCACTGATCACCATAATAAACATGTTTATGAACTCTGAACATTATTCCATTCACATTATTTTCTAAAATACTAGGCTTTCTTTCCTTGCTATCTCTACTATAATTTGTAACATCTTTATACATTTGTTTACCTCCATTTGAAAGAGAAATTTCTTATCTATTATTCTCCTAAATATTTCTTATCCAATCCAGCGCACAACATAATATTTTCTATTTGTTCTTTAGAATAATCATATTGTCCAGGATATTCATACTTTGCCACTTCATATGCTAGTGCTTCGATTACTTCCATGAATTCTGACTTACAAATTACTGCATCATCATATATTTTCATCGTTGAACGAAGTCCTCTTATTTTTTGTTCCATATAAACACCTTAAATTCCTTGTGAAGTACTATTTGTATCTATAATACATGTTATAAACATAGCATCCGTATTCGCATCAAATTCATTACATATAATCGACCATGCTTCATCGGAAAAATCTTCTTTATATAATTCGATTACTTTCTGATTCATATTATTGTCCTTTCATTTGAAACAAAACTTTCTTATCATTTCTATTTATGTACCACGGCTTCCATATAATCTTCTCTTAAAATCTCATATGATTTTTTATCGTAGTAGTCTCCGTCATAACATTTAATATCCTTCTTCCAAACACCTACAATTCTTCCATTGTATTTGCTTATCATTTTGTCATAAGACTTCTCAATAGGATTTCCAACTACAACACAAAATGTTAATTTTCTAAATTTAAATTTCTCGAAAATATCTTTTAATGCTTGTCCTAAATCCATTCCAAATACAATTTTATTGTCTGAAAAATTACAAATGTACAATCCACTGCAACTATTATCAGAACGATTTACATTGTATCTTATGTATCCAATTACATTTCCGTCCTTATCAAGCGATACAAATTGATGTTTATTCCATGTATTTTCTTCAATTTTTTCTTCATCGCAATAAACATCAGCATGTACAAACTTATATTTATCAGTAAACCATGTGTCTACTAATTTCTTCTGTAATTCTTCTTTATGTTTAATTGCCAAATCTAGCACACTATTTCACCTCCAAGTCACAATCCATTAAAACCCAGATTTTATTCTGGTAATTTATCTAATTTATTTTTCTTTAAATAGTCATAAATATTTTCGAAACAATATTTAGAATTTAATTGTGTATTAGTTCTTTTATCTAATTTATTTTTATAGATATAACACTCGTCACATTCATGACTGCCACAATATGCAACCGCATATTCTTGTTTATTCATTTTTTTATAATTTCACCCTTTCTTATTTATTTTTTTATTCATATGACAGGAATCGAACCTGTATCTTCTTAACGCAAAAGGGGGATACTAAATATAAAACATACAAACAATGAAAGGTTATTAAGATGTGTTGCCATTACACTACATATGATTATTAAGTAAAGCTAACATTAATTTAATTCGGTATATATAAATTCTCTGAAATTGTCGTTATAACGCCCATCATCGACTAGACAATTTATAGCTCTTTTCGTCTTTAGAACTATTTGCAGGATTTTTAGTAGTTTACTCTACAATGATTTACGAGTATTGCTCGATAGCATTTTTATTCTTGTGACTAATTCCAAGTCTAATGTTAGTTTTACTTCTCTAATAAAAACTGTCTGAACAACGGTGGTGGGATTTGAACCCACATGCCTCACGGCACAAGAATCAAAATCTTGCACGTATAAACCAATTTCGTCACACCGCTTTATATAATAAAACAGAAACCGTACTCACAAAGATAAGATGTAGAACTGTCAGGACTGACATATGTATAATGAAAAGAACTTTCAGGTGCTTTCCAATTTCTGTTGTTTACTTTATTATTCTCTTTTTCTCTTTTAATTTATTAATTCGTAAGAATATTCGATACAATAATCTTTATTTTTACCTATAGGAACAGATGATTTACTAATTATTGCTCCAAGTTTATTGTAATTTATAATTACTTTTATTTTCTGATTCTTACATTTCTGATTGCATCCATTACATTTTCGATAATATATCTTTTGCTTTGTACATCTATCTTTTAGCATCTGTTATTATATTCTCCACTTAACCTGCACTTGAAATTAACTTTTCATCACTTTCTATGTATCCCTACAAGTTCCGCTATCTTTTCTAAGCATTCTGAATCGCTGTATTTTTGATCCCAAAGTATTTCTTTGATACTTTCTTTATCTACATACTTGTCGAATACTTCTTCAAAATCTACGCTCCATATTCCTGAAACAACTTTATCCATGACCATTTCTAAATCTGTTCCTGAAAACACAGCATAACCATCTTTTTCATCAAATATTGCCTGATTTTCTTTATGCGCTCTTCCTCTTCTATGATTATTCCAATCGTCACATAAATAATGAAGAATAGATTTTTTAATCGCAAGTCTTAAATTTGTTATATTCTTATCTATCATTTTTAAACCTCTACTTTTACACCTACGAATTCATCATTCATTATCTCTTCAACATTATCTGGATATGTATCAACAACATAATTAGTATTAATTTTAATTTCTTTGATTACATTATTGTCATCGAGTTCTATTCCACCAACAGTACCACCTGGAATTCTTATTTCCATTATGTTGTTCTTCTTATCATAATCATCATATAATATATAATGTCTCCAACAATATCCATCATTAGTTATTTTTAGTCCAGCTAATTGATCAAGCCTATCTGTTATCTTACAGAAATATTCGTCCCAATATCCTTTTGATTTTAATTTAATTATCATTCTATTCGTTCTCCTCTTCAAAATCATTTTTGTTAACATATTCTACAATTGCCTTGTTATCTCCAATAAGCATCACTTGGAGAACTACGATTTCTGTATTATCATCTTGGAATAATCTAGGTTTTTCATCATTAAAAATATATGGCTTGTCTAACAACCCTCTTATGGCTATCTTACTTTTAGGATGTGACTTTCTCAAAGTCCCGCTTACTGCATTAATATTATAGTTAAATCTATTTACTGTTGTACTATCAAGCATCTATTCCACCACCCTTTACTACTTTAATTGCTTTTATGTATGCTTTGAATTTTCCTCGACTTTCGCCGTCTGAATAGATTTGTTCCGCATCACCATAACCTTCTTCATCACATTCATCTTCCCTATTCTGCTCAGTTTCTTTCAGCCTCCCTAGCTCTTCCACCACCTTATCCACGTCATAGGCTGTAGGCATTTGTTTAAGCACACCCTGAAACATTTCTCCACATTCAATCCCATATTTTTCCACGAATATTTGTGTATATTGTTTTATTGTTTCATCTGCATCTATTAATCTCATTCTGTTTCACTCCAACTCTTAAAACTCTTAAAATCTTCACAATCATATACTTCTGCACGAACAAGATGGTCACATGCTACACAGAAGAAATCATCATACCCTGAATATCCAATAGCATTAATACAATTTTTGCAACAATTTACTGCACCATTGTTCTCCAATGCTTCGATATTTTCTTTATTATATTTTTCAACCAACATTAAACATTCGTGTGGATTTTCATTGCTACAAACTTTATATTTATCCCAATGTCTAGGACAATCATCAGTTTCACTTTGCCAACAAGTATCTTTAAAAGTACAATACTCTCCATAATAAGGAAGTTCATCTACTAAAAATTTCATTTTATTCACCATTTTTTCTCTCAATCTATCAATAAATATATTATTGTTATTATAAACTCAGCTTCTACAATCAGCCTAGCAATCGTAACTCTGTTATCATCATCACTACAGGCTACTACAATTATTAAAAGCTCTATTAACCCTGCACCAAATATTAGTATTGCCTTAATTATTTTTATCCAATTCATCTATTCCACTACCTTTCACTATCTCAATTGCGTATGCATAACTTCTCGCTTTCTGTTTTCCTATTTCTTTATTGTAAGTGGCATCATTCCAGAATTTTTTTTCATTTTCCAATTCTTCTACAACTTTTTCTACATCATAATCTGCATCTTTATTGTTAAGATAATCTAATAGTTTTATTCCAAATTCGTATGCTGTCCCTTTAAAAGGTTTGCCATAAGGATTAATTTGTGTCTGAATATAATTTTTAATTCTTTCTGAGTTTACTAATGTCATAATTATACTATCTCCTTTCTGATTATCTTTAAATCTCAGTAGTTTGCTTAGCCATTTCATCATCCCATTCTGCATCTTCAGGTGCATGTAAAACAATACAGTCCTTAGGTTTGATGCCACTGTTTGATACTAAATCAGCTAACTTTCCGCAAGTTTCTAACCCTCTTAATCCACACCTCTGGAATAAAATTACTAGCTGTTCTCTATATGTCATAATAATCTCCCATCTATTCATTTACTAATTCCAATTGTAACTGTTGACCAAAACCTGTAATTTTAATGTAGTCACAATCCTGTAATAGTCCATAAAGAACAAATTCTCCCATAAATGGCATTACAAAATCACTCTTTTTTGAATATTTCTAACACTTCTCCGAAAGGTGTTTCTTTTCTTATAATATCACCCATAAACTTACTCCTCACTTCCTACTAGCTTTGCATAATTCCAACAAGTCACATCATATTCATTAGCCACCGACCAAGATGTAGCTCCATCCTGCCAAGCATAAACTTTTCCATCTTCAAATTTAGCAAAATATCTTTTAACCCATTTACTCCTTACATAATCCGTAACCAATATCGGTGTATCAACTTCGACCTTGCTCCAATCAACTTCTGGTTCTTCATATTCTGAGAACAACCAATTCAAGGCTTCATTAGAACAAAATTCATTTTTATTATTAAGTAAGCATTCATCACACAGTATACCAGTATTACAAATACGTGGCTGTTCTTCTATTACTGCTAATTTATTAAAATTTATAACTCCTAATTCAACTAATTTATCTTTGTAATATTCAATATTAAGCATATATATTCTCCTTATTTCTCTAATCTGTATTCCACAATTCTGTGTTCATTCTGTCCCATACAACACATTTTCTTATAAGCAGCTTCTTTATCTTGATACGCACCACCACGAGCATTGAACGTTATTTCACCTGTATTTATATTCTCTATCGCATACAATACTTCCGGTCTATTAACTGTTGCTAACTGCTCTGTTTTAATTTTATGTATGATTTTTACCATTTCATTTATTACCTCAATTAAGTCTTGCATAGCTTTTTCTAAATCTTTATTATCCATTTATAGCCATTCCTTTCTGTAACAAATATTTATTAAAATCATTCTTCATATAGGTAAAATTAATCTTCTGGCTAGGACTGAAATTAGACTTATTCTGCTGATATTTACCAATCCATTCCTCAAATTCTTCATCTTTGTTTTCTCTTACCGCAAACCCCATAAGTCCGATTAATGCATTTTTACAGTTTATGTAGACAGGACTATCTATCCTAACGCAATCATCAATCATGTCCGAATATAATTCCACATCTTCCTTATCAATTTCGCCCGAAACAGTTTCTTTACAGAACTCCAAAATTTGCTTATTTGTGTCATTTTTTTCGTCTAACGGTGCATTTTCGTCATCAGATTCCAAATTATTTCCTAATGAAACAGCAGTTTCATTGTTACCGTCTATTTTGTTATCCTCTTCTTCTGTTTCGATATTTTCTTCGTTTTTAATATTTAAAAATTCATTCATCAATTCTATAGCCTTATTCATTTTTTCATGAACAATTGCCTTATCTTTTGTAGAATGTTTCTTTTTCCCGTTTTCGTCATATTCTATTTCTTCAAAAGCCTTATGTAATGGCTGACCAAATTCAGCCATAAATTCAATGAATTTTTTATCATTGTCACAGTTATTAACAAATCTTCCAAATAATCCAAACCAAATAAATGAATTTTTTGAATTAAACTCTTCAAGAATTTCATCGTTGTTATCTACAACCTTTGAGAGTCTATTAACTAATTCTTCAAAATTATCAAAAGTTTCTTCACTTGCATTATCTCTAAGAAATTCACATATAACAGACTGATCTTTGTTCCAATCTTCTAAGAAATTTGTAGTCATAATGCTTTCAACAACAACTCGATTAATTGTTCCGTTATTGCATTCTCTTACTGTATAATTTCCCATTTCTTTGAAAAATGGCATCGCTGAAATTCCTTTAACTAATGAAGCAAAACGCTCACCTAATCTAATGATACCTTTTTGCTGAGTATTCATTGGCTTGCCTTCATTGTATCTTGCTATATGATAAGCAATATCTTCTTCTGAGCAGTTTAAATATTGAACAATTTCAAAATTATAATCCATGAATTTATCTTGTAATTCTTCTGGTAAATTAGAAAACTTTTTATTTCTAATATCAAATTCTCTTTTTTCTGTTTTTGGAAAACCATTTTCATCAAGAACAGGTTTACCATTTTAATCTTTAACAATTGCTTGATATGAAATCATCCAACGTCTAATATTTCTTGATATTTTAAACTTGTCTTTTGCAAAAGAATAAGTATTCGTACAACGCTGTTTCCCGTCTAAATCCCAAATAATTGCAATACCATTAATAATTTGTTCAGCAAATGTAAGTGATGGAATAGGATTTCCTTGTAAAATATCTGAAATTAAATTACCTTTCATAACATTTGACCATTGTTCTGATTCTCTTTGTAATGGATGATCGAATCTAATTGTGTAATTATCAATTTTTTTGTTAATTGATGCAATACTCAATCTGTCCGGTTTGCTCTTTTCTAAAGTTGTTGTTTGCATGTTCATTTGCTTATCCTCCTTAATTATGTTGCAATTATTACTATGTATGATTTGATGCCTTTGAAAACTCTTCATATTATTAATAATTTTTGCAAATTTTTTATCCGTTAACTTCAAATTCTCCTGTATTTCTTTTAATGAATATCCTTCGATAACCAATTCTGCAATTTTTCTTTCAGTATCAGTAAGTGTCGATAAATATTTTTCAACATTTTCTGAATATTCACATGTATCCGTTGTTTTTGTTATTCTTTCCCTTATATCTATTCCATCTTCAACAGGTGCATCATACGATACATCCCATATGGGTATTGGAATTTTCTTACCATTTTCGTTCTCTTTATATTTTATTTTTCCGTTTTTATCTCTTTCAAGATTACATCTTTTTCCTCGTATGTTATCTCTTGTCCAATCATAGAACGCACGTTTAATACTACTTACAAGATATGTTTTAAATTGTGATTTTTCACTATTATAATCTTTTACAACTTCTATCAATGTCATTAATGCTACATCAATTAAGTCATCATAATCTTTCCCACTTACACCATCTTTTTGTTTGATTATCGGAAAACACACTTTCTTTAATTCTCGTAATTCATCAGCACAATAAAAGTTTATTATTTCCAGTTCCTTATCCGTAAATTCTAATTTGGTTACTTGTTTCCAATTCATAACATCACTCCTTTTCTAATCTTCTAATATTTCTTGTGCAAGCTGCCAATATTTTGTTCTACCGTTATATTCTCTACTTTTTACTTTACTTAATTCCAATTTTAATCTTTCAATAGTATAAGAATTATTAATTGCATCTTGCATAACTTCTATGTATCGAATACATTGCTTGATTCTTTTATGCCTATCTCGCAAATCATCCAATAAGTATCCTAATTTTGCTACTTTGTGTGCCTGTGGTTTTTTACCATTATGTATCTCTTTGTATCTTTCCAATGCATGTTTAACATCACTTTCACCACTATCACACTCAGATAACATGATGCTTAACTGATTTTTATATGTACTTAATTGTTGAATGTTCCAACCCGCTAATCCCAATATCGAATCAGTTTCATTTAGTATTTGATCCAATATTTTATCGTCAATAGGAATATTTGTATCAGTATATACATCTTTATTTCCCTTGTAATATAAAGATTTATCAGACTTCTCACCTGTCTCATCGTCTACAAGATAATATTTTTTAATCCACGAATATTTTTTACCTTTTCTTTGGATTAAGTTTCTTGCCTGCTTATAAGTAAATTTTTTTGCATGATTAATAGATGTACTGGAAATATACTCTCCAATTTTCATTGGATTTTCCATTACATAAGATTTTCCGTCTGTTAAAATAAACAAACTATCACATCCTTCCGTATTTAATTTTTAACTTTGAGATTAATTTGCTGAATAACTTAGTCGAATGACTAATAATTGGAAAAAATTACCAAAAAAGGTAATTAGTTTTCTTGACTTTTAGAATTCTAAATTGTATATTTAAGTCAAGAGAGGATATGTATTTTTAATGCAAATCTAATCTCTATAGTTATTCTTTAGAGCCATCTGGTTTTTGTGTTGCAGCACATTCCAGCTTGGCTCTATTTTTTGTGTTTGATTACATTAATAATATTAAAACCGCTGTTCGTTTTTGTCAATGCTTTTTCGAACATTTGTTTGTTTTTTTTGTTTATGTTTCATATTATAACACATCAGCAGTCCCATAAATAGGATACTATTCCCGAAAAATAAGTGGAAAATTTATGTTGTGTACAATCTCCGCTTGTACACCTTCTAAACATAGATGACCAAAAAAATCATTATCAAAATAATCTACTGTGGCAGCTTTATTAATCATCATTTTTCCTTCATTAGCATTAATCGGTCTTGGTTTTGTATGAATGAACGTAATTCCATTAAAGGAATCAATCCAAATCTTTCCCTGAGCTGAATCAATCATCTGTTTCGCTTCTTCTTTGCTAACGTACATTATGCATTTACCTCCTCTAATCTATATTCTGTTCCATAAAATAATCCATTGAAACAAGCTTTATCTATAAGTTTCTTCTCTTCTTTGCTTGTTACTGTACCAAGTTTTTCTTTTACTTCTTCTTTAGATATGGTAAATAACTGTTCTCCTAAAGCCATGGAATATTCTGTTAATCCATTATCATTGTCGGCATGAATACAACTATGAACTGGCATATTAAGTTTTTTTATTTTACTTGTTAAAGCCATAACTGTAATAATAGTTGCGTGCTTAGTTCCAATTGGATTTGATATTATCACATATGGACGCTCATTTGTCTGGACAGAACCCATTCCTTTATATTTTATTTCTGCCTTTATAATGTCATATCTTTGCAATTGTAAATCCATATGTACCCTCCTCTCTTCTTTTGTATGTAATGGATTATCTCTGATATTATGTATTATATACTTGCCTTTATATATTGTCAAGCATATATATAATATTTTTTATATTTATTTTTCTTGCTATATATGTTAATCTTTATATATGGAAAGGTTGGTATATACTATGAAATTAAATATAAAGAAAAAAATTGAAGAAAATAATATGTCAAGATATGAACTTGCAAAACGCATTGGTGTAACATATCCCACTATTGATAATATTTACAAAGGAAAATCTACTTCTATTAAATTAGAAATCTTGGAATCAATTTGCAAAGAGTTAAATTGTAGTCCCATTGATATTCTTGAATCTGATGATCCCCAAATGGAACACCTATTAACACACAAGTAAAAAAGACGGTACTTATTCAGTATCGTCTTTTATTTTTATCCATAAATAAATGAAGTTCTTTGTTTATTTGCTCTAATATTTTCGTCTTCCAAACAAGCATATCTTTCAGTTATTCTTAAATCTGAATGCCCAAACATTGTTGAAACTTCCATAAGAGCCTGTGCTTTATCATCAGAATATTTAATGTATTGATTAGCCATAGTTTTTCTTAATCCATGTGTTCCAATTTTTTGTGATATACCAGCTTCTTTTCTGGTTTTTTCCATTATCTCATACCAGCTTTTTTCGCCTATTTTTGAACCTTTTTGACTTGTAAATATATAATTGTTAAGCTCTTGTTTTTCAACATAAATATTGCACCAATTTAACCATTCGCTGATTACCTGAACAAAATCATTATTCCAATATAAATCAATATGTTTATGACATCTTTTTGTTTTTTCCGGTACATATTCAGCCTTGTCCTTTAAATTCCACTCATTATCATATATATCAGACCATTTTAAATTACAAAAATCTCCACCTCGTAATCCAATATTAATAGCACAAACAAACATTGTTAAATTTCTTCTTGCTATAATTTCTTTTTTAATAGAAGTTGCGTTATCTATTTTATTTTTAAATGTAATATAAACTTTCATTATTTCTTCTCGATTTTTTAAGCACCACATTTTTGTAGATTTTCCAACTCTTGTTTCTTCTTTTAATTTGTTATTTGGGAACTGAATAATTTTTGCTTTTGAACCTTCTATTGTTGCTGCTAACATATTCATCAACCTACCTTTCTGTTGTTCTCTTTGTTTATATTCTCTCTTGAATAATATATTTTACTCAACTCTTTTGCTTTATCCATTACTTCATCAAAAGAATCACAATACCTAACTTCAATACATTTACAAATCTTTCCATCACAATTTAGACATGTCAAATCTTTAATATGGAACTTTTTTCTTTGAGATTTTCGTTGTATTCCTTGTGCTAATTTGTTTTCTTGAAGGCATTGTAAACATATAAATCTTGATTGACGTTTTGGATTTCCATTTTTATATCTACTCAAATTATCACCTACTTTCTTATACTAAAAAAGAAGCAGTTAATTTCTGCTTCTAATTCTAATATCCATCTCTATAGTCCAATGCCATTTACTTCACCTCAATTCATCAAATAATCCTGTTAAATGCTGTTCATTAATTTCGCTTGTATATATCCATTGATAATCAAAACCATTCTCTTCTTTACATTTCTGTGAAATGATATCATCAACGTCCATAGCTGTTAAATTATCTGGAACTTCTATTTCTTTTTCAATAGCATATCTTATTTTCATCTATATTACCTCTTCTAATCTTCCATTTAAATCATTTTCTACCTCAATTAATGTTTTCATTCTTAATTCCGTCATAGCAACTTTGTTTGCGTCTACATTAAAAATCATTTGTTTTTCTAAATTTCGTTCTAGTCTATCAATTTCTGTATCAAGCTCATTAATATATTCTCTTATCTTTTCTCTCATATCAGGTTTATTTTCGTATTGATATAACTTTTCTAACGGTTCTTGCATAGCTTTATTTGCCCTAAAACTAGCCTTGTCATACATATACATTTCTGTTTGTAATTCTTTTTGAAATCCAGAACTATTTAAATTCCAACTAATTTTTTGTACTAATTTACTCATGATTATCACAACCTTTCCTTTTTATTCTATATTATAATATTCTCCATTATAATAATAAAAACTGCCAGTGTTTCTACTGACAGTCATAAAAACATATTTATTCTTCTATATCAAATGTTTCATATAACTTTGATTGTAATTCTAAAATAATTTTCCACGATTCTTCTTTGTTCTCTATTGTTTCGTACATAGTTTGCTGAATACAAGTATCAATATTATATTTTATTTCATCTTGCCTGTACATGGCATCATTTTTAATTCCTGCCATAGTTACTCCTTTTCTAAAAAGAATTGTTTCTTTGGATTTTTTAACATTCCTTCTACGCTTGTCATCGCCTCTTTTAAATTTGTGTAATATCCATCCCTTATTAAACTTTTTGCAACTTTTTCTTTATATTGTTGTATTTGTGAATCATTCATGTAATCACCCCTTTTCAAAAAACTTGAAGTCGAATTTCTTAACAATAGTTGTCAAGTTCTGATATCCATTTTTCTCATACAAGTTTTACCTATTTGAATTTGGTCTACAAACTTTCCATTTACAACTTCATCATAGGTAATCGTATTATTGGGTGGTACATAGAATAAAAAGCCTGTTTCCAATTCTCTGCCGCATACATCACATGTCTGTCCACAAAATGAATCACATTCTCCTGCATAGTATGCTGAAGTCCCCAATACACTGTACTTAATTCCCTTTATCAATTTCTTTGTGTTCATAAAATCACCTCCAAAGGAAAGTTAAATTTCATGTACAAAAGGAAGCATTACTGCTTCCTCTTTAATTTCCAGTAATCCTACAATCTGATAAGGTTGATTTCAATTTTATAAAACTATTTTTCTTCCTTATCTTTATCTAAATCATATTTTCCACTAACTAGATTTTTTCTGATTTTTCTAGGTGAAGCTCCCATAGCTGCATCGTTCAACATATCTTTTGTTGAAGTATTGTGTGTTGGATAATTATCCAATACATAATTTTTCCATAAAATCCAACCTACGATCATTATTATTGATATTACTAATTCCATTTTTTATACCTCCATTTACTTCTGTTTCTTTATTTTATATTAATAATTTTACCATATTACCTATCCCATAAAAAGGACTTTTAAGTTATAAATCATAATAAATACAAACTTTAATTTCATTTATTACTTTAATGTGTCTCTTTATCATTAATTGTGCTGCATATTCTTCTTTTGTCTTACATTCACATATGTCTTTCTCTTTTTCTTCTAATTCACAAACATAATCATCTAATAAATCTGCAAATTGTAATCTCTCTTTCTCTTGTCATAATATCAACCTCCGTTCTTTATGCATTGATTGTATCATATTTATTTTTGTTCTACAATTCCATAATTATTTAAAATTGTTTTCACCATTTCAAATTGTTCATCTCTATTATCTGTATATTCGACTGCATCTACAATAGATTCAATTAGCAACTCCATACTTTCACTTGTCAATCTAAATTCCATTTCAATCACACTCTTTCTAAGTAAATTACAATTTACTCTGCTTTATATGGTTCACAATTTCTTCTCCATGCGGTAATTTCTACCTTGACCTTACTATCATCTAACGACCAATACCAATCTCCATCATTTCTATAAGCAAAATCCTCACAATGAGGTATATGGTCATTATATCCAATAAATGTAACTTGCACGTCCTCCATATCTTCAGGGAATAATCCTAAATTTACAGGAATCCAATTGTTAGTTACAAATCTCTGTTGTTCTCTCATTGCATCACAAATTCTCATAATTTGTGAGTATCCATCAGATTGGCTTTCTGTGTGTTTAGTTGCAATTTGTTCAATCTCTTTAATATATTCTTCCATTATTTCCTCCAATCTTTTAATGAAATTTATTACCAATTCATCACAGTACAACATTCTTCTGTTTTTAATCCGTTTTCTTTACAAAATTCCTCTGCTTCTTCCCACGCAGTAAAAGATATAACGTTTGGTTCTTCATCTTCTGTATCATTCCATGTTACATATACCATTTTATACCTACCTTTCTAATCTAATGAAACACACATTTATTTAGTTACATTCTGGTAGTGTTTGCAATTCTTACATTCTTTGCATTCACACCTAATTCCCTTATCTGCATTTATTTTGTAAATGCATTTATGTTCTTTATCTAATGGCATTTTATTTCCTCCATTCCTGAAATTGTGAATTTTTACAGTTTTAATTCTTACTATTCACCACCAAACTGTCTTTTTACAGTTAATAGTAAGCCTTCAATGTTTTTTGCTGAATTGTCTCTGGAAAACATATTGTCATTGCAGCCATAAAACTTATTTGTTTTAGCTACATCGAACATATACATATTCTCACATATAGCTTCATTTATCTCACCTACTACTTCATCGCTGAAAAAATTATATTTCTGATCAAGTCTAGTGTTTAAACAAAAGCCTGCTGTTATATGCCCATTAACAAAATAAATAGGTTTATTATAATTAGCATGATAACTTATGAAATCTGCAAATCCATTTATATTTGGAATGTAAAACATATCTTTTTCCTCCTTTTCACAATCTTTAATTTTTCCCTGTTTATGGTAGGTTGTTTGTCCTGCTTAAGTTAAAACATACATTGGTGATTCTTTAGAATTATTAAATATGTCTTCTTCATCAAGTTCGAATAATGAAAGAAGATATTCTTTGTCATTTGGGCATTTATGAATCCATTTTTTACACATTTGACATATTGTTTCTTCATTCTTATACTTTAGATAAAGTTCTACAGCATCTGCGATGTCGTCTGTTGTTCCGAATTTTTCTTCAAAATCTTCTTCATCTTCATAATAATGTGATAATTGGATTGCTACACTTTCTACTAATTCTCTTCGTAATTCTTCAATGTGTTCATAAGTCATATTTTTTCTCCTTTTCAATTTTAATTCTTTGAAATTTTATTTTACTTTCTTTTTTAACTTTCCTATACAATGATATGTTGCTTTAATTTGCCTTTACTTAAACACATCATTCATAAACATAATATCTAAATGATGTGCTAGTGCGTTAAATTCGCTTGACTTTTGTAACTTTTCCAACAATCCTGCTATATATTCTATTTCTCTTTTTAGCTCTTCGTCATTGTCTGAAAAGTCTTTGTTAAATTGCATTAACTTCTCTGCCATTTCCTTTGGCGTATGTTCGTATTCTCTCATTTTCCTGCCTCCTTACTTAAAATTTCAACGCAACCGTATCTACCACGCTTCTAATCATAGAACGCATATTCATTGCAGTTACATTTATTTCATATTTTGCCTTGTTTATTTCAACACAGATTTTATCTGTACCGAAATAGGTTTCTGCCCACACTTCAACGTGGCTATCTCTGTTTTCTGCCATACCTTGTAATAGTGGAATTAATAATTTAACTGCCTTTTCCATTTCTATTTCATTTCCTAATTTCATAGTCTTATGCCTCCTCTTTTGCTTCTATAATTATTTTTTTATTTGTTTTCACTTCAATACAAGGTAATACGGCAGCTATTCCCATGTTTGTTTCAATAAATAATGGACTTTTTTCATTTTTGTAATATACTGTTGCAATTTTTCCATCATCAATAATGCGATATGCTTTATCAATTAATCCGATTTTTAAATAAATGTTTTTATAATGTAGAAAATATTTGCTTTCATTGTCTCCTATTTCAGATTTTTTGTATTGATAACCTTTTGATTTTGCTTCTGCTAGAATTTCATCTATGTTTAATATGCTTCTATCATAAGAAGAAAAGTCAACCATTTTTTCTACGTTTGGGTAGGCATTTTTAGAATCATCATATGCTTCTATTTCTCCGATTGATTCGCTCGTTAAAACAAAGCTATAGCCATCAATAAATGAATTGTAAATTTTTCCGTTTACTTTTATATTTTTACATGGCAGGTTAAAAGCTAAATTCCTGTTTTTGTCCTTATATTTAAAATAACGTTTCATCGCCGAATAACGTTTTTTTGCGTTTCCGTTACCTTTTAAATTATCCTCATATATTTCTTTTTTCAACTGTGCTTTTAATTCTTCTATTTCTCCATTGTTTAATAATTCTAAAACCTTTGTATTTTTCATTGTAACAACCTCCTTTTAAATCAATGTATCTATTTTATAATCGTCTTTAGGAAAGATTTCTTCTAGTGAAAAAATCATTTCTTCTATTTCTTCATCACACACAAACTCTAATAAGTCGGCAAAATCCTCAATAACAATATTATTGTGAGAAAGATATTCAAAACTAACATTCCATCCATCACTGAAGGCATCCGAAAAGTTAAAATAAGGATCATATTTTTTTATAATTTCCCTGAATTCATTCATAAAGTCGTTAAAGTATTCGGCATAAATATGTACCTCAAACATGTATTTATTTTCATAGTTGAGCCACCAACCGAATTTATCAACATATTTTCCGGTAATTAATTTATATATTTCTTTTTTCATAGTTAAAAACCTCCTTCATTTAATTCTTCTATTGTTTCATTTAATTCGCCCAGATCACAACTATATTTCTTATTGTCTTTGATTAAAATATAGTGATCACGTTCTTTTATAACTTCTATTCCATTTATATTTATTGATAAATTCATATTTAAAACCTCCGTTTATTCTACGTTTACAACTTCGTCATCTTTTATATTCTCCGTTCCGTTATCTTGAATGACTAGTATATAAGTTTTTCCCTTTTTGAATCCATTACCCAAAACACCGAAAACCTCACCGTCAGAAGTTAAAAACTCATGTATGCTTTTTTCTTTTCCTATGTATACGGCTTTTTCCTTGCGTTCTGTAACATATTTATAGTGATTTCCTGATGTGGTTGTATCGCTAGGGATTGCGTAGGTTGTCGTATTTGGTTTGTTTGCTACTGTAATAAAAAAAACCACGCTACATGTAAAAAGTAGAATGGTTTTTATAATTCTTTTATTCAATTGTTTTTTTCGTTCTGTTTTACTCATGTTTTGCCTCCTTAAAATACTTTTATAGCTTCATTTTCTTCTGTAAAAATATAAGTTCCTTCGATACCTAGATCCCTACCGAATGATTCATAATCAAAATAACGTGCTACAGTGTCCGGCACGTTATTTAAATATCCGCATTCTTCCACAACCTGATAAGCAACGTCGGTTATGTCGTTACAATCATAATAGATTATATAATCGCCATTGTTTACCTTTTCGATAGCTTCATCGATCGTGTAGCTACATTCTGATATTAAAGCCTTTGCAACTTCGTATTCATCTTCGTCTAACTCGCTTATTTTTTCCGCGATTTCGTTTAGGCTGCTTATACTCTCATATTCTCCGATTTTCATAAAATCGCATTCATAATCTGTTATAAAATACTCTTCATAGTCTTCATTGATGCCGATACGCTCGCATACTTTTTTCAATTCTTCTTCACTTATTGGCAGCATTACCCATTCACCTATTAATTCGCCCTCGTTGTATTTTCCCAAATTAGTAATAAAAATATTTATCATTTTTCTACCTCCTGAATTTTTTATAAATTATATTTATTGAGCGATAAATTCCCACTTTTGCAATATTCGATCATTAGCTTAACCGCGTCTGATTCGTATAGTCGCGTTGTGTATATGCAAGTCGCTAAAAAGTTTTTTATAGTTGTTGCCGTTATATCGTTGATTAAATTGTATTTTTTTAAAATTTTATCCATCTTTTTTTCCGCCTGTATTGCATTCATATTTTTCCTCCATTTTTAAACTAAAAAAGCAACCTATAAAATTTATAGATTGCTTGTAAACTGGTTTATTTTTTTGTTTTTTGCTTAAATGAAATACATTTCTCCATTAATCTCTAAAGCGATAGCGTCCTGTTTTAACTCGTCTTTTAGTTCTGTGCAAAAGTCTATTACTTTGTCGATTCCTGATTGTAGATCATTCTCGCTGCAATATGCGAAAACTGTTGTACTTTTCTCTTTTACTAATCCGTCAGTCGGTGACTTCCAATAACCTAATGTTGTTGTTGCTGTCGCTCCACCGAATAAATCAGACATCAGAGAAGCTACACGATCAACATATATAGTGTTATCTATTTCTTCATTGATATTTATAGTTGCCGGAACGATAACGGTTACTTTACTACTTAATTTAAAAAGGTTCTGAAGTTTTGAATTCTTAATCATTGTTTTACCCTCCTAGAATTTTATTATAAATTTTATTAGATATTTATACAAGTAAATCATTAACATTTTTCAAGGGATATGACTAACTTATATATGTCTATGTTTAATCTTGCGATCCCTTCCATACAGTCAGGATATAGCCAACATATAAGCGTCTCACGTTTGTTGTTTTTATAATTTACTTGTATCGTATATTTAATAAAGTTTATTTTTGTTTTACTGTGCTTTTTTGTTTGTATTGCTGTTTTCTGATGTCATCTTTTGAGGGTGTATCTTATACTCTCCCTGATGGACAGCGTTGCCATGCGTTTATTTTATAATGGTGCTTTACGCTTGCATCATAGCAATTTTATAATATATTGCTGCTAACTGTATTCTATTGTCAAGGATCTAAAAAGTTTTTTGGGATTTTTAATTGTCAGACTTGACAATTATTTAAAAGAATTGATATAATAATCTTGCTATGGATATGTATATCATATCTTTAAATCCCGGTTTTTAATTTTTATTAAGGACTGGGATTTTTTTGTTTTCCCTTCCTTTAATTATATAATAGCATAACCATTATATTTTGCCAACCTTTTTTATCAACTTTTTTAAAGCTTTTTAATTGTTATATTATCAATTTTAAAACCAATAATATTTAAAATTTTGTTTGCGTCATCAATAGAAAAGTGTTTTTTGTTCATCATGTGATCTAAAGCTTGCCTACTGATATTTAATTTTTTAGATATAAAAGCCTTATTAATACCATTGTCTTTTATGGTCTGATTTACTAAATTACTAAGATCTCTATTATTCATTATATACCACCTTTTATATTAATAAGGTGTAAGCCTTAATAATTCAATAAAGACTTTGCACCTTATTAATTAGTTACTTTAATCTAATAAAAAATCAAATTGTGAAATATCAACGCCAAAAGTTTTTAAAGTCGCTTGAGATGTTTTTATCTCGATTTCAAGTTGTTTATTAGGTTCTTTTATTGTTTTTTTAATTCTCAATAATGATGTATAGTGATTGATTTCTGCCTGTACAATTTCTTGATTCATTTCATTACCTTCCTTCATAAGCTCACCACCTTTTCAGGTGTATTATATCACAGTGCAAAGTCTTTATTCAATTATCAAAGTTCATTTTTATAAGATATTTATGTCTCGCTGCCTTATGTCTTTCTTTATCTTATGTAATAATTATACACGTATTACTGTATTTTGTCAACACGTATTACTGTATTTTGTAGTAAATTATTGTACAATATTGCACGTATTACTATCGTTATTTTTGTGCATATTGTACAATGAATATTTTTTTGCCAGTGCCGGAAAATTGACAAAATATAAAAACATTGTTATATTATTTATATTTATAAAAATGGAGGTTATAAAAAAATGGCAATTAGTGAAGCAAAAAAAAGGGCAAACCTTAAATGGGATCAAGCTAATATAAAGATGGGATCTTATAAAATGGGGATTGATTTATATAAAAAATTTGAGCAATTTTGCAAAGATAATAATATAAGTAAAAACAAGGTAATCAATGAAGCGGTAAAAGAATATATAGAAAATAAGAAAAATGAATCTGTATAGTTTGGTACTAGGTTATACGGTGTCGATATTCGGCTATGTTAATAACTTTATAATGCAGCGATGTTTTTGTTTGTTTTTGTGGATAGTTTAATGTTAATAACTTTGTTAATAACTTTGATGTGGTTATGTTAATAGTGTTAATAATGTTAATAACTTTTTTGTTGCAAATGCAACATTTTTCACAAAACGAACGTAACACAAATATTACTTTTAGTGTTATAAAATACACTTTTAGTGTTGTGCATTTTGCTTGTATTTATTATTATTTTATACAGTATTAAATACTATGTTGTATAGTATTAATATTTTAAAAATCGGTAAAAATAACAAAAGTACCCATTTTTTTAAGGGTTTTCTCTTTTGTAATATAGGGGCGTAGTTTACATTTCAGGACAGAGCAGCAACCACCAAACAAACCGTATCTGTTCCACTCACACCCAACTTCAGATTTTTCAAACTACCCAAAATATCATTGTAATATTGCACAAAAAAATCAAAATTTAATTCGAAAGTCGCTTCGAAAAATACTCTTCATCATACCTCAAACTTCTAAAATTCAAGTCTAAATTCACCACTATACAAATTGCATAAAAATACAGCACACTTCTTATTTTACTTCTTGGTAATTAAAAACCACCTAAAATTCACACATTTTATCGAACTCATTTTAAATATTACCAAAAGCATCTTCACTCTACTTCTATTTGGCAACTAAAACTTATTTAAAAATCAACCAGTTTTCATTAACTATTCATATATTTTTCGAACCCATATTTACATGTGTATATAAATTACCAAAACTATTACAAAATCTTTGTATAAAATCACTATATAAATTTTAATTTCTGCCTTACTATTTTTTCAAAAAAATAACAAACTTTCATACAGCCTTAAAACGCCCCTAAATTTCTATTTTCGTCTCAACTTAATAAAGTAAACGTCAATCCTCCAAAAATGCAATTTTGATACCGTTTTTTACGTCACAATTATGCAATCTCATTCAACAGCTTGTGTATTATTACCAAACCTATCATAAACATCTATCATATTTTTATTAAATTTGCACAAAACCATATATTTACCAATGCGTAAGCATTAAAAATAGTCCCTATGATTAGGGATGGTATTTCTGACGACAGGAAGAAATAATTTTGGGTAGACAATATAAACACGCTTTTTCAAAAAATAAAAAGAGAATAAATAATAGAAAAATACAAAACATATAATATAACTAAAGGAGATAAATATGATAACAAGTCAGAAAAACTATGATATAATTATAGAAAACGTAAAAAAGGAACTAAAGAATATGAAAGATACAAACTCTATCTGGGAAGAACCAAGATATTCCAAGAACCAAATTAATAAAGCAGGTAAAATATTATCTACTCATGGCATATCATCAAAAGAACGTAATGATGCTTTAGTTGTGTTAAACAATTGGCGTGCATCACATGCATATCCATTACAAGAAATATATAATATATTAAAAGAAAACAATCCTAATGCAATTGTAGTCCAAAGATTAAAACGTTTAGATTCTATAGTAGGAAAAATCAAAAGATTTCAAGATATGAGTTTATATAGAATGCAAGACTTGGGTGGTTGTAGAGTAATTGTTGAAACTATTGATCAGATTTATAAAGCAATAGAAACATTTAAAAATTTAGATACACCATATGAATTCAAACGTGAAAATGATTATATTGAAAATCCTAAAACATCTGGTTATAGAAGTTATCATTTGGTATATAAATACCACAACAATACTAATGATACATATAATAAAAATATGCTTATTGAAATACAATTTCGTACTCAATTACAACACATATGGGCTACTGCTGTTGAAATGATGGGAACATATACTAAAAGCAATTTAAAGTCAAGCATAGGTGATAAAGATATATTACGTTTCTTTACAATTGTTTCATCTATTTTTGCAATATTAGAAGATAAACCTGTTTGTCCACAAACATCAGATAATATTCAATCTCTAATTTTAGAATTAAAACAATTAGATAAAAAACATAATATATTATCAAATTTAGAATCATTAAATAAAGCAAGCCAAATAATCAATAGTGAAAATGATCAAAAAAGAAATAGAGAAGACACCGAATATTATTTATTAATTTTAAATCCAAAACAGAAATTAACTTCAATTTATGGATATTCTCAAAAGGATTATAGATTGGCAAACGGATTTTATGAACAAGTAGAAAGGATATATTCTGACATGAATACAGTATTAGTCACTTCTACTTCTATTGATGAATTAAAAGCAGCTTATCCAAATTATTTTTCAGATATTTCTAAATTTATTACAATCCTTGAAGAGTCTATTAAAATTTTTAAGTAATTATAATTCAATTTTAAAGAGTAGGTTTTACCTGCTCTTTCTTTTTATATAAAAATATATAAAAATAGAAATCAAAAAGAGAATATAAATATACAAATTTAAAACAACTATGTATCTATTGAAAATGAAAATAGAGAATATATTAAAGAGAATTGAAAACAACGTCATGATTATATAACAAAAATTTAATTTTTTAAAGAGTAATTTATGAACGTAGTGAATAAATTACGATTAGTCTGTCTTATTAATAATGTTATATATCTTCTTTCAGTTCAGTTGACCTACACAAAAGTGTAGTCAAAATTCTCATATTTTAAAATTAAACATACATAAAAGTGTAGTTTACTGAACGCTCGCAATTGCGTTTCTCTTTAAATAGAAACAGAGAATAAATAAATATCACATATAAAGGAGGATTTTTAATTGCAGAAAAAAATAGAATATTTTACACGTTTCCCAAATGGCTATATCCAAGGTAATATCAAAACAAAATATGGAGTTAGTAGGAAATTTTATATCACATACATACTTATAGATAAATACAGATCGTATGAAGACTATAGTTGGATTACTATTCGTAAAGTAATGGAATTCTATGGCTATAAAACAACCAAACATAAACCAAAAGCATTTCATGAAATTCTCGATGTATTAGAATATATGGTTAATAATAAGATGATTGAAGTAAAACAAGACCTTGATTCTATAGGATATGATACTGGCATTGAAATTAAGATCATTCCTGAAAATTTTGATGCTGTTGATAAGTTTTCAAGAATCACATCTTCTCAGCTTGATTTTATTATGATGAACGAATCTAGTATTAATAAAGAGAATATATTAATGGCTTTTCTTTATATTAATTCGTATATTTTCATTCGTCCCAAAAATAAAGATAATGAAGAACTTATGTATAACCCTAAAGATAAACCAGAAGCTTTTTGGCGAAGTATAGAATCTATGTCAAAAGAACTTTCTATGTCAAAAGATACAATCAATCAATGTATTCAATATCTCACATCTTCTATTGGCGACAAAAAACCACTTCTAATCAAAAAAGAAGTTGGTAGTGTTCAACCTGATTCAAAGAAACCACCACAAAATGTGCCAAATATATATGTACTTAATAAAGAAGGCTATGAACAAGAAATTGAATGGGCTATTGCTAAGATGCTTGAGATTTATGAAGTAGATTCATTTGGTGAAATAAAAGGAGGTCATAAAAATTAATAATTATTATGTATACCGATTTATAAACAAAAACAACAAAATTGTGTATGTAGGTAGAACAACAAATTTAACAAGGCGTTATTTAAATCATCCTCATTTAACAGATGATATTAAAAGGATTGAATATGTCGAATGTAAAACAGCAGCAGATATGACATGGAAAGAAATATATTATATAAACTTCTTTGCAAATGAATTTACAACAAATGATGCTGACTTATATCAAGGTGGTGTAACAGATTTACATCTAAATGATGAATGGAAATTGTATAATCGAAGTGCATCAAAATATATATTTGACAAAGAAAGAATAATTAATAATCAAAAATTGATAACAAATCCTGAATTGATTTCTAAAATTGATTTAATACATATTATTGATCACGACAAGTTAAATTCTATTGGAAAAGATAAATATGCTTTATCAAAAAAGTGGTTTTATGATGAGAATAAAAATCTTTTAGAAAAACTAGGAAAATATACAACAAATTATTTCCACAATATATGCAAAGCTAAATCGGCAGATTGTTTATGGACAACTTTTGATGAAACAAAATCATTAATCAATGGTCAATGCTTTAGAAAAGGCTTTATATCGTTAAATAATGATGAAGACCTAACTGATAGAATATATCTAGCATTTTTATGTAATCTATTTTATCCAACAAATGACAATATAGAAGGCATAACAGAATCAAATTATGCACTCTCAGAAATGCTTCAGTTTATATGGAGATCTGCTATTCGTGATGGAAAAGAAATTTGGATTTATATTCCAAGTATACGAATGAGAAATCTCCTCAAACAATGGATTAAAGAAAATTCAATTTAAATTTCAAAAAAGAAAATGGAGAATAATATATTGTAATCATCTATTACTTCTACTATCAACTCAAATCTTCACTTCGAAGAAAATTAATCACAAAAACAAAAAATAAACGAAAGAAAGGAAATTTAAAATATTGAAACTAGAAAATTTAATAAACAACAATACACACAATACTTTTGGAGGCTGTATATATGAATCAGATTTTTGCACTGACCATCCAAGAGCAAGCAATTCTGCTTCATGGGCTAACAGGATTGCAACAGCTATAAGATTTGATGAACAATGCAAAAAAGCTTATGAATCTAAATTAAAAGAGAAGAAATATCAGGAGGGACATAAGAATGCTTAGATATGAAATTATTGGAAATATTGCATTAAATATTGATTTACATAATGGTTATTCTGTAATGGCAATTGCTAAATGGGATAGAGATACTGAAAAATACACAACTACTCTTTATCTAAAAAATAACAAATTTAACATTAATCACTTTGATCTAATTGAAGATTTTGAAAATTTTGAACTCGATTCAGACATTAAAACAATTAAGACAGATATAACAGCTATTGTTACTGAACTTTTATCAGATGGATTTTTTAATAAATATATCAAACGCTACGAATATGAACAGAAATGTTTTGAAATTGGAAATGATTCTATTGAAAATCAGGAGGGCTAATGATGTGTAAGTTATGTAGAAGTTATCCATGTCATCCTTTATGTCCTAACTACATGCCACCACATTCGGAGAAAAAATGCATTATTTGTGGAGAATATATAAATGTGGGCGAGGAATATGTCGAAAATTATGAAGGTGAAGTTGCCCACTTTAATTGTTTAAGTTGTGACAAGCAAGATTTGAAATGGTTGGGTGAAGATATTCAGATAATGCAAGGTGGTGATTAATAAGATGAAAATCTCGAAGTTTATTCCTTATATTGAGATTTTGCCAGAAGTTACTTATATTAGGTGGCTCAATAAGGAATGGGTAATTAAAAGAATATGGTATTAAGTTAGGAGGAATTTATATGGTTAATTATGAACCAGAGTTAATGTACGCATTGGATTCTAAAAACGAGTATGCCGATTGGAAGAATGTTTACAATGTTAGTGGCGATGACGTACTTTATTGTCCTATTTGTTTAGGAAAAGTCAAACTTTGGAATGGACAAGATCCAAATAAAACATATAAAAAACAAAGATGTTTCCATCATATTGATGGAATGTGTTCACAAGAAAGTAGAATTCATTTTGCTTATAAGACATGGTTATTAGAAAAAGAGAGTAAGTTTAAAGTTGGAGAAGTCGTATATAAAGTTGCTAATTCGGAAATTGAAAAGACTCTTCATACTAAATTTGGTGATTATCGCCCTGATATTATTATAACAACCACAAATGGTAAACAATTTTATGTTGAAATAGCAAATACTAATAAGAAAACTAATAATTATATTGAAAAATGGGATGAACTTGGATGTGACGTTTTAGAATTAAATATTAATGAGCAATTAATAAAAGCAACAACAACTGAAATTCCAGAATTTAATATTATCTATTCTTCTACTACTGGTGAATGTTATATTAAGCATTATATAAAACAAGATTATAATGAATTGATAACGGAACGAAAAATTTATTGGACTCGAAAAGATATTCTTAATTATAAAATTCAATGGGAACGACTTGATTGGTTTTGGACAAAACTTCAGAATTTTTATTCTGGAAATTCCCAAATAGATATTGTAATTAAAGCATTTCAAGATATGGATTCAGAAGATCAATATTTTGTATGTAAAAGAATGAAAGGAAAACATTCTTCTTTAAGATATATACTAGAAAATAATTATACAAATAAAGATAATTGGGAACAGGCTCATTTACATCATCTTAGTATGGTTGTAAAAAAACTAAATAAAGAGTTTGGATATAGCAGTTGTAATAAATTTGATAGTACATATTTATTTAGACAAAATGAAAAGATAATATTTAAAGATAATTTTAATCGAGAAAAATGTTCTAATTTAATTATAACTAATTCTACTTCTGAAAAAGATATTTATGATTATTTTCATCCAATTATGGAAAATTATTATCAAAATTATACAATTCCTTTAAAAGAAAGCATTAAACAAGCTCAAATTCATTTTACTGAAAATGATAAATATATAAACAATTATTTTTGTCCAAAATTAAGTAAATTAAAAAAACTAATTAATAAATGTCCTAATAGTTGCTGGCAGATGAATTATTTCATTACTGTTTATGGTTATAAACATAAATGTGAAATTGTAATCAAATTATTAGATTACTTTGAAGACCACATGTATTTGCATTTTAATGAAAATTCAAATAATAATTTAAACATTAAAGATTTAGTAACTACTAAAATGAATGCTTTGATAAATGTCGCTAAAAATGCATATAACAGAGATATTAGAATTATGGAGGAACGTTAGTATGACAAATAATACAGGAGTTTACATACCATCTATTGACGCAAAGGATATTTATTTATCAGCACATTATATTAAAGAAAATTCAAAAGGATATAGTTTAAAACTTAAAGATGGACAATATAATTTAAGAAAATTTATTAACACACTCGATTATAGTTTAGACTTAATCGAATTAAAGGATATTTATTATAGAAAATTTAGAAAGCATGACTTTTCATTTAGAATAAAAAAACACGATTATTCTATAAATGTAATTAATCTTACATTTAAATATTCTGTTAAAGAATGGAATCAAATGAATAAAAATACTTTTGTTAAACTTGGATATGATTATAGAGATTTGATATTTAAAGATGGTATTGCTAATAATAAAGAAGGTGAGATTGTTGGAGTTAAGACAAATGAAAAGATTGAAAATCCTATAGATATACCAAAACCTTTTATTATAAAAAAAGTAAATATCTACGATAAAAAAGATAAGACTATTATTAAAGAGATTCAAACTCAATATTATAAAAAAAGTGAGCCAAAAACAGTAAAAACAAATGCAGAACTCAGAACAGAATTATATAAAGATGGATTCATTTGTAATGGCATTAAATATTGTCGAATGAAGCGTTCCACCGGTTCAGCAAGAGTTGGTAAATGTCTTTTTATTAGAGAAGATTTATATGAATCAATTTTAAAGTTTAGTTCAGGAGGTTTGAAATATAATCAAGGTGATCCTATTGATTTAGCTGCATATGAAGGATATATCGCTCTTCCATCTAGTAGTATCATTGATACAATTCCTATTAAACCAGAAAATATTCTCTTAATAGATGATTATGATAGTGTTTTTAAAGAAGATGTAATTGAAACACATGATATGGATGGTTGGTTAGAAACAACAGAGAAAAAATGTGAAATTACAAATACTATTTGGGATGGTCAATCTCTTATGGATGTATCGTTGTTTGGTGATTATTCTGAATATGGTATGGTTCTTCTTAGAAATTTAATGTTTAAATCTTGTTGTTTTAATTGTAATATTCAACAGTGGTTTAAAGATAACAATATAACTGACGTATCTCAACTTAACGGTAAAACAAGGGCTACAAAAATTGAAGATGTAAAATTAATCACCACTCCTAATAGTATTAAATACTTAAAGTTTAGCACATGGGATGAATGGCTTAATAATTTATATCCTAATTTTGGAGTTGTAAAACATGATAAGAAAACACATTTTTTCGGTGGGCGTTTGGTTCAAACACATTATCAATTGCTCAATACACTTCAAATGTCAAAAGATGAGGTTAGGGAGTTTTTGCAAGAATCTCTTGATTTTGCTCAAATGCTTAGAGATAGACCTGAAGTTGTACGTTATTATATTAAATATCCTGACATTAATGATATGTCTCCTATGAACAAACCTATGAATAGCAAAAATGATGTTGTTTATAATTTAATGTGTATAAATGATAATTTTACAAAAACAAAATATTATCAAGATTTTTTACATGACTTATTAGCATCATATTATAAGAACTTAAAGAACGGACATATCTATGTAAATGGTAATTATTCTACACTTCTTGGTAATCCAATAGAAATGCTTCAACAAGCAATTGGGAAATTTAAGGGGAAAAGTCAGATTGGAATTGGTAATATTCATAGTACACGTTTTGAGTACAATAAGACTCTTTTAGCCAGCCGCTCCCCTCATGTTACAATTGGCAACATTTGGCTTCCATATAATACTGAAAATAAATTAATTGATTGTTATTTTAATCTTACAAATGAGATTGTATGTATTAATTCTATTGGAGAAAATGTATTACAAAGACTTTCGGGTGCAGATTTTGACAGTGATACTGTAATGCTTACGGATAATGAACAACTTATTCGTGCAGCAAAAAGAAATTATCATTTATTTAAGACACCAACATCATTTGTTAGTTCAACAAAAGTAAAAAGATATTACACACCTGAACAAAAAGCTGACCTTGATATTAAAACTTCTGTAAATAAAATTGGTGAGATTGTAAATCTATCACAAGAGCTAAACTCTTTACTTTGGGATAAGATGTATTATGGTGCTACTTATGATGATATAAAAGAATTATATTACGATATTTGTCAGTTAGACGTAATGTCGGGTATTGAAATTGATAAAGCAAAAAAAGAGTTCATTATTAATAATAGTAAGGAGTTAGATAAACTTCGTAAAAAATACGATGATTTTGTGCGTGAATATGAAGAAAATGAAGATGGCGAATTAATAAGAGGTAAAAAACGTATGCCACATTTCTTTTCTCATATTTCTAAACAAAAAGGATATTATAATCCTAATAAAAAACATTATTGTAAATATCATACCTCAATGGATTATTTACAAACAACTATAAATGGTTTTAGAATAAAAAATCCTTATAAAAAAGATTATCTCCCATTTGTTTCAGTTCTTGATAATTCATTATTTAGAACATCTAGTATAAATCAAAAACAGATAAATAAGATATATAGTATTTTAAAAAGATACATAAATGAAAGAAAAAATATTTATGCATCTGACTCAGATACTAAAGAAGAAAAAAATGAAAAAGCAAATAAATTAAAAGAAGATCTCATTAACACCATTGAATTAGAGACAATTGGATTTTCAACATTATATCGTCTGTTATCATCTCTTGAAGATAAAGAAAATTCACAAATTAAAAATTTATTATTAGAAATTTTATATCTTTGTGGAAATGATAGTTTTAATAAAGCCATTATCCAATCTCAAAATGAGATTCTTCAATTAGAAGAAGCTGGAAATGATATAAAATTGTTTAATATTGGTTTTAAAATTACAAAAAAACACTCAAATTCGGCGTTTAACAGTTAGTTACAGTTCTCATATGAGAGCGAAATTTATTTTACATAGGAAGAGATGTATTTTTATGGGATTAAGGAGGTAAGATTTGAAAAAATATACTGTTTATATTCATAAAAATAAAATTAATAATAAAATATATGTTGGTCAGACATGTAATGATGTTAATGATCGTTGGAATAATGGAAAAGGTTATAAAAACAATTTGTTATTTTATGACGACATTAAAAAATATGGTTGGAATAACTTTGATCATATTATTGTAAAAACTAATTTAAGTAACGTTGAAGCTGATTGTTTAGAAAAAGACCTAATAAATACATATAATTTAACAAATTCAGACTATGGGTATAATCACACAATGGGCGGAAAAGGACTATTAGGGTACAATCATACATCTGAAACAAAAAGAAAAATCAGCAATTCAAAGATTGGTGTTTTACATTCTGAACAACATAAAAAGAATATTGGAAAGTCTGTTAGTGGTGATAAAAATTATAGGTCTCAAAAAGTAAATCAATATACTCTTGATGGAGATTACATTAAAACATGGGATTATATTAAACAAGCCGAAACAGAACTTAACTTGTCACACGGTGCAATATCTGCATGTTGCAGAAATATTCAGAAAACGGCATTTGGATATATTTGGCGTTATGCGTCTTAAATATAAATATAGGAGAGGGTAGTTTTCTGACTATTAATTTTAATGATTACTACTCTACTCTATTGTAAAATTCTATAGCTGTAATTATAGCAAAGGAGGTATTACAATACAACAAGAAAAAAAATACTACAATCAAAGCGATATTGCAAATGAAATTCGTAATAGAATTGGTTGTTCTTCAATAGACGTACTTCGTGTACTTAATTCATTGGGTGATGTGGTAAAGGATAAATTTAGTGATAGTGATGAATATGTTGAGATAAAATTATTCCCTGGACTAAAAGTAACTTCAAGATATATACCACCTGAACAATCAAAATCTAATCTTAATCTAAAAAATAGTTCTATATTATCTATTACATCAGTGTTCACTGATGATTTTCGAAAAAAAGTTAGAAAATTACATAACAATTCAAATTAAAATTTAAAATATCTATAAGGTATTAATTACATACTGCGTCCGAAAAGGGACACTATTTGAGTACAATACAATATTGTACTTTTCAGTTCTATTTGTCGGCGACTGTACTATTGTTCTGATAATATGGTTGCCGACTATTCTAAAAAATATAAAGCAGACGAGTGTGTGTAAAGGAAGCATGCGTGGCTCATACCACGAGGAATACGTTCAATTCGTATGTCTGCAACTCTCCTATTTTATATAGGAACGGCTGGTTTCGAGTCGTGAGATGCGAGTCTCAAAATAAGCGTGGCGACACGTATAAAGCAGGAATGTCTTTAATTTGCATAAGACACTGCGACTATACTTTTGTATAGTTTGACGGAAAACACAGATAATCTATGCCAAACCTAAAATCAGAGGGCTACTGCTAATGACACGGCTTGGTAGGGGTGATGAGAAACGCTCTGTATTAACATGGAAACATGGGGATGATTACTGTCTTATTGGTGCGATTTTCGCAAGAAAAAGTGCTAATATTGATTATTGCAACGTTTCTTAATGTGAAAGCAAGGAATAGAACAACGAAGCAAGTCGATAGCAAGACGAACAGAATGGTGATGATTGGGCTGTACTCAAAAGGTACAGATGGTCAAATGTACACCTCATCGTTCATTTTATGCAAAAACATTAATAACAACATACTTTTGAAGAAGAAAATATAATGATATGTATTAAAAGGTAAATTGATTAAAGAACAAGCAAAAGTGTGTATGACTGTGAAGAGAAAAACAACTTATTGTTCTGTAATATGAACACATATAACACTCGCAAGGTGTTATGTGAGAAAGTACGAGTAATTGCAACCGTAAGAGATTTGCACTCTCTGAACTCCGCAAGAGGCGATGTGATAAAAGAAAATCTATAATACTTTACAGTAAGAGTTTGCTGGTTATGTCAAAACCAGTGTTGTTACTAACTACTGTCTAATCGACAGTGTGATAAACCATTTCCAACGATGGTAGATGTTAGTGTAATGAGTCAAATATCTCAGCTCATATTAAGTAAAAGTCTCGTGTCTCGTACACGGGATCTTTTCAATTTTGGCTAATAGAACAATGGTAGCTTAGCGCACTGTTAATGCGAAAGTTGCAGGTTCAAATCCTGCTATGCCAATTCTCTTCCACTTCTTGTGGAAAATATATCGTAAAGGATGTGAATTACAATAATTCAGATAAGTAAAAAAGAGGCTATGATTCTAAACAGAGATTATAAGATTCCATATAAGCGTGAAGGCGGAATTTCTCATTCTTCTCCTAGTAAATATAAGAAGAATCGAAAATATTATCTCTGTGAAAGAAATTATAACCTTCGTATGTTAAAGAAAATAAGAAATGTATAATTGCCTATGAAAAACAGAATTAGTTATAAAGGTTTTTTCATAGACAGGACAGAAAATGGTTATCGTATTTGTCATCAAGAAGATATTGGTAAGCATACTCACCTTAAAAATCTTAATCCTTCATATCGACTTATTAATAATGTATTGTCTAATAAGATTCCTAAAAGATGTGGGATATATTATTTACAATCTCATATAAGATTGAGTTATGACGAAGATTATATAAAGAAAATAAACGACTATATTAAGGTGAAACAAAGTAAAACTAAACAAATGTATTTCAATCCCGGCAGAAAGCGTTCTGGTGGGAAATTTTAGTTGAGAAAGGAAATAAAAGGAATGTTTAAAGTAAAAGAAACAGAAGCAAAAACTACTCCAAGAAAGAAAAATTTGGAGTTAAAGAATATATCTGTAAAAGATTTAAAAATTGTAGATACAGATACTGGTGAAGATATTACAGAACAGGTTGTAGCAGAAATCCCCGAAGATGTTGATACTGTAGATTTCAAACTTACTTTTGAATTACCTGATAAAGAAACGGTTGAATCTACTAAGATGAATAAGAAAGTGGGTGGACGTTATATACGATTTTGACAAAGAATTAGAAAAATACGGATTAACTCAGGAGAAATATGAACGGTTATTAAAAGACTGTTCCAACAAAGTTCAGCATATAATAGATGATGATTGGTCTGAAATATGTACAAGATATGGACTTGAATTTAATCCTGATACTATTCGAAAAGGTTCACAACCACCACTTATAGGTTCTGCTTTTGTATCAGAATATTATAAATGGAAAGAAAGTTTAAAACAGTCTGAAAACAAAGATGATGAATATTTTAAAGAATTACAAGTTCAGAAACGTGAATTACAGAAAGAACGTAAGAAACTTCAGACAGAAAAACTTGAATACAATAAATGGCTTAGGGAAGATGCAAGAGATGAGTTAATTGTAGAAAAGATTTGTGAAGCAATAACTGCTCTTCCTTCTTTGAAAAATCCATCATATATAAAGCCTATTCATAGTAATAAAGCTTATTGTTTAGTGTTCGGAGATGAACATTATGGAGCAGAGTTTGAATTAAAAGATTTATTTGGAAATGTTATTAATTCGTATAGCCCAGAAATTTTCGAAAAAAGAATGTGGGATTTATTGCACCAAACAATAGAGATAATTAAAAAGGAAAACATAGATGTATTACATGTATATTCTATGGGAGACTTCTCGGATGGATGTCTTAGAGTGTCACAACTTATGAAATTAAGATGTGGAGTTGTTGACGGTACTATTCAATATGCAAATTTTATAACTAATTGGCTTAATGAACTTACAAAATATGTTCAGGTAAAATTCCAGATGACTGATGGAAACCATACAGAACTTCGTATGTTAAATCAACCCAAAGGAACTTTTACAGAAGATAATATGGGTAAAATTGTTAGAGAGTTTATTAAGGTTAGATTAGGAGATAACCCTAATTTTACTTTTATTGAAAACCCAACTGGATATATTTATGGACAACTTGCTTGTAATACTGTTATGGGAATACATGGGGAAGTTCGTGATATGGAACGTGCTTTAAAAGATTTTTCTGCTATTTATAATGTTCCTATTCAATATTTGTTTGCAGGACACTTACACCATTCAAAAGTTGAGGAAATAGGTTTTAATTCAGAAGTAATTAATGTCCCTTCTATTGTTGGAGTAGATCCTTATGCTCTTTCTTTAAATAAAACATCAAATGCTTCTGGGAAGCTGGTAATATTTGAACAAAACAAAGGAAAGACTTGTGAGTATACTCTTAAACTTAATTAATAATTTATTTTCAGTTTATGAGAATATCGGAAGATAGTAAGGTCAAATCTGCGACAGTATAGGGTGAACTTTAGATGAAAATTATTAATTCTCCTACCTTTCTATTATCGGGTAATTATCAATCCGCACGAAAGATAATGATAATAGACAAGTTATCTTGTAGGAAATCTACGCCAATGTCTACAAACGTGTTCAATTCTTCCGAATTTAACACGAGTATAAGCACTAACATGAACTAAATATGGATAAACACATTTGTTCATAAGAATCACCAACCTTTCATAAAAAATATGATTAGTAGGTAGGAGAATTATATACATATTAACATAAATAATTATTGCAGTCCACCATTCGGCTTGGTTTGGCTAAGTAGGATGAGCAGATACATACCTAACTGCAATTATAGAACGGAATCCGACCGTCATTAATAAACGGAAATAACTTCGGTTATATGAGGGAGCAGACTCATTCTGAGCTGCTGCCCTCTTTTTAGTTATAAAAATATAAAATAAAATTGCTGAAAAGGCAAAATAAAATTAATTGAGAAAAAGGAGACAAACATGACTAAAGATTTATTATTAAAAGAAATTGCTAATAGAGTTGAAGGTGCTTCAAAGGCAGATATTAAGGTAATTATTGATACTTTTGAAGACGTTATTTTTGATACATTAAAGGCTGATTCAAACGAAAAGATTAGATTTGGAAAGCTTGGTACATTCTCAGTGAAGGAAGTAGCTGCTAAGGATCGTATTTCTGCTATCAATGGCAAGCCTTGGCATATAGATGCTCACAGAGAAATTAAATTCAAGGTTTCAAAAGCACACAAAGTATTATAAGAAAGACAGGTGTTTTAATGAATACTTTAAATTTTGTAGATGTATATGATTTTGTATCAACTATTCCATATATTCACGACAACATTTTAGACAAGAATGATGGTGATGACATTTCTATTATTGCAAAATATGATGAAGCGAATGAAATTATTAAGGCATTAATCAACATTGAAGATTATGAATTAACTTCTATTGTAGATTTCATTAATCCTTCAATTGAATTGGAAGATACTGCATACAATGATGAATATATTATTTCGATTACACCTGATAACAAGTTGTTTATTCAGCCATTTAAAGATGGAGATGGATACATTCAGGATTCATCAACAAGAATTTATGTTTTAAGTAATTGTTCTTCCAAGGTTCTTCTACATTTAGAAAGTGATGAAGTTTATGAAGTAATAATCGGTGATGAAGAATGTGATTGTAAGAATTGTGAATTATACAGTAAGCCTGTTGATTCTACTTCTTCTACTAATTATTTTGTGAATGATAAAGCTGTCAGTAAGGAAGAGTATGAAGATGCTATGGCTAAAATTGATGCTAGGTATCAGGATTTTCATGATGAAATGAACAGATGGATAGATTTGTTAAGTTGGTAGAATTATAGTAATTGATTTTATAGAGTGTGTGGTTATTACCATACACTCTTTTTGTATTGGGCGAGATGGTTCTTCGTTGAGGTTCGATTTCCTCAGTCGTCCATTGATTTGATGTTTCTGTGAATGGAAACAGAGAATATAAATATGTACTCATGATTGGTGTCATATCTGATTGTGGGATTTATGGAGAGATAGTTGGGAAGTCATGAGCCTGACGAAAGTGTAACCTCATTCGCACTTCTCTCCTATTTTTATGAAATGAGGAGAAATGAGGAAATAAATTATGGGGTTAATATTACCACAAAAAGTAAAAGTTAAAATTAGTAGTGCAAATTGGAAACATTTTGAAGAGCTTGGGTATAAAATACCAAGAAAAATAGGTGATAAAAATAAAATTGTAGCAGATACCACTGCTTATATTAATGTAAATGTAGAAGATTTGTCATATCGCTCTCATCAATTAGTAGAAATTAAATGTGATTATTGTGGAAAATTAGACAAATTAAAATATTATGATGTTTATAGGCAAATAAATGGAACTGTTTGTAATAAGATATGTTGTTCCAATCCAGATTGTAAGAAAGAAAAAGCATCTTATATTAGACGATTTAATGTTGATAAAAAGACAAATATAACAAATACATCTTATAGAGATAAAGATTGGTTATATAATGAATATATCATTCTTGATAAATCAGCAGAACAGATATCAGAAGAAACTGGTCTTAATTTAAGAACATTGAGACAGTATATACATGATTTTGGCTTTACAACTAAAAATGGAAGAAAAACTAAAAATATTACTAAAAAGGAATTATATGATTTGTACATAGAACAAAAAATGACCACTCTCGAAATAGGACAATTTTATAACCTTGGAGATACTACTATTAGTGCTCTTTTAAAGAAATATAATATTCCTATATATTCGCAATCTGAACGAATGATAGATTATTATTATGAAAAAGGTGGAATTGAAAAAGCCCGTAAAATCGCAAATGATGAAGAAAATCGTATATTAGCTTCGTGTAGACAACAAGGTATTTCAAGAGAAGAATTTACAGGATTTTTAACTTCTGAAAATTCTCGTATACGAGGTCGAGTAGAATATTCTGATTGGAGAAAATCTGTTTTTGAAAGGGATAATTATACTTGTCAATGTTGTGGTCAACATGGTGGAAAATTAAATGCACATCATATTAAAAATTTTAGTGATAATGAAGATTTAAGGTTTGATATAGACAATGGAATTACGCTGTGTTTTAATTGTCATAGTTTAAAATCAGAATATGGTTTTCATAGATTATACGGACAGCATAATAATACAAAAGAACAATTAGATGAATATATAAAAATGCGACAAGAAGCAGTTAGTTAATGATACTACTGCTTCTTTTTGTTATGAAAGGAAGTGAGAAAATGGCAGAACGAAGCAAAAGAATTGTAATGTATGATGAAGATAAACTTGAACATATAAATCCTGAAACATTAAAACTGTTTCAAAAGTATCAAGTAGATATGTCTATTCGTGATTTATCAGTTAATACTATTAATGCGTATAATATAGATTTAAGACAATGGTTTATCTATATGTATGATAATCAGTTTAATTTATCTGTATTGGAAGCAACAGAGGATGATATCACAGAATACTATTATTGGAGGAAGCAACAAGGGAATAATGTTGCAAGACAAAAAAGAGTTATGTCTTCTGTTTCTGCATTTTACAAATTCCTTCGTAAGAAAAAATTAATTGTAGAATCTCCTACTGAATTTATTGATAGACCTAAAAATGGTCAACCTATCGCTGTGCAAACATATCTTACAAAAGATCAAGTACAGTTAATGCGTGAAAAACTTGAAGAATATGGAGATATTCAGTTACAGGCATATGCTTTTCTTTCTTTAACTACTATGGCAAGAGTTACTGCTATTGGCAGTTTAAAATGGGAACAAGTAGATTTTGATGAAAGAATTTGTAGTAATGTGCTTGAAAAAGAGGGAAAAATTGTTGAGTTAAGTTTTAGTAGAGAAACTAAGGGGTATCTTGAGAAACTAATTCAATACAGAAAAGATAATAACATTGATGACCACGGAAGAATATTTATTACTCCATACACCAATGAGAATAAGCCGATTCAAAGTGGTACATTAAATGACTGGTGTAAAAAGATTGGAAATATGATTGGCGTTCCAACATTACATCCTCATGATTTTCGTCATAGTTATGCCACTTTGCTTAAAAATGAAGGTGTTAGCTTGGAAGACGTGTCTACAATGTTAAATCATTCTGGAACGGATGTCACAAAAAAATATTACATTAAAATAGACACTTCTAAGGTAAGAAAGTTAAAAGATAGTGTTGAAATTTAATAATCCTTCCGAAACAACTCAGACGTATGTAATTCGTGAAGATACTGAGGATGCCGATGAAGCTTTCGTCTAATATCATTTTTTCCACTATCAAACAGAGAATATATAAGTAACATATCTTGGCATTTGCTATTCATGTAGCATTATAAGTCCTACTACTGCATTTTGGCAGAGCTGACTTTATAGCAACTCTAGTGCGTACGAAACCTTAATGCGGTACATCTAAGCTTGTCCAAGCTACTGAATGGTCTGATAATTCTATAGCGAATTCGTGCTTCTCTGCGTTAATGAGAACCTTAATTGACGGATAAGAGTCATTAAACCTTATCAATTGGTCTTTGCTCCGAAGACTGAAAATATGTGGAGAATAATTAGGGAGCATGAATTAAGTTGCGGATAAGCAACTATATTCTAAATAACTGGATGTGTACAGTCCAATATTAGCTAGTTAGTGCTTTATGCTGATTTTATGCTCGGTTAATTAAGTGGTCAAAGACCTCCGACTTTCTATCGGATAACATGGTTCGAATCCCATACCGAGTATTATGCGAAAAAGTCTGATGCCAAAGTCTAATTGTTGAGATATATACCACTTTTAGACGTGAGTAGTTCACCACTACTCTTTCGCTCTATTAAAAGCAACCGTCTTATATGTCGGCTTGCAATCGACAAAATAATTTAGAAAGGACGGTATCTTAATGAAAAAAAGAGTTTTTAAGAAAACATATCCTGCACAATACATGTATCCTGAAAATACAGATGTTTACCAGTATGTAGAGGATACTTATATTGTATTTGAAGGTGTAATTGATAATACAAAAATTTGCTTTTACAGTAGAACAGCTTCTGTTTTAAGAAAAACCACAGATGGTGGAAAAAACTATGAGGAAGAACAGGACAGTTCACTTGTAACAAGTTATTTTACAACTTTGGGTGTAGACTTTGACGATATTATCGAAAGTATAATTCCTTCAAATGATGGAATGGTTAAAGAAATTAATCAATAATAGTTAAGAGCTGTTTCGCAATGAAATGGCTCTTTATTATTTCTAAACAAGAGAATATATACATATACGAGAGAATCTTCTATGTCATTCATAGGTATATGTCTCATTAATAAAATAATGGAGATTATACTCCTTATCTTATTAATTTAAAAATTTTTAAGTAAATTACACTTTCAAGTGTATTTTCAATTTTAATACGATAAAATTTATGTTCATTACCTTGTTTATCAAAGCCTTTGATAATAGACCTATCAAGCCAAAAATAACCTTCTTTTAGGTCTTCTAATGGCTGATTAGTTGTATTTCTTAAAAATGTAAGATACTCGTTATAAATTGGATTCACTCATATACCTGAGTGTTATGTACATAACCTTTTACCTAGGATTATCTTTACCTTTCTTTAACTATTTAAGACATTTGCAACTATCTTATATTTAATTACTTCCAATGAAAGTGTAAATTGTTCGGTATTGAAGTCTTATGACAAAATATCGGATGTTGATTTAGCAAGTTGGGAAGATATGATAGAGTTACAGAAAGAACATCTAACACAACTTGAAACCGATTCATTAAATCTAATCAAAGAAAAGATGGAGAAATATAATACATACACTCCAATTATTCCTGTATCTATGGGAAAAGATTCAATGCTCGTCTGTTATCTAGTTAGAAAATTATATCCAGAAACAAAAGCAATATTCAATAATACTTCACTTGACTGTGCTGATACATACAGAATGGTTAAGACTTTTCCAAATTGTGAAATTATGAATCCTCAAAAGGGATTTTATCAATATGTTAAATCGGATAATATGATACCAACAAGATTTGCTCGTTTTTGTTGCAGAATTTTTAAAGTAGGTGTTATGGTTTCTCAGCTTGACCATAATCATCCTTATCTTATGTGGATGGGAATGAGAAATGAAGAATCAAATATTCGTAGTGGTTATCAGGATGAATGGATAAATGAGCAGGAATGGGGTAAGACCTGTTGGCAAGGTATTCTTCCTATCAGAAAATGGACTGAAATGGATGTATGGCTTTATACAATTTGGAAGAATATTGCTATTTGTGAAAAATATAAAAAAGGTTATGCACGTCAAGGATGTAATATTGCTTGCCCTTTTGCAAGTAAAACAACGTGGATATTAGATAAATATTGGTATCCAACAATGCGTAACCGTTGGGAAAATATTTTAAAAGAAGACTTTATAAAAAATAAAAAATGGATAATTATGAATTGTACTCTTGATGAGTATATTAATCAGGCTTGGAATAGTGGAGTCTTTAGAGACGTACCAACAGATGAAGTTATTCAAGAATTTGCTAAATATAACGGATTAGATGTTGGCGACACCAAAGTAGCAAGACAATATTTCAACAAGTATTGTGATGAATGCGAAAAGAGAATAAAAGATAAGACAACACTGGCAATGAATATGAAATTCCACGGAAGAGATGTATCTAAGTTTTTATGTAAAAAATGTTTTAAAAAATTATATCAGATGGATGAAGATAAATGGAATATGTATGTAGAATCGTTTAAACGAGACGGTTGTGCATTATTTTAGGAAATAAAGGGAAGTAGTTCTTCTACTTCTCTTTTTATTGTGAATAAATAAGGAGGTGGCTATTAATTGGCTACTAAAAAGGTAACAAAGAAAAAAATCTGTCCAATTTGTAAAAAAGAAAAATCAATAACTAGAGGTTTCTATAAAAGTGCAAGTCCATTATATCAAGATGATAAATGTGTACCTATATGTATCACTTGTGTAAAAGATAGAATTGTAAATTCAGAAGATGGGACAATTAATAAAACAAAAATGAAAACCATGCTTCAAAGGCTAGATAAGCCTTTATATTGGGACGATTTAGATTCAGCATATAATCAATATAAAAAAGAACATAGTTATTTATCTGAAGACGAGATTGCAAAGCATGGGAAAGATATTATTGGGTTGTATTTTAAAAATACGATGCTTAGACAAAATCGTGATAAATCATTTGCTGATTCAGAACTAGATGGACATATACATACAAATTCAAATATTGTTGCAATTGATAAAAATAGAATCAAAAAAAAATATATCGAGGATGAAAATAAAACGAATTTCCAAAATGAATTAAATGATGAAATTCCTGTAAAATTACCAACAAAAGATACTTTTGAAGTCACAGAGGATATGGTTAATCTTTTTGGTGAAGGTTATACAAAAACAGAATATAAAAAAATGTTTCGAAAATACGAAGAAATGAAACAAACATATGTTATTCAAACGAGTATTCATAGAGAAGCATTGGTTACATATGTAAGATTCAAAGTAAAAGAAGAAATGGCTACAGCTAAAGGCGATGTTGCAGAAGCTCAAAAATGGTACAGTGCGGCACAAACGGCTGCTGAGCAAGGAAAATTAACAGCAAAACAAATTTCTAAAGAAGATTTGCAAGGCGGTATTATAAACTTTAGTGATATTTTTGCTGCTGTCGAAGGTGCTAAAGAAAGAATCAAAATATTTCCCGAATTTAAATATCAACCGAAAGATGCAGCAGATTTTATTATTTGGAATTATGTCAATTATGAAAGAAATCTCAATAATATGCCAGAAGTTGAATATAGAGATATTTATGAATTTTATGATAAAAAGAAAAAAGAATACGTTGATACATATGGCGATCCTTATGGAATTTTTAAAGATGATACTACAGAAGAAAACAGAGAAACGATTGAAAAATTTATAACTGTTCCAAAAGGATTTGAAGGTAATGAATAAAAATAAGGAAGAAGTTATTATGACAGATGTGCATATTAACTAACAATAAAAAGGGCTGAAAATAAGTGGAGTGTCAGGAGGCTTCTATAATTAAAAAGTATTATCCACTTAACGGATATTTAGAACTCCAAAAATATCTACCGAGGAGGTGATTTGACCAACGATGAATAACAATTCTTTTAATACAGATAATTGGGAATACTTCTGTAGTTTTGCACGTTGGTATCCCTGATCTTTTTTTAGATTTAATAAAGCCACAAAAAGGTGGTCTTAATTTACATCTTGATCAGCGTATTTATTTACGAGTAATGATGAGATTCACTTCGTTTTATGGAGTCTTTCCACGAGGATATGGTAAGACATTTGATGAAGTGCTTGCGTCTATGCTCGGTTGCATTTTCTTTCCAGAAATTTCAATATCTCTTTCTGCTCAGACAAAAGAAAATGCTGCTAATTTATTAAAGGATAAATACAATGAGATAATTCGATTTTATCCAATGCTAAAAAATGAAATCGAAAAAGCAAACTTTGCTAAAGGCGACGCACTGATAGTTTTTAAATCTGGTGCTAGATTAGATAATCTTGCAAATGCTCAATCAAGTAAAGGACAAAGACGTAAAAGAATGAATATGGAAGAGTCTGCACTTATTGATAATGATACATTTTTGGACGCACTTCTTCCTATCGTAGAAGTTCCTCGTGTTTGTGTTGGAGAGTATTCTATAACTGATCCAGAGGAATTAAATCAGCAAATTAACTTTTTTACAACAGCAGGATTTAAAGGTTCTGATGAGTATCAACGTTCTGTTGATATGGCAAAAGATATGGTTAATTTAAAAGGAAAAATTATATTAGGCTCTAGCTTTTGGTTGCCATGTTGGTATGGTAGAGGTTCAACCAAGAGTCAGATTTTTCAAAAAAAACGTGATATGACTATGATTTCGTTTGCTCAGAACTATGAATCTAAATGGGTTGGAGCTGCTAGTGGCGCATTGGTAAATATCAATAAATTGATGACATGTCGCTCTCTCACTTCTCCAATTATAAAATCTACAAATGAAAATGATGAATTTTATATTGGTGTCGATGTAGCACGAAGTCAAAACACAAGTAATAACCAATCTTTCATTTCTGTTATCAAAGTAAATAGGACTAAAGACAAAACTCGTATTGTATCTTTAGATCTAGTAAATCTTATAAACGTTCCTAACATTATGAATTTTACAGCACAAGCATGCACAATAAAAAAAATACAAAAGATGTATAAAGCGCAGGCTGTTGTTGTCGATGGAAATGGTCTTGGTGCTGGGTTAATTGACGAATTATTAAAAGAATCTTTTGATCCAATCACAAAGGAAAGTCTTGGATGTTGGAATACAATCAATGACGATAATGAGCCGGAAGTTCCTGATATTGCAGAAAAAATTTTATATAATCTAAAAGCTCAGTCGGCACAAAGTAAAATTGTAACAAATTTTATTGATGTAGTTGATAGTGGAAAATTTAGAATGTTAGAACAACGTCAACAATCAGATTTTTCTGAAAAAGAATATGATGATTTTGATAATTGTGTTGCTCCATATTTTCAGACAGATGCATTGTTTGAAGAAATCGCAAACTTAAAATTGAAACATTTAAACAATGGTGGTGTAACGATTGAAAAAGTTGTAAGTAAACTAGATAAGGATAGAGTTTCGGCAACAATTTATGTATTGTGGCTGATAAATGAATTTTATCAAGATATTTATACTAATTCAGATTACGATTTTTGTACTTTAATAAATTAATGAAAGGGGCTGGACATGTCAGAAGAAGTTAAAAGAAAACGTGGTAGACCACGAAAAAATCCAGTAGTAGAGACTAATTCACAGTCCTCTCCTACTTCAGAACAAATAAATGAATTCAACAGTTATTCAGAAAAAATAGTATATGATTCTATTTTTAAATGTGGAATATATGATTATTTTACAAAAGAAGAAATTGATTCAGTCTTACGAAACCCTATTGCTAATCACGATACTGCTATTAAATTATCGGAATTCGTATATGGTAAAAATGGTATTGTAAGTAATTCAGTCGATTATATGACTGCGTTAATGACTTTAGATAGAATAATAACTTCTAAAGCATCGACAAAAAAAACAAAAACAAATAAAGATTTAATGCTATCTACATTAAATACAATAAATGACAAGCAATTTATTCGCGATGCTCTATTTACAGAGATGTTAGATGGAATTGCTTTTTATTATTTTGAGACAACGCAAAAAAAATCAGATAAGAAGAAATTTTTATATGATTATCAAGTTGAAAATATTATTGAAATAAACGAATTGGGAATAAATGCTTCTATTATTTCCCTTCCTTGGCAATACACAAAAATTATAGGCAAGAAAAACGGAAGGTATGTTATTGCTTTTAATTTAAAGTATTTCAATGACTACACAGGTGAGGATTTAGAAAGAAAATTAAGAAAATATCCTAAAGAAATTGTGGACGGATATAATAACAAATCTCGTTCAGGTGATTGGCTAATACTTGATTCAGATAAAACAATGTGTCAAAAAATTAAATGCAAGAACTCAGAACCTTGGGGGCGAAGTTTAGTCATTGCTGCTCTATCTGATGTTCTTTATAAAGATTATTTTATTGATACTAAAAGAAATGTTTTGGATGAACAAAATTCTCGTATCTTATATGAAACATTTCCTGAAGGAAAAGATAAAGGTTCTTGTGCTTTAACTGCTAAACAACAGCGGTCTCAACATGATATTGTTAAGGGTGCGATTATGAATAAAAGCAATCAAAGTGGTACAAGTTTCTTTTCTGTTGCGGCAGGAACAAAATTAGATAAAATTGATGTTGATATTGATATTCTTGATTCTAAAAACGAATCAAATTTAAATGACCAAATTGCATTAGATTTAGGTATTTGTGCCTCTCTTATTGGCGCAATGAGTACAGGCACATTTGCCGGTTCAACTTCTAATTTAGAAATGATAACTGCTCAAATTTATAGTTGGGTAAGTGACTGGAAAAATGAACTTACTCATGTTATTAATAAGAATATTATTAAAGATACAAGAAATCAGGTTGATATTTATTACTTCCCTACTTCTTTTGTAAATAGAAAAGAATTCTTTGGTATGATGAAAGATTTATATGTCAGTGCAGGTGGTTCTTTTCGGTTTCTTATAGCAAGTACAGGTGTTGATCCAGATATATATTTATCAGTTATGGATGAAGAAATTGCTGAAGACTATGCTAATAAGTATCTCCCTCACCAAACATCTTACACTCTTTCTAAAGATTCTAGCAATGTTGGTGGTCGCCCACAGACCGATAATCCAACTGAAAATACAATAAAATCTCAAGGTAATAATGGAAATAATATTCCGAGTCCAAGTGACAAATAAAAGTAAATAATTTTAATAATTAGAGAGTGTTTTTTCACTCTCTTTTTATATATCAAAAAGTAAGGAGGATGAATTAATGAATAAAATCCTCGAAATTAATAAGCGAGTTTCAAAAGGTGGTCGAAAGAATATTCGAATGATTCTTTTAACTATACATAAAGATGGAGAAATGAATAGGAATGGCATTACTTGGAATGAAGAATATGTCAATAAAAATTTAGAAAGTATAAAAGGTATTCCTATTTGTGCCACTTTTTTAGATGAAGATAAAGATAGTTTATTTGACCACGGATATACAGAAACAGTTGAATCAGAAGATGGAAAATCAGAACCGTTATTTCTAAATAGTGAATCAGTTGGTGTTATTGAGGATGCCAAGATTGAAGATATTGAAATTGATGGCGAAACCAAACGTGTATTGGTTGGATATGGTTATATTTTTTGTCAGCGTTATCCTGCTTTATGTACTAAATTGGAAACTTCAACAGTTAAGTCTTCGATAGAGATTATGGGTAAAGATGAAAATGACAGAAAAATAATTTATGACGGTGGATACAAAGAAAAAGGACGAGTTCCTATGGAATATGATTTTTCTGCTACTGCTCTCTTAGGCGTATTAGAAGCAGATGAAAATTGCTATGTATTGGAAGTCGCTGAAAATCAGAATAAGGAGGAAAAATTAAACATGGAATTTACTGAAGAAATGAAAAACTCTATCAAAGAAGTAATTTCTGAGATGAATGATAAGTCTCAAAATTATGAAACAAAGATTTTAGAACTAAATTCTACAATTAAAACTAAAGACGCAGAAATTGCAGAGAAAGATGAAAGGATTTCTGAACTTAATGCTTCCGTAGAACAGATTCAGGCTGCTCTCACTGAACTTGAAGATAGTCAGAAAACATGGTGGGAAGAAAGAGATGTTCTTATCAAAGAACTTGCAAAAGCAAAAGTTGCTGAAAAGATTGGCGAAATGAATGAAGCACTTGAGAAATATAGCGATGAAGAAAAGGAAGTTGCCAAAGAAGATATTGAAAAACTTACAAATGAAATCAATGCTTGTGAAAAGGTAGATGAACTTAATAAGGTGACATCTGAAATCAATTCTATTGTTAATAAAATTAATAGTGCAATCGTTGATAAACAGAAAAAGGCTCTAGAAGATGCAAAAATTGCTGAACAAAACGAAGCAAAAGGAAATGATACAATTGATATTTTTTCTGAAGTAAACAGTGATAACGCTGATGATTCAGATATAAACATTTTTTAATTAAGGAGGAAACATAATAATGGTTAGATTCGATAAGATCTCAGTTACAGAGAAAAATTACCCTTATGTAGATGCAGTTGTTGCTGCTGATTATAAGAATGGTACTTTTGGTACAGCTACAGAAGGTAAATTTACTGCTGGTGCAACAGGTACATTCGTAATTATGAATATAGAAGATGGAGATGACGCAAAGTCAGATGACTATATTGTTAAGAAAGGTTCTCACGCAAGAATTGGTGATTTAACATCAGTTGTTGGTGCAGTTTTAAATGTTACTTCTGCACAGTTACCAGCAAAT
>ERZ839823.669-NODE-669-length-45362-cov-5.140927_pt1 | contig 45362 bp, 37 predicted proteins | sample MGYA00519862_ERZ839823 | MGnify/ENA primary metagenome ERZ839823 (study PRJEB31850, sample SAMEA3708853) | human gut metagenome | biome: human gut; feature: human-associated habitat; material: faeces | place: China | collected 2014 ...
AGAGCAGGGGACTCTTAATCCCAAGGTCCAGGGTTCGACCCCCTGACGGCCCACCACACGATATCTCCTCTAAAGTTCGCCACAACGGACTTTAGCTTTGGGTCGTTAGCTCAGTTGGTAGAGCAGGGGACTCTTAATCCCAAGGTCCAGGGTTCGACCCCCTGACGGCCCACCCAAAGCATGTTAAAGCGACTGGCTTCGGCTGGTCGCTTTTTTATTAACCTCGCACTGGGTCGAACCCGAAAGGGCGCGGAGCTGAGGAAATGCGTAAGCATTTACCAGCGCAGCGCGCAAGGCGCTTTAGCGCCGCAGCGGCCGCCTGCGCAGCAGGCTGACCCCCTGACGGCCCACCAAAGTATGTTAAGACGGTCAACTTCGGTTGGCCGTCTTTTTTGTTGACCTCGCATGGGCTCGGACCCGAAAGGGCACAGCCGCTTTCACAGATCGAGTCTACCCTGGGAATCGGTAAAACCGTCAGTACCCTCCTTGAGTTTCTTCTCGTCTGCCTTCACGCGACGCTCGAGCTTTTTTGTATCCTCGGCAGGCGGTAGGTTCTCGGGAACAATTCCGCGGTCGATGAGGCTGCCACGTACGCTTGTGTTGTTCTCGACGTGCTCTTGTTTGATCTGGTCCAGACCGTACAGGTCATGTTCCTCGGCATTGAAGGCCGTCATCGAGTTCGTAAGGTCCTTTGCTTTGATGAGTACATCGGCTAACCTGTCCGCCAATGCCGCGCTCTTGGGTACGCCGAGCTGCTGCTTCATTTCCGCCGTGCTTCTGCCGCCGAATAACGCTTCATCGCCCTTCGACTTGATGATTGCGAATCCTTTGGAGTCCACGCCGCGTTTGAACGCAATACCTGAGAGCTGTTTTTCTGAATCGGATAGCGAGTGGCGCGCCTGCAAGCGCTGAATCTCTGCGAAGCGTTGCTCTATGAGCTCTTGGCGGCGCGTCTGCACGGCAAAGTATGCCTGGGCGAGCGCTATCTCTGGCTTGCTTGAATCTCCGTTTTGGGCGATTAAATAGCATGCATAGCGCGTAAGCTTGTAGTCTTTAACCGCGCGAGCGGCGACACCGGCAGTTACCATTTTCGTGGTGTCACGAAAATGGGAATCAACTGGAGTTTTATTTGTTTCGCACGAGACTTTTGCCCTCTTAACAACTTCGGCGAAGTTCTCCCATCGAGTGTATCCCATGGGTTCCATTAAATCGCGTGCGAGCCAATACTCAACGCCGTCTTCCACATTGGCGTAGCTATCAAGTTTGACACGCCACTTCTCGATATCTCTACTGTCCATATCTCCCCCTCGCTGATCTATTGTCTATGCGGGCTTTGCCCGCTCTGTATTCGGAATAAGGATACGCTGCCGTGCGGACACGTATGGGCCCCGTGCCACTTCGAGTTCACGGGGCCCATAGATATCGATTAGTTGTGTTCTGCTTTAGATAGGTGTCCAGTTTAGTCTGCTCGATAATGGGAACCGAGACTTTCGGTTCGCTTGCGCATGGCTTTGACCATTTCCTGTGCCAGCTGAATCTGCGATTGCAGGCGGGCGAGGGCTGCGATTTCGCTGTCATTGGCGTGTGGCTTGCTCGGGGCCGTTGCCTCGTCTTGCAGGCTTTCAAGCTGTTGCAGAGCCTTGGATAGACCTGCATCGGTCCTGTTGATCATGCAATAGGTACTCATCGTATGCTTAAGGCTGCGTGTCAGGCGTTCGGCCTCTGTTGTGGCAATGCCGTACTGGGGGAGGGCGATATCCGCCTTCAGGGCTGCCTCAGGTGCATTCTGTGCTGCCTGGGCTGCCGATGCGCCCGCGATGCGCCCGAATACGATGCCATTGGCACTCGACAAGCCGCCGATGCGGTCGGCCCCGTGCATGCCGCCTGTTGCCTCGCCGCAGGCGTAGAGGCCCTTAACGCCCGTGTACGCGGTTTTGTCGATCTTGATGCCGCCGTTGGCAGCATGGGCATACATCGCCACGCGCATCTCGTCGGTCGGCGCGATGCCGTGCTCATCTTGTAGCCAGGTGGCAAAGGTCTGTACAAACTCAGGGACGTCCTCGCGGGGGAAGTCGTAGTGGAGCGCCAGGCCTTCGGCGCCTGCTTGATCGATGGCAAGATCGATGGCGCTGGAAGCCAGGCGCGAAGTGAAGGGACCGTATCCGGAGCGCTGTTCAAGCAGATCGTCCAACTTTTCGTCGGCAATATCGACCGGCTGGTCGAACTTGACGTATCGCCAGGTTTTCTCGTTAAAGACAAGGTTTCGCTTGGGCTCGATGAAGCCGGGCATCATCTGCATGAACTCTATATTAGTAAGGGACGCACCGTGCGCCAGAGCGATGGCCTGTGATGAGCTGAGCACGTCGGCGGAAGTGAGGCTGCGCTCGAATAGGCCGCCGGTGCCGCCCGCAGCGATGATAATGGCCTTGGCTGCAATAGGCACGAGATGCTCGCTTGCGCGGTCGTAGAGCACGGCGCCGGTAATCTTCCCGGCTGTGTCCTCAACAAGGTCTATAAGCTCGTGGCGGGGGAGCAGGCGAATGCTGAGAGACTCGATCTGGGCCATACATGCGTCCTCAAGGGGCTTGCGGGTGAGGCCGCGCCACATGCGCGTCTTGTGGTCAAAGCAGGGGATAAACTGCTTTTGCTGAGCGCTCTCAGCACTTTGCGGACGCTGAAGCTCAACGCCCAGGTCTTGCTCGAGCCATTCAATTGCCTGGGGAATGCCGTGGACAAACGTCTGGACAAGCGTAGGGTCGGCGACGCCGCCGCCCACGGTCTGGATGGTGTTGATGAGGTCCTGTTCGTCGGCCGCGTCGGTGGGACCGTTGAGGCCTAGGCCCCAGGTGCCCGGGAAAAAGCTCGATCCGCTCATAGTCTTGCCGGCGCTTGCCACAGTGACGGTCGCGCCCGCGCGCGCCGCTTCGATGGCGGCGCAAAGGCCCGCAATGCCAGATCCAATTACCAGTACGTCAGTCGATTCCATCGGATTCCTTTCTCGTCCGGCGCATTGTCGCACGGGTGATCGGTAATGGGGCCGCAAAGACTCGGCAAATCGGTAAAGGGCAATTATGACAGGTGGGCGTCATGGACGCTCTGACATTCCATCTCGTTACAGCTCGTATTTCGCCACAACTGATATATCGGCATTAGTTATCCTGCGACTGCGCAAACAAAAAGAGCCGCTACCCGGGTGGATAGCGGCTCCAAAGCTCAACTATATGAGCATCGCGCGGGCGCGATTAGGCCTTGAGGGCCTCCTCGACGGCGACAGCGCAGGCGACGGTGGCACCGACCATGGGGTTGTTGCCCATGCCGATGAGACCCATCATGTCGACGTGCGCAGGCACGGAGGAAGAACCGGCGAACTGGGCGTCGGAGTGCATACGGCCCATGGTGTCGGTCATGCCGTAAGAGGCAGGGCCGGCGCCCATGTTGTCCGGGTGCAGGGTACGGCCGGTGCCGCCACCAGAAGCGACGGAGAAGTACTTCTTGCCAGCCTCGATGCGCTCCTTCTTGTAGGTGCCAGCGACGGGGTGCTGGAAGCGGGTGGGGTTGGTGGAGTTGCCGGTGATCGAGATGTCGACGTTCTCGTGCCACATGATGGCAACGCCCTCGCGGACGTCGTCGGAGCCGTAGCAGTTAACGGCAGCGCGGGGACCATCGGAGTAGGGGATGGTCTCGACGACCTTGAGCTCGCCCGTGTAGTAGTCGAACTGGGTCTTCACGTAGGTGAAGCCATTGATGCGGGCGATGATCTGAGCAGCGTCCTTGCCCAGACCGTTGAGGATAACGCGCAGCGGCTTCTTGCGAGCCTTGTTGGCGTTCAGAGCCAGGCCGATAGCGCCCTCGGCGGCAGCGAAGGACTCGTGGCCAGCCAGGAAGGCGAAGCACTCGGTGTCGTCGGAGAGCAGCATAGCGCCCAGGTTGCCGTGGCCCAGACCGACCTTGCGGTCCTCGGCGACGGAGCCGGGAACGGTGAAGGCCTGGATGCCCTCGCCGATGATGGCGGCAGCCTCAGAAGCGGTCTTGGCGCCACGCTTGACAGCGAGAGCGCAACCGAGGGTGTAGGCCCACTCGGCGTTCTGGAAGGCGATGGACTGGGTGTTGTTGACGATCTCACGCGGGTTGAAGCCCTTGTCGGTGCAGATCTGCAGAGCTTCCTCGAGGGAGGCGATGCCGTTGTCGGCGAGGCACTTGTTGATCTTGTCAGCGCGGCGCTCGTAACCTTCGAACGTAACAGTCATAGTTATTTCCCTCCCTTTCTACTCGTGAACCGGGAACACGCTGGCGACGGAGTGAGTCTCCTCGTCGGTGCGCGGGTCGATGTACTTGGCAGCGTTCTCCCACTGACCATAGTGGCCCATAGCGCCAGCGATGGCCTCCTCGGGGGTCTTGCCGGCCTTGACGGCGTCGGTGAACTTGCCGAGGTTCAGGAACTCGAATGCGATGATCTCGTTCTTGTCGTTGAGAGCCATGCGGGTGACGTAGCCCTGAGCGAGCTCGAGGTAACGAGCGCCCTTGGCCTTGGTGCCGAACATGGTGCCGACCTGAGAGCGAAGGCCCTTGCCGAGGTCGTCGAGGGAGGCGCCCACGGGCAGGCCGCCCTCGGAGAACGCGGTCTGGCTGCGGCCGTAAACGATCTGCAGGAAGATCTCGCGCATAGCAACGTTGATGGCGTCGCAGACGAGGTCGGTGTTGAGGGCCTCGAGGATGGTCTTACCGGGAAGGATCTCGGAAGCCATGGCGGCGGAATGGGTCATGCCCGAGCAGCCGATGGTCTCAACGAGGGCCTCCTCGATGATGCCGTCCTTGACGTTCAGCGTGAGCTTGCAGGCGCCCTGCTGAGGTGCGCACCAACCCACACCGTGCGTAAGACCGGAGATGTCGGAAATCTCCTTAGCCTGGACCCACTTGCCCTCCTCGGGGATGGGTGCGGGGCCGTGGTATGCACCCTTGGCAACGGGGCACATGTTCTCCACTTCCTGTGAGTACTGCATGCCTCTCCTCTCTATCGTGTTGGCGTCCCGTCTGGGGGTCGTGGCTGGCGATTGCCGGGCGACCCTTCGAAAGGGACATGACATGCAGCCCCTATAATACCGCGAAATGCACGGAATATTCGGCGAACGGCTCAGTTTTCGTAGCGAGAAGTCCGGAAGTTTTAATTGAAACGGTTTAACTCTATATTCTGTGGTCGTGAACTTTTGTAGAGGGGGTTCGTCTTGGGCAAGCTTTTGGTCAGCTCTTGTAAGCGTTGCAGGGGCTGACCTGTTGCAACGGTGCCGTTCGCCGCCTGTTTATTGCCTTTGGCCGCGCGAATGTATTGTTTTGCGTGAATGTTTTGGTGGCACGCTTCAATCGTGTTGTATTGGATGGCAAGCAGATCCAGGCGAAGGGAGCGCCATGCAGCGCGTTTGGAGAACGGTTACCGGCTTTTACCATGTTTGTGCCCGCGGTACGGGCAAGCAGCTCATCTTTGAGGGCGATGAAGACCGGTGGGAGTTTTTGGAGCTGATGCGCGAGTGCTGCCGCGAGGCGGGCGTGACGGTTATCGCCTGGTGCCTTATGGGCAATCACGTGGATCTGGTACTCTCGGATTATGAGGACACGATGAGCGCGGCGATGCAACGACTGCTTTTGACGTACGCTCGTCGGTTCAATAAACGCACGGGGCGCACGGGCCATCTGTTCCAGAACCGTTTTGACCGGCGCTCGCTCGATACCGACCGTTATCTAATGGCCGCCATTCGCTATGTTCATGCTAATCCGCAGGAGGCGGGTATCGCCCTGATCGAGCGCTATCCGTGGAGCAGCTTTGCCGAGTATCTGCGAGCGTATGACAACGATATGACGAGGGGATTTTCGGACCCTTCTTGTGTGCTCGAGCTCTTTGAGTCTGTCAGGGGGTTTCTGGATTATTCTCTGTTAATGCCCGATGGTTCCGATCCGGTGATTCACGATATGGATGAGACAGAGTGGGAGCGGCGTGCGTTTGCCGACAAGATGGCGAAGCGCCTGGGTGTGCCGCTCAACAAACTCAAGACCGTAGCACCCTCGCGGCGAGACGGAATCATTTTCGCCCTGCACGATGGCGGCTACACGGTGCGCGAGATCGAACGGTATACGGGAATCAGCAAGAGTACCGTCTCTCGTATCGTGCGCGCTTATGCGCGGGTGAATGCTCAGGCTGAGGGCTCGGAATAGAAAATGGCCGAACCACTCTTGTCAAGCGATTCGGCCAACAAAATTCTTAAGATTTGGGACAAATACTACTGATTATTTTGTCCCGTGAGCATGCCGTCGAGGGTGCGCCAGGCGAGCTCGGCGCACTTGACGCGGGCGGGCATGTGCGAGATGTCCTGGAGCTGGGCGGCTTCGTCCAGGTCTTCCAGGTCCTCCTCGGAGAGCTTCTCGCCGCGGATCATGGCGAGGAAGAGCTCTGCCAGGTGGCGAGCTTCCTCGACGGTCTCGCCGGTGATGAGGTCGGCCATGATGTCGGCACTGGCCTGGCTGATGGCGCAGCCGTGACCGGTAAAGGAGGCCTCCTCGATCACGTTGTTCTCGACACGCAGCTGCAAGGTGAGCTCGTCTCCGCAGCTAGGGTTGATGCCGTCGTGCTCGTGCGTGGGAGCATCCATCTCGTACTTATAGTCGGGGTGCGAGTTGTGCTCCATAAATGTGGTGGAGGTGTACAGATTACCCATTGAATGTGCTCCAAACGTGATGCAGGCCGGCGATGAACTTGTCGATGTCGGCCTTGTCGTTGTAGAAGGCCACGCTGGCGCGGCAGCAGGCAAGGTTCTCGACGCCCAGCCAGGTGAGCAGCGGCTGCGCACAGTGGTGGCCGGCGCGAATGCAGACGCCGTCCATGTCCATGATGCTCGCTACGTCGTGCGGGTGGATGCCCTTGACGTTAAAGCTCACGACGCCGTGGTGGTTGTCCCAATAGATGGAGCCGATGATCTGGACAAAGTCGAGCTGCATGAGTTCGCCCATCAGATAGTGGACGAGTGCCTGCTCGCGGGCCTGGATGTTCTCGTAACCCACCGTGTTGACCAGGTAATCGAGTGCGGCGCCCGTGGCGAAGATGCCGGCGGCGTCCTGCGTGCCGGCCTCGAACTTCTCGGGGACGGGAGCCCAGACAGCGTTCTGCTCGGTGACCGAATCGATCATCTCGCCGCCGGTAAGCATGGGCGGCATGGCGTTGAGCAGGTCCATCTTGCCCCACAGCACGCCGATGCCCATGGGGCCCATGGCCTTGTGCGCACTAAAGGCAAAGAAGTCGGCGCCCAGGTCGGCCACATCGACCGGCATGTGCGGCAGCGACTGCGCGCCGTCGACGACCAGGTAGCCGCCGTACTTGTGCACGAGTTTGCCGAGGTTCTTGACCGGGTTCTCGACGCCCAGCACGTTGGAGACCTGTCCCACGGCTAGGATCTTGGTCTTGGGACCCACCTTGGCAAGAACCTCCTCGGTGGTGAGCTGGCCGGTCTTGGTGGGGTAGAGGTAGACGAGCTTGGCGCCGGTCTCGCGGCAGACCTGCTGCCACGGAATCAGGTTGGAGTGGTGCTCCATAATGGTGATGACGACCTCGTCGCCCGGTTCGAGCACTGTGGGCGCAAAGCTCTTAGCGACCAGGTTGAGCGACTCGCTCGTGTTGCGGGTGAAGACGACCTCGTTGGCCTGTGAGGCGCCGATGAGGTCAGCGATCTGCTGGCGGACCTTCGCGATGGCGTCGGTGGCCTCGACGGACAGCGAGTACAGGCCGCGCAGGGGGTTGGCGTTCATGCGCTGGTAGAAGTCGCGTTCGGCGTCGAGCACACAGGCAGGGCGCTGCGCGGTGGCGGCGCTATCGAGGAAGGCGATCTCGGGGTGCTGCTGGAACAGCGGGAACTGGCCCTTGTAGGGGTTGGTCTCGATGTCCACGGTGGGCCAGCCGCGCGAAGCCTCGTCGCTGGCGTCGAGCTCCATGGGCTCGGGGGCAGTACAGGTATCGCATTTAACGTGCTCGGTGTCGATCATGCGAGCTCCTCTTCAAAGTTGTCGATCAGGTTGTTGCCTAGGCGGACGACGGCGGCGCGGGTGCGCTCGTCGGTGGCGGAAAGCGCGGCGTCCTCCAGCTTGGCGCGGATGAACAGGTCCTCGGCGGCGTTTTGGTCAAGGCCACGGCAGGCGAGGTAGAACAGCTGCTCGTCGCGGACGTGACCGATGGTGGCGCCGTGGTTGCCGGCGACGTCGTCCTCGTCACAGAGAATGACGGGAACGGTCTTGTTGTCGACGCCCTTGTTGGCCAAAAGCACCGTCTCGCGTTCGGTGCCGGTTGCACCCTTGCAGCCGTGCACGAGGTCGATGGTGCCACGGTAGACCTTCTTGGACGTGCCGGTCAGCACGCCGTTGGCGTCGATCTCGCACTCGGTCTTGCGACCGCGGTGGCGCAGCTCGTAGTTAAAGTCGCGCACCTGCTCGCGGGCGCCCAGGTAATCGGTATCGATGGTCACCTTGGCGGTGTCGCCCAGCAGGTCGCCGGCAAGGCCGGTGGCGCTGGCGCCGGCACCCAGGACGGTGTGCTGCACGTTGACGCGCGCGCCCTCGTCCAGGAACAGGCCGGTGTCGTCGAGTGCGATCCAGCTGTCGTCGAGTGTCTGCGTGCAGGTCACGTTGACGGTGGCGTACTCGTGGGCGCACACGCGTAGCACGGAGCCCACGACACCCTCGCCGGTAACAGGAGAGTCTAGGGCAATATGCAGGTCGAGCGTTGCCTGCGGGCGAGCGACGACGTCGATGGCGGCGATGGCCGCGGCGGCATCGACACCGCTCACACGCACGGTAACCGTGGCGTGCTGGTATGCGGGCACATCGATGACGATGCGCTTGGTAGCGTGCTCGGCCAAGTAGGCGTAGGCAGCCTCGCCCATGCCGGTTTCGAAGGCTTCAGCAGGGGAGAGCTCCTCCTCGAGCTTGATGGCGCCGGTCTGGTAGACGGAGGTGGCGGGCACGTCGAGCTCGGTCTCGGGCGTGATGCGGGCGCGGTCGGCGGCATCACCGGGGGCGGAGGAGCGGCGCTCGGGGAAGCGCTCGGCCATGGCGTCCATGGCGGCGTCGAACGCGTCTGTCACGCCAATAAACTGCTCGCCCAAGCCTTCGACCTCAACGGCCTCCGCGGGAGCGGCGGCAAGCTCGTCAGAGAGCTCGAGCTTGGTCTGATTCATCTTCAGCCAGCCCCAAGTGGCAGCCGGCATCGCGTTGACCTGCTCAAGGGTGGTAGCAGCGGTGTTGGTTTCCTGTTTCATTATCCGATCGCTCCTTCCATCTCGAGCTTGATCAGGTTGTTCATCTCGACGGCGTACTCCAGCGGCAGCTCCTTGGAGACCGGGTTGGCAAAGCCGTTGACGATCATGGTGCGGGCCTCTTCCTCCGAGATGCCGCGGCTCATCAGGTAGAACACCTTGTCGTCGCCGATGCGGCCGATGGTGGCCTCGTGGCCGATGTCGACGTTCTTGGCGCGGATGTCCATGGCGGGGATGGTGTCGGAGCGGCTCTGGTCGTCGAGCATGAGCGACTGGCAGCTCACGGTTGCCTTGGAACCCTCGGCCTTGGGCGTGGCCACGATGGAGCTGCGGAAGGTCTGAATGCCGCCGCTCTTGGAGATGCCCTTGGTCTCGACGGTTGCCGAGGTCTCGGGGGCGTTGAGCACGACCTTACAGCCGGTATCGAGGTTCTGCCCGGCGCCGGCAAAGGTGATGCCGGTAAAGCTCGACCGGGCGCGGCGGCCGTTGAGCACACTCATGGGGTAGAGGTAGCCCACGTGGCTGCCGAAGGAGCCACTGATCCACTCTATGTCGCCATCCTCGTCCACGCGCGCACGCTTGGTGTTGAGGTTGTACATGTTCTTGGACCAGTTCTCGATGGTCGAGTAGCGCAGGTGCGCACGCTTGCCCACAAAGAGCTCGACGGCGCCGGCGTGGAGGTTGGCAACGTTGTACTTGGGCGCGGAGCAACCCTCGATGAAGTGCAGGTCGGCGTCGTCCTCGACGATGATGAGCGTGTGCTCAAACTGGCCGGCGCCCTTGGCGTTAAGGCGGAAGTAGCTCTGCAGCGGGAAGTCCAACTTGGTGCCCTTGGGCACGTAGACAAACGAGCCGCCCGACCATACGGCGCCGTGCAGGGCCGCAAACTTGTGGTCGGTGGGCGGGATGAGCGTCATAAACTTCTCGTGGATGAGCGGCTCCCACTGCGGGTCGTGCAGGGCCTCCTCGATGCCGGAGTAGACGATGCCCATCTTGGACGCGGTGTCCTGCATGTTGTGGTAGACCAGCTCGGAGTCGTACTGTGCGCCGACGCCTGCCAGGTAGCTGCGCTCGGCGTCGGGGATGCCCAAGCGCTCAAAGGTGTTCTTGATGTCGTCGGGCACCGACTCCCAGTCGTGCTTTTGGTCGGTGTTGGGCTTGACGTAGGTGACGATGTTATCCATGTCCAGGCCCTCGATGGAGGGGCCCCACGTCGGATCCGGGAAGCGGTTGAAGATTTCGAGGGACTTTAAGCGCAGGTCGAGCATCCACTGCGGCTCGTCCTTTTTGGCGCTGATCTCGCGCACGATGTCGGGCGTGATGCCGGCGTCGAGGCGCTCGAATCCCTCCTCGCCATAGGTGAAGTCGTAGAGGCTGCGGTCGATGTCCGCGACCTCGGTGCGGTTCTTGGTCATTGCGCCGCCCCTTTACGCCTGCTGCTCGGCAGCGGCAGACTCGGCCTGGGCGCGCTGCTCGGCGGCCTCGCGCTCGAAGGTCTCAAAACCGTTCTTGTCGATCCAGGGGATGAGCGAGGCGTCGTCCTCGCGCACGATGTGGCCCTTGACCATAACGTGGACGCGGTCGACATCCAGGTGCTCCAAAATGCGCGTGTTGTGCGTGATGATGAGCATGGAGCCGTCGCAGCTCTTGCGATACGCGTCCATGCCGTGGCTGACGGTGGACAGGGCGTCGACGTCCAGGCCGGAGTCGGTTTCGTCGAGGATGGCGAGCTTGGGTTGCAGCAACAGGAGCTGGAGCATCTCGACCTTCTTCTTCTCGCCGCCCGAGAAGCCCACGCCCAGCTCGCGGTTGAGGTAGGCGGTATCCATGTTGAGCTCGGCCGCGAGCTCCTTGACGCGACGGCGGAACTCCTTGCCCTTCATCTCCAGGCCGGGACGGCCGGCGATGCTGGCACGCAAAAAGCTCGACAGCGGCACGCCCGGGATCTCGACCGGAGCCTGGAAGCTCAGGAACAGGCCGGCGCGCGAACGCTTGTCGGTGGTGAGCTCGGTGATGTCTTGGCCGTCAAAGACGATGCGGCCGTCCTGCACGGTGTAGACGGGGTCGCCCATGACCAGGTGGCCGAGGGTGGACTTGCCGGCGCCGTTGGGGCCCATCAGCACATGGGTCTCGCCGGCGGCGACGTTGAGGTTGACGTTGTGGAGGATGGTCTTCTCGTCCACGGAGGCGGTCAGACCTTCGATGGAAAGCAGCGGATTTGCGCTCATGCTGTCCCTCTCTGTATATGGTGTACTCATAGGTGTACTAAACCCTAGGAATCTTCTCGGAATAAAGTTACTATGGGTTCGGCGTTAGTCAAGGGAAAACCCGACTAATCCACTCGACTTTTTAGATGAGGGACATAATAATCAGGTTTGTTTGCTCCGCTTGCATAGGATTTGGGACAAACAAGCCTGGTTTTGTCCCAGTAACGATGGGAGGGTAGGTATGCTCATTTCTTCTAAGGGCCGCTATGCCCTCCGACTGATGATCTATATCGCGGCGCTCGGTGACGCCGAGGGCAAGATTGCTCTGCGCGAGGTTGCCGACCGCGAGCGCATTTCGCAGAAGTATCTGGAACAGCTGGTTCGTCCGCTTATGAAGGCTGGCCTGCTTAAGAGCGTGCGCGGCAAGGGCGGCGGCTACATGATGGCTAAGGATCCCTCCGAGGTGCGTGCTGGCGACATCCTGCGCGCTGTCGAGGGCAGTACGGCTCCGGTGGCGTGCGATGGCATCGACAACAGCTGCGCCCGCAGCGATCTGTGCTCAACCGTCAAATTCTGGCGCGGTCTGGACGACGTGATCGAAAAGTACGTCGACGGCGTGACGTTGGCCGACCTTGCTGCCGTCCCCGAGATCAACTTCGACATTAAGCTGTAGGGCTGCAAATGACATCTCTCGACAAGGTGTATAAGCAAATTGAAGTTTTTGCTCGGGAATGTGACGCCGAGAAGGTTGTGCTGTTTGGTTCCCGCGCTCGAGGTGACAACTTGCCTAAGAGCGATATTGATATTGCTGTAGCAGGTTGCCGGGATTTCGACCGTTTCTCATATCTGATAGAGGAGCGTCTTGATACTCTTTTAGATATAGACGTCGTCAATCTGGATGAGTCCTTATCGCAGCAATTGCTCGATGAAATTGCCAGGGATGGTGTGATTCTGTATGAAAAAATATGAGAACTTTGCCAGCGCCTTGGCGAATCTTGAGGATGCACCCAATCAGGATCTTAGCAATGATTTTGTTCAGAGTGGATTGATTAATAAGTTCAACCTTCAGTTTGAACTGAGCTGGAAGCTCCTTAAACGTCTGCTCGAGTATGAGGGCGCCACGCTTGCTGCATCGGGGTCTCCTCGTGCCATCTTGAAGGAAGCCTACCGATTCTACGACTTTATTGATGAGGCGGCATGGCTAGATATGCTCAGAGACCGCAATACGAACGTCCATATCTATGACAACAAGCTCGCTCAAGATTTGATTCAGCGTATCTTAAACGTCTATATCCCCGCTTTCTGTCAGTTGAGAGACGGGCTGATGGGACGCTACGGCGATCTTCTTCTGGTGCCCGACGACCAGTTTGTTTAATTCCTTTAGATTTCGCGGATTTCGCGGAGGGTTGTTGCCGTTTACCGAGGGGTTGTTGTGCAACAACGGGCGAGCTGCAATACTTACTCTTATCTTTGCAAACTGCACTTTAACTACACCAATGCAGGGAGGATCTTATGCAGCGCAAGCATTCTGCTATTGTCGCGGGCCTGACGCTGGTGCTTTCGTTTGGCGCCGTTTCCGTGCCGGCACCCGCCGCTGCCGAGGAGCCCACGCCGGGCGTTGCCTCGGATGCCACCGATATCGATAAGGGTCTCTACACCCAGCAGTCCTTCTCGGGCGTGCTGAGGTCGGTCCAGGGCGTTTCGTTTGTTAACGTGACCCCCGAGATGAAGTACTTTACCAAGTACGAGAGCCATGGCAACTATAACCAGGGCTTTTCGTATGGCGACGGCTATAACGCGCTGGGTTATTACCAGTTCGACCGTCGTTGGTCGCTCATTCCGTTTATGAAGCAGGTCTACAACTACAATCCCGAGAAATACAGCATGCTCAAGGATGCGATTGATCGCGGCAGCGAGATTTCCAACACGAGCAATGCCATGTACGAGAACGCCCAGCTCACTGAGCTGGGCCGTATTGCGCAGGAGGCCTTCCAGGGCGCTTATAACACCGACCCTGCTGAGTTTTCGGCTCTGCAAGATGCCTATGCGTACAACTCGTACTATGCGGTGACCGAGGCGTGGCTCAAGAGCGGCCTAGGTATTGATATTTCGGGCCGTGCCGATTGCGTTAAGGGCATGGTGTGGAGCATCACCAACATGTGCGGCACCGGTGGCTGCAGGGACTTCTTCCGTTGGGCGAATCTCTCCAACGATATGTCCGACCGCGAGTTTGTGACGGCGCTCTCCAATAGCGTGGTCGATAACGTTGCCACCAAGTTTTCGAGCCAGCCCCAGTATCATGAGGGCTGGAAGAACCGCTACCGCAACGAGCTGAAGGACTGCTTGGTTTATATCGCCGAGGACGAGGCCGCTGCCGCTGCGACGCCCGTGCAGCCCGAGCCTACGCCGGCGCCTGATTCGAATGACGACTCGCGTGACGATGCTAACGATGACAGGATGGATGCGCCCTCGACCGATGCTGACGGTGATGGCTCTGCTGGTGGCACTACCAACAACGGCTCTACCTCGAACGGCTCCGTTTCGAACGGCTCTGCTGCGGGCGATTCGTCTTCAAGCTCTGCCGGCAATACGGACAGCGACGCTTCTGGTTCGACCGGCGCTGGCACCTCTAACTCATCCACCGGCTCGAGCGATTCGTCCGTTGGCACCGGCTCTAACATCGGCTCCGGCTCTGACGCAACCCCTGGTTCCGATGCTTCCAAGGATGACTCGAATAAGGCGCCGGACGTTCCCGTTGCTTCGCCGGACAAGAAGCCTTCTTTCTCCGAGCAGCTTGGTTCTACGCTGGGCTCTTCGCTGATGGCTGGCGTCAATAACGGCTCGACCCAGAACAAGGGCAACTCTGATCAGGTTTCCACGGAAAAGATCGAAGCCGCAAAGGGCGACTCCAAGGACGAGGCTTCCGAGAAGACCGAATCCGATAAGGGTTCTAGCTCTGAGGAGAAGAGCGACAAGTCCGAACAGAAGAAGGGCGAGGATAAGAAGTCTGAATCTGAGGAGAAGGACAAGAGCAAGGCCGGGGGCGAAAAGAAACAGTCCGAAGACGACGACAAGAGCGGTGCTGACAACCAGGTCCAGGAGCAAAATGACTCCAAAACGGTGACCACCACGACCACGACGACTACAACGACTAAGTCCTCGGGCGGCAACATGCCCAAGACGGGCGACTTGATTGTGATGGCGAGCCTTGCCAGTGCAAGCTTGGCCACACTGGGCGCTACGTCTATCGTAAGTGGTAAGCATAAGCTCGATCAGCAGAAGAAGGCTTCTGGGGAGGACGGCTTGGAGGAGTAATCTTCCAGATCGTTTTCTATAAGAGTTTGGGACGGGGTCCGGTGCGGCGGCATCGGGCCCCTTTTTTGTTGTGCAACGATTTGTTATGCCCCCTCGGGGGTCTGTTGCTACCGCTGCCCGAAACGTTTGCATGTCGATATTGTTGCGCTCTACCCGCTCGCTACAATGGGCATCGTGCTGCGTTAGAAGGAGAGTTTACAGTGTCTGAACAGGTGAATTGTGGTTTTACTCATGCGTTTGGTGCACGGTTGCTCAATCATGCGGATAGCGCAGCTCTACCGGTTGATGTACACGACTTTTCCGATGCAATCAATCGGTGTTTACTCGTCGATAAGACTATGTTTATTGCCGATATATTGGACAGCGAAGCACCTGTTGCGATTTGTTGTCGGCCCAAGGGTTTTGGCAAGAGCATGAATCTATCGATGCTCAAATGCTATTTGGAACGACCTGATCACCGGCGGCCGGATCGAAGCCCGTTCGTCGGCACCCAGATTTGGCAGGCGGACGGTGGTCGCTATCGTGATGAGTACGCGTGTTATCCGGTCATCACGCTCGACTTTTCAACTGCCGCTGCGAGGCGCGACGCTGATGCTGCGGCGGCTATTCGCAGCGCTGTCGCGCACGAGTGCGCCCGATTGCTGCCGCTGCTTGACGCGCCTGATCTGTCAAGACGTGAGATTCGTCTTATCGAGAGGGCGACGCGTGGGGTGGCCAGCGATAAGGAGATCGATGCGGCGCTTGGCGTGCTTATTAAACTGCTTCAGACGGCTTTCGATGAGCGGGTTGTTCTTCTGATAGACGACTACGACGCGGTATGTCCAAAGCGTTTGGACGCTAAGGACGACGGTAGCGTGGATTCCCTAGAGTCGCTCAGCCGAATGTTGTTCGACACCATTGCCGACGCCGGCGACTCGTTGCGATTGACGTGTCTGATGGGCGAGCGCCCCGGTCCTGCCGAGCTTGCGTTGTCCCAGCGTGGGGTTTCCTATCGATCGGCGACGCCACTGTCGAGTTGGTGTGATCGATGGTTCGGTTTTTCGGACGACGAAGTCCAGGTGCTGTTGGATTGCGTCGGTCGCAACGGCTGTCTGGATGACGCGCGTGAGTGGCTCGAGGGCTATCTGTTTGGTGGTTTTTATTGCTCGAGCCCGGAGCGCGTGGTGGACTACGCACATCGCGGTTGCGTCGCGCCTGTTCGGGCAGATCTGTATGGTTACGCTGACCGTCTGAGCGCATGCGTCGGTGACTGGAATCTCATGCGCCTGTCCGCATTGTTCGATTTGCTTGAGCCGCATGGGTTTATTGAGGCGCCAGTGCATGTGCATGCCGAGGTGGCCGATGTCGCCAAGCCCGAAGATATCTGGACAGCGCTGTATCTGTCTGGATTTCTTACGACGGACATGACGGGGCATTCGGAGGACGGCGCGTGCCTTCGTTCCCTGCGTCTGCCTAACAACGAAGTGCGTCAGGCGCTCCGTCTTGTAATTCTGGAATGGTTTGAGTGCGCCGTTGAGGACGTTGGAGTTATCGACTCGTTCCATGACGGGCTGTGTCGAGGAGACGAGGACACTGTAAAGCAAGCTTTGAGCTGTGCTATCGGCGATCTGGGCATCGATGTGGGCCAATCAGATATGCCGACAGCCTATCATCTGGCGCTTCAGGGGCTCTGCTTTGGACTGCCCGGCTATTGCAATCCCAGCTCCAAGCGAAGTGGCGTCTCGGATCGCTGGGATATCCAGGTGATTCCCACCGGTCGGGTGTTTGACGTGGCCGACACGCTCGGCATGCTCGATGAGCGACCGCTCATTACGGTCAACATGTTGTACGACCCTGGCGTCGATGCCCTGGGCCTGGAACTGTTGGCGGTTCAGGCGCTGCTCGACATAGAGCGCGACGGCATCGATGATATCCGCGTGCCGCGCCCCGCCGTCGGGCGCATGCGTTGGGGCTTTGGCTTTGACGGTCAGCGTGTGTCCGTGGTGTGTCAACGACTGTAGCGGCGGGCGAAAGCCCTTTACTACTCGGCGTCCTTCAGGGGCGGCATGGGCTTCCAGTTGGGGTCCTTGACGATCTTGCGGGCGTCCTTCATGCCGCGGCGCAGCGCCGGAATGCCGGTCTTAAAGCACTTGTCGACGGCAGCCAGACGAATGAACTCCTTGCAGAAGGTCGCGGCATTGCCCAGGCGGAACAGCATGGGGTGGTAGTCTCCGTAGATCTGCATATAGCGAGCGAGGAAGCCTCGGTTGCGCATGATGTAGTAGCGGTTGGTGTCGCTCGTGGAGTTGAGCTGGCGCTTGCCGGCGATATCCCAGTTGGAGACGGCGCGGGCGCGCTTGAGCACCACGTCGGCGACCACGGCGGCGGGGAAGTGTTGGCTGGCTACGTAGCCGTAGCAGGCATCGTCGCCGTAGATAAAGAAGCGCGCGTCTGGCAGGCCAATCTTGTCGACCACGCGGCGCGAGAACATGCCGCCCTCAAAGCACAGTTGGTTCATGGTGCGGTAGCCCTCGGGTCCCAGATCCCACTTGGCGATGGGGTTGGGAATGCCGAGCGAAAGGATGAGCTGGTACTGCCAAAAGAAAGCACCGCCGTCAAAGTCCAGGCGCGAACCCTGAATGACGTCGTAACGGTCGGTCCACTTGGCCAAGCGCTCGATGCCTTCGGGGATGACGAGCACGTCGTCGTCCATGACCCAGAACCACTGGGCGCCCAGGTCGTAGGCGCATTTAGTGCCGGCGGAGAAGCCGCCCGCACCGCCGCCGTTTTCGAGCTGCGGGGCGTAGATGACACGGTCGGTGCCGCCCTGCGCGTCGGGCTGCTCGGTGTCGATGCCCCACAGGTTGGCCAGGCGCTCGTTGAATGCGGTACACATGGCCTCGGTCTCGCGCGAATTCTCGTTATCGACAATCACGATGCGCCAGGGCGTTGCCGTGAGCTCGGTCATGGAGTCGAACAAGTTGGCCAGGAGTTCCTGGCGCTTGTACGTGACGACAACGATGGCGAGCTTATCGATGGGGGCGGGAAGGGTTGAAGGCATGGGGCAATATATCCTTTCACGCGCGGCGGGCGAGCGCTGCGCGGAAGCTATCGAATACGTCCTTGGGACTGTCCTATTGTAAAGGCTCGCCGCACCTTGACGGCAAGCTTTGAATAAAACGCAGGAACCTGTCACGGGTGTAGCGGCTTTGGCGTCTGACGGCAGCGTGTCTATTGCCGCTTGAGCTTGCGAACGATAAGGCGTCTAGCTGCATCGATGATGAGGAGCGCCAGAGCAAAGACGATGCTAATGACGGTACCCGTGATGATACATATAGCTGCCGGGCTGTTTTGGCTGACCAGTATGTTTGCGAGCAGGGTGTTGAAGATGGGACGCCACAGGCTACTGGTGAGCGACTGCATCACATAGAAACCGAGCGTGGCGGTCGATAAGGTGACGATGACACCTGCATTCCGCGGATTGCCTAAGGCCCTGCGTCGGGTAGCCGCAAAGAGCAGGGAGGCTGCAGCGAGGGCAAACGAGATCAACGAGGTCGATTTGTAGGAGAGGACTGCCATCGCCGTGAGGTTGCCGGTGAAGGAGAGTGCTCCTTCCAGGATGGTGGCGAGCGCCAAAATCGCAGCGAGCGACCGCATGCCCAAGGCACCCGCCCTGTCCGAATTCATGACATCGGTAACGTCGCGGAGCAGACCGCCGATCAAAAACGCGATTACGTACGTGGCAGCGCTCATGAGCTTTTGGAGCCAAGAAAACTCGCCGGCGCTTGTCGTACTCATGGCGGCTAAATACCCGTTAACAACAAATGCGAGGATGCCAACGGCGATGACCGTCGTCGCGTAGCTCTTCTGAGAGAGTTGACTCTTAGCCAGTCCAAACCCTGGCGCCATGAAGACCGTGGCGGCATAGACCCAGATAAACTCAAGGCCTAGCGTGTACCAGTAGTGCGTGTTGAGAGTAACATCGGGAATGGGGGAGACGACCGTGGACCACGCGAGTGCCACGAGGCAATAAAACGCAGTGGGCATAACGACCTTGCCAAGGCGCTGCGCCGTCCGTTGCATTTGCGACTTCCACGTTGTTCCACCGTCCCAAGCACGCGCGGCTGAGGCGATGAGAAAATAGCCCGAGATCATAAAGAAGGCCTCGTTGGCCCAGCAGCCTAGCAAGTTAATAAAACCAAGCACGCCGGAATAGGGGAACATCGCAAGTGGGGCATATTCCACGGCGTCGACACAGGTTGCCTGGAAGGTCCACTGAAAGGTGTGGAACACCGCGATACCGGCGACTGCGACCAAGCGCAAGGCCTCGATGGATATGTTGCGTGCGGCTTTGGGCTGCATGACGTCCTTTCGTATCGATTTGCCTCTGCGAGCTCCATAGATTATATAAACGCCCGCTGGCGCGCTGACCCTTTGATACCATGAAACGACAGGTATTTCCTAAGGAGCACATTTGTCTACTAACGCCTCTGGCAGCCCTGTTCTGTCGCTGCTTATTCCCATTTACAATGTTCAGCGCTACCTGCGCGAGTGCCTCGATTCCGCCCTGGCGCAGACGCTCAAGGATATTGAGATCATCTGCATTAACGACGGGTCGACCGACAACTCGCCGGCGATTATCCGCGAGTATATGGAGCGCGATAGGCGCGTCAAGATGATCGACAAGGCCAACAGCGGCTACGGCGACTCGATGAACCACGGTCTGGAGATGGCGCGCGGCAAGTACGTGGGCATCTTGGAGTCCGATGACTTTATGGCGCCCGACGCACTCGAAAAGCTTGTCTCGGCCGCCGATAGCAATAATGCCGACTTCGCGAAGGCGAACTTTGATTTCTACTGGTCTAAGCCCGAGGAGCGCCGCTCGCTGCACGAGATGTTTAGACCTCAGGATTGCGGCAAGCCGGTGCACCCGAGCGATACGACTCAGTTCTTTAAGCAAAAGCCGTCGATTTGGTCGGCCGTGTACCGTCGCGATTTTCTTGAGCGCAACGGCATTAAGTTCCTGCCGACTCCGGGGGCATCCTTTCAGGACACGTCATTCGCCTTTAAGGTGATTGCGTGCGCCGATAAGGCTGTTTACCTGCATGATGCCGTGTTGTCGTATCGCCAGGACAACGAGAATTCCTCGGTCAATTCTTCGGCTAAGGTTTTTTGCGTCAATACCGAGTATGCCGAGATTGAGCGTTGGATTCGAGAGGATTATGCCCGTGACCACGCAGGTGATGACGTCGCGCGCATGCTCAAGTTCAATCAACTCATTAAGTACGATTCGTACATGTGGAACTATGTGCGCCTAGCGCCTAAGTTCTATAAGGAGTTCCTGGTGCAGATGGCTAAGGAATTTCAGGCGGCCTTGGACGCGGGGGAGTTTTCGCTTGACGACCTCAAGCCGTGGAAGCGCGCGAATCTCGCTGCCATTCTCAAAGATCCTGAGGGCTGGGTTGACGAGCATCCGAGTTTTGCGACGGATGGTGCCTTGGGGCGCGCTAAGTATTACGCCTCGGTTGGAGGCCCTGGCGTGGTCGCCGCCTTTCTCATCGAATCGCTGAGGGGGTAGGTCGGCATGGGAGAGGCCTCGTGTCCTAAAGCTACCATTGTCGTCCCCGTTTATAACTCTGTGCGTTCCATTCAGCGATGCCTCGATTCGCTGTTGGCCCAGTCCGAGCGCTCGATTCAGGTTGTCTGCGTCAACGACGGTTCGACCGATGATTCGTTGGACGTGTTGCGCCAGATCGCACAGGCCGACGATCGCGTGCTGGTGATTGACCAGGAAAACGCGGGCGTCTCGTGTGCTCGAAATGCCGGTATCGATGCCGCCGAGGGCGAGACCGTCTTTTTTGTGGACGCCGACGATTACATCGATGTCCAGACGGTCGAGCGCGTGCTGCATGCCATGGAGTCTGCAGATGCCGAGGCCGCCGTTTTTGGCGGCGTCTGTGAACCAGCCGATGCTGCCCCCAAACGCGTCCAGCAACTCATGAGCCCCAAAGCCGGTACCTTCGGCGCCCGTGATCCCCAACTGCTGTTCCATTCGAATGCGCAGCCCTATGCCTGCCGTGCGGCTTTTTCGCGCCAGCTGCTCAATCGCGAAGGCATTCGCTTCGCCCCCGGTTTGGCTTTGGGCGAGGACGTCGTCTTCCAATTCGCGGCTTATGCGCTTGCCCGCAAGACCGTCGTCATGCCGGACAAGTTCTACCACTACGTGATGGAGAGCGAATCGGCGACGCACGAGTTCAACAGTGCCGAGGCTCGCGCCAAAAAGCTTGACGCCCACATGAGAATGCTCGAGGAGGTCTTGGAGGACTGGGCAGCCTACGGTCTTTTGGACCTGTGTCCCGGCGAGCTGATAACTTGGTTTTTGGACCTCATTGTGTTCGACCTGGCGCGCTTGGATGCCGATGACTTCCATCGCGTGGCGGCTCGCGTCAACATGGACCTCACCACGTTTTTGGGAACGGAGTGGGCGGATATGCCTGCTAAGGGCGCCGTTCGCCGTGTTGCCCACAAGCTCGTTGCGGCGACCTCGGGCGTTTCGATGGTAGACGCCACGCTGTTCTATCTTTCGACTCGCGGTCTCAAAGCCTGCCTGGAGCGCTTTCTCTAATTCCAAGCGCTGCCGCCCGCCGCAACTCGGCTGCTAAAATAACCCTGTTACACGCTATTCAACAGGAGGTTCTCTTGCAGAACTCTGATACCCCTAAAGTTTCGTTGCTCGTCCCCATTTGCAATGTCGAGCGCTATCTGTGCGAGTGCCTCGATTCTGCCGTGGCGCAGACGCTCAGGGACATCGAGATCATCTGTATCAACGACGGCTCCACCGATAGCTCGCCGGATATCATCCGCGAGTACATGGAGCGCGACCCCCGTGTAAAGATGATCGACAAGGCCAACAGCGGCTATGGCGACTCGATGAACCGCGGCCTGGAGATGGCGCGCGGCGAGTACGTGGGCATCCTTGAGTCCGATGACTTTATGTTTGAGGGTTCGCTCCAAAAGCTGGTCGCCAAGGCCGATGCTGAACATGCCGATGTGGTAAAGGGCGACTTTTACCTGTATTGGTCCACGCCCAGCGAGCGCCGTGAGCTGTTTGGGATTGTCGACGAGCATATGACGGGCGCCGCGTATCGCCCCGTCGATCGCCCGGGCATCTTCTACCGCAAACCTTCCATTTGGTCGGCTATCTATCGGCGCGAGTTCCTCAACGACAATCAGATTCGGTTCCTTCCCACGCCGGGTGCCTCGTATCAGGATGCGGGTTTTAACTTTAAGGTCTGGGCATGCGCCGAGCGTGCCGCGTTTATCGCGGACCCCATTTTGTGCTATCGCCAGGATAACGAGAAGAGCTCCGTTAATTCGCCCAACAAGGTGTTTTGCGTTTGCGATGAATATGCCGAGATGCAACGTTTTTTGGACGAGCGTCCCGAGCTCAAGGCTCAGCTCCAGGGCATTTTAATGCGCATGAAGGTCGATACGTACCGTTGGAATGATGAGCGCCTGGTCGATGAGTTGCGCGAGCAGTTTTGGGAGAAGGCCTCTCCCGAGCTCAAGTCCGATTGGGATGCCGGTCGCTTTGACCTGTCGCTGTTTGATCCGCGTGGCGAGACCGACTTGCGCCTGATGGTCAAATCGCCCCGCGCCTATATCGATTCGCGCTTTGACTTTAAGAAGCCGGGCAAGATCAATACGTTTAAGCACTACTTTAAGATCGGCGGCCTGCCGCTGGTCTGGCGCGTGCTGACGTATCAGCGCACCTACGGTGATAATCCGCACCCCGATGACGTTCCGGTCGCACAGTAGGAGCACTTGACTATGGCTACCCCCAAGATTTCCGTTGTCGTTCCCATCTATAACGTGGAGGAGTACCTGGCCTGGTGCCTGGACTCCCTGCTTGCGCAGGACATGCCCGATTGGGAAGGCGTGCTGGTCAACGATGGCTCGCCGGACGGTTCGCGCGATATCGCGGCTGCCTATTGCGAAAAGGACGCGCGCTTTACGCTGGTCGATAAGCCAAACGGCGGCCTGTCGAGCGCGCGCAATGCGGGCATCGCCGCGTCCACGGCGCCTATCGTCGCGTTTTTGGATTCCGACGACCGCTTTACGCCCGATGCATGCCGCGTGATCGTCGATGCCTTTGAGCGCGAGGGCTGTGACGTTTTGACCTTTGGCGCGAATCCGTATCCGCTGGAGGCGGGGTATCCGTGGCTTAACTATGTGCTGAGCCCGCGCGATGTGTCGTTTGAGGGCTATAGCTCCGACCTGCTGTTTAAGGAAGCATCTCGCCCCTTTGCATGGCGCACCGCCTGCAAGTGTGAGTTTTTGCTGGGTAACGGGATCGTGTTCGATGAAACCGTTAAGTATGGCGAGGACCAGGTCTTCGATTTTGCCGCGTACGGTCGTTCGCGTAAGACCGCGCTTATCTCGAACAAGCTGTATGACTACCGCGTGGCGCGCAAGGGTTCGCTCATGGACACCATGCGCTACGACGACGAGACACGTCTGCTGGAGCACGTGAAGATTTACTCCGCGGTGCTGGCAGATTGGCGCCGCGACGGTCTCGATGCTCAGCACGCCGATGACCTGGCGTACTTCCTGTGTGATCTGGTGCTGTACGATGCACTCAGGCTACTGAGCTCGGGCTGCGGCAAGGTGTTTGCTGCCGTCGCCGTGGCGCTTGACGGTTCTGCCGTGGGTAGTGATGCCGCGCTCGCACGATGCGCTTCTTCTGTTGCTGCTATGGTGCGTGCGGCGCTTACCGGCAAGGCTCCCAATGCCCGTGCATGCAAAAAGCTCATGTTCGATTACGACGTCTTGAGGTTTGGGCGCCTGGGTGCCTGCAAACGCATGGCGGCGAACGCCCTGGGAAAGCGAGAAGTGTAGATGAGTATCAAACGTTTGGCACTTTGCCGCAGTCAGGGCCGTCTGTTTGTGTTGCTTCGTTTTGCCGGTCAGGATGTCGCCGCGCTTATTGAGCGGGAGGGTTCTCAAGCGTTTGCCCATGCGACGACGAGCGGTTCTTGCGTGCCGTCGCTGGTGCTCCCGGTCGATCATGGCCGCGTGCTGGCGCTTTGCCCTTCCGTTTCCGATTACGAGCGCGAGCTCGCCGTCTTGGTGCTTCCGTTTTTGGATGGCTCGTCGATGGATGTCGTTTTTGCATCCGGTGGACAAAGGTTGGGCTCCATTCGCCTCGATAGCCGCGTGGCCAAGCTGGAATCCAAGATTAACTACAAAGCAAAGCCTGCGCTGTGTGCGCTTATCCGCGATGCGCAGCGTGGCGAACACTGCGGCCGCTACGAGATCGATGCCATTCGCTATTTGCCGGCAGACGCCGGCGCGGTGTGGCGCTATGAGGTTACCTGGGCGGGAGACCCCCAGTGCATACCTGAGCTCCAGATCTTCGATACGCATATGAACGCCATCGATGCCACCGTGCATGTGTTTGAGTCGCAGGTCGATGTTCCCCAGCGCAACGGTTGCCGCGTCAATAAAACGTATCTGAGCGTTGAGATGCCTCAGGATATACGAGATTTTGTCGCGATTGTGAGCGATCCCACAGAGCAGATCCAGAGCGGGTTTTGCGCTATGGATGGCCGCCTGTACAACGGCATGGTCGACGACAGCTGGAACCGCATGAAGGACGCGCGTGCAGACGACGCAGCTTATCGACGTTGGTTTGAGCAGCATCGCGCAAAGCCGGGCGATTTGGCGTGCCAACGTGTCGCTTCGGCGGCCTTTGCCTATAGGCCGCTCGTGAGCATTGTGGTGCCGTGCTACAAGACCGATCGGGTCTACCTGCGCGAGCTGCTGGACTCGGTGCTAGCCCAGAGCTATGACAACTGGGAATTGCTGCTGATGGATGCCTCGCCCGAATGGGATGCGGTGTCTAATCTTGCGGCCGACGCCAATGACGAGCGCGTTCGCCGCATCGAGTTGTCCGGCAACGGCGGCATTGTGGTCAACACCAACGCTGGTATTGAACAAACGACGGGCGACTACATCGCGTTCTTGGACCATGACGACATTCTGGAACCGGACGCGTTATTCCACTATGTTGCCGCGCTGAACAAGGCTGCCAAGGGCGAGCGTCCCCAGGTCCTGTTCTGCGACGAGGACATGTTCCAGAAAACGGGGGAGTGGGGCCAGCCGGTCTTTAAGACGCGGCTCAACGTCGACCTGCTCTATAGCCATAACTGCGTGACGCATTTCCTGATGGTGGAGAAGGCGCTCATCGATCGTATTGGCATGTCGCCAGAAGACGTCGCGGGCGCTCAGGATTACGACCTGACGCTTCGCTGCCTTGCAGCCGGCGCGCGCTTTGAGCACGTTGCACATGTGCTGTATCACTGGCGCGTGCATCCCGGTTCAACTGCCGATGGCTCTGCCGATAGCAAGCCGTATGCTATTGAAGCCGGGCGCCTTGCCCTTCAGCGCCACTTTGACTCGCTGGGCGTTCACGGAACGGTCGTGGAGACCGAGGCACCGTTTGTCTACCGCATGCGCTATGCGCTGCCAGAGCCTGCGCCGCTGGTGAGCATTGTGATTCCGACCAAGGATCACATTGAGACGCTCGACGCCTGTGTGATGTCGATCGCCCAGAAAGCCACGTATGCCAATTACGAGATCGTCTTGGTGGAGAACAACAGCGAAGCCCCGGAGACGTTTGCATATTACGAAACCCTGCCGGAACGCGTGGCTGCTGCATCCGAAGGCAAGGGCATCGCGCGCGTTGTGTACTGGCCGGGTGAGTTCAATTACTCCCAGATCATCAACTTTGGTGTGGAGCATGCCAAGGGCGACTACCTGCTGCTGCTGAACAACGATACCGAGGTCATAAGCCCCGATTTTATCGAAGAAATGATGGGGTATCTGCAGCGTCCCGATGCGGGCGTGGTGGGCGCCAAGCTCTACTTTGCCGATCATCTGGTGCAGCACGCCGGCATTGTGGTTGGCGTGCGTGGCGCACTCGCCCATGCCAACCAGGACTTCTCGGCAAAGCGCGAGGGCTATCTTGCCCGCGCTGTGCGCCCGGGCAACTTTAGTGCCGTGACGGGCGCCTGTCAGATGGTGCGACGCGACGTATTTGAGCAGGTCGGCGGTTATAACGAGGAATTCGCCGTCGGTTTTAACGACGCTGACTTTTGCCTTCGCGTGTGGGAGGCCGGCTACCGCACCATCTTTACGCCCTATGCCGAGCTGTATCACTATGAGTTCACCTCGCGCGGCAGGGAAGAGGCCAACGAGGAAAAGTTGCGCCGTTGGAAGCGCGAGCAGGCATTGTTCATGCAGCGCTGGCCGGAGTTCTTCTTAACGGGTGATCCGTGGTTGGGGCCGAACTTATCCGCTGAGAGCGAGTTTTTCTTGCATTAAGTCAATGGTTATTAGGAAGTCTCAAACTTTCTTTCAGAGCCGCTAAGGCCACTACGGAGCATGCCTATCTGGTGCGACCCATTATGCGCTGACATGGATCATGGACGTAAATGCGCCACTCAGGCTGTTATAATTCGAGTATCTACGATTAATTAGGGCGAATGGATGTCTATGAAACGACTAAAGTGCTGCGTTGCATTATTTCTCTCCCTTGTATTTGGGCTCTCTGGCGTGCTCCAGCCTTTTGCACTGTATGCCGAGACGCTCGATTTGGCTCAGGAACAGCCAAAGGTATCGCAGCCCGCGAACGAGAGCACCTCTTCTAACGTTTCCGCGGATGCATCTGGCGATCAGGTGGAGAGCGATTCGGCTGCCCAGGACTCCTCGGCGCCTGATTCAAGCGAGGCTTCGGATGCTGAATCTGCTTCTGCTGATGCAGCTACCGATGAGGTTTCTGACGAGGCGTCTGATGATGACATCGAGGCCCCCCTGGCTGAGAACTCTTGGCGTTATGTCGACGGTTCCCTCCGCTCCGATCTTCCTGACGATTATGGCGCAAATGCAGATTTCGACGGTCGTGCAATGCACAGCATGCCTAAGGGCGCAACGGCGCAGGGAATCGATGTGAGCGAGCACAACGGAACCGTTGATTGGCAGTCCGTGAAAGACGCTGGTATCGACTTTGCGATTCTAAGGGTCGGCTTTGCCGGTGACACAAACGGCGGAAGGCTGGATTATTTCTTTAGGCGCAACGTGAGCGAGTGCGAGCGTTTGGGAATTCCGTATGGTGTGTATCTCTACTCTTATGCGCGCAATGAAGACGATGCCCAGGCCGAGGTGCGCTTGATGCTAGGTGCCCTTAAGGGTCATTCGCCCACCCTTCCCGTTTACTATGACTTGGAAGAGCAAAAAACAAATGCCGATGGTTCGCCCAAGTGGACGCCATTTAACGATCCCTCGAAGCTCGCATCGATCGCAAAGACCTTCTGCGGTCAAATTGCGGCAGCGGGGTATAAGCCCGGTATTTACGCAAACGTTAACTGGTTCAAGAACTACCTTACCGACCCTTGTTTTCTTTCTAGCGGCTGGAGCATCTGGACTGCCCAGTACTGGTACGGAGGCCGTTACGATGAGTGCCTTGGCCTTACTCCTGAAGCCCCTGCTAAATATGATTGCTGGCAGTATTCTGCCCGCGGCAGCGTTCCCGGTGTAAGCGGTGACGTTGATGTTAGCTATTGGTTTGGAGCGGGGCTGGGGGATCATTGGCAGAAAACGGACGAAGGTAAATATTACGTATCGTCAAACGGGCAGCCTTATAAGGGCTGGAAGCTGATCTCCGGCGTCTGGTACTGGTTTGACCCCGCCAAGGGGGGCGCAATGGCGACCGGCCCCGCTGAGGTCGAGGGCACGTGGTACGTATTCTCCTCCTCCGGCTCGCTCTCCAACGGCTGGGTCAGGAAGGACGGCGAGTGGTACTACGGCGCCTCCGGCGGCAAGATGGTCCGCGGCTGGGTGAAGGGCTCCGCCTGGTACTACACCGACCCCGAGTCCGGCAGGATGCTGACCGGTGCCGTCGAGATCGACGGCAAGAACTACTGGCTCGACCCCGCCAACGGCGGGGCCTGCGCGAGGTCGGCCTGGGTCGAGACGCCCGAGGGGCGCTGCTACGCGTCGTCTGACGGGTCCCTCGCGTCCGGCTGGAAGCTGATCTCCGGCCTCTGGTACTGGTTTGACCCCGCCAAGGGGGGCGCAATGGCGACCGGCCCCGCTGAGGTCGAGGGCACGTGGTACGTATTCTCCTCCTCCGGCTCGCTCTCCAACGGCTGGGTCAGGAAGGACGGCGAGTGGTACTACGGCGCCTCCGGCGGCAAGATGGTCCGCGGCTGGGTGAAGGGCTCCGCCTGGTACTACACCGACCCCGAGTCCGGCAGGATGCTGACCGGTGCCGTCGAGATCGACGGCAAGAACTACTGGCTCGACCCCGCCAACGGCGGGGCCTGCGCGAGGTCGGCCTGGGTCGAGATGCCCGAGGGTTTTTTGTCTTACGCTGCCAACGATGGGGTTCTTTGTATGGCGGTTAAAGATGGAGTGCTCTACAAAGACGCAACCTTCACTGATGTGCTATCGGGTTGGGTCGACTGTGGCGACGATCGTTTATATGCTGATTCACAGGGTCATGTATTAACTGGGTGGCAGAGGATTGCTGGTAATTGGTATCTGTTTGATTCCAATGGGATTATGCATCGCGGTTGGTATTGGAATGGTTATGCGTATTATTACCTAGATAAATCAAATGGAAATATGCGTACCGGTTGGGTATCGGATCTGGGCTCGTGGTACTGGTTGGACCCTGATAACGGTGGCGCAATGGCAACTGGGTGGATTAAGGTTGGACAAAACTGGTATTACCTCAATCCCAATAACGGCGGAAGAATGGTAACCGGCCCGCTGATGATTGATGGTTATATCAGAACTTTCAATTCAGACGGCAGCTGTATTTGTTAGGAATATCAAAATCCCTCTAACTACTATTAAGTTTCTAGCAAGTCAGTTACTAGATCGCATCTCGGACAAGGCATTTTTGGCTATCGAACAGAGTCGAGGATTTCGGTTAGCGCTACAAGGAACGAATGCGTGATGATTACTCGAGTATATGATTATGTGGGAACCACACCTTATATTTGGCATTATTCCTGTGCGCCTGGCGTTGGAATTGATTGTGCTGGACTGGTAATGAAGTATTTTTATGCAACTGGTATGGATTTGGGTCGCTATACGCCCTGGGATCATTACTACACTCTTGGACATGACCATTTTGCCAACGATATGTGGAATGATTTAAAGTTTATGCATCTTGAATTCTCTCGACGCCGACGGGGAGATTTGATTTGTTACAACGGTCATATTGCCATTTATTTGGGTAATGACTAGATTATAGAAGCGGTATCTCCTCGTTATGGGGTTTGTGTTTATAGCGTATATGTAGGTTATCCGATTAAGGGTGTTCTCAGGCCGTTCGTATAGGTCGCTTATCAGCTGGTTTGATTCGCCCTATGAGCTATAACTAAGATAGTAGAAAGTGACTGATACTTTAATGAAGCTTGCATTTGTATTTGATGGGTTAGGCTGCGGAGGAATCGAGCGAGTTGGAATCGATTACTGCAACGCTCTCTGCAATGCGGGTTACGAGATTGTCGTCGTGAATCTTTCTCCCCAAAAGAACGAGTTTGTTCATCAGTTAGATAATAGAATTCAGTATCGCGCATTTTCTTTTTCAAAGCTATGTTCTCCTGAGTGCTATGTATCTTTAACGCGTCGCCCCGTGTGGGGAAAGTTCGCCTATCCGCTGCTTTCAACTCTCTGTGGAGTCTTTGACATTGCTATAAAGCCCCTTGCTAGATATACAATTCCTGCCGTTGATATTGCCATTGCTTTTTCTGGTCATTTTAATGACCTTACTTTTGTATCGAAGGGGCTTATTCGATCCTCTAAAAGGGTTGCTTGGCTCCATGGAACCATTTCTTCCTACGCCATTATGAGCGAAGGATTTCCTCTTCTGTATCAACGCTTTAACGCCCTTGTTTGTCTTGGCGTTGAAGGAGATGAAGAATTCCAGGCTGTACACACTCGTTTTAAGGTTAAGAAAAAAGTTATCTATAATCCAATTACCATAGGCGAAAGAGAGATTCAGCCTGACATCGTTTCAAACCTCAATGCAAAATACGGTCAATTTGCTTTAATGGTTATGAGGCTTAGCTATCCTGAAAAGGACCCGTACACGGCGATTCATGCGTTAGGGATGCTTAATGCTAGCTTAAAACAAAAGCGTCATTTGGTCATTGTTGGTGATGGTCCTGAAAAGCAAAAGTTAATTGATTTTATTAATAAAGAGCATATGCAAGACTACGTTCACTTGGCTGGACAAATTGATAACCCTGCTCCTTATTATGCGGCATGTGACTTTTTTATTCACGCGAGCGCTGCCGCGGAGGGACTTCCCACCGTTATTCTTGAAGCCCTGCATTTTTCAAAGCCTGTAATTGCGACTGATGTTCGCAGCGGACCACGTGAAATATTGGGAAATGGCAGGTATGGAATTCTCTGCAAGGTGCAAAATCCCGAAGATATGGCTAATTCAATCGAAGAATTAATCACTAATCCAGATTTATATTCCACCTATGTAAAGAGGGCGCCAGAACGGATTGCGGATTTCGAACCAAGCCTTATTTACAGTCAGTTAATTGGCTATTTGAATGAGGTTATGCACGGCGCTCATTAATGAATTTTGTAGGTTATTCGACATGCTAGGAAGAATGCACGGGGATCTTTTCATAAAAGGTTCCCGTGCATTTGCGTTTAAGATATTGACGAAAATTATAACGCGATAAACCCGATCGCATCTTTACCTAAAAAATCAAACCATCGTGATCAGGTTTGTCGTAAGGAAAAGAATATAGATACTCTTTTAGATTTTCTTCAATGTACTTCGCTTCATTGCGATACATGTCATTCTTGAATAACTGGGTGTTATTTATAGAAACATGAGGGTCAAATTTATCGAAACGAATCAAGTGATCTTCAGGCTTATAGCCAATGCGCGTCTCTAGCAAGCTTACGGTATCTGAATAGCAATAAACTAAATCTTCAAAATGAACGTCGATGATATGATCATTGGCGTAGGGCTTCACGCTTTCTCGCATCGCCCGATAATAGCTGCAGAAAGAAGTTACATCAAGCGGAAATGGTACTGCTTGATTAGCGGGGTGCCAGTAGTATTTATTTAGAATGAATACATCTCTGGGATCGCGATTGACAACAATTGCATAGGTGTCATCGTTAAAATAGTTGCCCATTCGCCATAGATTATGAGGCAGCATCAATTGGTCAATTAAAAGGGAGTGGTCATTTAGGCCCATCTCATTCAGGCATGCGTAAATAAACAACTTTGCGTTCTTATAAAATTCTTCATGTGTGGGAATTGCCAAAAGCATCGGGTGATAGTTAAGTAGAATTGCGTTTTTAGGAGAAATGTGTGCTTTGCTCGCGACTCTAAGAAGCAAATTAAAAATGCTTTTTAGAGTCGATAGATTCTGTTGGTAATACCAGTAGGAATCAGACTCTATTATTGTTAGCGATTTAACAAATTCACGAGCTAGCGTATAAAAATGCGGAGAGAGATTACTTGCGTAGTTCCCTGGCCACCAATGCTTCTTGGTATGCAAGTCTTTCATTGTTGATAAAAAAGTATGTAACGCTTCATCACTTCGGATGGCATTATTTCCAATAAGAAGCTTGTCTTCAAGATCAAATACGCCGTTAGGACAATGAAGAAATACATATTCGAAAGAACCGTTGTTGCATTGAAGGTCCTTGTATTCAGATAACAGATCGGTATATGCAGATGACCCAGATCCCATGTAACCGGTTGTAATTAGTAGCTTATTGCCCATTTGACCTCATAAGTTCTCTTAACTGACTATTTAATATGTTGCGATATCTAAACAATAGGAAGCACGTAACCACGATCATGAGTAAGTATCGGATAACAAAGTTGTTTTCAACCGAGATCCCTAACAAAGAGTAGCATCCCATAAATATAATTGAGAACAGTAATGCTCTTGAGTTATAGATTGATTTGAAATCGAGCCTTCTTGTCATACCCAATCCGGTTAAAAGCAGTATTGCATAGCTTATACAGGTTAAATAACAGGCACTTTGATATCCTGCAATTGGGATTATCAGAATATTGAGAACAACATTTGATGCTGCGGCAATGGAAGACTGAAGTGCAATCCAATGGGGTTTTTTCCTAAAGTACTCAAGATCATATACAAGCGTAAATAAAAACTGCAAATACATAGCAAACACGAGCATGGGGATGATTGAGGTTGTGACCGCATAGCTGGAAGGCAGCATCAGATGGACAAGTTCGGGTGAGACAGTTATTAAACCGCAAGATAGAAATACCCCGAGCGCCATCAAGAACTCGCTTCCATATTTAATTGGCGCATATTGGTTCTCTTTCATTCTCCTGTATGCCCAAGGGGACCAAGCGCACATTATCTGCGTCATTACCGTAAAGGCAAGATTTCCAACGGTGTGGCCCATGCTATATATTCCGCTCTTGTCTGTTCCACATAGATAGGAAATAAGTATCAGATCACATTGCGTCAAGAGCATTTGGGAAAGTAGATGCGGAAGGAGCGGTAATGTAAAAGATAAGCTTTCTTGTATGTATTTTAGGCACTTACGCCATGAGGGCCTTTTCTGTTTGAATAGAAAGCCTATGAGGAATATAAGTGTAACGAGTACATACGCAGCATCGAGGCCTAGTACGCGTCCAATATATTTATTTGATGGCATTAGAACGGCAAAGATAACCGATAGTATTTGTCCAATTGGGCCAGTTGCAATTACTATCCAAAAGACGAGTCCGCTTTTATTTGAGTAAATGCAGTAATAGTCTGCTACTAAAAATACCGTATAGGAAAGTAAGCTAATAAAAAGCCAGTAATATAGAAACGGATCGAGCGATAGAAGATTCATTAGCTGCTGTTTAAATGGCAGCGCTATGATGAATGCAGCGAAGATTACAAGTATGCAGAAATAAGCAACGGATTGTAGGAAACCAATTTTATCCTCGTCATGGAGGACTAGACCCCTATTAACATATGCATATATAGAAAAAGTAACCAATATAGCAATTGTGTTGCGGTTCGCTAGAAAAGTAGCAGCGGTACCCACATCATCTTGGGACATAACGCGTGTCGTCACGGAGACTACAAGGGTTCCAATGACGAGAGATATTACATTGGCAATAGTATTGGAAAAGGCGGTGTGGAGAGTCTTTTGTGAATCGGTAATCCGCTCTTTACGGTTCATACGTTTCATTTCTGTAGCATTGTTTTAACTAATACACGGATATAGTAATCAACATAATGGAGGCCGTGTGTAACGCACCATGCTCTCCAAATGATTATCGCATCGAGTCCAATATCCTTGCGGTAGCATCTGACCCACTTTTCAATTTCAGTCTTGCAGGCTTTCATCAATCTGCGGTAGTCGGTACCGCTCATTTCTGCCTTGTGGATATAGAGGTTGTCCATCGAAACAATCATTGCTGCTAAATAATCACGAAGAACTGGCCTTATTTCGTTATTTAGAGGCGAAAGGGATCGATACAGTAGGATAAAGTTCTCAAATTCTTCTATGATGCAAGCTTGAAAGTTTGGCACGAACTTGGTGGATAATGTTCCGCCTGAAGATTGGGTGTATTTGTATGATGCGGTTCCACTAATACAAATTTTTTTATTCGAATGTATTAGATACTGAAACACAAAACTAGCGTCTTCGCCTAATCCATGCCTAATGTCAAATCTAATCGACTGTCTATCTAGTATCGATTTCTTAAATAGCTTATTCCAGACGGGACTCAGTAGGCCTGATCTGAATAGTGTGGTTAATAGGGTCTTATCAAGGGTAATTGGTTTGTTGACCTCGCGGCTTGTGACGCTAGTTATCCTCTTATCTTCACATTTTAAATATGAGTTGATAGCAAGATCTACATCGCCTATTGAGCTCACAAGATTTCCTATATGATTTGGAAGAAGCACGTCATCGCAGTCAACGAAAGTAACATAGTCGCCGGAAGAAGCGTCAATTCCGCGATTTCGAGCTGCCGATACGCCCGCATTCGCTTGCCTGATTACTTTTATTCGGCTATCCGCCCGCTTGTAATTATCAAGTATTGTGGGCGTACTATCCGTGGACCCATCGTCAATAGCAATTACTTCTAATCGCTGATAGTCCTGTACGACTATTGATTCTAGACAGTCTCTTATTGATTCTTCTGCATTGTATATGGGAATAATAATTGAAACTAACTTCACTTAAGTGTCCTATAGCTTTGCAACTAAATTGTAAAAGGGTCGGTCGAGATTGTGTCGATGCAGTATCAGCGCAAGATAGACACCCATGCTTCTTTTTAATGATTCACCCTTGATGAATGGCGATCGAAGAAGGGGGTTTGCTAAAGAGTTCTGGAAAAGAGTGGCGGCGTGATTAAAGACGAATGCGACTTTCTCTTGCATCCGCTTCTTACCGCAGCCTTTTCCATAAACGACCAGAGCATTAACCATGTTTGCGTAGTAGCAGTACTCAATCATGTGGAGTTTCCTGTCCTCTACGCCATCGAAAGCTCCGTCATTGAGCAATTCGTCATAGATGCCAGCGATGTATCGTTCGAGTTGCCGGTCTTTTTTTGCGGAACTCGTGATTGAGTTACGGTTAAAGTAGTAGTAATAACCTGCATATTTCTCAAGAACAGAATAGCTGGGTTCAGCTAAAAAAATCATTGAGCTGAAAAAAATATCTTCACCGCAGCGCGTGCTACTGAAGTGGATCCCTCTATCCGTCAAAAAAGATTTCTTATATAGTTTTGCACACGCGATGGTATAGGAAATTAAGCTCCAGTCACTATTTGTTGGGTAGTGCGGAGTAATTCTGCTATCGACATCACGAGAGTAGCCGCCTATGACAAGCTCTGCATTTGAGTTTTTTGCCTCGTCTAAGTATGTTTCAATATAGTTATCCGCGACATAATCATCGCTGTCGACAAACATTACGTAGGGGGCTTCCGAAAGGCTGATACCGCGTTCGCGAGTCTTTCCTAACCCGATGTTGGTTTCGTTGTGATATAACCTAAATTTATTGGGATATTTATTGCTAAAACGAGAAGCAATTTCAGCGGACCCATCAGGGCTGCAGTCGTCAATGCAAATCACCTCATAGGATTCAATTGTTTGGTTGCTCAGCGAAGAAAGACACCTCTCGATGTATTTTTCGACGTTGTACATCGGGACTATGATTGATACTTCTTTGTCCATTTGTTTCCTTACCAACAATTATGCTTCTGCCGACTCATTGAAATACGAACTTCCGTCTTGCTGATAAGCTTATCCCAATCTGTTGCTGCTAGGATGGTTCCAAGAAAGAAGATAATACAGCAAAAGATAGTTGCAATAGACGGAATGCATTCCTATGGCATAAATCCAAGCACCGCCGCCCACGCGGAGTAAGAAAAGCTCAGTGCCGTTCTTGGGGAGGCCTTTAGGTAGCTCTGTTAGGACGAGGGGCTAGAGATCATCTAGAGACACTTGATGCCCGACCATATCCTCATGCTGCAGGCGATAGCGCTGAAGGGAGGGAACTCGCTGGTGATATTCGACAAGCACGCATGCATGAAGTGTAAATTCGGCAACATGAATGCCGCGCCGAGGGCCGTTGCGTGTTCATCGTCGGTCTGAACGAGGCTTCGATTGCGTAGAACATCCGGGGGTAGGAGAAGGCCGATATCGTGCTTGACCTACTGAGCGTCAATGAATACCAGAATCCCTTCGATGGGGGGCGAAGCGGAAATTGTACCGGTTTGACTGGTCCGTCACGAGATAATCTGCACTTTGGCTCGAGCCCCCGTGAGGGTCGGGCCTTTGGGTGTTTGCCGGTAATCTATTAATTATTGCCTAAGAGTAAACCGCCCCTTTTGGGGCGGTTTTGATACTAAACTTAGTATTTAAGCTACGCCGTCTTATTACGTCCAAAAAGTTCGTCCCAGTTACTGGCTGCCAAAACTGTTCCGCATACAATTACAACGCAGCAGATTACGGAAGCCATGTCGGGAATTGTTCCAAGCAAGATCAGGCCAAAGACCACCGACCATGCCGAATAGGAGATATTCAGAGCCATCGCACGCGCTGCTCCGATTGCCGCAATGCCCTTGTAGTAGAACAGATAGGATGCAGTTCCCGCGAGTCCGGCGAGTGCAATAATCAATGTGGGCATGCTCGGGATAGCACCCAGCGTGAAATGCCATGCTCCGAAGAGAGGGAGTACGAGCACTCCATAAACAAGCGCACTTGTGGTTTCGCGAATTTGCAAAGCCGTTTCGTCATCAACGGCATCATCTTTCATTCCCCATGCGCACAGCACCGCTTCTGATCCCCATCCGATAACGGCAAGCACCGCGCCGAGTAAGCCGAGAGGGGCATTTGCAATCTCGCTCGACCCGGCCGATAGATAGCCCATCGTCATTACGCCGCAAAGAGCAACGAGAAGGGAAACAATCTGTCCTTTGCCCATTTTCTCCTTCAGCAGCACGAACGAAAGGAATGCTCCGACCGCGGGATAGAAGGCGGAGATGATTGCCGTGTAGGCAGCTCCGATGTTATTAATCGCTAATACGTAGCCGGTCATTCCGATAGGTCCACCGAGCAGAGCGCCGGCGATGACAACCTTGCCCGAACGAGTTTTAAGTGCAGCGAGCGTGTCTTTTAGTCTGCCTCGGACTCCCATGTAGCCAAAGAGCCAGATTGCACAGAAGGCATCATGGAGAAAAGATCCCGCAATGGAGGCGCATGCAAGCGCTTCTGCCGATCCAATATAGGGCGCAAGCGCCAAGCCGATTCCAAGAATCACTGTATCAAGGCCCCAAAGAAGACCGCTAAAAAAGCCGAATTGCATCGTTATTCACCTTTCCGATAGATCTCCAGTGCCTTTTTGAGGTATTTGGCACCGTAATTAAAGTAGATATAGAGCCATTCACCCACGAAGTCACCTTCGGCTTCTTTTAGAAGAGACCAGAGGTACCAGCACCATCCTGCAAGGGCAATGTGTGCATAGTTATGCGCAACTTCGTTGTTTGTTGCCTTGCGCCCAAAATATGCATCAAGCGCGTGGTCGACTTCATCTTCGGAAAGCTCGCAGCAGACACTGCACGTTCCAAAATCGTTTGCGTAATCGCTCATGCCAGCATATTCCCAGTCAATGAGATAGTACTTGTCGCTCTCATCGATAAGGAAATTAAGGTAAAAGAAGTCATTGTGACAAAGGCATTTTGGCGCATTGTCGGCCTGAACAAAGTGCTCCAATTCATCGATTTCGGCGGCCATTTCCCTGTAGCCTGGAATGTCGATGGGACCTTTTTCCAGAAGAAGTGATTCATAGCGCTTCGCTTCGAGGTAGAAGTCAAATTCGGTTTCGACATTTGCACCGCTCTCGTGAAGCGAACGACACATTTGCATCATTCGATTCATTTGGGCAGCATCATGTGGATCAGGCTGCTTTGCGTTGGGTACAAACTTCGAAATTTTCCAACCGCGCTTTGGGTCCTCATGAATGAACGTGTCGTCAAGGCCGAGTTCCTTGGCCTTTTTAAGTGCGGCTACTTCTCCATTTCTGTTAATAAGCAGTTCGGTCCCGACTCCCGGATGGCGGTAAACGTACTCTCCGTCATTGGTTCTAAAGTGGCACGATAGATTCGTAAGACCTTGTTTAAGGGGATAAACGTCGTGAATCTCTGATTTGGAGCAGCCGAGCACTTGCTCGATGTTATCGAAAATATCGGAGTCAACGTTTTCGATAAAATGCGGATCAAAGGCACGCAGCTCATCAAGAGAATCGAATTCGTTGATCTCGCCCTCAGGATACTTCTTGATAACCATATCGAGCTCCTTGATGTGCTCGATATATAGATCTTCCCAAAGCTTGTCTGTTGTTTCGGGCTTGTTATATTCCGTTTCGAGAATCTGCTTAAATGCAAGCGAGAAGGCTTTATCAAAGTAGACATGTCCGAGCATATACCAAGCATCGGAACCGCCAATCGTAACATTGGTGATTCTGTCCATTGCTCCGGTTTGAATGCACCATTCTTTGGTGGCGCCTTCAGCATATTGAGCAGAATAAAATGCTTTCCAAACGTATGCTTCAAACGGATTGTTTAGAAGGTAATCATCGCTTGAGCAAATATAGGTGTTGCCAAGCCGCTCTTTTACGTACATAAGCGATGCGTGGTTATTTTTGGATGCATATTCGTTGTTGACGACAATCGAGACGCCGAACTTGCTTTCGAGATAGAAGAAATATTCTTTTTTATAGCCGACAACGACGGTGATATTGCTGATACCTGCGTCTTGCAGCTGTCTAATCTGACGTTCGATGAGAATCTCACCACGTACCTTTAAAAGGCCTTTGGGCTTTTCATACGAAATGGGAGCAAAGCGGCTCGAAAGCCCCGCAGCCAATATCACTGCGTTTTCAACCTTATAGGGGTGAAGTGCTTCGTAACCGCTGTCGGTTAGGCTGTCCGATTCGAGAAGGCCCGCATTCGTAAGCTCTTTATTTGCTGCGTTTACTGATCCAAGTGAGAGGCCAGTGCGCTCGGCAACTTCTCGCTGGCTGGCATATGGGTTCTTTAAGTACTCGTACAGAACTGTAAAGTTACGCTTGGTCAGTTCCATTGTGGACCTCCGATTAAGGTGTTCATTTATTATAATTAATATATATAGATTGAACGATTTGTTCAATCTATAATGACATTGCACATAGACTGAACAGAACATGGTCAAATCCAATCTTGGAACGCAGATTCAGATAGATATCTGAGAGGGTTGATCTTGTATCGATTCGAAATGTGCGGTGAGCTCCTATAGCGCGGTGAACCCCTAAAGCTGGACAGACAGTGTTCCGCCTCTCTTGCAGTGGCCTTCTGCGTTGTGGGCTGATTTGATGAGCAAGGATTAGTCCACCGAGCTAAAGCGGTGCTTTGTGGACTGGTGCGGTGACGGCGTGACCGCCATCATGCTGCAACACGAATTTGGCCTTGTGAAGCTAACCGTGTGGCTTTGGAGGGAGATAATCGGCCGGGCGGCATCGGGGCTATAGGCAGGCGTGGGAAGAGCGGCCGCTACCCCTAGAGCTCAAGCTTCGCGTCGTCCAATTCTATCTCTGCGGTGAGGGCGACTGCAAAGCCCCCACTTTCGAACACGTGCGCGACATCGCGCAGATACAAGGCTGGGCGAAGCAGTGCCGAGAAGGTGGCGAGGACGACCTCATCGACCGCCCATCAGGACGAGGGGGCGTTCGGGCGGCGGTGCGTCAGCCTTGAGATGGAGGCGGAGAATTTAAAACGAGTGATTGCTGCGGCGACGGCTCTCTCGGCAGCAGACGAAAGTGCGAGACGGTGAAGTCGCTGAGATGAAAGTACTCACTTTCCATGTCCTGGAGATCATGGGGATGCTGCGCACCTCCTACCGCCGCCACAGGGCGAACCTTCCCTCCGTCAGACAGACAGCCGAGTGGCCGCTATAGTGGAGATATTCGAGTACCTCCAGTTCAGATACGCATATCAACGCGCTGACACCACGTTGTGCAAAGCGACAGTTATCCGTATCGCCGACAAGACGGCGCTCAAGGTTATGCGCAAGGAGGGGCTGCTGTGCCGGCCCCTCAGACGCAGAAAGTCCCGCTCGTGCAAGGGCCAGGTCGGTGGACCCTTCCCGAACCTGCAGGTCTGTGATCTCAAGGCGAAGGACCCGATGACTAGTCTGGTGGCCAACGTCATCGAATCCGAGGTGGGCAGAGCGAGTCGCTGCCTTTCGCCCGTGGTGGTCCTCTGCAACGACGGGTTCGTCATCTACTCTATATCAGGTCCCTGAACATGAGGGAAATCCTCGAGATGTTGGCGGGCCTCGAAGGCAGTCTCGATGGCGGAAGCGCCCGTTTCTGCATCCGACATGCGCTGGCGGTATCAGATGTCCGCCTACAGGCTCACGCTTGAGCGAATGGAGATCGTCCAGTCCATGTCCTGGAATGGAAGCTGTCTTGACAATGCGAACGCCGAAAACTTCTTCTTGATGGTCAAGATCCAGCTTTACTACGATTGGGAAGGGGCGATCCAAACATTTTCGAAAGGGATTTGGAAAAGCACATCGACTGATGCAACGGCAGCCGCATCGGGAAGCGTCTAGACAAAGGCGGCCCGGTCGAATAAAGACTTGGCCGGGCCGCCTGATTCGTTTCTTTTGATGTTCGGGAAGCGGGGCCCTTTGCAGATAATAAGCAGCTCGCTCAAGCTGCAATGGCCTACAGAGCGGTTTGTAATTTGATGGGATGGTTTTAAAGGATAATGCGACGCCGTCGATTTCGAATGAGATATGGTTGCTATGATAGATGTGAAAATATAGATTAACCCTGTAACTGAGATTCAGTAATAACCTGTGTTTCTTGATTGACTAAGTAAGACTTTTACATAATAGAAGGAGCTTGGATCTAATTGTTTGAGTCAAATGACCATACATTTGTGTTGTGCGCATATAAAGAATCGCCGTATTTAGAAAAATGTGTACTCTCGCTCCTGAATCAGCGCGTGCGCTCCAGGATTATCATTTCGACGTCGACTCCTAATGCACATATCAAAGATGTTTCCTCTAAGTATGACTTGCCTTTATTTGTGAATGAAGGGGAGGCCGGCATTTCGCACGACTGGAACTGTGCAGTCGCCCATTGTGAAACCTCGCTGGTTACCATTGCTCATCAAGACGATATTTATCTGCCTGATTATTCTATGAGAATGCTCGAAATGATGAATTCATGCGATTTACCTTTGATCTTTTTTTCTAACTATGGTGAATTAAGGGACAATCAGGATGTTGATGACAGCGCATTGTTAGCGATTAAACGTTATTTGCTTCGAGATATTAGAAAAACGGGATGCATTGACTCGATTAAACGAAAAAGGGCCTTGCTTTCGTTCGGGTGTTCGATATGTTGTCCGTCCGTTACGTTCAACACTGGCGCCCTGCCCACTCTTTTATTTCTGGACAACATGAAGTCCAATTTAGACTGGGAGGCTTGGGAGCGATTTTCGAAACTTGAGGGATCGTTTGTTTATTCGGACGACATTCTTGTTAGGCATCGCATTCATTCAGGCTCCGAAACTAGCGTTTTGATCAAAGATGACACAAGAAGTGCTGAGGATTTAAAAATGCTGTGCAAGTTTTGGCCAAAACCGATAGCCTGCATTATTAACCATGCTTATTCGCTTGCGATGCGTAGCAATTCTATCTAAGCAAACTTGGACATCTCATATAGGAATCGGCTGGTACGCTGCTACCGTATTGTCTGTTTGTCGTTTTTTCATATACATCACTAGCTATATCTTTAAGCTATACAGCCATGCGATTAGCCATAAGGTCATTCTTTGATTTGCTCCTATTTATTGATTTTTCTTTCCATTTTGCTGCTTGCCTGTATGTCCCATAGCTGGAGTTGTTGCTGCAGCTAAATAAGTCATATTAATATCGTAAATTAATCAGTATTATACTAATTTGTAGAAATTGATTACTGCGATCATGAGAGTTAGATTTGAAAACCCTAATCATTATTCCTGCCTACAATGAGGAAGCATCTCTGGGGAATACGGTCGCTAAATTGACAGCTGCCGTCCCCGAAGCCGACTATCTAGTTGTTAATGACGGTTCCACTGATGGAACGGTTAGGGTATGTCGCGATAGCGGCTATCCGTTTTTGGACTTGCCTTGCAATCTGGGGTTAGCAGGTGCTTTTCAGGCGGGCATTAAATACGCTCATCGCCATGAATACGATTGCGCCATTCAGTTTGATGCCGACGGTCAACATCTGCCGCAGTACATTTGCGATCTCGAAAAAGCCATCGAGACATGTGATATTGCCATCGGTTCGCGATTTGTTGACCACCCCAAGGGTTCTTCGTTGCGCATGTTTGGCAGCAGTATTATCCAAGGCGCAATTAAGCTCACGACCGGACAGGTTATCCGTGATCCCACATCGGGTATGCGCGCTTTTAATAGACGCATGATTAAGTTGCTTGCTCTCGGTCTCAATATGGGTCCAGAGCCTGATACCGTTTCCTATCTTATCCGTGCTGCCCATGCTAAGGTTGTTGAGGTGCCAGTCCAGATGGCCGAGCGCGAGGCAGGGGAAAGCTACTTTAATTGGAAGTCGTCCGCCAAGTATATGCTTCGTATGACCTTATCTATTCTGTTTATCCAGTTCTTTCGCAAAAGCCTGGAGAGTGATTTTGCATGACGCTTCCGCTTCGTATTGCGCTGTTTGCAGCGTCCCTGCTCACCTTTGGTTACATGACCGTTAAGATTCGCGATTCCAAGATGCGGCTTGAGGACTCTTTGTTCTGGTTCTGCTTCTCGGCTCTCCTGTTGCTTGCTAGCATTTTTCCGCAGGTGTTTTTCTGGCTTTCGAATCTCGTGGGCACCATGGCACCTTCGAACTTCGTATTCCTTTTCTTCATCTTCATCTTGCTCATTGTTTGCTTTAGGTTGAGCGTTCGCCTTTCTCAACTCGATACAAAGCTTCGCGAGCTTACCCAGCAGCTGGCGATTGAAAAGCTTGAACGTCATCACAACGACGAGAGCCGTTCGAAAAGAGGCTAATTCATGAAGGGCATCATCCTCGCCGGCGGGTCCGGCACCCGCCTGTACCCGCTCACGCTCGTGACCTCCAAGCAGCTGCTGCCGGTCTACGACAAGCCCATGATCTACTACCCGCTGTCCACCCTCATGCTGGCGGGCATCCGCGACATCCTGGTCATCTCCACGCCGACGGACCTCCCCAACTTCGAGCGCCTGCTCGGGGACGGCTCGCGCTACGGCGTGAACCTGTCCTACGTTTTCGAGTGAGATGAAATGCGACTTAGACTGGGATGCGTGGGAGAGATTTTCTCGACTTGAAGGTTCTTTTGTTTATTCTCCCGAGATTCTCATGCATCATTGAATTCACGAAGAATCTGAGACGACTTCTTTGATTCAAGATAATACACGGAGCTCCGAAGACCTTGCTATGCTTGAAAAATTTTGGCCTAAAAGGGTAGCCAAGGTAATTCATCGATTATATTCACTTAGCATGAATAGCAACGCTCTATAACGCTTCTATGTTAGGGATTCCATAATGACGAGTTTTGTTAAATGCAAACCTGTTTTTCTTGTCTTTACCGTATTTTTCACAATCTATTCAGTCTTCTGGTATTTAAGCAATCCTAGACTTCTTGTTCTGCTAACCATTGCTATATCAATAGCTATAATTCTTGCTCTTGGCTGCGCATCTGCTAAAGGAACGAATTGTCTTAAAAGCGAATGGGTTTTTTTGGCGCTTCTCATATCATTTTCTATTATTTTCTGCTTCATCTTTCCTCCGTTTACTGTTCCGGATGAGGGCCATCATTTCTTTTCAACTTATTGGCTAATAGATAGTCTTCCGTTTATTGGACGAACAATAGATAGCAACACTTTCTTAGTGCGAGATATCGATTATTCTCTTTATAAAGATTCAAGTAATGCGATTAGCTCAGCCTCATTTAGTTCGATTTTTAATAGCTTTTCACTATTTGGAAACGGAAGCCTGATTCCTTTCGGTGATTTTTCCTTTAGCGTTGGCACTGAGAACGTTTTTGCGAAAATCGGATCCATCATTGGCTTTCAGATAGCTCTCTTCTTCGGACTCGGTGCTCTTCCGGCGTTTTATATGGGTCGAATTGGTTCTGTCTTCTTTTTTTCCATTTGTGCCTTCTATGCATATCGGATTGCGCCGAGAGGCAAGACAGTTATTGTTTTTGTTTCGCTATTGCCTATGACGCTTCATGTAGTTGCTTCATATTCGTATGATTCTGGAATTCTTGCATATTCGCTTTTATTATTTGCTTGTCAGATGCGTGGTTTTTTTGGCGAACAGCGCTCATTAGGATTTAAAGAAATTATCTTTTATTTAGTCATAGCCGCTTTTTTGGCTCCGTGCAAGGTTATTTACTCTGGGCTGGTATTGCTTGGATTGTTTGTGCCCCTTTCGAAATTTCAAGATGAGAGGATTGGGCGCTTCAGCAAATTACTATTGGTACTTGCTGTCGTTGTTTCCGTTTTGGCGCTTCGTGTGGCATCAATGACCAGTATGGTTTCTGGGCCTTCAGGGGGAACTCACGGCACCGAAACTGCGCGGTATTACTCTCTGAACGATATCGTTACGCATCCAAAAGATAGCTTCTTGGTTTTCTGCAGGACCCTGGATTCATTAGGAGATTTTTATTGGGAATCAACCTTGGGCTATTCACTTGGTTGGTTTCAGGAAAACCTGTGTTTCCCAGCCTTCTATATGATTCCGTATTTGTTGTTTGGTTTTATCTGTTGTCTTGATTCTGAAGATGAGCCTTCATTCCTCAATCCATCTTGTTCCGTTCTATTCATTATTGCCTTTGCTTTGGCTGCACTCGGTTCTATCGCATCTATGTGGTTGGGTTGGACGTTCAGTTACGAAAAAATAATTCAGGGTGTTCAGGGTCGATATTTTTTGCCTGCTCTACCTGCATTGTTGTTTGGACTAAGAACTCGCTTTTTTAGATTCAATTCATCATCAATTACCTTCATTACTTTAGGCATGTGTCTCATGAACTGTCTGTATCTCATTCGCTTTATTAGTGTTGCAAGTTGTCTGTAGGTTCCTTATGTGTAGAGTGGCTTGGGTCATTTCGCCCCCGGCAAAAGGTTCAGGTGGTTTTAGGACCATCTGTTCTAAGGCTTTATATTTAGATCAGCATGGATTTGAGTGCCATTTTTTCATTCTTCCTGGTGCTGAGTCTTATAAGAGTGCCAATCAGGTTGCAAAAGAAATTAAAGACTGGTTTGGGTATGAGCCAAAGACTGTTAACATTGTCGCCTCTATACCCGATTGTTTTGATGTTGTAATTGCTACTGCATGGAATACTGCTGAATACGTAGCAATGCAGCCGACTTTAGCAAAACTATATTTCATTCAAGATTTTGAGCCCTGGTTTTATCCAATGGGGGAGAACTATCTTCGGGCTGAGCAAAGCTATCGACTTGGTTTAATGCCAATTACCATCGGAAGATGGTTGTCCATGAAAGTGTCGAAGTATTATTCCGACCCTGTCCCATATTGTGATTTTGGCGTGGACACAAATCTGTATGCTTATAGCGATTGTAGACGAGATCCTAAATCTGTTTGTGCGATTTTCCAACCAAATAAAGACCGTCGTCTCTCTAACATGCTTTTAGAAGCTATTCATTTGGCTTGCCACTTTGATAAGAGCCTTAGCTTTAAACTGTTTGGGTGTGAAAGTCGGCTTAATATCGATGAGAGTCGTGTTGGACAGCTTGGTGTTTTGACTATATCGGAATGTGCAGAGCTTTATACAAGTTGCTCGGTTGGAATATCCTTGAGTGCAAGCAATCCGTCGCGGCTTCCTTTTGAAATGCTGGCTTCTGGGCTTTCTGTCGTAGAAATACTTGGGCAAAATACGGCTCTTCGGGGGTTTGTGTGGGTTAGCCGCCCGGTAAAAGTGCCCGCCTAGCAG
>ERZ839823.684-NODE-684-length-44252-cov-9.523995_pt1 | contig 44252 bp, 70 predicted proteins | sample MGYA00519862_ERZ839823 | MGnify/ENA primary metagenome ERZ839823 (study PRJEB31850, sample SAMEA3708853) | human gut metagenome | biome: human gut; feature: human-associated habitat; material: faeces | place: China | collected 2014 ...
TTCAACAAAAGAAATTTTTGGTTTAGATCAAAATGCTACTGTAAATGATGTATTTGTAGTGCTTGGATTAGGAGCTGGAAAATACGGTTATGGTATAACTTTAAAATATCCAGACGGAACTCCTGCAGCTGGTTTATCTGTTACTGGAGTTACTGATCGTTTAGGACAAGCTATTACAACTGATGAAAATGGATATTTTTTAGCTGTAGCTACGACAACTTCAATTACATTTTCTGTGAATCAAGCATATTTTGACATTAACAATATTACAAACAAGACAATAAATAGCACAAGCATAGTGACAAATCAAGAAGTATTGTTCGAATATAAAACAATTACGAATTATGCTTTGCTGCAAACTTCACAGCAGTTAAAGTTTTCTAGGGCTTACAAACTAGACTTAACTGCTGTAGGAGGTGGAGGAGGAGGAGCAGGCGGAGCAAGTCAAAGTTCTTATGGTGATTTTGGTGGTGGTGGAGGCGGAGGAAGAGTAGAAACTGTACTTGATAAGCAAATAGCAAAAGATCAAAGTTTAAAAATTGATATTGGAGCCGGTGGAAGCTTAGGTTCTTTTACTGGAACTTCTGAACAAAAATATTATGGTGGTACTGGCGGTACAACACAAGTATTTATATTAGAAGGAATGCAGCTTCTTGTTTCTGCAACTGGTGGAAATGGTGGTAATGGATCACACAGAAATAGCAATACTAGCTTAAATACAGCAAGTGGTAATGGTACTGGTGGCGGTTATACTTATCAAGGAGCTCCAACTTATTCAGGAACACCGCATCCTGGAACAGCAGGCACAGGTTTTATTTTTAATGATCAAAGTTTAGGACTAGCAGGAGGCGGTGGTGGAGGATGTTCTAACATTAATAACTATAATAATCCCATGTCTGGTGGAGCACCTCATGGAGCGCAAGGTGGATATGCTAGAGGTTCATTTGATTATGTTGCTGCTACATCACCTGGTGTAGGTGGAGGAGGTGGCGGAGGTGGATCAAACTCTAATGGAGTAGCTAGAGGATCAGTTGGTGGTTTTGGAGGAGTATATTTAAGGTTAAAAAGTGCTTAAGCAGACTTAAAACGAATGTATACACCACCGGTTCCACCAGGAGAAGCGTCAGCTTTTGTTGAAATTTGTTGCGAACCTCCAGCACCACCACCTCCACCTACACCAGCACTTCCAGCACGGTACGCAGTGTTATTATTAGTATCTACATAGCCGCCATTTGCTCCGTTAGGAGTTCCACCTCTCATTTCAGTTTGTCCAGCACCTGCAAGAAAACCTCCGCCTCCACCTCCACCAGCCAATCCTAAACTAGCATCATTAAAAATGAACCCAGTTCCATTAGTCGGATTTACTACTGAATTTAATCTCACTCCCCCATTACCATTTCCTATGCCTTTTGAAGCAAAGCTTGTGTTATTATTATATCCAGAGCCTCCTCCGCCATTTGCTAACAATAGTTGAATGTTATTCTTTTCTACTTTAGTTGCACCACCATTATATCCATCAGCTGTAGATTCCATATACAATATAGAACCGCCAGAACCTATTGTTAATTTTATAATATCTAAAGTTGAAACATCAATGTCTAGTAAAGTTTGAACAAAACCACCACCTCCGCCAGCTCCAAATCTTGCTTTAATTGAAACACCTGTACTACCTCCTCCACCTCCTACAGCAGTTAAGTCTAGTTTGTAAGAAAGGAGAAAACATGAATTATTGTATTGTTGAAGATGGAATCATAGTTAATATTATAGTGTGTGAAGATGATGTTACAGCAGAATTATTTGGTGCAGTTGCTTCATATGAAGGTGCAAGAATTGGAGATACTTATGATCCTACAGGAATCAAGTCATTAAAAATTAGAATGAATAATATTGAAGATGCTATTGTGAAAGGACTAAGCTTATGAGTAATATATACGATGCATTGGCTTCAGTAATTTACATGTCGAAAGTTTTGCTGAACAATGATTCTGTTGATACTGATGATAAAAAGATTAGAGCTTCTGGATTATATGAAGAGTGGATTGCTGGAAATCATATAGTTGGAGAAGTTTATAATACAAATGAATATGCTTATTTAGGAGAACAGTGGATCCAAACTTGGGAATGTTTTCAAGCATATGATAATAAAATTTATTCAGATATTGTTCCAGGCAATCAAGCATGGTTTACATTCAACAGACCTTTGCATGGAACTTCTGTTGAGACAGCTAGAAAGTTTGTTCCAGTTCAAGGTGCACATGATATGTATAAAACTGGAGAATATATGATCTATACTGATGGTAAGGTTTACAAATGCATAGAAAATACAAACTTTAGTCCAGAAGATTATCCTAGAGCGTGGGAGGAAGCAATGTGACAGAAAGTATAATTGTTGCATTGATTACAGGGAGCATGACTTTAATTGGAGTTCTAATAGCAAGTAATAAACAGCAAGCTGTTACAGATACAAAGCTTGATGAACTAACAAGAGAAGTTAGAGAGCATAATGATTTTGCAAGAAGAGTTCCAATTTTAGAAGAGCAGATGAAAGTAGTGAACCATCGTATTTCTGATTTAGAAGAATATCATAAGTAATTAACCAGCTAAAAGCTGGAATTAGAAAGGAAGAAATAGTATGAGTAGCAGAATTAATCAGATTATTTGCGATTACACAAGCGGAGATGTTTCTGTTGAAGAGACAAACAGAAGGTTAGTTGAAGAAAAAGCAGGTTTTACTTTTGTTCCCGGTAAGAATTGCCTGTCTGAAGAAGAGATTGCTTCTACTCATGTTGGAAATAATCCTGCTGATGCTACTGGTTATGGGTTGCTTGATACTGGCACTGGAACATTAGATAAAGTGCAAGTTGTTAAAGGCAAGTTACAAGGTGGAGCAATTAACACTGTTGGTGAAGATGAAGTTCCTAATGAGCACGATGTAGTTTATATTGGCGGACAGATTTGGCAAGTGTTTGGGGATATGCTTGGTGAAGTTGCTTCTAAAGAAGCTCCTTGGTGGGCACCTCTTCATACTTTTGTTGGAGCAGTAGCTTGGCAAGAAGAGCTTAAGAAGTACATTCCTGAGAAGGAAATGGTATATGATCGTCCTAAGTATCATGGACAAGAAGTCGTAAAAGGTTCTATTCGTTACATTTATGCAAAAGATGGTTCATGCAAATATCAACCGAAGAGTATGTTTGAGTACGATAAGGATCATGGGAGAGCATAATTATGCAAGAGTTAATAAAAAGGTTGAATAACCTTCTTACAGTAAAAAGTATCGTAACAATAATTCTTACGATTGTATTTGCTTATTTGTCTGTAACAGGAAACGTTACAACTGAGCAATTTTTAACTGTATTTACTGTTGTAATTGCTTTTTACTTTGGTACACAAGCTGAACGTAAAAATATTGCTGGTGGAACAAAATGAGCTATACTTTAAAGGAAGTTCTGGCGAATCCAGGGAATTATGGAGGTTCCCGGGTAGCCAGTAATATTAGATATTTAGTATTTCACTATACTGGTAATGATGGAGATACAGCATCTGGAAATGCTAATTACTTTAAAAATAATATTGTAAAAGCAAGTGCACACTACTTTGTAGATGATAAATTTGTTTATAGATCTGTTCCTGATTTAAAAGTTGCTTGGTCAGTTGGTGGAAAAAAGTATGCAAACGCAGATAAAACTGGCGGAGCTAAAATGTATGGAAAAATTACAAATACAAATTCTATTAATATTGAAATGTGCGATACAATTAAAAATGGAACATATCAAGCAAGTGAAGCTACAATGCAAAATGCAATTGCTTTAGCAAAAGAGCTTATGGCAAAGTATAATATTCCATTAAGTAATGTATATCGACATTTTGATGTTACAGGAAAGCATTGTCCTAGCTATTTAGTAAATACAGAAAAGTGGAATGCTTTTAAGAAATGTTTGGAGGAAAAGGAAATGGATAATACTCCAGCAACTGCTCATAAAGAAGGAGTAGAGTGGGCGATTGCTAATGGTATTTTAACTGGTAATGAAAAAGGAGATCTGATGCTTAGCAATCCAATTACTAGACAGCAGTTTTGTACAATGTTGTACAGATACCATAAGAAGTTTGTAAAATAAAGTAAAAGTTTCCCTTTACAAAATAGTGCTTTTGTGGTATAATATAATCATAGGGAAGGTGAGATACTTCCTCCAAAACAGTAAAGGAGAAATAAAATGAACAAGAATGAAGCTATCGAGAAGATCAATAAGCTATTTAACTTGGCTAATAACAGTGGTGCTACTGAAGGTGAGAAGCAGAATGCCTTAGAAATGGCTAATAAACTAGCTAAAAAGTATAACATAGGAGTAGAAAAGAAAAGAGAATATGAATATATCTGTTATGAATTCAAAAAGTATGATAAAAAGTTTGTTTTTCATATTCTTACTTCTCTTGGCTATTACTTTAGCTTAGATGATAATTTCTTCTATGTTAGAAACGATATTCCTTTCAACTTTGAAGCTTTTAAAACTTTCTATAAAGCTACGATTAAAGTATATGAAGTTCATTTAAGATATATGAAAACAAATAATGCAAAATGGGACAAAAGTGACAGCATTGAATTCAAGAGAAGCTGGATTGTTGGCTTTGCAACAGCACTTCGTGGAATTGAACGAAAGCATTCGACGAAATATTTTGATTTTGGTTACCATGCTTTTCTTTCCATCAGTGAATATGCTAAAGCTATTACTTCTATAAATTAAAATAGAAAGGAGGAGATCTAGTGGCTACTTCTAGAACTCCAAGAACCAGAGAACAGTTTATTAACAATATTTCTGTTGGTAACATAGTTGCTTTTAAGCATGCTGAACATATTTACTCAGCAAAAGTAATTTCAATTAATGCTGACACAACCATAACTGTAATGACTAAAAATAATAGCATTTTTTACATTGATAGAAGTGAAGTAGTCTGGGTAAAGCTAGGAACGCACTGGCCTCTAGGCATATATAATGCCCTAAAATATAAGAATTTGGCTTCTGATAAGACAGAACATTTCACTTAATATAATCAATAACCCTTAAATTTCTGTCTCCTAGAAAGCCAAATGGAAAGGAACATCCACCAATGCCTAAAGTTTCCATCGATAAAACAATGGACGATATTGTAAGCATCCAAAACCAAATATCTGGACTTACTATGTTGTTGAACCAGAAAAAGCAAGTAATGGCAAAATACTTTAAAGCCACTGGCAAACGTTCAGTAGAAAATGAAAATTGCTCTGTATTTATCAGTGAAAGAACAAACATCGAATATGATATGCACGCATTGATGCAAGCTTTACCAAAAGAACTCCTAAAATATTTTGTTGAAACTGAACGAACTATAGTAGATTATAAAGGTTTAAGTACATTTTTAAAAGACCATGGAATTTCACCAAAAGAACTTAAGCCTTATATCCATGTAAAACGTTCAGTAAACCAAGCAAAACTTAATTCCTTGTATGAACATGGAAAGCTTGATATAAAGCAACTTGCTGGTTGCTATGCAGCAGAGGTAAAACGTTCCATTGTACTAAGAATGCGGAATGTTGAACAAGAAATACCTATTAAAAAGGAAAAATAAAATACAAAGCAATCTGAAAGGACACTAGTAAAATGCCTTCAGACAAAGAAGTATATGAGTTCACGCTACTATTGCGCCATTTTCAGCTATATAAGCCTGAAGAACTGTACAAAGTAATATGTCCATTCCATAATGATAAAAATGCAAGTATGCAAATTTCAATCCCAAAAGCATTTTATTATTGTTATGGGTGTGGTGCAAAAGGTAGCAGTTTAGAGCTTTTCAAAGCTTTTTACGAACAAACAAACAACACAAAACTAACAGAACTACAAGCTGCACTAAAACTTACTAAGCTACTAAAGGTACTGTACAAGAAAGATGGCAAAAACTATCCCCTACATACGTACGATAGTAGCTATAGCTATACTAGTAATATATATAGCACATTTAATAATACAAATACTTCTGTTGCTACTAATTTTACAACTTTTCCTTTTGTTGGAAACTTCAATAAAATAAGCTACAAAGAAGGAATCCAAACAGCAAAAGAATATTATGAGAACTTACCTACACCTAACTGGTACAAAACTTCTTTAGTTCCTTCTGTTGCTGAAGAAAGTATTATGTGCAAAAGGTACATGCATAAACGTGGCTTTTCTGCTACATTATTAAAGCAAGTAGGAGCAAAACCTAGCCTAAATAAATATTACCCAATAATTTTTCCTTTGTTGGAAAATGGAATATTTCGTGGCTATGTAATGCGAACATTTGATAAGCAAATCGAACAAGAACGAAAGTATATGTATAACAGAGGATTTAAAAGGGAAAGAGTGCTGGTAGGAACTTATGGAAAGCGGCATACAGGATTCGATACAGTGCTTTTAGTAGAAGGATTCCTTGATAGCTTAAAAGCAAGAGCGATTGGTATTCCTTTTGTTGTTGCTATCCTTGGTTGGAAAATATCAGCAACGCATTTAGAAAAGTTAAAACGTGCAGGAATTAAGCAAATAGTTTGTGGCTTGGACAATGATGCATCTGGCAGAAAAGGATATGAATACTTAAAGCTAGTACAAAAACAGCAGAAATGGTTTAAGCTTTACAGAATTCGATATCCAAAAAGCATGAAAGGTGCAAAAAGCATGGAAAGTACAAAGGACTTTGGTGAGATAAACAAAGGAACAAAAGAAGCAGAAAGAATACTAGAACAGCTAAGAAACATTGTAGAAAATTTCTAAAAATATTTGCAAAAACCTATTTACATTTGCTTTTATTTGTGTTATAATAGAACTATAAGGAAGGAACAATATAGAAACAATAAATTACAAAAGGAGGCTACAAAAATGGTTGATCGTAAAGGTTTAGGAGATATCGAAAATGCAAGCTTCGTATGTCCAAATTGCGGAGGAACACATGCTAGGGTTGCTTATGAGCTAGAAGAAGTTGAACAGGACAGCAAGAAACTAGCAAAAATCCTTATTAACATTTTGTTGGTTTTGTTAACAAGGGGAGTGTGGCTAATCCTTTGGATTGCTTACAAAGCATGTTTTAAGAAAGAAAAGCTAAAAGCACGTTGGCTAGTATGCAGTGAGTGTGGTTACAGACAATATTGGAACAATAAGAAACAATGGTGAAGGAGCAAAACATGCTACAAGCTACATGGATCGTTAGAGTAGATCGAAATGGTAAAGTTTACAGAAATGAATTTGAATGCAGTAATTGCGGAGAAGTAATAAAAGGAAAAGCTGTAAAAGTTTGTCCAAACTGTAGTGCTTTGATGGAGGAGGTTGCAAATGCAAAATAAAGCAGAACTTACGAAACTATTTGGTGTTGAACCATTTGAAAAGTTTAAGCTTGCAAAATCAAAGCATTGGTACTATGTAGGACAAGATAACAAGCTGCATAAGATTACAGAAAATGGGTATGAAGTTGTAAATGATGAAGTAATCGAAATGCTAAATAATCCGCATAAGCTTTTAAAGCATATTACTTTTACAACAGAAGAACAGTATGCTTTGAAGCATATTCTAAATGCATTTGGATTTACAAAAGAAGCATACTTAAAAAGAACAGTTGGAGGCAATTTAGTAATGCATGATGCAGGAACAGAAAAGCAGTTGCCAAAAGAACTATTTCCAAGTTTAAAATCAGGTAAAGCAGTAGATGTAGATGCAGTACTTTTACTGTAATATTTGTTGGAGGAATATATAATGGCTAAGAATTTGATTGTTGAAATGTACGATGGAGGAAAGTGCAATGGCTAAAAACTTAATTGCTGAAATGAAGGCAAAAATTGCAGCATCTGGAACATCTAAAAAAGAAATCCTATACTTTGGTAAGGATTCAGTAAAAAGAGTCCGATTTTTGCAGGAGCTTGATACTGGATATGTATTCGAGTTCCATAATGATTGGGCAGCAAATATTTTAGAATTGTGTAAGGATCCTGAAGATCATGAAAATTGTCCTTTGTGCGAACAAGGAATTAAGATCTATGAGAACTTTGCATGGAGTGTTTGGGATTATGATTCTAACTCCGTTCGTATTCTGTTGTTTAAGGCGAACGGTGTTTCTCCTATTCCTAGCTTTATTGAAATGTATGAAGAATTCGGAACTATTATGGATCGCGACTACAAGATCAAGAAGGTAGGACAAGGACAGGGAGGAAGTTTTGTAGTGACTCCTTTGGATAAAGAACGTTTCAATAATAAGAAAGCAAAGCCATTTACTAAAAAGCAAATGCAAGAAATCCTCGAAAAGGCTTATGCAAAGCAGGAGGTTGAAGAGGATGATGATGACGAAGAAGAGGATGAAGAGGAAGTAACTTCCAAAAAGAGTAAGAAGCAGGCAAAGAAAAAGAAGCAGAAGAAGAGCTTAAGAAGCAGATTTGAAGAACTTAGCTTTAAGGAATTGAAGGAAATTGGCTTGGAAATTGGATTGAGCAAGAAAGAACTTAGAGCTTTTGAAGATGAAGAAGAGCTGATTGATGAGTTCTTTGATAATTATGAAGAGGAAGATCTGCAGGAGTTGCTTGAAGATCTTGAAGCTGAAAAGGATGAAGAAGAGGACGAAGACGACGAGGATTAAGCTATGAGTATTGAAGAACTATTCGATAGGCAAAGTAGCTTGCAACTTAGAATGTTCAATAAAGAAACACCGATTGATTCTGTTGAAGATTTTAAATATTCTATTTTAGCTTTAATAGGAGAGCTTGGAGAAGTTCTTGAAGCTGATAAACGTTGGAAAAACATTCGTTCTTGCGGATGTAATAAAGAAGAAAAGCTTGATGAATTAGTTGATTGTATGGCATTTTTAGTAAATGCAATTTTGTACTCAGGCTTTTCTGCAGAAGAATTTTCAGAAGCATTTAGAAGCAAAAACATAAAGAACTTTGAAAGGTTGGTAAAATAATGCCAATTCTAGTTATCGAAGGATCTAACAAAGTCGGAAAAACAACATTTATTTCTGTGTTGAAAAAGCAATTACAAATTAAAGGTTATGATTGCTATATGATGAATGAAAGAATTGCTAGAAATGCAGAAGTAGAAGTTACAGCAAAAAGAATGTACTTTAAAGCATTGGACGATATTTGTACTGCAGCAAAACTTGCTAAAGAAGGAAAGTTTGTAATTTTTGATCGTTTCCATTTGTCTGAACTGGTATATGGAAAATTTTATAGAGGATATACTAATTCAGATATGGCAAGAATTCATATGATGCTTGGTGCGTTGGAAGCAGAAACTTTGCTTATGTTGTCTGATTATTGGCATATTAAAGATGTAGAAGAAAAGAAGAAGTTATTTAACATACAAGAAGAATTCATAAAACAAGCTTTGGTGCTTAATGATAAAGAAATTATGGAAGTAGAAAGGTTAAAATTAGAAAATACAGAAGGAGAGTACTTAGAAAAAGTAGCAAAGGATGTGATAGAAAGTTATGGATATTGAAAAGATTAACAGTAAAGTAACGAGCTTGCAGATTCAATTAACAACTGAGTGCAATGAACGTTGCATATTCTGTAGAAAATATACATGGAAGTCGAAGCACATTCCTTTTGATACTATTGTTGAAAAAGTAGAAAAGTATAAGAATGCGAATTTGCAGTTCTCTGGCGGAGAGCCAACAATGTACAACGAGCTTGAAAAGTTGAACAGGCTTCTAATTGAGCAAAACAAAAAGTACAAAGTATTTACAAATGGACTACTTCCAGGAACTCCTGCTGCTGATGTATTTGTTGAATATGCAGATCAACTTTCTATTAGTTTGGATGCTATGAGCAATGTTGTATACAATGAAGTTCGTAGGCCTTTAGAAAAAGAATTTGCTTTGGATAGGGTAAAGTATCTAGCTAGAAAGTTCTATTACAAAAGCAGAGTGTGTATGGTTGTTACTTCTCAGAATATCGAACAAGTGCTTCCAATTTTGCATTTTGCTATGGAGAATGGAATTAAAAGCAGGTTCTATCCAATTCATACAAATACAGAAGGAATGATTCCAAGCAAATTACAATTAGAAGTGCTGTCTGAAAATTTGGGAAAAGTAAACTTGCATGGAGTAGATACGAATGTAACAGGCATTGTGCAAGAAGGATTCTACGATACAAATACAAAATTTATTCCTTGCTTTGTTAGAGAGTATAGCAGGCTAGTAGATGAAGATGGAAGAGAATACTTCTGCTGTTATGCTATTAACGACAATGGACTTGACATTGATGGAAAGAATGAGATTGATAAAGCAAATATAAACGTATATACACCATACGATTACTGTGACCATTGTACAAGGTATCGACATGCAAACGAAACTGGAATTATTGGAGATTATCTATAAGGAGTAAATTATGGGAAACATGTACGTACACAAAATTGGAATGAAATATTTGGAAGGACTAAAAACAGATAAAAATTCAGGTTTATATGAACTTAGTAAAATTAAAGAAATTGCAAGCAGGTATAATGGGAATAAAGATATTCTTGTTGTAGTTGGTGGTTCATTTGATGAAGATGAACGTTTAGTTCTGATGCAAGAGCTTGAAGGAAAGTATGATTATAAAGTATTTGTAATGACAGATACAAGTGCTTTAAGATATTCAAACTTTTTTAATGCATTTGATTTAGTTTTGCATCAAAGTGTAAGTGGATTGCCAAACGTTACAACAAAGCAAATGTACGGATTTATACCAGAAATGTTCTACAGTGAACGAAATATTGTGTACAAGTGCAATTTAGTACTTTTTGCTGGTAATGATCTTAATAGAAGTGAAGAACTTGTAAAGTATATCGGAAAAGGTACGTTAAAGAACGATGGCATTATTTGCTTGTTGAAAAGCTATGAAGGAAAGTTTGATTGTAGAATTGATCATGAAGAGTACTTAAAGCTTTTAGATGTATGCATGTACAATTTGGTTTTATCAAGTAATTGGATTTACAGCAACAACTGGATTACAGCAAGAATGATAGAAGCGCTTTGTTCAGATAGTATTCCATTGGTATCTGTAAGGTATGATACATTAGAATTCTATAAGCACAAATATAGTGTGGTATCTTGCTATAATGATATCAGAAAGAAGCTAAACAGGCTTGAAGAAAGTGCACTTGATGAACTTGAAAGAAATAAAGAGCTAGCAAAAAGTAGAAGCAAAAACTTTGAGAATATTTTGCTAAATTTATAGTTTACAAATTCAAAACAATGTGTTATAATACTATTGGGAGGTAGTAGTATGTTAACAGGTAAAACATTTGCTGAAGTATATCAGAAATTAGTTGGAGAGATCTTTGAAAATGGAGAAGTAGTAAAGCCTAGAGGAATGGAAACAAGAGAGCTGCTTCAAGAAACATTTTGCATTGAGGATCCAACAAGTAACTTAGCATATATTCCAAATAGAATGTTTAGCATCGTGCATGCTGTATGGGAAAGTTATTTGTTGTTTGTTAAAAATAATGAAGCAAAAGTAGCTTCTATGTTTAATAAAGAAGTAAGAAGGTTTTCTGATGATGGAAAAACTTTGTATGGAAGCTATGGATATAGAATTGCAGAAAGTATTCCTGCAGTAATTGATAAACTTAAGATGGATAAAGATACGAGGCAAGCTTTGCTTACAATCCATAGAGTAGAAGATACAAGTGCAAGAACATTAGATACTCCTTGCACAATTACTTTGCAGTTTACAATTAGAGATAATAAATTGAACATGCATGTATACATGAGGAGTAATGATATTTTTTGGGGAACTCCTTATGATGTATATAATTTCACAAATTTACAGCAAGTAATCGCAAATACATTTGGAATTTCTGTTGGTAAATATTACCACACAGCAACAAGCTTACACATGTACTCAAGAGACTATGATAAAGTAGAACTTGTTATGGAACAGTGCGAGCCAAGAGGCTACAGGAATCAAAATGCATATAATATATGGAAAAATGAAGCAGAAATGCTTGTTGCAAAGGTTCAAAATAGTGATTCTGTATATACAGGACAGCATAATCCAACATTAAATTTGTTATCTTTGCAAGAGCTATATGAGATGAATGAAGTAAAAGCTTTTGAAGAAGATGTTGCAAAGGTAGCAAAATACAAATATAGTACATTTCCAGCAAATAGTTTTCAAGATTTTACGAAAAGGTTTAGGATTAGGTGGGGATTCTGAGTAATGCTTAATATAGTGGATCTTCATCGCCACGACGACTATTCGTTGTTCGATGGATTTGGCAAGCCGATGGAATTGGCTAGGTTGGCAAAAGAATATGGCTATACAGCATTAAGCACAAGTAATCATGGAACAGCATCTGGAATGATTGAGCATTATTTGGCATGTAAAGAAGCTGGCATAAAGCCAATTATGGGTGTAGAAGCATATTTCATGCCAAAGTTTAAAGAATCAGGCGAAAGGTACCATTTGTGTTTATTTTGCAAAGATCTAACAGGTTATAAGAACTTAAATAGAATGTTGTCGTACGCAAATATGAAACAATTCTATTATAAACCAATAGTTACTTTTGATCTGTTGGAAAAATATCATAAAGGACTTATTTGTACTAGTGCTTGTATAGCTGGATATATTTCAAACAAGTTAGCAAAAGGTAAAAATGAAGTTGCAGTAAAAGCAGCAAAGAAGTTCAAAAGCATTTTTGGAGATGACTTTTACTTAGAAGTAATGCCATATAAGCTTCCAGAAGAAGGACTTCAAGAAAAAGTGAATAAAGGACTAATGAAGCTTGGTAAAAAGCTTAATATAAAATGCATTTTAACTTCTGATTCTCATTTTGGAAGAGAAGAAGATATAGATACATACATTAAAATGCATCAAGTAAAAGTAAAACCAGAAGAACAAGAAAACAAAGAAAAATGGGTGTTAGGTACATATAAAGAACATTATATGCCTAAGCCAAATGATCTTAAGAAACGTTTTATCAGAATGCATGGTGATGAAGCAAAAGCAAGTGAGATGTATCATAACCTTGCAGAAATAGTAGAAAAAGTAGATGGAGAACTTTTGTCTGGATTACAACTTTCTTTACCAACTTTTGCAACAGAAGAAGGAACAGATTCAGAGGCTTTGCTTAAAAAGAACATTAAGATAGGACTTAAAAAACGTGGAAAATATAATAAAAAGTATTGGAAACGTTGCATGGAAGAGCTAGAAGTAATTACAGAACATGGTTTCCACGATTACTTTCTAATAGTTCAGGATTATGTACAATGGGCAAAAAACAATGGAATTTCTGTTGGACCAGGAAGAGGTTCTGTTTGTAACTGTGAGATAGCTTATGCATTAGGAATTACTGATGTAGATAGCTTGTATTTTGGATTAGATTTTAGGCGTTTCTTACGTAAGGATAAAAAGAAGCTTCCAGATATTGATATGGACTTCGAGACTGATAGAAGAGGAGAAGTAATAGAATACTTACTTAAAAAGTACAAAGGAAAATCGATTCAGATTTGCTCTTATGGACTTTACAAAGTAGATAATTTGTTAAATGACCTCTTTAAAGTTTGTGGAGTTGCAGAAAAAGAAGATCAGCAAGCAATTAAAAAGTATGTTAATTCAAAGCTTGAACCAGAAACAAATAACTTTAACTATGATGAAGTACGATTTGAAGATAGGTGCAAAGTAATAAATTCGAGGTTTGATAATATACTAAAACACTTTAGCAAAATGTACAAGAAAATTCGTTACATTGGAACACATGCAGCAGGTGTAGCGATTGTAGGAACAAATATTTTCGATTATACTTCTGTTGAAAAGCATGGTGATAAATTTAGTTCAGCATATGATCTAAATAATCTTGAAAAAATAAATGCTGTAAAATTTGATATGCTTGGACTTCGAACAATGAGTTTAGTAAAAGAACTTCAAGATCTTACAGGAGAAGTTTTTACTGAAGATTGGCTTGATGATGAAGAAGTATATAAGCATTTCAGAGATGGAGATACAGAAGCAGTGTTCCAATTTGAACGTAAAGCCGCAGCTGATATTCTTACAGCAATAAAAGCAGATAGTATTGAAGATATTTGTGCAGCAAATGCATTAAACAGGCCCGGACCATTAGGCTTGAAGATGCCAGAAAAATTTGCATATAATAAGTTTCATAAAGAAGAAATAAAGAAGCCAGTTTATTGGGAGCAAACAAAAGAAACTTATGGAACAGTAGTTTATCAGGAACAAATTACAGCTATTTGCAGAGAGATTGGCGGACTTAGTTGGGCTGATTCTGATAAAGTTCTAAAGTTTATGAAAGGAACTCAAATGACAGAACGTTCTATAAGAGAAAAGGAACGTGAAGAGGACAGAGTTCGTAAATTGTTTGTAGAAGGAGCAATTGAAAAAGGAATTTCTGCAAGTGATGCAAGAGATACTTTTGAGAAGATCGTAACTTATTCTTTCAATAAAGGGCATGCAATGGGATATGCTTTGATTGCATTCGAGATGATGTGGTATAAAGTTCATTATCCATTGTACTTTTGGTATGTAAGTTTAAAGTATGCACCGCATGAAACAGAAGAATTCAAATATAAGAAGAAAGCAATTTTAAACAATATTCTTATTTTAACTCCACACATAAATGGAACAGCAAGATATAATTTAAAGAAGATTGATGGAGAAGATTGTATACAAGAAGGACTTTCTACTATTAAGGGAGTTGGAGAAAAAGTAGCACTTGCAATAGAGGAAGAACGTAGAAAGAATGGAAAGTATAAAGATATCGATGATCTTGTTGATAGGGTACCTAAGAGGCTTCTTAATTCTAGAGTAATAACAAAGCTTAAGGAAGCAGGGGCTTGCACATTTAATAAGAAAAAGTACTATGAATCAGTAATGAAGTACAATACTTCTATTATATCGAGGTAATTATGGATATAGAACAGATTCAGAGGTTGTGCAAGGATATAGAAAAGAAATCTGGAAAAGGTTCTATATTTACAACCGGAAAAGAAACTAGGTTGAACATACCTAGGTGGAGTTCTCAGATAGAAGCATTAGACAATATAATAGGAGGAGGAATACCAAAAGGGAGAGTAATAGAAATTTATGGTCCAGAAAGCTCTGGTAAAACTTCTCTTGTTTATTGGTTAATGAGCTTACATAAGCTTGGCTTATATATTCCAATTGAAGGAACGTATGATGAAGATAGGGCAATGAGCATTGGAGTAAAGAAAAAGCAAATGCTTGTATACAGAGCAAATTATGGAGAAGAAGCTTTAAATGCAGTAATAAAATTTGCAAAGACAGGTATTCCAATTATTTGTATCGATTCGGTTCCTGCATGTCAACCAAAGGAAGATATAGATAAACTTGAAAAGGATGTAAGCAATGAAGCAAGAATAGGCGGAGTAGCTAGATTGTTTTCAAGAGCACTTCCAACGATTGTGCATGTATGTGAGGAAACAGGAACTACTTTAATTCTTGTTAACCAAGTGAGAGATAAAATGAATGCAATGCTATTTGGAGAAAAGGAAGATACTCCAGGTGGCAGAGCAATTAAATTTTACAGTTCAGTTCGTATAAAAGTAGCTAGAAGAGCTTGGATAGAAATTCCAAACAAGAATCCAGCAGTAAGTTCTGATAGTGAAAAAGTTGGAATAATAATGAAGGCAAAAGTAAGCAAAAGCAAAGTAAGTAATCCATACGGAGAAGCAGAACTTCCATTCTTTTTTGATAGAGGTTTTGTTGGTTATGAAGATATTAAGCCGATAAGATCTGAATTAATGAAGAAAAGGAAGGAAGAATATGGAGTATAAATCAGAATATTGGGAACGAATAGAAAGCATATTTGAAAAGCAAAGGCAAAAAGGAATAAATAAATATGGAATGAAGCTTGAACAAAATGAAGAGCAAATTAATAAAAGGCTTCGTTACATAGAAGAAGAGCTAATCGATGCATTAATGTACATCGAATGGTTGAAAGAAGGGCTGAAAGTTGCCACTAAAAAAGGATCTATTAGAATTAAGTAGTGCTAGCAAAGATGAAGTATGGGCGATGCTAGTAAAAAATAAATTGGAACACTTATTTCTAGAAGACAGAGCGCACGAGAATAGGTATGGCTTACACGCGTCAGCGATTTTGGCTTCAGATAATGAGTTTTGTTTCAGAGAGCAAGTTCTTAGTTTATTTTACGAAATGAATCAAGGAGAACAGCTTCCGATTAAAGCTTTGAAAGTTTTTGCTCAAGGAAATGCAATGCATGAAAAATGGTATAAGCTTTTCAAAAGAGCAGGAATAGATGTTGCAATTGAAAGAAGTTTGTTTCTTAAAAAGTATGATCTAAGTTTTACTATTGATGCTTTGTTGAATTTATTTAATGAGGAAATTATCTGCGACGTAAAGTCTCAGAATAGTTTTGCTTTTAAAAAGTCGAAAGGACATCCATCCGGAGAAAAGCAAGTAAATTTCTATTTGTGGGCTTTATCAAAATACACAGGAGTTCCTCATAGAAAAGGTTTTGTTCTTGTTGATAGTAAAGATGATCAAGAAATAAGAATAGTTCCAGTAAAATATAATAAAGAAAAAGTAGTTCCATATGTTGAAAGGCTTAAAGCAATACAGGACATGAAAAAAGAGTTTATGGAAAGCAAAGAATTGCCAAAAAGAAAATGTGCTAATTGTGATACAAAGAGAGCTTCTCAATGTAATATGAGAGATGCATGTTTTAATATTGGCAAAGGGAGAATAAAACTAAATGTCGAAAAGAAGAGCTAGAAATACATTTGAAGAAGTTCCATGTATAATTGCTTTCGATCAAAGTTATGCTAGAACAGGAATAGCTGTTTGTAATAAAGGAAAAGTTGTAAAAGCTTTTTCTTATGATTTTAAAGGAATTGTGCATAATAATTCTGCAAAGCGGCTATATTTACAAGAAAGAATGCAGAAAATAATTAACACATGTTTAAAGAAGTACAAACCAGAACAAATAGTAGTTCTTGTGGAAAGGGTTCGGACATATACAAGTTCTACAGAAATACGTATAGAAGTAATTAAGTCACATTCAAAGCTAGTCGCAGCAATAGTAGATCAAGCTACAAAGAATGGAATAAAAACATTTTCAGTAGATACAAGAGCTTGGAAAGCAAGAGTGCTTGGAAGTGCAAAGCCAATAATTGAACCAGTGCATGGAGTAACAAATCCTCAAAAATTTGCTTCTGTTAATAAAGCTATTAAGTTAGGCTTTTTTGATGATATGAAAATAGTAAGTGCTAGAAAAAGGAATGATTATTCATTAAATGATGATATGGCGGATGCAATTTGTATGAGCCTTTATCCATTTACAGGTTATCCATATACTTTAAAATTGGAAACATAAAATTTTTTGAGAAATTTATAAAAATCCCTTTACAAATGGTTTTGAATGTGTTATAATATACTCAAGTTAAAGGTAGGCACAAACTTAAAAAATAAATGGAGATTGCAAAAATGGAAATTAAAATCAAGTATAATAAGAAAAGCTTTGGTCCTTATAGCATTAGTTTTAATAATCAGATTGAAGCATATGATTGGATTAAGCACAACGATATTGAGATCTTAGAGATCATTATGGGATGAGAAAAAGGTCTGGAAAGTTCTACAGCAGAAATGAAAAGCAAACTTTGAAAGCATTAGGTTTAGAACCAGCTCCAATGTCTGGGGCAGGATGGATTATAAAAGAAGATGGAGAAAATGAAGTTGCAATGGTTCAATTAAAGTCAACTGATTCTTCATCTTATAAGCTAGAAATGCTTGATTTAAAGAAGCTTGAATATCATGCTGAAGTATCTAATAAAGTTCCAATATTTTTAGTCCAATTTTTAAAGCAAGATAAAATTTATGCTATTGTTGAAGTTGGAAATATAGGAGAGTTGAATGAAGCATTAACAACTGGTTCTGTGCCTCAAAGAATTATATTCAAAGAGGAAGAAATAGATCAGCAAAGCAATTTATCAGCAAGAAAAATTAAGACATCAAAAAAAGCAAGAGAAGAATTTTTCAAAGAAAGGAGTGCAAAGTTTGGCAAAAAATGAAGCTTCAGATTTAATTAAGGCAGTAGGTTACTATGATGGAAATAGCGCAAGAGGAAACTTTGATGTACAGTTAAAAGTAAAGTTCATGAATAGTGAACTAGCGAATGCTTTACAATTTGTTGCAGGTATCGGCAACCAGGTAATTTTGATTGCCGAAGTAGAAGGACAAAAGGTAAAGCTAGGCAACTTCAATATTTACAACATTAGAATCGACAGAGATGGAAATTGTAATATTACATTTAAGTCGAACATTGAACAATGTTTTGTTGGAAATTTTGAAAAGTTGATGGTTGAAGAGGCACAGATCTTATTTAAAGCAAAAGTAATTCAAATGTAAACAACCTAAAAGGTTGGCATAAAAAGTAAAAAGGAGTAAATAAAAATGGCAAAGAATTATAATGCAAAGGATGCTATTTCTGTGATTCTGGAGGGCAAGGATCAGGAGGCAATGAAGGATATTATCCGTCGTTTCCCTGGTCTGGCTATTGTTGCTGCAAAGCTTTCTTGTTATCCCACTATTGCAGAGGATGTAGTAAAGATGCTGCCTGACTTTGTGATGGCTCGTAAGGTTAGCAAGTGTATTTTGGATGAAGATGCTGGTTCTTCTTCTGATGGCGATGAAGAAGAGAACGAGGATGTTGAGGAGAAGAAGTCCACTAAGCGTGGTCGTAAAGCTGCAAAGGTTTCTAAGAAGGCTGATGAAGCAGATGATGACGACGATGAGGATGAGGACGAGAAGCCTGCTAAGAAGAGTAAGAAGGCTGATAAGAAAGCAAACAAAAAGTCCAAGAAGGACGATGATGAAGAGGATGACGACGAGGACGATGAGGAGGATGAAAAGCCTGCTAAGAAGTCCAAGAAGTCTGCAAAGAAGAGCAAGAAGGATGAAGACGAAGATGATGATGACGACTTCGACTTTGATGATGAGGACTAATATTTAAAAATTTAGGTAGGACTGGTGCTTTCGAAGTAGACAGAAAGCTAAGCAAGAAGTCTCTAAAATAGACCAGTCGTGGGAGAAATAAAATGAAAATTTATGAGATTAAAAACTTAAATTGCAAAGAGAAAAAGAACAGAATGCTTTTGATTGATGAGACAAAAAAGCTTATCAAGACAGACAGAAAGCCAAGCAAGAAAAAGCTTGAGAGCATTTGCGGATCTTTAAGCAAAAAGTATGGTTTAAAAATTGGCAAAATCACATTTTTAAAAGATGGGCGAATGCAAATTGCTATAGAGGGTGAGGATGGAAGTTATTCTGTCTTTATTGTAGATTACTATTACGAGTTTCTATGTAAATATATTCTTTATGTAAAGGCTAAAAAAGAGGCAAAAGGAATGAAGGCTACATGAAATTTGATATATATACTGACGGAGCTTGTTCTGGTAATCCTGGTCCAGGAGGATATGCTTTTATTATAATTGAAGATGGAAAAGAAACATTGAAGCTATCTGGCGGAAGAAAGAATACAACAAACAATTGTATGGAGCTTATGGCTATAGTTAGGGCTTTAGATCATATAAGTCAGTTCATAAGCTCCGCAAAAAGAAAAGTGCAAGAAATTACAATTTACAGTGACAGTGCTTATTGTGTAAACTCTGTTGAACAAGGTTGGATTAGATTCTGGATGATTAATGGATGGAAAACAAAAGCTGGATATGACGTAAAGAATAAAGAAATCTGGCAAAGGTTATATGAGCACTTGAAAGATAAAAGGTTCAAAATAAAGTTAATAAAAGTAAAAGGACATAGTGGAAACAAGTACAATGAAATAGTAGATAAAGCTGCAAAAGAAGCTATAAAGAAAATACTTAATCAGGAAGTTTGAGGAGCATGTCCAATGTATATAACGTGCAAAATATGCAGTTTCGAAGTACATGCAAATTCAGAGAAAGAAGCATACCTAAAAGGATGCAAAAAAGCAGCGAAGTTCATAGCTTCAAAAAAATATAAGTACATTAGTGCTAAAATAGAACGAGTGAATGTGAAAGAAAACACCTTTCTATTCATTCTGTTTACTAATATAGACCTAAATGCAGAAAGGAAGAATTTTTGCAAATTGTGTAAAGAGATGCATTCTCAATTCTACATAAACGAGGAATATAATTGCAATAGGTGCAATTTAAATACTTTTTTTACAAGAGTTGAGGAAAAAGCTAGGGTCTCCAAAAATTTTTATAAAAAAGCTTTTAAAGATAAAGGATAAAAGTAAAGTAATAGAGGAGACTTTAACATGCAACGAGTACCTATTAAAATGATAGATTACACAGAGGAAGAGCTGCTCAACATGAAAAAGTCTGCTGCGATTGAAGGCTTAAATGAACAACAGCAAAGATTCTGTGAATGCTATATTGAAGGTCACAATCGTCGCATGGCTTTGCTTAAAGCAGGATATGCAGCTGCTGCTTGTAATGGAAATTATGGCATGCGGCTTTTACATAAGAAGGAAATACAAAGGTACATTTGCTGGTTAAAAGTAAGATTGTTTAGACAACATATGCTAAATGCGATGGACTTAATCGATGAGTGGATTCGCATTGCATTTGCTGATATAACTGATTTTGTTGAAATTAAACCAACATATATTAAACTGAAGCCAGCTGATGAGATAGATGGACAATTGGTAAAGTCTATTAAATCAGGTAGGGATGGAATTTCAATCGAGCTACATGATAAAATGAAAGCTTTAGATAATCTTGCTAAGTACTTAGACGACATGCCGCAAGATTGGAAGCAACGAATTGAAGAACGTAAATTAGAGCTTATGGAACAAGAGTTCGAACTAAAGAAAAAGCTGACAGAAATAGAAAATCCAACTAATGAAGATGATGGATTTATTGAAGCAATTAAGCAATCAGCTAAAATTATATGGGAGGACTCAGACTAAATAAGAAAAGTTCTTCAAAAAAGTTTTAAAAAGCCCTTTACAAGTGAAAGCAAATGTGTTATAATATATATAGTGAAATATAACATTAAGCATAAATAATACATAAAAGAAAGGAAAAGAATATGGCAACTAAAAAGGTAGTAAATGAGTTCAGAAACATAATGGACAATCCTCCTGAGATGGAGCTTGAGCCTATTTCAGTTATTTGTTCTAATTGTGGAGATGAATTTATTATCTCTCCAGCAGAACAAAAGTTCTATAAAGCTAAAGGTTTTGAACTTCCTAAGAAGTGCAAAGAATGCAGGAACCAAAAGTTTGTAAAGAAAACTATTGTTTGTGTTGATTGTGGAAAGCAATTTGAATTTGATGGACTTTCTGAACAGTATTATAAGTCTCACGGACTAGAGATTCCAAAGAGATGCAAACAGTGCAGAGACTTTAAGAAGCTTCGTAGAAGTGAAAAAGAAGCAGAGTAAGAAAACTAATCCAAGGAACATACCATATAGCACAGAAGAGAAAATGCGAAATGATAGGCTAAGAATCATAAAACTTATCTATGTTGTTTTCTTGACTGTGCTATATGATAAGTTTGGATTAGATACAGAACAAATACAAAAGGTGTACAAAGAAGCATTAAGGCTAACAGAAAGTATACAAGAAGGTAGAGTGAATGTTCAAGATCTAATTAAAACGTTAGAGCGAGAAAGGAACATAAAGTTATGAACTATATGAGGCTACCAAACAACGTATATAAGTTCGTACTAGAGCAACATGAAGTTGAAACACTCATGCTTTGCTCTTGTTGTTATTATAAAGAATGTATGACATGTAAGAATAATGTATTACTACAAGCTATAAAAGAACAATATGAACAATTACTAAAGCAAAGGAGGTAACTACTATAAAGTGGAGTCCATTAAGCAGAAAGCAATTACAGTTGCTGACGTGGTGGAGTGAGGAATCTCCAAAAAACAAGGCAGTCGGTGTGATAGCAGAGGGCGCAGTGAGGAGCGGAAAGACTTTAGTGATGAGCCTCAGTTTTGTGCTGTGGTCTATGAACTGCTTTGATCGTACCAATTTTGCAATTTGTGGAAAAACAATCGGTAGTTTAAGAAGAAATGTAATAACTAGCTTAAAGGAAGTACTAATAGCTAGAGGATATAAAGTAATAGATAGAAAGGCAGAAAGTTATTTAATCATAGTCAAAGGAAGCAAAAGGAATATATACTACTTATTTGGTGGAAGAGATGAACGAAGCCAAGATTTAATTCAAGGTATTACATTAGGTGGAGTACTTCTGGATGAAGTAGCATTAATGCCTAGAAGTTTTGTAGAGCAAGCTATGGCAAGGTGCTCAGTTGCAGGAGCAAAATTTTGGTTTAATTGTAACCCAGAAGGACCGCAGCATTGGTTTTATGTTGAACATGTAAAAAGATATAAAGAGCTAAACTACTTAAGGATCCATTTTATGATGGAAGACAACTTAAGCCTTACAAAAGAAACTTTAGAGAACTATAAGCACATGTTCCAAGGCATATTCTACAAAAGGTTTATACTTGGTGAATGGGCTTTTGCTGATGGAGTAATTTATGATTGCTTTAATGAGGAAGAAAATACATATACTAATAAAAATAAAGAACAAATACTGCCAATAGCAATAAAAGAGAATGATACAGTAAATGGAGGTAAGTGCTGGATTGCATGTGACTTTGGTACTTACAATCCAACAGTATTTCTAGAATGTTATAAAATAAGGAAACAAGGAGAAAAAACACCTTACTTTTATGTTGAAAATGAATATTACTATGATGGTAGAAAAGCAATGAAGCAAAAGAGCATAGAAGAATATGTAAAAGATCTAAGTTACTTTATAAATGGAAAAAACATGCATACAGTAATATGCGATCCTAGTGCAAGTTCTTTAATTGTATCTGCTAGGCAAGCTGGATTTGCTGTTCAAAAAGCTAATAATGATGTCGATGAAGGAATAAAGATGGTTTATGCTTTATTAGCTAATCGGCATATTTTGATAAATAAAGATAATTGTAAAAACCTTGTTGCTGAACTTGGACTATATGTCTGGGATGATAAAAAGAGTGAGCGTGGAAAAGAAGAACCAGTAAAGGCAAATGACCATGCTTGCGATGCTTTGAGATATTTTATAGCAACAACAACTAGTAAATACGAGGTGTTCTAATGGGCGGAGTAAATAAAAAATACCTCAAAAAAGTAATAGATCTAAAAGGTGAAATATATTATGCAAAACGATTTTGTTATCGTGTTGTATTAAGAAAGAATAAAGCTGGTCAAAAGTATTGGAGATTAGAAAGAGCTTTATATGAAGATGGACCGTGGGAAGGATTGTACAAGATTCGTTTAGGTGATGAAGAAAAGCCAGAGAAGTGGAGAATAATACACGGTGCTTTTTCTCAATACTATTACGAAGGAACAGATGGTCCAGCATTCAAGCAATTTTATGGATATAAAAGAGGTGAAGTTGAGCATGTTTGAATTACTATATTATAGATCTGTAGTATTTACAAATGATATGAAGCATATTCATACACATGCAGTAGGAAATAAGTTTGATAGAATTCACGCTATTGCAAATGAGTATTATGAAAAGGCTTCTGAAGAAAGTGATACATTTGTAGAACTTGCGTTAGAGCTTGATGAAAAGGTACAAAATCCTTCTAATGCTGCTGATATTTTAAACTATTCTGTTGCTAATGAAGATGAATATTTTTGGGAAAATGCAATGGAACAAATTACAGCTAGAATGGAAGCATACATTGAAGGATTGTGCGAAGTAAGAACAAATCCAAAGCTTTCTGTTGATATGCAAAGTTTGTTAGATGATATTATTCGTTATTGGAAAAAGGAAAGAAACTACAAGCTTAAGCTTCGCTTGAAGGAGTGAACTAAATGGGTAGGCGTAAGCGCAAAGTTAATAAAGCACCCAATACAATGGACAATATACTGAGCAATAAAGTAGAAGTACTTTCTGCTAAAAAGGCGCTTGATGCCTACAGTAATTTGGCTGCAAATCTGGGTGCAGGAGCAAATAATTTAGCACAAACTGCTGGTTATGTAATGCAGAGGTTTACATGGGATTATTACACTATAAATGTTCTGTTTAGAGATAACTGGATTGCAAAAGCAATAATTGAAAAACCAGCAAATGAGATGCTAAAGAACGGATTCGAAATTCAAAGTGAACTTGATCCTGATAAGGTAACAAAGATAATGCAAACATACAGAAGAACGCAAACACAGCCTAAGTTTAGAGAGTGCTTAATTTGGAGCAGATTATATGGTGGTTGTTTATTGATTCCTATGCTTGAAGGACAAGAAGATCTAAGTAAGCCTTTGGACTTTGATTCTATTATGCCAGATAGTTATAAAGGATGTTTTACAATTGATCGTTGGTGCGGAGTAAGTCCAAGCCTTGAACTTATTGATGATATAAGTGATCCAGAATTTGGACAACCTAAGTATTATATTGTTACAGCTCCACAGTTTGATGGAGAGATAAAAGTACACCATAGTAGAGTGATTAAGATGATCGGTAGAAGGCTTCCATATTGGGAGGAAATTGCAGAAACTTATTGGGGTGCATCTGAGTTAGAGCATGTATATACTGAACTTAAAAAGCGTGATGATACTTCAGCAAATATTAGTTTCTTAATTTTCCTTGCTAATATTCGTGTGTTTGGCATGGAAGGCTTAGGCCAAGCAATTACAATAGGTGATCAGGAAAGCTTGCAAAAAGTATATGAGACAGTACAAAACATTAATAGGTTAATGTGCAATACTGGCATAATGGCAATGGATAAAGATGATACATTCAATACACAACAATATACTTTTGCAGGAATAAATGATATTTACGAAAGTTTTATGTTGGACATTTCTGGTGCTGCAGAGATTCCAGTAAATAAGCTTTTTGGTAGAAGTCCTACTGGCTTTAATGCTGGTAATGAAACTTTGCAGAATTACTATGATACAATTCAGGAAAAGCAAGAGACAGACGTAAGATATCCGTTAGAGAAGCTTCTTAAGATTATTACAATGAGTGCATTAGGAGAAATTCCTGATGATTTCGAAATTGTATTTAATCCAATTCGTCGTCCTTCTGATTTGGAAAAGTCTGATCTTGGACAAAAGAACACACAAGCTGTACTTGAAGCATACCAAGCTAATGTTGTTGGAAAAGGAACTGTGCTTAGAGAATTTAAAGAGCAAAGTCCTCTTTCTGGTATGTGGAGTAATATCACAGATGAGATGATAAAAGAAGCAGATGTTGAAGATGAAGAAGCTAAAAAGCAAGAGAAAGAAGAACAGAAAGAACTAGAACTTGGAATGAATAAAGCTATAGAAAGTAGTGAAAATAATGTTCAACAAGTTGCGGCGAAAAATACTGAAAAGAAAGAACTATAAACAAGCTATTAAACTAGCTAGTGAACAAGTTTGGTGGGTATATTATAAAACATTGAATGGAGAAGAACAAGTAATTAACGTTACAGCAGACAGTGCAAGAAATGCAAAAATAACTGCAAACGATATTTTAAAGTGGAAGTTAGACTGTGAATTCGAGATCACGAATATTTGTTGTATTTGAAAATTTCCCTTTACAAATGTAAAAGTTTATGTTATAATAATAATATACTAATTAAGGAGGAAATTAAAGTGAAAAACGAAAGGCTATACAAAAAAGTAAGTGATGTGCTATATGATGGAAAAATTGTGAAGAAGAACTTATTTGAAACCAAATATGGAACATACTCAATTTATCTTGTTGAATATAAGAAGCATATGCTTTTTGTAAAAATAAGAGATAGAGAGATTCTTGAGTGTAATATCCTCTGTGAGATTGCAAAGGAGGATAGAACATGAAATGTTTTGAATATTATGTTCGAGATGCAGCATATGATAATATGGCTAGAGATAAAGAGTTAGAGAACAAAAGGTTTACAAGAAACCAAAGGAGACAAAACAGGAAAAAAGTTGCTTACTTCGGCTTCCTGATCTTACTACTATTTTCATTAGTGCTGCTACTTTGTACTTCTGTTGTTGAGCATAGAACGTTAAAAGATGATCAAGCACAAAATGTTAAATTTGGCTTTGAGGAAGTTCTGTCTGGTAACCAAAGTAAATATACTACCCAAAAAGTTCTATCCTATCAGAAGCCAAATGCAGAAAATGGAAGGCTACCAGGAGATGATATTCCAGCTTCTGGATATGCAAGTATGGAAGCTTATGAAGTAGCTAATGCATCTAATGTAAAAAGTGCTACTTTTAAAGTGACATATTATTGTGGTTGTTCTAAATGCTGTGGAAAGTGGAGTGGCGGATCTGAAAGTGAAGCTTATGGATGCAGAGGAGATAAACTTGAGCCAGGAGTAAGCATTGCAGCAGATCAAAATATACTTCCATATGGAACTACAATTACTGATGGATGTGGTAGCTATTTTGTTGTACAAGACACAGGAAGCGCTATAAAAGGAAATAGAATTGATATATTTACGGGAGATCACCAAAAAGCATTAGAATTAGGTGTAAAAGAACAAATTTTCTATTGGAGTGTTTAACATGCTAGATAAATTTTTGTGCAGGATTAAAACAGAAGATGCAAATAGAATAGAATTTCCTAGTGAAAAAGAAGCAATTGCTTATTGCAAAGAAAATGGAATTGATCCGCATAATATTATTCTTAAAGGAGATAAGTATATGCTAGAGAACAAAAAGCAAAACAAAGCATTGGACAAAGCAATTAGTGTGTGTGATGCAGATATTAAGTATAACCTTCGATATATTGATAAACATGGAGATGAGCATGTTATTAAATTTAATACAGAAAGTGAAATGAAAGCAAAAGCACAGCAAGCAAAGCTTAAAGGAATGGAAAACATTATTGCTGAGATTGTTGAAAATGGAAGTATTAGAAAGTCTTACAAGCTAAGCTAAAATGGACTATGAGATTTGGAAAAGATCTAAAAGGATAGAAAATGAGTTCCTAAGATCGTTAGAAAAGCTTTGCAATACTTTTGTTAAAATAGCAAAAGCTACTGGCAGTGATCAGCAAAAGTATGTAAATGCAATGCATAATTTCCAAAATTCTATAGAATATGAACGTTATATAACTTCAGCAGTAAAACGCATGGTAACGCCACTTGGAATATCTAACCAAAGAACATGGAGGATGGCAGCTAAGAAAGCAGCCAAAGGCAAAATTCTTTATCGTTCTCTTGTTGAAGAACTTCGGCAAGGTGGCTATAGAATTATGGAAGGACAAATAATTGAAAATGCAAATTTAATAAAAACATTGCCAGAAGATGTTGCAAGCAAAGTTGTAGTAGATATTGCAGAACATGCATTACAAGGAAAACGATCTGAAAGTATTGAACGCTTAATTATTGACAAAACAGACCAACACTCAAGAGCATCTGCTCGTTTAATAGCAAGAACTGAAGTAAGTAAAACAAGCACAGCATTAACAAAAGCAAGAAGCGAGCAGCTAGGAATACAATGGTATATATGGAGAACTGCATTAGATGGCAATAAAGTTCGAATAAGCCACCAAATAATGGAAGGAGTACTTGTTAATTGGAATGATCCTCCTAGTCCAGAAGCTTTGGCTGGTGAAAAAAGCGTCGGATATTACCATGCAGGAAATATATGGAATTGCAGATGTTATGCAGAACCATTGCTTGATATAGACGATGTACATTGGCCACATAAAGTTTATACAAATGGAAAAATTATTACTATGAAGAAAGGAGATTTTTTACAGCTATTATAGCTATATAATATATTATATATTACTATATTAGCTGTAGTGTTTGTTATGGAATATGATCCTATTATGTGTATGATGGTAGATAAAACTACTTCTGTTAAAACAAAAGATGCAAATGCAAGTAAGCAAGGAGAACTTGGTGGAATTAAGTATGAAATTTTAAGTTATGAAAGAGCTACTGGTAAGAAAGCAAGTATAAGAGATTCTAAATATGTTTTGGATAAAGCTATTAAAATGCTTGATTTTGATCCAATAGCTGCTTTAAATAATTTTAAGAAAACAGCTGATATAGGTGATAGCACGAAGATACAGCTTAACAATGGAAAAGTCGCAATTGTTCAAAAAGAAGCTAATGGCTGGTATGCATCTATTGGCAATGAAAGAGTAAAAAGTACTTTTAAAATTATTGAAGGATTTTTAAAGTCACAAAATGATAATTATTGATGCTAGAATGATGATATTAAAGTAGGTGAGGTAAATGCCTGATACAAGCCCAGAATATCCATTTGGTAATCCAGTGAATGTGTTGAAACCTAACTTTTCAAAGTTGATTGCTACTGAACCAGTTACAATTGAAAACACAGAAGCAAATCCAGTTCCAACAAAAGAAGTTGTAGCTGAACAAACGTAAAGGAGTTGCTTAAATGAATGTGATGAAAGCTGATTGTGGATTTGATCCGCATGCGATGGATGCATTTAAAGATGTTACTGTTGATGCTATCAGTGATGTAGAAGGTTTTAGCTTAAATGGACATACTAACATGCATGTAAACTTAGCTGCAGAAAGTTCAGATGTTTCCATTGAAGATTTTAATGATATGCAACCTGGTAAGGAATATATGATTATAGCTTCTAATGGAGCTAGCACGCAAAATCAGATTATTTTTCCTGCATCTAGCACATTGTATAATGGAACTATTACAAAAGCAAATAATATGACTATTGTGTATAAGTTCTTTACTGATGGGTACAGCATCTATTGCAGTAGAGCAATTTATGCATAAAAGTTTTTAAAGAAATTTTAAAAAAGCCCTTTACAAATACTTTTATATATGTTATAATATTATATGGAGGGGTATATGGCAGGATATGTTCACTCTCCTTTTGAGTCGCAGAAGGCCTGCCTGTATATGGATTGAATCTTTCTTGCCTGTAAATTACCTCCCATCGGTATTGTCATATATCCCTCCCCACCTCCATAATTCTCCTTAAAGGAGGAACAAAGATGAAAGCTTACTATGGTTCTAAAATTTCAAACAACATTACAAAATTAGATAATGGCTGTTTAGTTTGTTTTAATGTTCCAATTGCTAGGACTGGAACTTATAAATATTTGAGAGAAGAACTTGGACTTGAAGGCAATGGCATAGTTGAAGTACATAGAACTCCAGAACAAGTATTTGACAGTAAGGCGATCGCTTCTTTCGAAGGAAAGGCTTTCACCGATACGCATCCTCCTGTAGATGTAACTGCAGATAACTGGAGTATCTATGCAAAGGGTGAACTTACAAATATACGAAGAGGAAAAGGAGATAATTCAAATTTTCTTGTTGCTGATATACTTGTGAGGGATCCCATTGCAATAAACGAAATTATCTCTGGTGCAAAAAGGGAAATTTCTTCTGGATATGATTGTGAGTATGTAGAAAGAAATGGAGTAATTTACCAAGAGAATATTCGTGGTAACCATGCTGCTTTAGTTCAAGCTGGACGAGCTGGCAGCCAAGTAAAAATTTATGATGAAAAGAAAGTAATTACAGCAAAGTACAAAGCAATTAAAACATTAGAAAAAGCAATTACATTAACGAACAATTAGTTTATTTTGTTGAAGGAGGAACTATACGTGGCAAATGGTTCGAAAGTTATGGCTTCCATTAAGGACTTTTTGATTAAAATGAAAGCTCTTGATGAAGCAATTCCTGAGGAGCTTGCTGAAGATGCTCTGAAGATGACAGAGGAAGTAAAGGATGCTCTTTGCGAGGATGAAGATCCTGATGTTCTTGAAATTACTAAGGATGAAGATCCTAAGGAGAAAGAGGACATTGATGTAAAGGTTGAGGATGCGATTACTCGTGTTCTTATGAAGCACGGTTTAATCCGTGATAGTGCACTTTCTGCTCTTGATGAACTTGAGGAAGAGGTCACTGTAGAGGATGAAGATAATGAGGAAGAGGTCACTGTTGATCCTGAGAAGATGAACGATTCTCTTCGTCGCAAGATTATCCGCGATATGAAGCCTGTGCTTGCTAGCATTAAGGATGCAAAGGAACGTAAGAAAGCAGTAGATGCTTTTGTTGGTGCTATTAAGCAGAATAATACTACAACTGATGCTTATGGAAAAATCATGAAGGCAAAGGTTGCTTCTGCGAAGGACACTGCAGCAAAGAGCAAAGTTGATGATTCTAGTGATTATGAACTTGGTATGCAGATTGCTAAGAAATTCAATCCACATTACAAGGAGGAAAACTAATTATGCCGGGTAGAACTATTGGTATTATGATGAATGTCGGTTATGCCGGCACTCAGTCTAGAACTGCTGATGCGATTATTCAGAATCGTATTGCAGAAGGTACAATTGCTTTTGGTCAAGCTGTTGCTTTGACTGATACAAATAAGTGGCGGCTTGTAAAGACTGGTGATACTGCTGCTGTAGTTGCAGGTATTGCAGTTCGTGAAGTTGTGCAGGCTAATACTTTTGATCCTCAAAGTAATCCTGATTATGTCGCTAATGTTCCTTGCGATGTAATGGTTCGTGGCAATTGTACAGTAAAGTGCCAGAGAGGTACCCCTGCTTCTGGTGCTGCAGTGTATGTTCGTATTACTGCGAATAATACATATCCTAATGCTGTTGTTGGTGGCTTTGAGGCAGAAGCTGATGACGCAAATACAATTCAGGTTACAAACATTGAGTGGACTACTGGCGTGATGGATGCTAATGGTAATGTTGAAGTTACTATTAAGACTAGAGCAAAGGGTTAATAGGGAGGAAACAAGATGCCGAATATTGTGACAGCAGGTAATGCTGGAATTTCTTTTGGTACCAATCCTAATGTGAAGGTACTTCAGGATAGCAGTCTTGGTAATGGCATTCGTACTATTGATGCTGCAGGTATTGCTACCGGTATGGCTTTCCTTGAGGGTGAGCTGGAGAAACGTGATCCTAAGATTCGTGAACCTTTGACTTCTGTGACTTGGCCTCGTGATATTGTTGCTGAGACTGGTGGTGGCTGGGTAGACTTCACTAGCACCATGGATGTCGATTATGCAACTTCTGGTGGTAACGAAAATGCTCTTGTTGGTGGAGCTACTGACGTTATTGCTACTGTTCAGGCAAATGTGAACAAAGATATCTATCGTGTATTCACTTGGGCTATGGGCATGAAGATTCCTTTCGTTGATCTTCAGAAGATGCAGACGATTGGTCGTTCCATTGATTCCATTTTGGATAAGGGTATTAGACTGAACAACAATAAGGCTATTGATCAGCTGGTTTATCGTGGATTTCCTAATGTAGGTGTTACCGGTTTGGTGAATAATCCGAATGTAGTTTCTTCTGTTGCTCCTAATGGTGCAGCTGGTAGTGCTCTTTGGACTGAGAAGACAGTTGATGAGATTTTGTGGGATGTTAACAAAGCTTTGATTGAAGCTTGGGCTGCATCTGAGTATGATGAGTCTGCAATTCCTAATCATATTTTGCTGCCGCCTCAGAAGTATGCTTACCTTGTTTCTACTCGTATTGGTACTTCTGGTGATGAGAACATTTTGAATTATATCCTGAAGAACAATATGGCTAATAATCAGGGTAAGAATCTTCAGATTCATCCTTGCCGTTGGTGCACTGGTGCTGGTACTGGTGATACTGATCGTATGATGGTGTACGTAAATGATAAGGATTTTGTATACTTCGATCTGCCGGTTCCTCTGACTAGAGCTATGACTCAGCCGGTTGCACTTCAGTTTGCTTATGTTACCATCTATGCTTCTCAGATGGGACAAGTTAAGCCTTTGTATTTGCAGCCTATGCGCTATGTTGATGGCATTTAAAATTGGAGGTTAAAACAGATGCGAATTTATTCTAAAAAAGCTTTTGCACTTGGTGAAGGTGCTAATCGTTATGACGATAAAGTAAACAGTGTAATTACTGTGCCTATGACTTTTCAGGATATTCCTGATAAACTGGCGAATGATCCTACTTTTAAGCTTGCTGTGAAGGCTGGAGAAATTACTGTTATTCGCAATGAAGCACAAGCAAGCATTCCTTCAAATGCTGGTAATGAAGAGAAGGCTGAGAACGAAGCAAAGGAAGAAGTTCTTTCTGTTGAAGAGTTCTATGAGCAGCTTAAGCCTATGAGTAAGGAAGCTACTAAGAATCTTGCTGAAAAGTATGGTGCAAAGTTTATCGATGAAGATTCTTTAAAGGTTAACAAAAAGCGTGTGCTTGAAGCATATCGTTTGTATGTTAATGCTGAAGAGGAAACTTCTGAGGAAACTGAAGAAGAGGAATCTGAAGAGTAATGGTGAAGGAGGAGCTGTGAATGTCTGCTTACATTGATTTAGTTTCTATGCTAGGTTATACTAATAATGCTAAAATGATGATGGAGACTTTTCATAGTTCCTCCAACATTATATTAACAGATAATCCTCCATATGATTTAGAGATGTTTACAAAAGCATTTCCTAAGTTCATAGTTGAGGGTGATGGAAAAGAAGCTCCAGAAGGAGAAGAACCAATTCCAGTATATGTTTTCAATCTATTTGTTGGAATGGCTCAAGCATCAATTAAAAAAGATCGATACAAAAGCAATTGGGAATATTTAATGGGATTATACATTGCTCATAATTTAGCATTATTCATTAGAACTAGTCAAGGAGATCCTTCGGCTAGTAGTGCTTTAGCTAGCTCACTTCCTTTCGGAATTGCTGCTAGTAAATCAGTTGATGGACTTTCTATAAGCTACGAATTTATGGGGCTTACAGAAGATTTTGCTGGATATGGTACATGGAAACTTACATTGTATGGACAGCAATTGATTACTTTGACAAAGATCTATGGTAGAGCTGGGATGTGGGTAAATGGCTAATAAAGGAAAAGTAAGTATAATTGAAGAAGCAAAAAATTATAATAATCTGATAAACGCGATAAAATTCATAAAACAAAATGAAGTTTATGTTGGTATATCAGATGCGACTACAATAAGAGAAGAAGAAACGAGAGGTGAGATTACTAATGCAGAACTTTTATTCATACATACAAATGGTTCTCCGATAAATAATATTCCACCAAGACCAGTAATTGAACCAGCTGTAAAGAATGATTCAGATAGGCTAAGCAAAATGATGAAGCAAGCATTTAATTTGGCATTATCTGGAAATAAAACTGCTGCATTAGATGCTTTAAAGAGAACAGGAATGCGAGCACAGAATGTTTGTAGAGCATGGTTCACTAACTCAGAAAATGGTTGGCCTCCTAATAGTCCAGCTATAGCAGAAGCAAAGAGAAGAAAAGGTGCAGAAAATCCAAGACCTTTGATTGATACAGGAGAATTAAGGAAGTCTATTACATACTTTGTTAGAACTTTAGGAGGAAGAGTTAAATGATAAATGTATCTGAGCTTATTGGAGATCCTGATTTTGCTCAACCGAATGGAGTTAAAGTTACTAGAAGTACAGTAGAAGTAGTAAATCATCAGCAAGTAAAGACATCTAAAGAAATTAAATTAACTGGAATAATTACAATTAGTGACGAGAATACAGATGAACCATTGGACGAAGCAGATATGAACAAAGAGAAAATACACATTTTTACATACAATAGATTAAAGACAGTTGGAGTAGATAAAGTAGATGGAAAGAACTATGCAGCAGACATTGTACATTTTAATGGAGCTGATTACATAGTTCGTTTTTGCTTAGATGATGCACAATATGGTTTTTGCAGAAGTACAGCTGTTAAGCTTGAACAGGATGTGATGTAGTGCAAAGTGAGATTACTTCTTTAAGTAGTTTTGATTTACTTTTTGCAGATTTTATACAAGAAAAGCTAGAACTTCAAGGTGATAAAGTTCTTATTTCATTTAGTGAAGAAGGACAAAAATCAAGCAAAATAAATGAAAATATTTGCTATGTTAAAACTTTTATAGAACAAGATCAAGTTAGCTTGTTTAAGAATAGAGGCAAAGAATATGACAGTAAAACAGAGCAGGTAACATTCACACAATCAGCTATGAGAACGTTAATGTTGCAGGTTGTGTTTTATGGTCCTGATTCTGATAGACTGTGCACGTTGCTAAATGAATTAGTGTATACGAACAATTCAAAAGAATTCTTTTACAAAAATGGATTAGCTTTGATTCCAGATAGAACTAGTTTTCCATACTTTACAAAAGAAATGGTGAACAGTAGATGGTGGAACAGAGCTGATCTAAAATTGTATTTTTACAATTCTGTTGTTGTTAAAGAAGTTACACCGATTATCGATGGTTACAATATTATTATTAAAACTGATAAATTGGAGGGTAGTACATGAGTGTTTCATTAAATACGATCGTAGATGTAAATGTACAAGTTACAAATCCTTCTACGATTGCAGCAAATTTTAACTTAGGTTGTATTATTGGTGCTAGTGAAGCATTAAAAGAAAGTAGAGTTAAAATTTATACTAGAGAAAATTACCAGACACAGATGGTTGCGGATGGATTCCAGACAACTTCTAATGAGTATAAAGCAGCTGTTCTTTACTTTTCTCAAAGTAGTAGACCTACTCAACTAGTAGTTGGATATTGGAATAGTACAGAGTCTGAAAAGCCTGCAGATGCTTACACTGCATGCAGAGCAGCAAATGGTGCATTCTATAATTTCTGTTTTGTTGATACAATTGAAGATACTGCAGCTGTTGAGATCGCTGGACTAGTTGAAGCATCTGATATTCCAACTGTATTTTGGGTAAATTCTAACAATGCAAATTGTTTACAAGCTAGCACAGAAAATACATTTAAGAAATTACTTGATGGAAAGTATACAAGAGCTTTTGGAATGTATTCTAGCGATCCATTAGTTTGTGCAGCAGTAATTGGATTGCTTTCTGGAATGAATACTTTGGAAGCAAATTCTGCGTATACAGCAGCTTATAAAACTTTAGTTGGAATTACTTCTGAGAATATTAGCAATGAACAATTAAATAATTTGCTTACTTACAATGGCAACATTTACTGTAGCTTTGGATCTACTTATAATTTAACTTATCCAATGATCTCTGCTGGCAATTATCATGTAGATGATCTTCTTCTTGTTGATGCTGCAAAATATTATATTCAGCAGTATACAGTTGCAGGAATGATTGCATTAAAGAAAGTTCCTCAAACTGAAGAAGGTGTAGGAAACATTATTTCTTTCATCAATAATGCTTGTAATAAGATTCTTGAAGTAGGTTTAATTGCAGGAGGTATTTGGAAAGGAGAAACGATCCTTGATCTTGATACTGGAGATGCAGTTCCTAATGGATATTTAGTACAATCTGGAACCGTAGCAAGTCAAACTGCTGAAGAAAGAGCAAGCAGAGTGTCTCCTCTTATTTATGTTGCTTTACTTTCGTCTGGTTCTATTGAGCACGTTGTAATTAACGTGTTTGTTAACAGATAAGGAGAAGAAATATGAGCAGAGTTTATACATATTCTTTTGAAGATACCATCGTGACATTTAGCCATCCGAACTTTGGTACATATTCTGCATATGGAACTGGCATTGGTTCTTTAGCTATTGCTTATGCAAACGATGTTACAAAGCATGATGTCGCTGCTGATCTTGCTGTTGTTGTTAGTAAGTGGGTACCTCGCAATGGCACTGTTACTTTTGATATTTTGCAAAGTAGTGATTTTAATGATTGGCTTAAGAAGTTTGCTTCTTATATTGAAGAGGCTGATACTTCTGAATTTGCATTAGCTACTATTTCTATTCAGAATAAGAGCACCGGAGATAGTTATACTTGTACAGGAGTAAGTCATCAGAAGAGAGCAGATAATAATTTGCAAAGTCAAGCTCAGAACAGAAGTTGGGTAATGATGTGTGCTAACATTGTATAAAGGAGTAGCATATGGTTACAGAAATTAAAAAGCGTGAAACTTCTTCTTTATATGAAACAGATGGAAGAACATTTAAGATAAATTCTTATGATCCTATGATTGGTAATTATCTGTTGATGCAGATTCTTACTAATGTTCTTCCACTAGGAATTGGAGCTGGAGTTTCTAAAAAAGTTGGCACTGAAAAGATTCCATTAGATACAAGTGGAAATGCTAAAATGATGGATAAAAAAGATTTTATTCAGTTGCAAGTTGATATTCTTAGTACAGTTGAAGAAGTATATCAATCTGGACAAACATCTCCAGTTGTTAGAGAGAATGGAACGTACGGAACAAATGATGTTACGATGCTTTTGTTAATTAAGTTAATAATTGCATCTCTTGCATTTAATTTTAAGGATTTTTTCGCAGACGTCCTATCCAAAGAAGATTTCATCGAGAACCTGAGTTCGAAATTTGCTGGTATGAAAATTTAAATGCTAAGCTTTACTTACCAGTAATAAGTGGAATGTGGAAGCAGCATGAACTTTGGGATGGGACGTACACATTCAATGATTGGCTAGATGTCATAGAGATAATTGAAGTTAAAAGTGAAAACCAAGCTAGACAATATGAAAGTATAGAGGAAAAGAGGTGAGCTTGTTTGGATGAAACTTTGAAGGAATACCTAGTAAAGATTGGCTGGGATGTAGACAATATAAGTTTTCAAAATGCTAATGAACAGATAAATAAGTTCAATAGGTTAGCAGAATTATCTGTTAAAAGTTTAGGAATGGCATTTACTTCAGCAGGCTCACTAATTTTTGATACAATTTTTAGTATTACAGAAAGTATGTGGAGTTTAGTAAGTTCTACAGCTGAAGCAGATTTACGTGTTGAGACATTCGCACGTAGAATGTGGACTACTGAACAAAATGCACGTTCATTAACTACAGCTTTAGATGCTTTAGGAATGGAATACAATGATCTGTTCTATACAACAGAAGAACAGTTCAGAAGGTTTCTTTCTTTAAATGCATTGGGAAAAACTTTGGAAGCTCCAGCTGAACTTGATGAAACTTTAGTAAAAGTTAGAAACATACAATTTGAAATTAGTAAAATGAAGATGATTTTCCAATATGCTTCTAGGTGGGTAGTTTACTATTTAGGAGAAATGTTTGGAGATGATTTAGATTCAGCACAGCAAAAACTTTCAAATTTTAATAATTTCTTAATAGAAAAAATTCCAAAGTTTACAAAAGCAATTGCAGAGTTCTTTGGTGCGTTTTATAGATTAGCAAGATCTGTTATTTGGGCACTTGAAGGAATAGGAAGTGCAGCAGTTAGTTCTTTTGGTAATCTAGAAACATCTGGAGTATCTGCTTTAATGACAATAGCAACAGTTGCTACATTAGTTTCAAAAGGACCACTTGGAATTTTCCTGCTAGTGCTTGGTTCAATTCTTCTTTTGTTGGAAGATTTTATGGTGTGGCAAAAGGGAGGAAAGTCATTATTCGATTGGTCTTCAGTTTCTAATATGCTTGGAAACATGGAAGGAAAGCTTGATGATACAGCAGATAGATTTCAGACTTTGATTGATAAAGTTGATAAGTTCTTTAAAATGTTCCACTTAAATGAAGCAGCAATGCTATTTGTTGAAACTTTTTTCCAAGCATTAGAAGTAGCTTTAGATGGAACAAACATAGCGATGGATTTGCTAATTGGGTTATTTGATATTTTACTTGGTGATTTTGAAAGTTTAGCAAATAATAAGCTATTTCAAGATATTAACAGTTTGTTAGATACTCTGTTTGGAGAAGGATTTACTTCAAACTTTAAAGATAATTTTATTGGTGGATTTACTTGGGAACCTCCAGATATATTGAAGAACTTGTTTGGAATAAATGATCCAAATACAAAGATGACAGCAACTGGAGTGCTTCCTAGTTCTGGAAGAAGCCAAAACACTACTAACAATACAAATACACAAAACAATAATGTTACAAATAACTTCTATGGAGAGACTACTGATGGTCAAGTAGATAGGATTTCTGGTTCCATTTCTAAATTTAGAATGTGGACGCCTAGAACATAAAGGAGGCATAATATGGCAACTGGCTATTTATCTCCTAATGGTTCTCCTACAGCTGGTATGACATATGATGCCATGCTTTATTGCAAGACAAATATCGCTGGCTATTTCTTCGATGGGTTTATGCAAGTAGATCATACAATAGAATTGCAGACAACTGAAAATCCAGTTGAAACAGGAGCTTCTATTGTTGATCATGCTTATGTTAAACCAGCTGAAATAGTAATGAAAATAATGATGTCTGATGTACATCAAAGTTTAGTTCCTGGACAATTTACTGGCACTCGTTTTCGTTCTACTAATGCATGGCATGTATTAAAGAAATTGCAATCAGATAGAATTCCAATGAGTGCTTTTACTAGACTTGGATTATATACAAATTTGCTGATTACAAAGCTTACTGCTACAGATACAGCAGAAACATTCAGAGCTTTGTCTGCAGAAGTAACATTAAAAGAGATACCTGTTGCAAGAGTAAAGACTGTCGAGATTAGTGCAGCTGATCAAACAACAATAAATACAGAAATGGGAAAACTTGAAGCATTGAAGGTTGATGATGAACTTCAAAGTTTGCTTTACCAATGGTATGGAGGTGGTTCTTAATGGTTAAAATTCCATTAACGAATTCTCCGAACCAAAGGTTCACTTGCACAGTGCCGATAAATGGAGAGAACAAGAACCTAAGATTCGAGCTATGGTTTAATTATAAAGCAAAGTATTGGCTTTTATCTCTTTCTGATGTTGATACTGAAAGTTATATTTTTTCAAATCTTCCATTGCTTAGTTCTCATGGAAAGTTTTATGATATACTTTGTCAGTTAGATTATAAGAAAATTGGAATATGCGTAATGCTTCCAGTTCAAGATGATAGTAAAAGCCAAGCAGGAGAGGAGAATCTTGGAACTTCATATGTAATGATATGGGGTGACAATAATGAGTAACAAGTGTTATCCTTTTCTTGGTACATTCGTAGTTACTTCACCGTTTGGTCCTAGAAGTGCTGCAGAAAGTTATGTAAGCAAATACCACAAAGGAATAGATTTAGTTGGACAAGGAAATAAGACTATTGTTTCTGTAACTGATGGTGTAGTTAAAAGAGCTCAATGGCAAAATGGATATGGAAATTATGTGTGGATTGCCAACAATGATGGAACAGGTTGCATTTATGCTCACATGTCTAAAACGTATGTAAAAGTTGGACAAAGCGTAACGTGTAAAACTCCTATTGGTGTTGAAGGAAGCACTGGCAATAGTACAGGTTCACATTTACATTTTGGTATAAGTACTAGTCAGGATTATTCAGAAACACATAGCAAAAATACTTGGTACAATCCAGCAATTTACTTTGGAATTGATGATTATTATGCGACTAACCTTAAAGGAAAAACGTTCAATGGTTCTGGAATGATTGAAGGAACTTCTAGTGGGGTAGTCTCCACTACACAAACTTCTAGCTCATCGAATGCCAACAGTTCTGGTCAAATAATTTCAGATAGTATAATTCCTTCAGGAGAATACTACGAAATAGTAGATATAAAAGGGGTTACTTCTGACTGGTTGTATGGTAGAAGATATAGGTGCATTGTAGATCTTGGCAATAAAGAAGCATTCGATGTATCAGAACTTAGATGCACTTTCGAGATTATAAAGTCTGCATACTTTGAAGCAAACCAAAGTAAAATAACAATATACAATCTGAATCCAAATGATGAAAATAAGCTAATAAAAGCAGGGCAAAGAATTATAATCGAAGCAGGTTATAATGGAGATCAGTATGGTAAGATATTTACAGGAAATGTAATTCAACCATTAAGATCGAAAGAGAATGGAGTCGATTATAAGCTTACACTTATTTCAATGGATTCTGATAGATATGTTACTTATGGGCTTGTTGGAGTTGCTCTTGTTGCACAGCAAAGTGCTAGAGATGCAATTGATGCATGTGTAAGTAAAGCAGGAGCGTTAACAAATCAGAATTATGGAATGCAAAGGGGAATAGTTCCAGAACAAAGGATCAATTATCCTCGTGGAAAGGTTCTATTTGGATCTCCTACGCAGTACTTAAACCAAATTGCAAAATCGATGAATGCAACATACTATAATGAAGATGGAACAGTAAATATAGTATCTCCTAAAGAACTTGCAGATAATGAGATATTTGATATTGGACCAACTTCAGGTATGATAGGGACTCCTTTGCAGACAGAATTTGGCATTTCAGTATCATGCTTGCTGAACCCAAGAATTAGAATAAATTCTTTAATTCATGTTGATAATAAAAAGATAGAGAACTATCAATATCAGCAAGGAAGTCCAGTTCGTCAGCTTGATACAGAAGGTATTTATCGTGTAATAAAGCTTACGCATCGAGGAGATACTAGAGGCGACGAGTGGGTTACTGAAATAGAAGCAATTGGACAAGCTGGGCTTCTGCCTGGTATGGCGCTAGGCGATGCAGCATATATTTACTAAAAAATTTTTTATTTTTTTTTAAATTCCCTATTTACAAATCAAACAGAATGTGTTATAATATAATTAACCTAAGGGAATGCTTAAATTACAAATTGGAGGCTATAAAAATGGAGAAAATGGTGCAAATTACTAAGAAGTGGGTTCCTGAGGAAGTAGAATTCAAAGTATTGAAAGAGACTTCTATGGAAACGAAGATTCAACTTACCTATGATGGAGAAAGTGGTGTTGCTTTTGTATACCACACAGTAACTCCTGGATTTGCTACAGTTGTTGCAAAGAAAACTGTGCTTTCTGCTTTGGCTAGTATTTATCTGAAGAAGAATGATTTGGATAAAGCAAAGAAGTATATGGATTTAGTACTTCAGCCAAAAGATTGGAAAGGCGGCTTAGTTTAAGCAAATAAGGAGGTAAGTTGAAAATGATATATTTGGTATCTTTTAAGTTGGTCAATGGAGAAGGCAAAAACATCAAAATGAATTGCCTTGCTGAGATTATTAAGTCTAACTATTCTAGATATGATAATGGAAGATATTTGATCTTTAAGTCGATATCTGAAATTGATGACAAGATGGTGTTCGATATCAGATATGATAAAGCATATAATCAAGATGATGAAATGTCCTATATTGATAGCTTCATTGAAAGAAACTGGAATGGTAAAAATGGTAGCTACAAAGCAGAATGTATTCACGTTAAGAAGATCATAAGTTAGATAATTGATAAATTGGATGGAGCCCTTACGGGCTCCAGTCCTGCTATAAAAAGGGGTGAATAAATGTTACGAGTTTCTGGTTGGACAGCTAGTGAAAACCAAATTTATGAGAATCTAATAAATGAAGCTTTATTCAGAACTAGATGTTGCATTCCATGCATTATTCAGTCATATAACAGTGAACAAAACACAGTAGAATGTCAGCCAGCGATTCGCGAGAGGATCATAAATGAGGATGGAACAATTCAATATATGAATTTACCATTGCTTATAAATGTTCCTGTAGCATTCCCAGGATCAAAAAGTTTCACATATAAGTTTGTGTTGGAAAAGAACGACGAATGTTTGGTGCTTTTTTCTGATTTGTCAATAGATAATTTTTGGGAAAAGAGTTCTTTACAGAATCCAGTAGAAGTTAGAAGGCACGATCTTTCTGATGGTATAGCTATTCCATGTAAGCTTAGTTTACCTAATTGGAAAGAGCAAAGCAAAGCAATTATAGAAGTAGATAAAGAAGGTTCAATAATTTTTAATACGAAAGAAGGAACTTTTACTTCTGAAGAGCTTTATAAAGTAATACATAGTCATTATCATGAAGATTCTGTCGGAGGACAGACTACAACTCCCTTGGGGGTTTGAATATGAAATATAGAAAACTTGTAGATAATGATTACTATTTTGGTGCTGGTAGTAATTGTTACATAGATAAAGATGAAGCAGTAGCACAAGCTATAAAAACAAAAATCTTGCTATTCTATGGTGAATGGTGGGAGAATATTGGGTTAGGGATTCCAATGTTTCAGTCAGTGCTTGGACAAACAAATCCAGACACAATAAAAAGCTCATTATCTATGCTTGTTGAACAGAGAATTTTGGAGATAGAAGAAGTAACTTCTTTAAGTAATATAGAAGTGGATTACAATAGAGAGACAAGAACAATTTCTTTAATTGTAGATGTTACTACAGTAGATGGAGAAAGTGTTAGAACAGAGGTGAGTTTCTGATGGCTTATTTTTCCCCTTATATTGATCAAACTGGAATGCATGTTCCTACATATGCTGATATCAGAGATGAACTCATCTCAATGATGAAGCAGATATTTGGACAAGATATTTACATTGATGTCGATTCTCAAGATTATCAGCAAATTTCAATATTTGCAAAAAAGATCTATGATACGAATAGTTTGGCTTTATTAACATACAATAATCGCACAGTAAACACAGCAATTGGAGTTGGATTAGATAATTTATGTGCTCTTGTTGGAATTACAAGAAAGCCAGCTACTTATAGTACGGTTCAAGTTACAATAAACGGAGATGCTAGCACAGAGATAAATGATGGACAAATTTCTGATGGTACAAATCTATGGGATTTGCCAGCAGTAGTTACAATTCCAAGTAATGGTATAATTACAGTTCAAGCTAGATCTCATAGCAAAGGATATGTGACAGCTTTACCAAATACTTTGACAACTATTGTAACTCCTGTGTATGGATGGCTTGGAGTAACTAATAATTATCAAGCAAATCCTGGTGTTGATGAAGAAACAGATGCTTCATTAAGAGAAAGGTATGCACAAGCCACTGCTTCTCCAGCAAATACAGTTTTTGAAAGTATGATTGCTTCAGTAAGCCAAGTTGATGGAGTAAGCAAACTTAAAGCATATGAAAATGATACAGGAATAACAGATGATAATGGTTTGCCTCCACATTCTGTTACTTTTGTTGTTGAAGGTGGAGATAACGCAGATATAGCAACTGAAATATACTATAAGAAAACGCCAGGTTGCTATACTAATGGAGATGTAGAAGTAAATTTGACTTCTGAAACAGGAAACGTTACTGTAGTTAGATTTTATAGGCCAACTTACAAAACTGTATATGTAAAAGTTTTAGTAAAGAAACTTTCTGGATATAATGATAATTATGCTACAAATATTAAGAATGCAATTGTTGAATATATTGAAGGAATTGAAATATCAGAAGTAGTATATAGATCTATTTTGTGGAGCTTAGCAGTTGGACAGCTTGGTTCAATTCAATCTCCAGAGTTTGCTGTTACAGATATTCAACTTTCTACAGATGGAAGTTCTTATAATACAAATGATATAGCAATGTTTTTTAATGAAGTTGCTTCTACTGATTCCGCAAAAGTAACAGTGGAGGTGTTATAATGGCTGATTCTAATGTAGAATACATTAAGCTTATAACTTCAGAATATCAGAAAAGTGAAAAATACAAACAGTATGTAGAAGCATTTCTTGATTTAATTAGTCCTTCTGTTGATTGTTTAACTGATTTTGATGTATTATTTAATTTGAATAATGCAGTAGGGGATCAGTTAGATAAGATTGGGGAGTTGGTAGGAATAGGAAGGCAGCTTCCAATAGATGATCCAGATATTCCTGCTACTTTGGATGATGAAACATATAGGTTAGTAATTCGAGCAAGAATTTTATCAAATAGATGGGATGGAACTATTCAAGGATTAAAAAATATTCTAGATGCATTATTTGAAGAAGTTTCTTATGAGATAGTTGATAATCAAGATATGAGTTATTTGATAACTTTGATTAGTCCAACAATAGATGATACATTAGTAGCATTGATCTTAAATGGATTCATTCTACCAAAGCCTTCAGGAGTAAGAGTGAACTATGAAGTTCTCGATAGTCCTTTGTTTGGATGGGATTCTGAAACTGGATTTATTAAAGGTTGGGATGAAGGAAAGTGGGCGAATGCTTAAGGAGGTTATTACATGCCTAGCAATAATTTTAAGATATTCGATGAAAATAAGCAGAATATTTTATCTGATGAAGAATATAATGTTAATACACAAAGAACAAATGGTGTTCAAGCAGGCATTGCTAGTTCAAAGCTAAATAATAAGTTTTCATATCAAGTATCTTTGATGGCATATGCTTTAGCACAGTTAATGATCGAAAATGGAATCGATGCTTTAGATAGTGCAGAAGTAAATGCTTTTGTTGATAATTTAGGTAGTGCTTTGCTTCAGAAAGTAGTAGATAAAGCAAATCAGGTTTTAGCTGAAGCAGGAGAAGATGATACAAAGTGGATGACTCCTTTGCAAGCTAAAAATGCTATTTTTACTTTAGCAACAAAAGCACCTAATATTTTAGCAGATTCAACAAAAGAAATTTTTGGTTTAGATCAAAATGCTACTGTAAATGATGTATTT
>ERZ839823.689-NODE-689-length-44130-cov-8.736608_pt1 | contig 44130 bp, 32 predicted proteins | sample MGYA00519862_ERZ839823 | MGnify/ENA primary metagenome ERZ839823 (study PRJEB31850, sample SAMEA3708853) | human gut metagenome | biome: human gut; feature: human-associated habitat; material: faeces | place: China | collected 2014 ...
TAATTTGTATTTTCTTCTTTTTAAACAAATCATCTAAATTATATTTTTCCGATTTTTCTTCCTCAATTTTTTGCCTATCATATTAATCCATTCATCTATTTCATGTTCATCTAATTTTTTAATTTCCTTTGTTATCTCTTTTTCATTCATAAAAACTTTCCTATGTTATATTAATATTTTTTCGTTCTTTTATTTCTATTTTGCTATATAAAAAATACTAACATAATAATAGAAAAAAGGCAATATTACAAGCATAAAAAAAGACTCTCTATTACTTGAAAGTCTTGATATTACTGATTAGGATGGTCGACAAACACTCTATTGTTAAATATTCTTGTACTCTTTCAGCTATGTTTTTTCTTATTTTTATATTCATGAACTCACTGCTAATATGTCAAAAATTATCTCTATTGCATTACTACATTTCTCTTTTTTTTCGAAGCTTCTGCAGTATAAATGTATCGAAGTCCATCCACTATGGTAAAAACTTTATGAAAGTATCGATTTCTTATATGAAAAATAAAAAAAGCCACTCTAGAACAAATTCTGTTCCTCAAGTGGCACGTCTGTCTTACAACAGTTTGGAGATTCAACGACTATCTAGCAAAAATACGAGCAAACAGAGATTTTTTAGCTTTATCAGGCTTACCTGTTTTAACCTCAGTTGGTCTGTTCTTAAAGTGATCTGTATCAAACCGATACATAAAGTTTTCATATAATCCCGATTGTGTATTATGTTTGTTCGTAATGCTATTATTACCGTTATAGTAGTAACCATCAGGAAGATTAAGACTTCCGCCAGCTACATTTCCGTAGATAATGATTACAGGCGATACCGTATAATCCCTCACGTCAAATTTCACTCCCGGATTCAGCCGAATCAGTTCCTCTTTCATTTTTGCAATTCCCATATTCTCCATTTCGTTTCTCCTTTCATTGTTTAGAGAATTTTTTGTTACTTCCTGTTTAGACTTGCTAAACCTATATATATAATAACATATTATGCAAATTTTGTCAATTCTATAGTTTTTTTACCAGTAGTGACGAATAAAAATTTTTTCTTAGAAAATTAAGTTTTTTAAAGTTTATGTTTTAGATATTCTTCGTAATGCAGTATTATCAATACTTTCAAAGCTGTACATTTTTTATAAAAAGCCCGCAAAGTCCCTATATATCTATCTTTCAAAATTTGACATTTTCAATGTTCTTTTGTATTATTAATATATCATTAATGATTTATCGAAGCGTATTTGTATCTTCGTTTGAATAAGTTCTATGTTTATTTGAGTTTCGGTTAAGTGGGCATAAAACTTTCTTCGAAATACTTTTACGCTTCCATATTTTTTCCTGAAATCTCCACATATATTTGAATGTTCTATTATTTGTAATATTAAATGTGTTATCTGTATGATTGTATATATTATCTTAATTGCCTTTATATTTCTTGAATATACATGTTCTAAATCTATTCCACTTGTTACTTTTTGCTCTTTAAATCCTTGATTTTCTATATAGCCTCTTAATCGGGCACAATATATTATCTTATATCTTATATAAATTTTTCTTCGTTATTTCTCGATATACTATATTTTTCTGTTTTCTTGTTTTTTATGATTTGTCTTATTACATTTTATCTTCATTTCTTATCATTTCATTCATTATTGACACTGCCATATTATTAGCTATTAACTTTAATTCTAACATCGTCAAATACCATGTTGTTTTTCCGTTCTTTCGTTTCATATAACCATTCCGGACTTATCTCATAATGAGCCCTTTGAAATCTTGTACCATCTAATATTAGATTATATTTTCCTAATATTTTTGAATCATAATATATTTTGTTTCTAATCATATTATAAGTAATTTTATAATAAAATTTCTCTATTTCTTCTTTTTCTATTCTTGAGAATACATTTGTGTATATTTCCGCATCTGGTACTTTTTCTACTTTTTCTTTTATTATTTTACTTATATTTTCTAAATATTTTGTATCTTCAAATGCTGTCTCTGTAAATCTCTGTGATTTTCCTTCACTTAAAAACATTAACATTTCTGATATTATTAAATATTTCATTGAATAGCAATATTTTTTCTACAAAAAAAGCATAGCTTTTTTTACTTATTTGGCTATGCTTTTGAATCTATTCATTTTTCATTCGTCACTACTGTTTTTTTACAGGGGAATTTCATCAAATATTACAAAATAGTATAATTTTGTAATATTTCTAATAAATACCCATCATTAAGTAAGCTGTTAAACATATTTGCTTTAGCTGTTTGCTTTTAAAAGATAAAACCAAAAAAACAAATCAAGTTATATGTCTTTACATTTAATTCCAGAAATTAAGGAGGCCTTACTTGAACAAAAAAAGAAAATTGAAAACAATAAAAAATCATCATATTAAACCCACTCTCAAAAGTAAATTTAATAGATAATTCTTTAAAATGGTTGGGCTGGCTAGATTCGAACTAGCGCATGCCAGAGTCAAAGTCTGGTGCCTTACCGCTTGGCTACAGCCCAATATAAAATTAAAAGTATGGGGTGGAAGATGGGACTCGAACCCACGGTCTCCAGTGCCACAAACTGGCGCGTTAACCAACTACGCTACATCCACCATCTTGTAGCTCATTTGTGAGCACATTACATATTTTAATATGATTTTTCCAATTTGTCAAGTTTTTTTAGTGAATTTCTTTAAATTTTGTCATAAAATATTTTTAACATTAAATTGTACAAAAAACTGAGGCAGAAAACTTTACAATTTTTCCACCTCTCCATTGATATATAGTCAATTTATAAATATATTCAATATTTCAAGCTATATACTTATATCTATTCTTCTCCTCTACCTTCTGGTAAAGCATTTGGTAATTCGATTCTAATTCTAATTTTAAATACATATGAAACAGCTCTTCCCAATTTGCTATTTTTGATTCTTTGCCATAAAGAAGGCTTTTTCTCAAATGTAACTGATTCTTGATAATCTTGTAATGCTTGTTGTTCATCAACTTCTGTATTTTCTTCATTTTCCTCAATCTTAACAAGTTGTGAAACTTTTTTCTTTGAAGCAACCTTTTGTTTTGGTTGTTCTTCTATTATTTCTACACTTTCTTCTTCTGGTTCTTCTTGCTCTTTTATTGCATTAACTCTATAACCTTTTACTCTAACATATCTCTTAGCAGTTTTCTTAGCTTCTTCTACATCTGGTTCAACATCTATAAGTTCAGCATTTGCTACTTTAACATCTGGTTCTACATCTATAAGTTCAACCTTTGCTTTTTTAGCTTTTGGTTCATCATTTACAAGTTCAGTTTTATCAGCTTTAGTAGCTTTTTTCTTAGTTTTAGTCTCTATAACTTCTACATTTTCAGCTTTTGCTTTAGTCTTAGCTCTTGCCTTAGGTTTTGCTTCAACCTCTTCTACTACTGCTGCTTCTTCTATATTTGCTTTCTTTTTAGCTGTTTTTGCAGTAGCTGCTTTAGTTGTCTTTTTAGCTTTCTTTTCTTCTACCTGGATTTCTTCAACCACTGGTGTTTCTGTTTCTTCTTCCGGCGTTTCCTCTATTATTAAGTCTGCTGGTCTTGGAATGTCTTTTAGGGCATCAGCAATTTCAATTCCTATATAACTCAAAGCTTTTGATTTATCTTCTGTTCTTTCCATGTCTATTTCGATATGTAAATTCGTTTCAAGATTACTTACTCTTGCATTTAATAATTTTATGGCATCTTTATAATTCTGACTTCTCCTACTTCTATCTTTTCCAACTAATTTTAAAGTATCTATTAGATCTTCTGAAAATAGTCCTTTATTTTCTTCAACTTTATCTTTCCATTCTGAATCTTTGTTTTCTACTGCTTCTACGAGTTCTCTTAATGTTCCGGCTAAAGCTATATTTTCTTCTCTTTGTCTTATTAATTCTTCAACCTTTTTAGTATTCTCCTCGAATTGTATAGTCGCATATTCAACTAAACCATAAGCTGCTTTATATACACTTGCAGGAAAGTTTTTCTTCTTTGGATATTCTATTAAATAAGCTTTTATAGATTCAATTAAGTCTTTGAAATATGTATCATCATCTAATTGAACTATTTGCTTCTTGCTTTTTGGATTTATTAATTTTTGTACTTTATCTATATTGGATAGTATTTTCTCTTCAGTGATTACCATTCTCACATTTACTATGCCTGACTTTCTAGACATGCAAATTCCTCCTTTTCCTATGTAGTCAAATAATTAAATTCTTTTTTATTATACAACAGCTTCATTAAAAGCTCAATACTTTTTAATTTATTTTTATGTTACATTTTAATTACATTTGTAATATTTTTGTAATATTTGTTGTTTCTTTGTTTTTTATACTTTAAAAAGAAAAAGATCCTTTTTCTTCATTCGAACTAGGACCTTTTTATATTTTATTTATTTAAAACCTTTTTCAATTCTTCATGTCTTTTAATTTTTAAAGTAGTTGTTTTTACTAATGGTTCTTCTGTTATTATCATTTCTCTAACATATTTATATTTTGGCATTAATTTATTTACTTCTTTTACTTTTTCCCATAAAAATTCTTTTATACTTTCTTCTCCATCTATGTTATATAACTCTTTAATCAATTCTTTATCATAAACAATTTCAACGCAAACTTTAACATCTCCATCGTTTTCTTTTTTCTCATAAACAAATGATTCTTTTATTCCTTCAACTTTATTTAATAAAGTTTCAATTTCTTCTGGGAATACATTTTTACCATTATTTAATACGATTACACTTTTTTTTCTTCCTGAAATATATATAAATCCATCCTTGTCTATTCTTGCTAAATCTCCTGTGTGGAACCATCCATCGTCATCTAACGCTGCTTTTGTTGCTTCTTCATTTTCATAATATCCTAACATTATTGATGAACCTTTGGCCATTAATTCTCCAATTCCCTCCTCATCTGGATTATCAATTTTTACTTCTACACTTGGAAATTTCTTTCCTATTGAGCCTAATCTTCTACATTTTGGAGTCTCTGCTGCAATTACTGGTGCTGTTTCTGTTAATCCATATCCTTGCTCAACATCAAAACCTAAGTCATTAAATCCTTTTTCTGTTTCTGAGTCTAGTGCAGCTCCACCTGTTACTACCAATCTTAGTTTTGGGCCTAAACTTTCATGTACTTCTTTGAATAGTTGTTTTCTTATGTCAATTTTTACTTTTAATAATAGTTGTGAGATTTTCTTTCCCTTTTCTAAATTTTGCATTTTGCCTTTTTTCTCAATTGTTTTCATTACTTTTCTGTAAATTATATCAAAAACTGCTGGAACTGATATCATTGCAGTAATACCAAATTCTTTGATATTATCTGCCATATGTTTTACACCTTCACAAAATGCAATTGAACCACCTATTGATATCGGATATAAGAATCCCACTGTACATTCAAATACATGATGTAATGGTAAAAATGACAAAAATCTATCATCTTCATATAAATCAAATCTTTGGATTATGTCCATAACATTTGTTACCAAATTTTTATGTGATAACATTACTGCTTTTGACATTGCAGTTGTTCCTGATGTAAATAGCATTATTCCCATTTTATCAGCATCAATTTTTGCATCTAGATATTCTTTTTTTCCTTCTTGTAATAGTTTTTTTCCTTTTTCTATCAATGATTTTTCAGCATAAATTCCTTGTGTATTTTCTGCTAAATCCATAGAGATAAAATATTTTAAGTTGGTATTTTTCTTTTCTCTTAGAATGTTCATTATTGCGTCATATTTTGATGAATATATTATTGCCTCAACTTGTGAACGAAGAATTAAACTTTCAAGCTCATTATCAGGCAATGACTTGTCAAGTGGTACTATAACTCCAACTCCTGCTGCTACTGCTAAATATGAAAGTTCCCATTCATATCTGTTTTCTGAGATTACTGCTATTCTTTTATCTTTTAATCCCATGTTTATTAAAACTGTTCCTAATGCATTTATTTCATCTCTGAATTCTTTATGTGTTATTGTTTTGAATTTTTCCTTTTCTTCTGTTTTAAAAATATATGCTGGTCTGTCTCCATAAGCTTCTCCTGTTTGTTTTAGCATATCTTTCAAATCTGTAAATTTCATTTTTCTCGATTTAATTTCCACTATAGCTACCCCTTTCTTTTATTACTTTATTCTTAATCCATTAATTACCGTATTTTCGTATTCATGGTATAATTGCATTACATCCATATATTCTCCCTCACGTTTTTTATATACTAATGTTGAACATATTAATGCATATATTTCTGATGCAATCGCTCTTGCATCACCGTTTTTTATTTCTCCCTTTTCAATTCCTTCTTGTACAATTTTCTCGATTTGCCCTATATAATCATATACATGGTCTTGACATTTTTTATTTCTCGATTCATTGCCCCAAAATTGGCTTAAGATTATTGTTATTATATCTTCATATTTTGCTACAATTTTTATTTGAATTAGAACAATTGCTTTTATTTTGTCGATATAATTATTGTGTTTTGAAGTTTTTATATCTACACTATTTTGCAATAATTTTATCCCTTCTTCTATCAAAAAATTAAATATCTCTTCTTTGCTTGAGAAATGATAATATAATGTTCCTTTTGCTACCCCAACAGTTGCTGTGATTTCTTCTATACTAGTTGCATCATATCCTTTTTCTGCAAATAATTTCATTGACGTCTCAAATATCTTTCTTTTTGTTTTATTCATATTTTTTCACCTATCTTCTTTTATAAATGGTATTATATAATTTTATTTAATTTAATGCAAGTTTTTTTGTTTTTTAGAATAAGCATTCAGTTTTATTTTTAATTTTATGTATTCAATTCAGTTTACAGTTTTCAGATTTTCTTCATCATCCGCAAGTTGTGGATAATGTGGATAACTCTGTGAATAACTCAAAACAGTAACATTTCGTTCACACGTTATTCACATTTATATGTTGATAATTTTTTTTTACAATTGTTCACTTTTTATTTTTGTTTTTATGTAACTAGAAAAATTTTAAATATATAACTAATATAATTTCTAAAATCAATATTGTAGGCAATCCTATTGTAAATTTTAGTTTCTTTGTTTTATGGTGAAATGTGTACATTCCTGCAATTGTTCCTATTCCTCCCCCTAAAGCTGTTACTATAAAAAGTGTTTGTTCTGGAATTCTCCATTTTCCCCATTTGGCTTTTCTTTTGTCTGACCACATCATGTAAAAACCAACTAAATTTATTACAACTAAATATATTAATATGTTTCTTGTTGAAAAAATATCTGCTAATTGCATTTTTTATTTGCTCCCTTCTGCACCGATTATCTCGCTTTTTTTGTGTGCAATGCACCGATTATCTCGCTTTTTTTGTGTGCAATGCACCGATTATCTCGCTTTTTTTATGTGCAAAATTGCACCAAAAAAAAGCGATCTCAAGTGTGCAAAATCAGCCGAATAAGCTCAGCTGATTGCTTTGGCTCATTCCTTCAAGACAACCAAATTGTTTTAGTAATTCGGTTACAGAGTCTCCTATTTTTGCACGAATTTTCATATCGTCTATTGACATGAATTTTTCGTCTTTACGCGCATTCATTATACTTTCTGCTGCAACATTACCAAGTCCTGCTATACTATTTAATGGTGGACGCAAACAATCTCCTTCTACTTGGAATTTTGTCGCATGTGACTTGTATAAATCAATTGGTAAAAACCTTAAGCCCCTTTCATACATTTCTAAGACTATTTCTAAGTCATCATACATATCTTTATCTTTTGGTGTTGCATTATTTCCCATCATGTCTATTTCTTTCATTTTATTTTTTACTTTTTCTTTTCCATTTATCATTACTTCTGCATCAAATGCTTTTGCTCTGATTGTATAATATGCTGCATAATATGCTAATGGAATATGTACCTTGAACCATGCTATTCTGAATGCATTGGTTACATATGCTGCCGCATGCGCCTTTGGGAACATGTACTTTATTTTCTCACATGATTTTATATACCAGTCCGGCACATTATGTTCTTTCATTAGTGGAATATATTCGTCTTTCCATTTCGGTTCTTTGCCTTTTGCAACTTTTCCTTTACGTACTGCTTCCATTATTTTGAATGATTTATCTGGTGGTAAACCTTTTTGAATTAGATATATCATTATGTCGTCCCTACAACAAATTGCTTGTTGTAATGTTACTACTCCTTGTTCTATTAATGTTTGCGCATTTCCTAACCATACATCTGTACCATGTGATAATCCAGATATACGTATCAATTCATCAAATGTTGTTGGGTGTGTATCCAAAAGCATGCCTCTTGCAAATTTTGTTCCATATTCAGGTATTCCAAATGTTCCTACTTCTGAATGGATTTGTTCTGGTGTTACCCCTAATGCTTTTGTTGAATTGAATATTGACATTGTTTCTTTATCATCTAATGGGATTTCTGTTGGTGCAATCCCTGTAATATCTTGTAACATACGAATTACTGTAGGATCATCATGTCCCAATATATCTAATTTTAACAAGTTTCCATCTATTGAGTGATAGTCAAAATGAGTTGTTATTATATCTGAATTTGGGTCATCTGCTGGATGCTGTACAGGTGTAAATTCATATATTTCTCTTCCTTTAGGTACTACTATAATTCCCCCTGGATGCTGACCTGTTGTTTTTTTTATTCCTGTACATCCTACTGATAGTCTTGCAATTTCTGCCTTATTTACTGGTATGTTTCTTTCTTCAAAATATTTTTTTACATATCCAAATGCAGTTTTCTCTGCAACTGTACCTACTGTTCCTGCTTTAAAACATGTTCCTTTTCCAAATATTACTTCTGTATATTTATGTGCCTTTGCTTGATATTCTCCAGAGAAGTTTAAGTCAATATCTGGCTCTTTGTCTCCATTGAATCCTAAGAATGTTTCGAATGGGATATCCATTCCATCTTTTGCCATTTTTGTACCACATTTTGGGCAGTCTTTATCTGGTAAGTCAAATCCATTTCCTACTCCATAATCTTCAAATTCAGAGTATTTACAATTAGGGCATCTATAATGTGGTTTTAATGAATTTACTTCTGTTATACCTGTCATAAATGCTACAAGTGATGAACCAACAGACCCTCTTGAACCTACAATATAACCATCTTCATTGGATTTCCATACTAATTTTTGAGCTATAATATACATTACAGAATATCCATTACTAATTATTGAATTTAGTTCTTTGTCTAGTCTAGTTTGAACAATTTCTGGTAATGTATCTCCATATAGCTCATGTGCTTTTTTATATGCTATATTCTTGATATCTTCTTCACATCCAGGTATATGTGGAGGGCATTTTTCTGGTGATATTGGGTCTATCCTGTCACACATATCTGCAACTTTGTTTGTGTTTGTTACTACTACTTCATATGCTTTTTCTTTGCCTAAATATTCAAATTCTTTAAGCATTTCTTCTGTTGTTCTTAAATATAATGGTGCTTGCTCATCTGCATCTTTATATCCTTGCCCTGCTTCTAATATACGCCTATATACTTCATCTTGAGGGTCCATGAAGTGGACATCACACGTTGCTACAACTAACTTTCCTAATTTTTCTCCTAATGCAACAATTTTTCTATTTATATCTTTTAGATATTCTCTATCTGGTACTACTCCATTTCTTACTAAGAAGTCATTATTTCCTATTGGCTGAATTTCTAGATAGTCATAATCTCTTGCAATATTTTCTATTTCCTCATCTGATTTTCCAAGTTCTATTGCTTGATATAATTCTCCAGCTTCACAAGCACTACCTAATATTAAACCCTCTGAATATTTTTTGTACAAGCTTTTTAAGATACGTGGTCTCTTGTAAAAATAATGTAAATGTGATAATGATACTAGTTTGTAAAGGTTTCTTAATCCTATATAATTTTTAGCTAAAATTATGGCATGGTATGTATTTAATTTTTTATATTCTTCTTTTTTTGCTTCTTCATCTCTTCCTTTTGTATCAATCTCTTCAACTGTAGTAACACCTCTATCTCTTAATCTGTCTAACATTACATTAAATACTTTTACTGTTGTATCAACATCATCTAATGCTCTATGTGCTACTTCTACTTTTATTCCTAATTCATCTGCAATTTTACCTAGTTTGTATTTTTTCATATTTGGGAATACATCTTTTGCAAGTGTTAGAGTATCCAGAACTGTGTAGTCAAAATCATATCCCAAAACTTTTGCATTTTGCTTTAAAAAGCCTACATCGAATTTGGCATTATGTGCAACAATTATTGAATCTCCTAAAAATTCTAATATTTTAGGGAATACTTTGTCTATTGTTTCTGCATCTTTTACCATTTCATCTGTGATATTAGTAACTTCTACAACTCTTTGTGGAATTGGCTTTTCTGGATTTACAAAGCAACTGAATTCATCTATTACTTTTCCATCTTTAACTTTCATTATTCCTACTTCTGTTATTTTTTCTGTAACTGCTGAAAATCCTGTTGTTTCTAAGTCTAGTACACAATATGTGGTGTCAAGTGGTTGACCTTTAGCGTTTGTTACTGAATTTTCTTTATCTGGTGCTAAATATGCTTCTACACCATAAATAACTTTCATATCTGGATTGTCTCTTCCTAGTAAATGATATGCTTCTGGAAATGCTTGTACAACTCCATGGTCTGTAATTGCAATTGATTTCATTCCCCATTTCATCGCTCTTTTTATTAAGTCTGTTGCTGATGTCATTGCATCCATTGCACTCATTTTGGTGTGCATATGTAGTTCTACTCTCTTTACTTCCGCATTATCCATTCTCACTGTTTTTGGCTTTGGCTCTGATACCATAATCGTATTTGCCATTACTGTTAATTCATTTGAAAATGTGTCCATTTGTGCTTTTCCCGCAAGTTTTATAGCAGGTGTTGAGCCTAAACGCTTTATTATTTTTTTTGCACTATTTCCTGGCAAAAATGCTTTACATGTCATGGTACTTGTTCCATCATATATATCTATACTTAAAATTACTTTTCCTGATTTTGTCTCTTTATCTTCCATTGCTTGAATTTCGCCATCTATACATACACTTCCAGACTCTGGATTAAGGTCAGCTATTTTTACTAATGGCTCTTTTATCACTGGTGCTGAACCTAAGATTAATGGCGAACTGTCATCTTCTTCTGGAATTGGTGGCAATCCTTCATCACTTATTTCTGCTATAATATTTGCCATTACAGTAATGTCTCCTGCATATGCATCTAATCCTGCTTTTCCCGTTGTTTTTATAGCTTTTGCTGATTTCATTTTTTCTAGTATTTCATTTCCTTTAGTTGCATCTTCCGCAAATGATTTACATGTAATAACTCCTGTTCCATCATAAATTTCGAATATTAACATTCCTTTTCCAGTTTTGGTCTCTCTACATTCACTATTTACTATTCTACCTTCTAATGTAATTCTTCCTGAGTTTGCATCAATTTCTTTTATTTTTAATTTCTTTTCTTTTGCTCTTGATGCCTTTCCAAATATTATGTCTTCTGCCTGTGGTAACTCTTCCATTTCTAGTACATATCCATTTTCGTCTACAGATGGCATAGCATAATCTACATCATTATATGGTCCTTCTGGAATTGGTGGCATTTCTCCTGTTGTGCTTTCTGACATTGTTGATATTGAAGGCATTCCTTGCAGTTCTGAAGCATTATTGTGTTGTCCTTCTTGATGTGTTCTTATTTCCATTCCTCTCATCGCCTCATGTACTGCCTGTTCTTCAATTTCTTTTGTTTTTTCTTGAAAAGCTTTCATTTCTTGTTCTGTGATTTTTTCTTCTATGTTTACAATGTATTTTTTTCCAAATAAATTGTGTATTACATTTTCTAGCTCTCTATCTAATTTTCTTGCTTTTAAAAAGTCTGCTCCTTTTATTTGCATATATACATTTACATCTTTTTCTGTTAATTCAACTTTACTTTTCAATAGCAATAATGGCCTCATTAGTGGATATTTATGTGCCATATAACATATCAAATTTTCCCATTCGTCATCTACTCTCTTTATGTATGTGCCTTCTGCATATGTTATTATCATATGTACTTGTCCAAATTGAAATCTTTCTCTTAAAAATTTTTCTAAATACCATATTTCTTTAATTTCTATATATTCATCAGATGCCATACCTAATTCTAATGTATTTATTTTCTTTATTAGGTCCATCTTAGTTATTACTGCATCTGCTATGTTGCTATTTGTTTTGTAATCACTAAATACATCACCTATTTTTCTGCTCTTTTTTGGTTCTTGTGTTTCTTTATTTTCTTGTGCTTGTGCCATTTTCGATTTTTTTCCTTTCTTTTACTGGTTGTTTGCTTTAACTGATCTTTGAATCTCTTGTTTTTCTTGTTGTATTTTACCACATTTTTTGATTTTATTCTATATTTTTGCACATTTTAGATCGCTTTTTTTCGGTGCATTGCACACCTGAGATCGCTTTTTTTCCGTGCAGATTTAATAATTTTTTCTCAAAAAGACCTTGAAATTTTCACAAAAAAATATTATCATATATGGAGTTTATGTTATAAGGAGGTATACTAATGGCGAAAGCTTCAATAAAAAAACAAGAACCAAAAAGAGATGAAGTTGAATTTGGTCCAAAAGCCGAGAAAAATATTGAAATTAACTCAATTAATAATATTGAAAATAATGAAACTAATTTAGAAGATTTAAAAAATATTTTACAAGATTTAAAAAATGTTTTGACTAATTTAGGTGTTAATATTTCTGAATTGGAAGTTTCTCTTGCTTCTGATAAAAATGAAGAAAAAAATTCTAATGATGAAGAAAAAGTTGATGAGCAACCAAAAGATAGTGATGTACTTTTGATTTCAGAAACTCAAGGTAAAGTTGTATTACCTTACAAAATAGAAGATGTTGAAAAAATTCTTGATAAAAATAAAAGTTATTCTAACATTCAAGATGTAATTGATGGTGAATATACTTTCCCAATTGATAAATACAAAAATTCATCTAAGTCAAGATTTAAAGAGGCTTATAATTTAATGAGAAAAAAAGAAAAAGCTTCTGTTTTTGATAGCATAAGTCTTGCTACAGAAGTTGTTTTTAATAGTTCTCTTAACCCAGCTGTAATAACAGCTTGTAACAATTTGGACCAACTTGATATTTATCTTGATTGTTTGTCTTCTAATGAACTTGATAAATTTAACTATTTTAAAGTTAAATATGAGATTGTTCCAAAAAAATAATTTTAAGGTGTCTATATAAAGTGAACCCCATTATTAAGCACAAAAGTCTAATAACTGGGGTTCAATATATTTGCATCTTTTTTAATCTTTTATTGCATTTGCTATTAGTTTATCTAAAAGTTCAGAATATTTAATTCCAACTGATTCAAATAATTTTGGATACATACTTATTTTTGTAAAACCTGGCATTGTATTAATTTCATTTATATATATTTTATTTGTATCCTTTTCTATAAAAAAGTCTGCTCTAGCTAATCCTCTTCCATCTATTGCTTTAAATGCTCTTATCGCAAGTTTTTGAATTTGCTCAATCTGTTCTTTAGAAATATCTGCTGGAATTATTGTTTTTGACTCTGGAATGTTATATTTTGCATCAAAACTATAAAATTCTTCAGCTGATATTATTTCACCAACAGTTGAAGCTCTTACTTCTGTTCCATCCAAAATCGCACATTCCACTTCTCTTGCATTTATTCCTTGCTCTATTAAAATTTTGTTATCATACTGACCTGCATTTTCAATTGCCATTTTTAGTTCTTCATTATTAGTAGCCTTTTTTACTCCTACCGATGAACCAGAATTTGATGGTTTTACAAACATTGGATAATTCAATTTTTTAGTTATACTTTCCACCTTGAATTCTTCCTCTTCAAAATTCTCATTTACTATTATGTATCCATTCTCTTTTTTCTTTATATATACATATGGTGCTTCTGGAATTCCGGCCTTTTCAAAAATAATCTTTGTGTATACTTTATCCATGCCCACACTTGACGCTAGTACTTTACAGCCCACATATGGAACTTGTAGCATTTCTAACATTCCTTGTATTGTTCCATCTTCTCCTCCAAGGCCATGTAAAATCGGAAACACTACATCCAATTTTTTTAGTGCCCATATCAAATTATAAATTTCTTCTTTTTCATTGTCTATGACCTCATACCACTTTCCATACTTGTTTATATATATTTCATGTATCTCATATTTTTCTTTATCTAGATTCTCTATAACTGACTTTGCAGACATTACTGATATATCATGTTCTGTTGATACACCACCATAAACAATTCCTAATTTTATCATATTACAATCCTCCGCTTCTTTTAATTATATGACCTAAAATTCTATTTATTCAAATTATTTTAGTCTATTCATTGCCTCGATTGTATTTTCTCTAGTTGCAAAAGCAGTTAATCTGAAATAGCCCTCTCCACTAGGTCCAAAGCCGCTTCCAGGTGTTCCTACTATATTGTATTCTTTTAGTAATTTGTCAAAGAATTCCCAAGATGTTAATTCATCAGGAACTTTTAGCCAAATATATGGTGCATTAATTCCTCCATATACTTCATATCCTGCTTCTTGTAATCCTTCTCTTATTATTTTTGCATTTTCTAAATAATAATTAATATTTTCTTTTATTTGTTTTTGCCCCTCTTCGGTATATATTGCCTCGGCTGCTCTCTGAATTATGTATGATGCACCATTAAATTTTGTGCAAGTTCTTCTATTCCACAACTTGTTAAGCTCTACTTCTTCACCATTTTTAGTATATCCTTTTACTTGTTTTGGAACCACTATATATCCACATCTCAATCCTGTAAAACCTGCTGTTTTTGAATAACTTTTGAATTCTATTGCAACTTGTTTCGCACCTTCAACCTCATATATACTTCTAGGGATGTTTTCTTCTGTTATGAATGCTTGATATGCTGAATCATATAATATTACTGCTTTGTTTTTTATTGCATAATCCACCCATTTTTTTAATTCTTCTTTTGTTAGCACAGTTCCTGTTGGATTGTTTGGAAAACATAGATAAATTATATCTACTTTTTCTTTTGGCAATTGTGGCTTGAAGTAATTTTCTTTATTTACTGGCAAATATACTATTTTTTCATATTTTCCTGTCTCTTTGTTAAACTTTCCACTTCTGCCAGACATTACATTTGTGTCTAAATATACAGGATATACTGGGTCTGTAATTGCTACTTTATTGTCTATTGCAAAAATGTCTACAATATTTCCACAGTCACATTTGGCTCCATCTGATACAAATATTTCATCTAGTTTTATATCAATTCCTTTTTCTCTATATTCATTTGAGATTGCTTCTCTTAAAAATTCATATCCTTGTTCTGGTCCATATCCTTTAAATCCATCTTGAGTTGCAACTTCATCAACTGCTTTATGCATAGCCTCTATACAAGCTGGTACAATTGGTCTCGTAACATCTCCTATTCCTAGCTTTATTATTTTTTTGTCTGGATTTTGTGAAGAATATTCAGCAACTTTTTTAGCTATTGTTGAAAACAAATAACTGTCTTGTAATTCTAAAAAATTTTCGTTTATATAACTCATAATATGCCTCCTTGTTCTATAAGTTCCCCTTCGAACACTGTTGTTGCAGGTCCAGTCATATATACATGATTATTTTCTTTATTCCATTCTATTTCTAAGTTTCCACCTAATAATTCAATTGTAACTTTTCTATCTGTTAATCCGTTTAGATTGCAAGCTACTGCTGTTGCACATGCTCCTGTACCGCATGCAAGTGTCTCTCCTGCACCTCTTTCCCATACTCTCATTTTTATTGTATTTCTATCTATTATTTGAACAAATTCTACATTCGTTCTTCTTGGAAAAGCTTTGTTTACTTCTAATTCTTCTCCATATTTTTTTACATCAAATTTGCTTGTATCTTCTACAATTGTTATTGCATGTGGATTTCCCATTGATACACATGTAAATTTAAATTCTCTATCTTTAGCTTTCAATACCAAGTTTTTTACTGGCTTTTCTGTTGATACTACTGGAATCTTTTTTGCTTCTAAAATTGGTTCTCCCATATCAACTCTAACTGTTTTTACTTTTCCATCTTCTACATTTAATTCTAATATTTTGATTCCTGCTAATGTTTCAATTTTTAGTGTTGTTTTGTCTGTCATTCCTTTGTCATAAACAAACTTTGCCACGCATCTTATTCCATTTCCACACATCTCTGCTTGTGAACCATCTGAATTAAACATTGTCATCTTAAAATCTGCCACTTCGCTTTTTTCAATTAAAATTAGTCCATCAGAACCTATTCCGAAATTTCTGTTGCTAACAAATCGAGCTAGCTCTGACCTATTTTCAATCTTTTGATTTATTGCGTCCATGTAGACGTAGTCGTTTCCTAGCCCTTCCATTTTTGTAAATTTTATCATTTTTATCACCCTCTATTAGGTATTAATTTTTTATCAGATATATTTATATTTGATTAGCCTGAATTTTATCACAATTGCATTTTTTTGTCTAGTGCACACGTGAGATCGCTTTTTTTCCGTGCATTGCACACTTGAGATCGCTTTTTTTCCGTGCAATTCAAATTAATTCTACTATAACTCCCTATAAAAAGCAATAATAGTTGACTAAGTTCTTAATTTTCCTAGTCAACTATTATATACATTCATATTATTTATATTCTTGCATATGCACTCTTTCTGCATAAAGTTACTTATTTCTTTTTATTATTTTTTTCAGCACTTTTTGCTCTTAGTTCTTCTCTTATTTCTTTAGCACCTAAAATATATAAATACATAATCTTATCAGTCAAAATCATGAATTTAGTTCTTTCTTCTTCCTCTTCTGTATACATTAAAATTGGTGATTGCATTGTATCCCTTAAGCCTAAAATTTCTTCGAATGTGTTTATAGAAATTACTTTATATCCTTTTGTGTCTATTGGTGTGTTTGATTTTTGAATATATGATTTATAGTTAAATAAAATTTGTTTTAATTCTTGAGCATACATTGTTTCTGCACTTCTTTTTTCTATTATATATTTTATTAACATTATAAATACTATTACACCTGCTACTGCTAATGCTATTCCTATCCAAAGAACATATTGAATATTTTCATATTCGCTTTTCTTTGATAGTATTTTTCCTTCGCCTTGTACTACATTTGAACCAATGCTTATATCTACTGTTCTTGTTGTTAATGGAATATCAAGTGTCATTACTTTACTATCTTGATTTATTTGTTTTCCATCATATTTGTTTATTACATATACATACATTTCTAATTCTAGTGTACTTGTTGTATTATCCAAATGATACAAATTTATAAATTTATTTATTTTTTCGTTGTATTCATTATAATCTATTGTAACACTATCAGCTATATCTAATTGTTTTGAATTTTCTTCTTGTTGTAAACTGGTTACTAATTCATCTGTTGTTTCATATATTGAAGTGGATTTTGAACTTTCTCTTACACTTGTTTTTGCTACAATTTTATACTCATATGTATAATCTTGTTCATTTGCTAGGTTCATCTTATAATCAAAATCTACATCAATATTATTTATTAAGCTAGCTATTATTGTACTTTTTTCATCAACATAGTTGTCTTGATAAAATTCATTTTCTTTTAAATTCACTTTATAATTTACTTTTGCTTTTTCTGTATATGTGTTGTATTCATTTTTACTTAATTTGAAATATGTTAATGTTAATACTGCTGCCATTACTATTAGAATTGCACTTGATACTCCTAATTTTATCTTATGTTTTCTTCTTTTTCTTTGATGCATCAATGCTATATCTTGTTCTTTTCTTCTCATTTACTTATTTCCCCCTATCAAATTATTTACCCATAATGTTAAATATCCAATATACGGAATTTTGAATTTTACTTGTCCGATTACATCTTTTGATGTTCTATATCCATCATCTTGTTTTTGGTTTGCATCACCTTTTGTATAATATCTTGTTTCTTCTCCCATCAACTTTTGGTCTATTACTCTGTGCACGATTTTTAAATCATCACTTCTAAATATAATGATGTCACCTGTTTTTACACTTTCATTCTTTCCGTATCTTTCGTAAACTATTATATCTCCTTTATCTATTGTTCCTGTCATACTTCCTGAACCTATTACTAATGCTCCTATTGCAAACTTGCAACTTACTAGCATTACTATAAATCCAATTATTATACAAACAATTACAGTAATTATTCTTGATTTTTTTCTTTCTTTTATTGTCATAAGCTGTGGACGTTTATTAAATGTATTTTCTATTATTATATATATAAGATATGGAATTACCATTCTTATTATTGATTCTAGAAATATGTATATATCTGGTGTTATTGGTATTATATATACATATAATGTTGTAATTAGTCTGTATATTATTATTGCTTTCATATTTCTGTGTTTTATTATCATGTAATTGAACAATAAATTGTTTGCTATTGATGCAAATATTACAAAACTTATTAATGTGAAATAGTCTTTTGCTGTTTTTAAATTATAAATATTTGTTGTTAATATTACATCTAACATTACCATTGCTATGAGTATTATTATTTTCGAATACTTACTTTCTTTTAATAATACTGTTTTTCTAATTATTTCTGCTGATATTATTATTACTATATATGGAATTATGTAATTAAATATTGACCATATACTTAGTTTTACTGTTGAACTATAAAAACCTGTTATCATTCCTAGGAAATATATTATTGCTACATATATTATTCCCATTCCTCCAAACAAAAATGCTATTTGTCTGTTGCTTGTTAAATTCATTTTTTCTGATTTCACTAATTTTACTGTTATTGCCATAAACACTAATAATATTATCGCTAATACTGTTCTTGTTATTGTTTCATTAAATATCATGGCTAAAAGGAAGAATATTACTAGTGTAATTTCTATAACATATAATCTTATTTTTTCACTCTTCATTATTCCTCCTTTTTTCCTTTGTTATTTATGCATTTGGTTGTTGTGGTTCTGCTGTAATTGTTACACCTATTGTTGTTTCTTCATCTTGTGTTATAGGTGTTTTGATTAATTCTACTGTTACAGTTATTGTTGTTGTATCACCAGCTGCCACTGTACCTTTTGCAATATTTTGAGTTATTTTGAAAAATTCATCATTTGTGTTTGATGTTGTTGCAGATAATACTGCTGATAAGTCTGCACTTGTGTTTGCAATTGTGTATGTTGCTGTTGCTGTATCACCTTTTGCTGTTAATCCATTAACATTCATTGTAGCTTTTAATTGATCTTGTTGATTTATTACAGCTACTACTTTACTTGAATCAGAAACTGTTGGTGTTCCTGAAAATTTTACTGTAAAGTTTGTTTGTTCTGGTGTTGCTTGTGCAGATCCATTTATGTTTAATGTTACTGCTGTTATTGCTGCATAACCAATTGCCACTAATAGCACTGCTATTAATAATACTAATCCTACCACTGCTCTTGTATTTCTATTCATATGTATTCACCTCCAAATATTACTATATATACTTTATATTTATATTATTTTTTTATTTTTGTCAATAGTTTTTGTGAATTTTAATATTACAGATATATTACAAATATTGTGAGCATATTTTATTATGAGGTGATTATATGTCAAGAACCGTTTTTACTTCTTTGAGTAATAAAAAGAAAATGAAAAATGCATTATTTGTTGTTCTTATTGTTTTTGTTTTATTCACAATAAGATTAGCTTATATTCAATTTGTCTGGGGTGCAGAATTAAGTGAAAAAGCTTGGGAACAACAATCTCAAAGTCGAACTATAACCGCTAAAAGAGGAACTATTTATGATAGTACTGGAAAATATATTTTAGCTGAAAGTTCAAGTGTTGAATCTGTAAGCATTAATCCAACTAATATTCCAGAAGAAATCAAAGATAAAGTTGCACATGCTTTATGTGATATTTTTGAACTTGACTATGAAAAAATATCCAAAAAAGTTCACAAAAGAAGTTCTATTGAGAGTATTGTAAAAAAAGTTGATAAATCTAAAACTGATGAATTGAGAAATTGGATGGATACTAATGGTATAACTACTGGAATAAATATTGATGAAGATTCTAAAAGATATTATCCTTATGGCTCTCTTGCTTCGCAAGTTATCGGTTTTTGTGGTAGTGATAATCAAGGTTTAGATGGCATTGAAGCTAAGTATGATAGTCAATTAAAAGGCACAAACGGAAAAATCAATCGCCAGACAAATGCTTCTGGAATCAGTCTTGGTGAAGAAAATTATGTTGCTGCTACTGATGGAAATAACCTAATTTTAACAATTGATATGACAATTCAATCCATTGTTGAAAAATATTTAGAAGAAGCTTGTATTGATAATATTTGTACAGATGGTGGTAGTATTGTTGCAATGAATCCTAGAAATGGAGATATTTTGGCAATGGCCAATTATCCAAGTTATAACCTAAATACTCCTTACGAGCCTTATTCTGACGAGCTTAAAGCTACCTGGACTTCTCTCGATGCGGCTAGTAAAACAGCTGCATTACAAGGTATATGGAGAAACAAAACAATTTCTGACACATATGAACCTGGTTCTGTTTTTAAAACTGTAACCGCTTCTGCTGCTCTTCAAGAAGGTTTAGTTACTGACATTGACCAGCAAGGACAATTTTGTTGCACAGGTGCAATTGAAGTTGCAGGTACAAGAATTAAATGTTGGAGATATTATAGACCTCATGGTTCTGAAAGTTTAAGATTGGCTTTAATGAATTCCTGTAACCCTGTTTTTATAGGTCTTGGTCAAAAAATAGGAGTTACTAAATATTATGAATATTTACGAAAATTTGGCTTGTTCTCTAAAACCGGAATTCATCTTCCAGGTGAAGCAAATAGTATCTTCGTTAAAGAAGAAAAAGCAGGTCCTGTCGAATTAGCAACAATAAGTTTTGGACAAAGATTTGAAATTACTCCTCTTCAAATGATTACAGCTGTATCTTCTATTGCTAATGAAGGCATTTATATAAAGCCTCGTATTGTAAAAAGTATTCAAAATAGTGCCTCTGGTGAAATAACTGATTTACCTATTGAAACAGGCGAACAAATTATTTCTAAAGAAAACGCAAAAAAAGTGCTTAGTATGATGAATAGTGTTGTTTCTGAGGGAACTGGAAAAAATGCTAGAGTTGATGGCTATCAAGTTGGTGGGAAAACTGGTACTTCTGAAGATGGTGTTAACACAGGTAAATATGTCACTTCTTTTTGTGGTGTTGCTGAAACTGATAATCCAAGTATTGTATTATTAATAACCTTGTATAATCCTACTGGAGAAGGTGGTCATCAAGGTGGTGGTGTAGCAGCTCCTGTTGGCGGAAAAATTCTTGGCGAAGTTTTGCCTTATCTATCCTCAAAAAGCGGAGATTAATAATTTCTATTATCAATCTCCGCTTTTTTTATAGCCACTCTCCAATTTTTTTGATATATATCTTTTTTACAATTTGAACTAAAACCACATATAATACAGTAAGTCCTGCTATTATTCCGTAATATTTTAGTGGCAATATTTCAAAATGGAATGCAGTTACATTATGTAGTACTATAGGTGCTAATATAGTTCCAATTATTGTTACCATAGTAAGCACAAACAACATTGGACTTGGCTTAGATTGTACGAATGGTATTTTTGCTGTACGTACAAAATGAATAATTAGTGTTTCACTGATTAAACATTCTACAAACCATGCTGTTTGGAAATATGTTTCATATGCTACTCCATTGTATCCTAGTATAAACCAGAATGCTAAAAATGCAAATACATCTATTATTGAACTTACAGGTCCCATTACATTCATAAATGTTCCTAATCCTTTAGTATCCCACTTTTTAGGTTTCAACAAGAATTCTTTGTCTACATTATCATATGGAATTGCAATTTGTGAAAAGTCATATAAAAAGTCTTGTATAAGCATTTGAATTGGTAGTAATGGTAAAAAAGGTAAAAATATACTTGCTATGAAAATACTAAAAACATCTCCAAAGTCTGAGCTTAAAGCCATTTTCATATATTTTATAATGTTTCCATATACTTTTCTTCCTTCTATTACACCATTAAAAATAACTTTTAAGCTTTTTTCTAATAAGATAATATCACTTGCTTCTTTTGCTATATCTGTTGCAGTATTTACACATATTCCAACATCTGCATTATGTAGTGATGGTGCATCATTTACTCCATCTCCCATATATCCTACAACATGTCCATTTTTCTTTAAAGTTTTTATTATTCTTTCTTTTTGTAATGGATTCATTCTTGCAAATACATTAACTTCTTCAACTTCTTTTGCCAATTCCTTATCAGTCATTTTGTCTACTTCTGCACCAATAAGAACTTTTTTATTTTCGATTCCTACTAAATTGCATATATTTTCTGTTGTATATTGATTGTCACCTGTTAAAATTTTTGTTGTAACTCCATATTCTTTTAATTTTTTTATTGTTCCTTTAACTTCTTTTTTTGGTGGATCTAAAAATGCAACAAATCCTATAAATACCATTTCACTTTCATCTAATTCATTAAATACATTTTTCCCAGAATATTCTCTTTTAGATGCTAATGCTATTACTTGCATTCCCTGCTTTGCTAGTTTCTGTGCATTTGTATTTATGTTTTCTATTAATTCTTGTGTTAATGGTTCATGCTGATTATTAATTTTAACTGTTGTACAACTTTTTAGTACCTCTTCTAACGCCCCTTTTGTGATTATTCTGTAATGTCCCTCATGTTCTACTACAACACTCATCTTTTTTCTAGTATAGTCAAATGGTATTTCATCAACCTTCTCATAATCTGCTATTTTATCTTTTATTTGATGTTGATTACCATATGCTATAACTGCCCTATCTACTAGATTTTTCATCCCAGTTCCGTAGTAACTATTCAAAAATGCATATTCTAATATTGATAGGTCTTCTTTTCCTTCAACATTAATATATTTTTGTAATATTATTTTGTCTAATGTTAAAGTTCCTGTTTTATCTGTGCACAAAATATCTATTGCGCCCAAGTTTTGGATTGACTGGATATTTTTTACTAATGTTTTCTTCTTAGCTAGTGTTTTGGTTCCCTTAGTTAGATTTACATTGACAATCATAGGTAACATTGTTGGTGTAATTCCTACTGCTACTGATAATGCAAACAAAATTGCTTCTAATACATCTTTACGTATAAATGCATAAATAACAAATACCGCTATTGATACAACAACCATATATCTTATTAGTAATTTTGTTATATTGTTCATTCCTCTTTCAAAATTTGTTATTTCTTTTTTACTATTTATTTGTTTTCCCATGCTTCCTAGATATGTAGAAAATCCTGTATTAATTACAACAGCTGTTGCTTTTCCACTTATTACACTTGTTCCCATTAAGCAAATGTTTGACAATGAAAAAATTTCATTTGTATCTGCATATTTCTCTGTTTTTTCTACTGGAGCACTTTCTCCAGTAAATACTGACTGATTCAAAAACAAGTCTCTATTTTCTACTATCATCACATCTGCTGGAATTATCGCCCCAGCATTTAAGTGTATTATATCTCCTTTTACAACTTTTTCAGTTTTTATAATTTTCTCTCTTCCATTTCTAACAACTGTTGCATTAGAAAACAATTGACTTTTTAATTTCTGATTAAATTTATAGGTCGAATAGTCTTGTATAAATCTAATCATCGCACTTACAAATCCAATTGCAAATATTATGATTGTTCCAATATTATCACTTGATACTAATTGATTTATTATAGCTAAAATTACTAGTATCAATATAAATTTATCTTTAAACGAATTTATGAAAAAGTAAAACCATGAATGCTCCTCTTCTTTGATAACTATATTCTCTCCATCTTTTTCTAACCTTTGCTCTGCTTCTTTTTCCGTTAAACCTTTTTCAATATTTGTGTAAAACTCTTTTATTACTTCTTCATTTCCGCTTTGTGCAATTCTTTTGTATTTTTCTATAATTTCATTATTATTGTTTTGTATATTCGTCTTGTTTTTTAGTTTGTTTTTTATCAAAAATAAATTAATCATTTTTTATCCTCCGCACATTTTTTTATATTAAACCACAACTATTATTTTTTTTCAAGTCTTTTGCACACGTGAGATCGCTTTTTTTCCGTGCATTGCACATCTGAGATCGCTTTTTTTCCGTGCAAAATAAAAATGATCAAAGAGAAGCTTTCTTCCCTATTGACCATTTCCTAATCCGAAACTTACGCCAAGCGCATTGTTTAATTGGTTAATTATATGATTATCTTCTATATGCCCTATTTTTTCTTTTAATCTGCTTTTATCTATTGTTCTTATTTGCTCAGTAAGAACTACTGAATTGCTCTTAAGTCCACTTGTATTTTCTCCTAGTTCTATATGTGTTGGTAATTTTGCTTTATTTGTTTGGGATGTTATGGCTGCTGCAATAACAGTTGGACTGTATTTGTTTCCTAAATCATTTTGTATTATTAATACTGGCCTTATTCCTCCTTGTTCTGAGCCCACAACTGGACTTAAATCTGCATAAAACATGTCTCCTCTTTTTACTACCATCTTCTTCACTCCCAAAAACTACATTTTTTAAGTCTATAGTTTCGTATATTTTTATTAGTTCGAAGTAAAGTCAATAGTAATTTACATCTATATATTTCGTAAAAGTTTCTAGTTTTATTGCGTACTATTTACCTTTACCTCATTATATAATATGTAAATTGTCGTTTTTTGTTTGTTGTCCTTTATCTCCATTTGCGTTGGATTGTGTGTTTCTTTGTTTATATGTAATATTTTATTTTTTGTTTTCATTATTATTTCATTTTCGGATTCTTTATATTGAGATTTTTCATCTGTTTTGTAATCTTCTATAAAACTACTTAAATCTAAACAATTGCTTCCTAAATAATTATAATTTTCTAAAATCGTTGTTAAATCTAATTGGCTGTTTTCTATTTTGATATTTGTTCCATCATTTTCTATTTTTACTCCTGCTATATTGCTTGGTTCAATTACTTCTTGTGTACTTTTGCTTTTATCTTGATATGTTTGTTTTAATATATATTTGTTGTTATTCTTATTACTGGTTACATTGACTGTTACATTCACTTCATATGAACTAATATTTAAAATATAATCTACAATTTCTTGACTAGTTTTATTATTTCCTATTTTAAATTTTTTAACCCTATTTTTGTAAAAAAATATTCCACAAACCATAAGCACAATTAACAATAACATAATCCAATATTTCTTTTTCATACATAACCTCCTAAAGTATATGTATTACTTTGGAAATAAAATATAACTATATCTACTATAAAAAATAGTTTTCTATTTTTTGTAATAATTCTTCTTTAGTTGTTATATGATTTATTTCATTTCTGAATGAACTAGAATCCGGCATATTTTTAGTATACCAACTAATGTGCTTTCTCATTTCATTAAGTGCAACACCTTCACCTTTATACGCAATATCAAATTCAATGTGTTCTTTTAATATTTCATACTTTTCTTGATTAGAAGGCTTAGAAAGTTTTTCACCTGTTTCTAAATAATGTTGAATTTGTTTAAATATCCATGGATTTCCCATTGTACCTCTACCAATCATTATTGCATCAACACCAGTTTGTTCAAACATTTTTTTTGCTGATTCTTCATCTATTATGTCTCCATTTCCTATCACTGGAATATTTACTGATTCTTTAACTTTTTTGATTATATCCCAATCAGCATGACCTGTATAAAACTCTGTGCGTGTTCTTCCATGAATTGTAATTGCTGAAATTCCGTTCTTTTCTGCTATTTGTGCTAATTCACATGCAACTATATGTTCATTGTCCCAACCTTTTCTAAATTTCAAAGTTACTGGTACACTAGATTTTTCTACTACTGCTTTTATTATTTTTTCTGCTTTTTCTAAATCAAGCAATAATTTGCTTCCATCTCCATTTTTTACTACTTTAGGAGCAGGACATCCCATATTTATATCTAGAATATCTGCCAATTTACTAACATATTGAGCTGCATATTTCATTGATTCGATGTCACTTCCAAATATTTGCATACTTATTGGTCTTTTTTCTCCATCTGTTTTTAATAGTCCTTTCGTTTTTTCATCTCCATATAATAATGCTTTTGAACTTACCATTTCTGTGCATACAAGTCCAGGATTAAATTTTTCTACTATACGTCTAAAAGGCAGGTCTGTTACACCTGCCATTGGAGCTAATATTAAATTGTTTTCTAATTCTACATTTCCTATTTTTAATTTTTTTAAGTACATTCTATTGCTCCTATTTATTAAACATTCCTCTTTTTCTTTGACTACTAATGTTCAATAAAATTCCAAGACATAAAAAGCTTGTCATCATTGAACTTCCGTCCATAACTTACAAATAATAGTGGTACACCTGTAATTGGAAGCAATCCCATTGTCATCCCAATGTTTTCTAATGTATGGAATAAAAATATTCCAGCAATTCCTGCTGCTACATACGCCCCTGCGTCATCTTTAATCCCTTTTGCCACTTGAATAGACTTTGTAATTATTATTATATTTAAAATTATAACTGAACATGCAATTACAAATCCCATTTCTTCCCCAATTACAGAAAATATAAAGTCTGTTGACTTTGGATATAAATATCCTAATTGTGTTTGGTTACCTTTTAAAACTCCCATTCCTGTAATTTCACCTGCTCCGATTGCGAGTTTGGATTGTAAAATATTATATCCTGCTCCTCTCGGATCTGATTCAGGGTGTAAAAATGTATCTATTCTGGATTTTGCATGTTGTGGCAACACAAAATTATAGATTAATGGTACTACTATTATTATTACTGCAAATGCTGTTATTATATATTTTCTATCTATTCCAGCAACAAATATCATTAATAAAAATGAAACTATATATGCAGTTGCAGTTCCATAATCAGGTTCTACTATTATTAATAATACTGGTACTGCTATCGCTAACAATATTAATGCTAACTTAGGTATTTTGTTTATTTCATTTCTACCATTTTTTTGTATTGTAGATATCACATATGCTAAAAATAATATTACAAATACTTTTGCTGTTTCTGCTGGTTGGAATGAAAATAAATCATTTCCAATTACAAACCAACTTCTTGCTCCACTTATTGGTTTGGTAAATAATACTGCTATTACCGATATTATTGCTATTCCATATAATATAGGAGATAACTTTACCAGAACATTATAATCTATTAGCATAGTGACAATCATAATTCCAATGCTTATCCCCATCCAAACAATTTGTTTTTTAAATTCCTCTAAACCCGAATCATATGATGCTGAAAATAATGCTATTAATCCAATTCCACACAATATAATTGCACATATTGGTATCCACCATTCTATTTTTTTTAAATTTCTTACATTCATTTAATCACTCTTTTTTATAGATTTTTTTTTATCTTTAGTTTTTTGGGTCTGCTTTTCTACTTTTTTAGTTTCTTCTTTGGCTTCTTCTTTGGCTTCTTCTTTTGTATTGTTTCTTTCTTCTACTTTATTTTCTTCTTCCCTGCTTTCTTTTTCTTCTTGCTCATTTTTTTTCTTTTTTGGTTCTTCTTTTTCGCTAGCTTTTACTTGTGCTGTTTGTCTTACTTCATCTTTTATATTTAAGATAGGGATATTTGCATATAGTGCTGGTGCTCCATTGCTTCCATCTCCATTTTCTTTGTTTGTCAGTCTTACATCCATTGCACTTTCATCTATGTCTATGTATTTTTTTATTACTTCTATTATTTCTTGTTTCATCAAATCTAAAAAGTCAGCAGATACATTGGCTCTATCTTGCATTAATACCAAATGTAATCTTTCTTTTGCGGCATCTTTAGATTTTAATGTTTGTTCTTCTTTTTTGCTCATTTTCTTGAAAAAATTCATTATGCTTTCAAACATTATTTATTACCCTCCAACTTTTGTTTATTTTCTGAATAGACTTTTTAATTTTGCAAAAAATCCTTTTTCTTTCCCTGGAATTGTTACTTCTATATTTTCACCTAATACTCTTTTAGCAATTTCTAAATACGCTTTTCCTGATGGTGCTTTTCTATTTTGAATTACTGGTTCCCCTTTGTTAGTTTGTGTTATTATATATTCATCATCTGGTACTACTCCTATTAAATCAATAGATAGTAAATCAACTATATCATTTACATCCATCATTTCTCCTCTACGTACCATATTAGGTCTTATTCTATTTATTACTAATTCTGGATTTTTAATTTCTGCTGCCTCTAATAGTCCTATTATTCTGTCTGCATCTCTTATTGAAGATATTTCTGCTGTTGTTACAACTATAGCTCTATCCGCTCCTGCTATGGCATTTTTAAATCCTTGCTCTATTCCAGCAGGACAGTCTACAAGTATATAGTCAAATTCTTCTTTTAATTTGCTTGTTAGTTCTTTCATTTGTTCTTCGTTTACTGCACTTTTGTCTCTTGTTTGTGCAGCTGGTAATAAATATAATTCTTTAAATCTTTTATCTTTTATTAATGCTTGTCTTAATTTACATTTTCCTTCAACAACATCTACTATATCATATACTATCCTGTTCTCTAATCCCATTACTACATCTAGATTTCTTAATCCAATGTCTGTATCTATCAATGCGACTTTCTTTCCTTCTAGTGCTAAACTAGAGCCTAAATTTGCTGTTGTTGTTGTTTTTCCAACTCCACCTTTTCCTGATGTTATAACTATAACTTCTCCCATATTCTTCCTCCTTAGGATATTTCTGTCGAACTTAAAATCCTAGTTTTTACAACTAATATAATACAATGAAACTGTCAAAAAGTCAATCTATTTCCACAAATTTCACACATTTTTTACATAAAAAAATACTGTCTCCGTAAGGTTACAGTATTTTTGTAATATTATGTTATAGAATAATATTTTATTTTAAATTATTATAAAAAGGTTACTGATAAAAATAGTCTACTATACCATTATATATGCCCCATGCCAGTCTATTTTGATACTCATCTTCTAATAATTTTTTCTCTTCTTCTGGATTTGATAAAAAACCACATTCAACTATGGTCATCGGTATTTCAACATGTTTTACTATGTATACATTTTCTATTGATTTTGCAACTCTATTGTTTTCTTTATCGATTGCCTTATTTAAATTATCTTGAATTGCTACAGCTAGTTTTTTTCCTTCTGCATTTTGCACATTATAAAATGTTTGCCACCCATCATATTGCTGCTGTGGTATTTTGTTTAAATGTATCGACACAAATATATCTGCTGAACTTTCATTTCCTATTTTTACTCTATTGTGAATATCTGATATCTTTTTTTCTTTTAGTGTCTTGGCATCCAAATCATATATTGCATTTTCATCAGAACGCGTAAGTACAACTGATGAACCACTTTGTTCTAGTAGATTTTGTAATTTTAATGCTATCTTTAAATTAGTTTCCGCTTCTGTTGTTCCTCTACTGCTTTGCGCCCCTTCATCTGGTTTTCCATGTCCTGCATCTATTACTATTGTCTTTCCTGATACAGGTAATGATACTGTTGGTACATCTTCCCTTTTATCATTAAACATCGCTACTACGAGTATTGTAGCAAATACGCTTAGTATTGCTATTCTTATTTTTTTCTTTTTTAAAATTATCATAAAAAACTCCCTATACAATCTTTTTTTATAATTGTATGAGAGTTTTTTCTTTTTATTACACACTTTTAAATTCTTTAAGCCACTTATTTAGAGCTTTTCTTTTCTTAAATATCAGTACTTTATCTTCTGGGATACCATTCAAATTATCTACAATTATATGTCTCTTCTTTTTATTATATGTAATGACATATTTAAAAAATGTAAAATCAAATCATTCTTTTAATGTTTTACTATAATTGCAATAGGCAATAGTTTAATTAAACTATTGCCATTGCATTGAATCTTCCTATGTTTTATCTACTACATTTTCTCCTCCTGATACTTAATACTGATATTTCATATGTTGTTTTATTTTTTCCTGTCTCTGAATTTGGATAATCCTTTTTGAAATATTCTCGGCTTTGAATTCTTCCAAAAATAGTTACCTCATCACCCATTGTCAAAGTTTGTGCCCAACAAGCGTCCTCATTCCACGCAACGCATGGAATATAATCTGTATTTCCATTCATTCTGTTTACAGCAATTTTTAGCTCTGTAATTCTTATTCCTGCTGGCGTTTCTCTGAACACTGGAGCTTTGCATAAGTAACCTTCTAGATAGATTAAATTATCGTTTGACTCCATACTTTCTTCTGGCTCATAAATCTCCATCTTTTTTACCAATAAGAAAAAAATCAAATGACTTTTGCCATCATTACAAAGTCTGCAAAATGCCCTCAGTGTTCCTTGCACTTCAACTTGTTTTCCCTGCCAGCTCTTTGTATCGTGTTTGATTACTGTACTGGATACAATTATTGGGAATATATCTTTTGCTGTACTTTTTCTTTTTGAGCTTATTTCCGACCGATAAAACTTATGTCCATCAACCTCATAACATGGTTCAAATTCCTTAGTTATCGTCCCATAAACTATTGCTTTATTATATTCATAAAGCTCCTTACTTTTAATGAGTTTGCGTCTCATTTTTGCATTTTTTTCATTAAGTGTCATATGCATTTTTCCTCCTGTGTCCTTATTAATAGATAACATAGAAAATTTCTTTGCAAAATACGAGTTACTCATTAATTGTACCACACTTTTACATTTTTGTAAAGTTATGTTTACTCATCTGTTTGATTTTTACATACTTTCACTTTTATAATTCTTTTATCTTCATATTCTTCTATTTTAAATGTTAATTCTTTGGTTTCAATAATAGGATTTTCTTCATCAGTTGGTATTCTTCCTAATTCTTCTTGTAAATAACCTGATAATGTATCATAATCTCCTTCTGGTATATTTGAATTTAACAATTTATTAACATCATATATTGGCATTTTTCCAGATATTATATATGTTTTATCATCTATCTTTTCATATTCTTCTTCAAACTCATCATATTCATCAAATATATCTCCAACAATTTCTTCTAATATGTCTTCCATTGTTATTAATCCTGCTGTTCCACCATACTCATCTACTACAATTGCCATTTGTTTTTTATTTTTTTGCATTTCTTTAAAAAGTTCATTTATTAACTTGTTTTGTGACACAAAATAAGCTTCTTTCATTATGTTTTTTATTTTAAATGTTTTTTTACCTATATTTTTTATTATATCTTTCACATATAAAATTCCTTTTATTTCATCAACAGTCTCATCATAAACCGGTATTCTACTGTGTTTGCAGTCATCTTTTATTATTTCTTCTAACAATTCATTTGCTCCTGTATTAATATCTACTGCAAACATATCAGTTCTATGTGTCATTATTTCAGAAGCCACAATGTCATTGAATTCAAAAACATTATTTATATATTCTTTTTCATCTTCTTGTATTGTTCCATCTTCTTTTCCTTGGTCAACCATCATTTTAATTTCTTCTTCTGTAACTATTTCCTCTTCGTTTTCACCAACTCCAAATATTTTAGAAATCGCATTTGTTGTAACTGAAAGTAACTTCACAAAAGGTGCTGTGATAATTGATATTGTTCTTATTATTCCAATTGTTGCAAATGCTATTTTTTCGTAGTGTTTCATTGCTAGTCTTTTTGGTACTAGTTCACCAAAAACAATTGTAAAAAATGACAATATTATTGTAATTATTAGTATTGAAATATTTTGCCAGATATTAATTCCAATTGGTATCATATTATTTAATACCGGTGCTAATTTAGATGCAAACGCGTCTGAAGCAAATGCACTTGATAAAAAACCAGCCAATGTAATTCCTATCTGTATTGTTGATAGGAATTTACTTGGCGTCTCTAACATTTTTTCTATTTGTTTAGCTTTTTTATTTCCTTCTTTTGCTTGTTTTTCTATTTTGGTATCATTAAGTGCTATAAATGCTATCTCACTTGCTGCGAAGAAAGCATTCAGTCCTATTAATATAACTAAAATTGCTATTTGTGTAATCATTTATATCTTATTCCTCCTAATGAGTCTGTCTTCTGTCAATGGCATAGCTACTTCCCATAACAGATTTTGCAACATGCTTTACTTGTGCCCCAACATCACCAATCTCTAATATATTTTTAAATCTGCCTTTTTCTACAATTACAACCCCTATTGAAATTGATGTTAATGGGAATTGTTCCATTATTCCTTTTCTATTTGCTACTTCTATATAGCCTTTTTCTAAATCATCTTTTGTGAAAAATCTCGTTACATTTTTATCAAAATTTGCGATAACAGCTTGACAGATATTATCTACATTCTCTGTTGGTACAACTGCTATAAAATCATCCCCACCAATATGTCCAATAAACGAGTCTTCTGGAAAATATTCATGTACACATTTTAATATTGTTTGTGCTGTAAATTCAATTATTTGGTCACCCTTTAGAAATCCATATACATCATTATATGCCTTAAAATTATCCAAATCCAAATATAATACAGAAAATGACTCTCCTTTTGATAATCTTTTTTTCAATTCGGCATGTATTTGTACATTTCCAGGAAGCCCTGTTAAAGGGCTTATCTTTCTATTTATTGTTAATAATCTATTCAGATTTTTTATAGTATAATATAAATAATCTGCGTCTACTGGTTTTTTTATATAGTATTCTACTGATTGTTTTAGTACTTCTATTCTATGTTTTCTGTCTGTATTAGATGATACTATTATTATAGGTGTTATTTGATTGTCTTCGTCAGTTCTTATTTTTTTGCATAATCCCACAACATCTCTATCTATCGCATCTTCATTTATTACTATTAAAAATGGTATATTTTTTAATGCTATATCTATTTGTTCTGTTTTTACTCCTATAAATTTAAAATCTTTTTCTTCTATAAATAATTTTTCAAATACCGGCAATGATGATTCGTCATCATCAATTATATATATTTCTTGTATCATGTCTTTTCTCCCTATTTATTATCGAATTTTACTCTTACCGTTTTTGTTAATCCATTTAGGTTTGTTGCTGTTACTATTAATGTGTTTGTTTCTCCTGTTGTCATTATTATATCTTTGTGATATGTTGTGCCATTAATTTCTTCCGTTTGCTTTGCACCACCATTGTGTGTTATTTCTATCTTTTCTAATTTTTCATCATCTGATGCTTCTATTACAAATGCAACTTTTCCATCAACAAATTGTGGTTTAACTGTTACTGTTGGTTCTGTATCTCCAACTACTTCTTGCTCTTTTTTAGCTTCCATTTTATTTTCATCAACGACTTTTATATTTAATATATGTTTTCCTTTTGGAGCATTTATTATTCCTTCATATGATGTGTTTCCAACTTTTATTTTTTGCTCTTCTCCTTCATCCCAATTATAAACGATGTTTTCAATCTTTGCCTCACTTGTTGCTGTTAGTTTTACTCCATTTGATACAGCTTCTAATTTTATAACTGGAATATTTCCAACTTGGTATTTCTTTTCGTATGTTACTGATTGTCCATTTTCTTCTGCTATTGTAACTGTTAATGTGTTTTCTCCACCTATTAAGTCTATTTTCTCTGATATATTTTTTCTATTGTTTCCATCTATAACAGTTTCTTCATCATTATTCCATTTATAAGCAATTCTTGCTATACCTCTTACATGATTTACATTAATTTCTACTGTATTGTCATCATCATTTCTAGTTATGTCTACTTGTGGTTTTGCACTTGCTAATACCACTTCATTTATTTTATCTTTTGCATAAACACTTCCACTTATCATACATATTCCTAATATTATTATGCCTAATGCAAAAAATACAACTATTACATTTACTGGTAAAACTCTTTTTACTTTTTTTGTTTTATTTACTTTTTTTCTTAAATTTTCTTCTCCTGTATCTAATATCTGGTTCACTTTATCACCTCATTATTTTTTCTCGTTCGATTATATCATAAGCATTTTTAGTTGTAAATATTTATTTTAAAATTTATAAAGACCCGCTTTACGCCGGTCTTTACTCTATATTACATATTTTTTTATTAATATAACTCCTGCACAAACTATTACTAATAATCCTGTTGCTAACATAAAATATGTTTTTACTGTACCTGTTGATACAGCTAATATAACTTTAGCTATATCTATATCATCTTCTCCTTCTTTTTTATTGTCTGGTGTTGAATCTCTATCTGGTACATCATATTCATTTTTGTCTTCTGCAATTTCTGCTGTATTAGTTTTTAATGCTAAGTTATCAGGTCCATTTATCCATGTTAGTATTACTTCTACTGTTGCACTTTCCCCTGGTTGCAATAGTGTATTTTCTAGTTGTTTAGTTGAAATCACTCCATTTCCTTCATCTTTCCATTGTGGATTATCTCCTGCTTCAAATTTTAGTCCTTCTGGAATATAATCTTTTATTTTTGTTGCATATCCTGGAATGTCTCCTTCATTTGTTATTGTTATTCCATATCCAAATTTAACTGTTACTTGGTTTAATTTCTTTTTATGTAATTCTACTTTAACAACTGGTTCTGGCTCTTCATGTCCATTATATCCTGTTTCACTTATTTTTTCTTTTCCGTCTTCTTCAACTATTACTTTTGAAACAAATTTCAATAATGATAAATCAAAGTATTCTACTTTTACATGTTCTTCATCTTGATCGTCTTCACCATCATTCCATTCTCCTGGTTTGGAATCTATATCTTCAATAGGTTTTCCATCTTTATCACTATCATCAGAAACTTGAGCATGGTTTGTTATTATTGTTGTATTTGAACCTGGATCTTTTACCTTGAATGCTACTTTTACATCTTGGTAATTTACATTTTTACCATCAAATGATTTTAAAAGCTTATCTTCTCCATTTGCTTTTGATAAATATGTAGTTTTTATTTTGGTTGCTTCTTCTGGATTTGTTGTTTCATTTCCATCTTTATCATACATTTTCCACATATAATTAACATTTGTTTCTTCGTCTGGTAAATATTCTAGATGTTCAGGAATATCATCTTCAATTTCACTTGCATATCCATCTATATTTCCTTCATTAAATACTCTTAATGTATATACTATTGTATCATCTGTATGTACTGTTAATGGATCTTTGCTATGTTCATATGTAATTTTTCCATTATCTATTTTTACTTGTGGTACTCTTGAAGTTACTTCTTTTCCTTCAACTTCTGTTATGAATTTTCTTAATGCCAAGTCGAAGTTTAATTTTGTATTTTCTACTTGATAGCTTATTTTTTCTTCATTGTAACTATCTTTGTTTATTATAACTTCAATTGTTCCTTCATGTTTTTGATATCCTACTGGTGCTTCGATTTCAGCTATCCAATACTTTGTACTTGCTTTGTCAGCGTCATATCTATAAGTTCCATCTGCTGTTTTATTGCCTTCACTATCCTTTGCGTCTCCACCATATTTTAATCCTATAAATCTAACTATACCTTTTTCATCAGATTCTGCTGTTAAAATAGGATTTTTGTTATTTTTAGCATCTGTTTCTGATGCATATATTCCAAACTTAGCTCCTGCTAATGAAACTTTTTTATCATTTAAAGTATAATATTTATATAACACTACTCCACCAGTATGTACTTCTGGTTTTTCTGATTCTTTAACTTGCTTGTTATCACTTGATGAATTTGTATATTCTAATTTAGCTTGGTTTTCTATTTTTTCTCCCATTGCTGCTAATAGATTTCCTTTTTCATCTTTCGCAAATGATGTTTTGAATGCTACTTGAATTTTCTTTCCAGCATTATTTTTTATATTTGTTGATGCTTGTATTGATTTTTCAGTGTCTATAAATGTTAATAACAATGTTCCTGATGTTGTTTTGTCTTTTACTCCATTTGCATTTTCAGCATAAGAAATCTTATAGTCTGTTCCTTCTTTTAATGTTGTGTTTCCTACTTTTACTACAACATTTTCTGTTCCTTCAAATTTTAATCTATAATCAATTCCATCAACTATGTCATAATATTTATAGTCATCAATATTTTGTGGTATATCTGATTCTATCACCCATGATTGTTTTTCATCTGCATTATATCCTGAATCTTGGTTTGTTACATCTTTTACACCTTTATGAATTTCTGGCTCTTCATAGTTCTTAACTTCTACATAGATGTTCCCATCATCATTTAAATGTACATTTGTATCTTTTTTATTTGTTATGTCATTTCCTTTTGAATCTACTACTGTATATTTAAATGATTTTTCATAACCAGAACCATCATCTTTCAATTTTTTAGATACTGTTACTGTTATTGTTCCATCAAATTGGCAATACTTATCTGGTGCTTTTGTTTCTTTTATAACATAAACATCATCTGTTAAATGATCTCCATCTACTGGTATATCTTTTGCTATTGTTAATTTTCCTGTTATTGTTTTTTCTTCCTTTTGTCCATTTGTTGTTACTTCAAATGTCGCTGTTGAGTTTAATTGTTGACCATCTTTATCTTCTTTAACTAAAACTAAATCATATTTTCCTGATGTTCTTACTTTTATTCTTTCAAAATCTTCATCATCTTCAAAATCTCTTGTTGGTGTTGTAAAGTTATCTGGTGTTGAATCTATATCATCAATTGGATTTCCATTTTCATCACTATCATCAGATATTTGAGCATAATTGATTAATACTCTACTTGAATCTGCACTTTCTGTCACTTTACATAGAACTTGTGCATCTAAATAGTCGGGATTTTCAGGATTTGTTGTACTTATGGCCTTGTCTTTTTTCAATGCGTATAAAAGATTTGCTTTATAGTTTGCATCTCCAACTGTTGAGTTTAATTCTGCTCCTTGTCCTTTTGCAAACCATGTTGTTGAAACTACTTGTCTTCCTTCTGAATCTAATCCTTCAAGTTTCCAAATTCCGTTATATTCTTCATTTTCTGTAACAAATTCTAGTCCTTTTGGCAATGCATCTTTTATTTTACTTGCATAACCATTTAATTCTCCTTCATTATATACTCTAATTGTATATAATACATAATCCCCTGGTTCTACTATCAATGCTTCTTTAGTGTCTTGCTTATATGTAATTTTTCCAGTTGTTTTATCTATGTTTGTAACTACTGGTGCTCTTGAATATGTTCCATCCTTATTTTTGTTATCTGTTATATATTCTCCGTTTTCTATTTTTGAATCTTTACTTACTGCTGCTATATGTTTAAATAATGCTAAGTCAAATTTCTTTTCAACAGGATTGATTATTAATTTTTCAAAGTCATCATCATCTTGTTGTCCTTTATAATAATTATCTTTATCTGCTAAATCTGACTTGTTATTTGAATCACCTTTATATTCTGACATATTATCTTTATTTACATTTGGTGATGTATCTGGTTCTGAATCTCTATCAGCATTTTTTTGATTTGTTATTGTAACTTTATCATCTGCATTATATTCTTCATCTATCCAAGCTACATTTGTTAATGTTATTTTATTTTTTGTATCTGCTTCTTGTGCTACTTTACATTTTATTTCGATTATTTCGCTATCTAGATTTCCAGCAGTATATGCACTTAATGATTTTGCCGGATTTTCAGCTGTATTTTCAAGTGTTAATACGATTTGATTTGTTACTGTATTATATGCTAGTTTATATTTGTTTTTATCATTTCCTGACTTGTCTTTTGAAGTTACTGTTGTTGAATTATTTGGTGAATTTATTAATCCTGTTGGTAATTGATCTACAATTTTTGTAGCATATCCTGCTTTATTACCTTCATTATAAATTGCAATTTTATATGTAACTTCATCTTTGTCTTGAACTACTACTGGATCTTTTCTATGTCTATATGCTGCTGTTGTTCCTGTTTGTAATGTAGATAAATTGATATTTGGAACTCTAGTATTTGTTAAGTCTTTTCCGTTTAGTTGTGTAATATATTTACGTAATGCTAAGTCAAATTCATCTGGTTTTGCTTCATATTCTGTTGGTATTGTAGTTGTTGTTCTAGCAACTTCTACTATTGGTTGTTCTGCATCTAACTTAATTGCATCTGTTGTTTCTGTTCCTTTTAAGAATAATGTTTTCTTAGTTGATGTTTGTGTTATTTCTATTTTCACATTTACTTTTTCAATTTCTGTTCTTGGTACTGTTATATAAAATTCTCCCGCACCAACTAAATCTGCTATAGTTTGGTTTTGTAATTCTGTCCCTGAATTGTTAGTAAATTTATATCCTGATATATCACTACCAGCTTGATTTGTTACTTTTATTGTTATAGCACTTGCATTTGCTTTGTTTCCATCAATTTTTATTGGACCTATTACATAGTTTGAGCCAACTCTTGTAGTTGATAATTTATATTTTCCGTTTGTTTGAGCTAATCCTGTTGTATTTGTCTTAACTTCTGAAGATATAGTATAATTATTTGCTGATGTATATTTACTTGCATTTTTTGCAGCTGCATCTATTAAATAATTATAGATTACCATAGCTTGTTCATTTCTGTATTGTCCTTTGTTTGTTATTTCAGTTTTATTTATATCTGATAATTGATGATATGTTGTTCCATCTTCTGTTATTGTTAACCAATCTGTTTTTCCTTTTTGATTAAATATAGCATCATTAGTTGTATCTGCCATATAGTTTGTATAATACCAAATTGCTGCTCTTTGCACTGCTTTTATATCTGAATCTTTTATTAAGTTCGCTTCATTATATCCTGATGGAGTTACAAGGTCACTGTAATCATATCCATCTGCTGCTTCATAATAATATACTTTTTCGTCTGAATCATATTTAAATCCTACTTGCTTTAAGAATTCAGCTTTATTTGTATAACCTTCTATATATGAATTATCTAATATCCATAAAAGTTCTCTATAATGTCCATTCTCAGATAATAAAGTTTTTACTACACTATCTGCACTATTATTGTTTCCTGTAATCTTTTCTAGTAACTTTTGTCTATCTGCTTGCAAATCATATGATAAATTGTATGCAACTATTGTATCTTTATTTGCATTCCATGAATCACCATAATTTGCTTTTATACAGTAAAAGTTTCTTTGTTGCTTACTTACAGCTGAAGCATTATTCGAATCATATGTTGTTATGTTCCATATATATGCATTAGTTGCTGGTTTCCCACTATCATTAGCAACCGTAGGATTTCCTATTCCATATCCTACCCCATTTGTATCCAGTTTTGTTAAATTAACATATACTGTCTCATCTGTTTTTGCATAACTTATTATACACCCTAGTAATGTTGCTATTATTGCTATTACTATTAGTACTAAACAAACCTTTTTATTTCTCATTTAATTCATCCTTTCTCTATTCGAGTTTCATACATTATTAATTATACTTCTTTTTAAGAATAAAATCAATATTTTTTCATATATTTTATTGATTTTGTTTTGGAGGATTTTACGTGAAAATTTACAAAATTTTTATATGTTTATTTTTTATTATTTTACTTAGTTTTTCGCCTGTTTTGGCAGATGATGAGAATTTTGAATACCTGTCTGATCTTTCTACTATTCAAAGTTCAAATTCTGAAAATATTACAGAACCAACTATAAACTCTAGGGCAGCCATTGTCTATGAACGTTCTTCTGGTAAAATTTTATATGGAAAAGAAGAAAATGAAAAAAGAAAAATGGCTTCAACCACGAAAATAATGACTGCTATTGTTGTGTTAGAAAATACCAATTTAGATGATATTGTAACAATTTCTTCTAAGGCTGCGGGTACAGGTGGTTCAAGACTTGGCCTTCATAAAGATGATAAAATTTCTATTCAAGATTTGCTTTATGGTTTGTTACTTTGTTCTGGTAATGACGCAGCTGTAGCTCTTGCGGAACATGCTGGTGGCAATTTACCAAATTTTGCAAATATGATGAATAGCAAAGCCACTTCACTTGGACTATCTTCAACCCATTTTGTTACTCCTCATGGTCTTGATGATGATAATCATTATACTACTGCATATGAATTAGCACTTATTACAAATTACGCTTTAAAAAATGACGTTTTTGCTAATTTGGTAAAAACTAAAACATATACTATTTCTATAAATAATCATCCTAAAACCCTTTCTAATACTAATGAACTATTAGGAAATCTAGATGGGGTTTATGGCGTTAAAACTGGATTTACAAATGGTGCCAATAGATGCTTAGTTACTGCTGTTAAAAGAGATAATATGGATATAATATGTATTGTTTTAGGTGCTGATACCAAAAAAGATAGAACAAAAGATAGTATTAACCTAATCAATTATTCTTTTAATAATTTTAAGATGGTTAATATAAAAGAAAAAATTACTAACGAATTTGTAAATTGGAAAATTTGTAACTCTTCTAGTTTTAGAGTTGAAAAAGGTGTGTCTAATTCAGTTGACATCATTATTCAAGATATTCCATATGATTTTTTTCCAATAAAATGTAATCATACTGATGATATTAGCATATATATATATTGTAACACAGAACTTACTGCACCACTGCCTTCTGGTTCTACATTAGGATACCTGACTGTTAGTGTTGATAATCAAACAGTACTAACATTAAACTTATATAACTCTAATAGTATTGCTTTGAAGTCCCCTACTAAATTTTTCAATAGCTTTTTAAAAAATTATTCTTACTATTTAGAAAGCATCTTTTATTAACTTTTTATAATTGATTGAAAATGTTACAAATTAATAGTTTTAATTTATTTTATCAATAAGGCTTAATTTATAATAACTCATTATCTAGTAACAATAAAAGCATAATTTTAATATCAAGCTATTGACAAATACTAAATATTTTGGTATTATAATTAAGCTTGTAGTTGCAGGTATAGTTTAGTGGTAAAACATAACCTTGCCAAGGTTAAGTTACGGGTCCGATTCCCGTTACCTGCTCCATTTTATATTTATATGGCGAGTTAGCCAAGCGGTAAGGCACGAGTCTGCAAAACTCTGATGGTGGGTCCGACTCCCACACTCGCCTCCATAAAATAAATTAATTTAGATGTGAACAAATTATAAATTTTTTTATTTGACATATAATAAATAATATAGTATACTATATTTAGCTTATAAGCAAATTAATTTGATAAACACATTAGTATGATGTAGCATTAAAAAGACTAACAGGGCAAAAAAGTTAGTCTTTTTCTATTATAAAAGACCAGGAGGGCAAATCCTAGTCTTTTTCTGTTTTAATCATCAAATTCTTTTAAAATCAAAAGAATAACAATTAATGCAATTAATTTGATAAATTTTTTCATTAGTATGTATAACACGTCCTTTCTAGCTTATTTACCGAAAGGCTTTATTAGTATACTATGTTTTTATTTGAATTTCAACCCTAAATATACTTTGTATAAATTAATATATTATATAATCAATTATTATATTTTGCTTAATTTTAACTTTATATAATGTCAAACAATGCCGCAAAAAAACAACGCATTCTTCTGTGCTAATCAGTGTGAATGCGTTGTTGCTAAAATCTATATGATAACTTACCTGCTGTTCGCATTTTCTATCCCATAACCTTCTTGTTTTGTCTATAATATTCTGCAATTAGTTCATCAAGTTCTATGCTTAATTGATATATAACACTATAATCTTGTCCAGTAACAATGCTTTCATTCAACTTATCTCTTAATCTACAAATTTCTTCATTTAACATAAAGCATCTCTCCTTTTTTACAATTATTTGTTAGTACATTTATAAAATAACATATTTTTACATTATGGTCAAGAAAATATTTCAAATTTTTCAATTTTCGTATGACTATTTTTCTGTTATTTATCAGTATTTCGACAGTTTTCTACATTATTCGAGATTATTCCCTTTCATTCCTGTTTATTTATATTACTTTTTTGTTACATAATTGTAATTAAATTACAATTATGCTTTTTTTATTACAGAAATAATCATTTTTTTGTCATCAAATACATTTTTTAGTATCTGTTCTAAATACTGTGTATTTATTGTAGGTATTTCTTCTAAGTAATCAAAACTATTAATTTCTTTAAAGAAATCTGCTAAGAACATTCTTGCTATATCAGCAGTATCATTATATTCTTTTACATATTCTCCATAAATTCTTTTCTTTATTCTATTAAATTCTTCTATATCTATTGAACTTTCTTTCATTTTAGAAACTGTGTCTTTAAACTTTTCATATACCTTTTCTGGTTCTGGTGATTGGCTCGTAACTAAAATGTGTGCATATCCTCTTGAAAATTCATAATCAATACTAGGTACAGAGAATAACAATCCTTCATCATATAATTCTTTATATAATTTTGAACTCTTTCCTATTATCATATTTAATAATATTTCTATTGCAATATGTTTTCTTACTTTCTCTTTATTATCAGCAACTTTGTCTTTTATTCCTATTGTAAACAATGGCTGACTTACATCCATATTTTGCTCAATTTTTTCTTGTACAATATCTTCAGCTTCTTCTGGATATATTCTCTTAATCTCTCCATTTGCCTCTTTTTTCACCAGCCTGCTTTTTATTTCCTCTAATAATTTTTCAGGCTCAAAATCTCCACACACTACCATTGCCATATTTGATGGATTATAAAATGTATTATAGCATTTATATAATATTTCTTTATCTATATGACTTATTGTTTCGATTGTTCCTGTTATATCTAATTTTACAGGATGCTCATGGTACATTGCTTCTAATGCATTTAGATATACTTTCCATTCAGGATAGTCATCATACATCATTATTTCTTGACCTATTATGCCCTTTTCTTTTTCGACATTTTCATCTGTAAAATAGGGATGTTGTACATAATCCATAAGTTCATCTAACGCAGGATAAAAGTTTTCTGTACACTCAAACAAATATGCTGTATGATCATTTGTCGTATATGCATTTGCCTCAACTCCAAGTGCAGTAAGTGTATCTAGACTATTTACTCCACTTTCTTGTTCAAACATCTTATGTTCCAAAAAATGCGCTACTCCTTTTGGCACTTCTGTTTCTTCAGCTTCGCCAGGGACTATAAATTTATTGTCATTTGAACCATAATTAGTTCCCCATATTACATATTTTTTTTGAATTCCTTTTTTAGGGATTATCATAATTGTTAATCCATTTTCAAGTTTTTCTACATATAATTTTTCTTTTACTTTGGAATTTTCTATTATTTTCATTAATGTTCTCCCTTCTTTAAAAAATATATAGTATTTATATAAACTGAGTTGGCAATTTTAATAATGTCTTCTTTTGTTACATTTTCAATATTTTTAATATATTGTTCTAAAGTTGTTTTATTATCTGTTAGTTCTTGTCCGAAAAAATATGTTATTTCAGTGTCTTGTTCATCATCAATTCCTTTTATCCCTGAAATTATTCCTTTTTTTGCATTTTGAATATCTTCATCTGAAAATATTCCTGCCTTCATATCTTCTAATTGTTTTCTTATTATTTGCATTGCTTTTTCGTAATTTTTTATTTCGATTCCACATTTTATGAATATATTACTTTTATTACTAACATAACCTGAACCAGCAGTATATGCTAAACTTGCTTTTTCTCTTACTTCTTGGAACATTTTTGAATTTGCTGTTCCTCCTAATATTGCATTATAAACTACTGTATCATATTTTTGTTTCTTATCTTCTAAATGTACATCAAGTCCTATTACTATTTTTCCTTGAACTACATCCATATCTTCTTTTATTTCACGTTCTTCTGTACTTTGTTTTTCTTCGATAATGTTTATTACATATTTTGCATCTCTTTCGTGTAAATTTTTAATATTCTCGTTTTCTTTTACTATATCCGTTATATTTTCAATATCTCCTGATATAAATATGTCAATTTTGCATTCTGCTATCATTTTTTTATAATATTCATATAATTCTTTCCCTGTAATTGAATTTAAGTCTTCTACATATCCATATTTATATAATCCATATGCCTTATTTTTATACATTTCTTCTATACATCTATCATATGCATATCTTGCTTTGTTATCTGTTTTTCCTTCTATTATTCTTTTGATATTTTCTTTTT
>ERZ839823.698-NODE-698-length-43892-cov-4.770491_pt1 | contig 43892 bp, 37 predicted proteins | sample MGYA00519862_ERZ839823 | MGnify/ENA primary metagenome ERZ839823 (study PRJEB31850, sample SAMEA3708853) | human gut metagenome | biome: human gut; feature: human-associated habitat; material: faeces | place: China | collected 2014 ...
AGCATCACGGGCAGAAAATGGATTCTATCTATATTTTAGACGAGAAATAGTATAATATGTCCCCCCAATACTGGGTGTCCAGTATTGGGGGGACATATCATTGTCAGGCGGCTTTTTGAAGTCAGAATTTCCATACGCTTCTTTTGCACGGGAATAACGCTTCTTTCTGATGAACGGATTGGTTTGCATCAATTGGCGTAAAATTGGCGTATGGCGTATTCTTTTCAAAATAAGAAAGCCCGACTTTTCCCGTCATCGAATCAGGAAAAATCAGACTTTCAAATGATGTTAAAATCAATAGAGCTTCGCGCCCGCCGGGATGCGGTCATCTACCATCAGCAGGTTCAGCTTTTCCTGACCGTCCTCGTGGTGGACGGCGGAAATCAGCATGCCGCAGGAATCAATGCCCATCATCGGGCGCGGCGGCAGGTTGGTGATGGCGATGCAGGTCTTGCCGACCAGCTCTTCCGGCGCATAGTAGTCGTGAATACCGCTCAGAATCACGCGATCCGTGCCGGTTCCGTCGTCGAGCGCGAATTTCAGGAGCTTCTTGCTCTTCTTCACGGCTTCGCAGGCCTTGACCTTCACCACGCGGAAATCGCTCTTGGAGAAGGTGTCAAAATCCACGTAATCCGCGAACAGCGGCTCGATCTGCACCTTGCTGAAATCAATCGCGGGCTTCTCGACTTCCTTCGCCGCGTTCTCTTCCTTGGCCTCGGTCTTGGCTTCATCCTTGGCGGACGGCGCGGCGGAGGCGTTCAGCGGCTTCATCGTCGGGAACAGGAGCACGTCGCGGATGGACGCGGAATCCGTCAGCAGCATCACCAGACGATCCACGCCGAAGCCCAGACCGCCTGTCGGCGGCATGCCGTATTCCAGCGCGCAGAGGTAATCCTCGTCCACGTCCGCGTGCAGACCTTGCGCGCGCTTGGCCGCGGCCTGGGATTCAAAGCGGCCGCGCTGGTCAATCGGGTCGTTCAGCTCGGAGAAGGCGTTGCCCAGCTCGGAGCAGTTGGCGAAGAACTCGAAGCGCTCGGTCATGTCCGGCTCGTCCTTCTTGCGCTTGGCCAGCGGAGAAATCGCCACCGGGTAATCGGTGATGAAGGTCGGCTGAATCAGGTTCGGCTCGACGAACTCATCAAAGCAGGCCTCCAGGCATTCGCCCTTGACCGCATACGGCTCGACGTGCACGCCGCGCGCCTCGCACTCCCTGCGCGCCTGCTCGTCGCTTTCCCATGCGTAGTAATCCATGCCGGAATACTTCTTGACGGCCTCGGCCATGGTCAGGCGCGTCCACGGGCCTTCCATGTTGATTTCCTTGCCCTGATACTGAATCTTGAGCGTGCCGCAGACCTTCTTTGTGACGTAGATGTACATCTCCTCCACCAGATCCATGATCTCCTTGTAATCGGCATAGGCCTGATACAGCTCGATGGAGGTAAATTCCGGGTTGTGGCGCGTGTCCATGCCCTCGTTGCGGAAGATGCGGCCGACCTCGTAGACCTTGTCAAACCCGCCGACAATCAGGCGCTTGAGGTACAGCTCCGTCTCGATGCGCAGATACATCGGAATATCCAGCGCGTTGTGATGGGTGACGAAAGAGCGGGAATTGGCGCCGATTTCGATGGTCTGGAGCACCGGGGTATCGACCTCGAGGAAGCCCTTCGCATCCAGGAACTCGCGCAGCGCCTTGAGAATCTGGCTGCGCTTGATGAAGGTGTCCTTCACCTCCGGGTTGACGATGGTATCCACATAGCGCTGGCGATAGCGCATATCCTGATCGCGCAGGCCGTTCCACTTCTCCGGCAGCACACGCAGGGATTTGCTCAGCAGCGTCAGGGACGTGGCATGCACAGAGACCTCGCCGGTCTTGGTGCGGAACACAACGCCCTCCACGCCCAGAATGTCGCCGATATCCATCGTTTTGAAATCGGCATAGACGTCCTCGCCGACATCCTCGCGGCGCACATACGCCTGAATCTGGCCCTCGCCGTCCATCATGTGAACGAAGGACGCCTTGCCCATGATTCGGCGGCTCATCATGCGGCCCGCGATGCGGACGGTCTTCCCCTCCAGCGCGTCGAAGTTGCTGAGCACCTCGGCGGAGGTGTGGGTGCGGTCAAAGCGGGTAATGGTATAGGGATCGCGTCCCTCTTCGCAGTATTTCGCCAGCTTGGCGCGGCGAATCTGCTCCTGCTCGCTGTACTGCGGCTTTTCAAATTCTTCTGCCACGATGGATTCCTCTTTCTGTTCGTTTCACGTCTTACAGGGCAATTTCGATAACCTTGATGCGCAGCGCGCCGCCCGGCGTCTGTGCAACCACCGTCTCTCCAACGTGCGCGCCGACGAGCGCCGCGCCGACCGGGGACTCGTTGGAGAGCTTGCCGTTGGTCGGATCGGATTCGGACGTGCCGACGATGGTGTAGGTCTCCTCCTCGTCGGGGTCGTCCTCGTAAACGATGGTCACGCGGGTGCCGAAGCCGACCGTGTCGGTGCTGATCTTGCTCTCGTCCACGACGACGGCGTTCTCGATCATGGCCTTCAATTCGGCAATGCGCTGTTCGAGCACAGCCTGATCGTTCTTCGCCGCGTCGTATTCGGCGTTCTCGCTCAGGTCGCCGTAGGAAATCGCAACCTTGAGCTGCTCGGCGACCTTCATTTTTTCGGTAGTCTCTTTGTATTCAAGCTCTTCCTTCATGCGCTGAAGGCCTTCGCGGGTAACAACCACATGCTTGGTGTCAGACATCGTTCATCTCTCCTTTTCCTTGCGCGCGCTGCCGCGCGGCAAAACGAGCGCCCGGAATGTTTGCTTCCGGGCATACTGCGATATTCTATGATTATACTCTCCGCGCTCCGGTTTGTCAATCGACCCGAACGCGGAAAATGCAGGCCGTTACAAGAAAAACGGCCAACTCATTGACGAGCGGCCGACGTCGTGCTATAATCAGGGTACAGCAGCAGGCTTTTGCCTTATTTAGCCCTGCTTACCAGAGCGACCATGATGCCCGTCATGGTCGTCTTTTTTCTTTTGCAGGTCTTCCAGCGTCTCGCGAAGCACGAATGCGACGACACATGCGCCGGATATCACAAGCAGAAGGTTCGGCATGGCTCTCACCTCCTTCCGGTCAAATTCCGGGGTGGAATGGTGTCAAGCCTGCCGCTGTACATCGGAAAGATTTCCGACCTCTTCATTCAATCACAGACAACGTCGTTTGTCAATCCGTTGTCTGTTTCGATTCCATATTTTGCCGCCATCGGGCGGCTTCAGCTTGTTGACATAAGCAAAATTGACTTAAATAGCAAAATCAAGAAATTCAGCCATTCTTTCATTTGCGGAAATGGCTATTCTCCCCCCCTTCGGGGGGAAAATAGCTTTTTGTCTACAGTCTGTGCAGCCAATCAGGCGGCTTTTATTTTAAGCAAAACGCCTCCGGGCAGGGCAGCTTCACCACCCATTTGGTCAGCGTCTCGGCCTGCCCAGGCACGGTCTGCCCGCCGACGCGGTGCGCTTCGCCCGGATAAATGGCAACAAACCGCCCTTTTTCCAGCCGAACCGTGTCCGCCCGGCCGCCGCCGACGAGCTTCATCCCGTCGCCGCCATTTGGCAGCGGCACGCCGGGCTGCAAGGCGCTCATCGGCGCAAGGTCGATGGTTTCCGCGCCGTCCAGCCCGACCATCAGGTCGATGGTGTGAAAATGCACTTCGTACTGCCGTTTTTCCTCCGGCTTCGTCTCGTATTGCTTGTGCCGCACTTCGAAGGGCAGCCCGTCCGTGTCGCCCGACCGATAGCGCGCTTCAAGTTCTTTCGCATACGGAATGATTCCTTCGTACAGCCCAATCCGTTCCATCGAATCTGTAATCATGGCGCTTCCTCCCGCTTAAAACTGCTTTTCGCAGAGCGTTTCTCCGCTCTCCCTGTCCATCAGCGCGATGCGCACGCCTTCCGGCGCTTCCCCACCGACCTCTTCCTCCACCTTGCCCGCCGCGCGGTCGATGCGCACGCGGTAGCTCCGCCCGCTTTCCGCCGCCTCGTCGAGCTTTTCCAGCGGGAACAGGCTGTTCGACCACTTGGCGAACATGTCCTCCTCGAAGATGTGCTCCCGCGCGATGTTCTGCATCAGCGTCGTCAGTTTCTCGCTGTCAAACAGTGCGCAGCCCGCGCTCACCGTGATCTCGCAGGCGAAATCATCGTCATGCAGCAGCATCAGCGCGCTTTCAAGCCCGCCTTGATTTTGGAAATCCGCGAGCTTCTTGGCGCGATAGGCCGCCGTGTCGTCCGCCCACGCCGCGTAAGCCGCTTCCCCGCGCCGGTCGGCGATTTCATAGTGCTCGGCGATGTACCGCCCCAGATAATCCGAAACCTTGCGCGCACCGGAGGGATTCAGATGCTCGTTCGCGTCGAAGCAGTCCGTCGCGTAATCCGTCACCTGATCCATGCTCACGAAATCGATGAAATCCACGCCGTAGGCCTCGGCGATGCCGCAGACCGCGTTCGCGTCCATCTGCTTTTCCTCGTCGGCCGGATAGGGCAGATGCACCAGCAGCACCTCGATCCCCCGCGCCTGACAATCCTCGATGATCCGCCGCAGATAGATGAAGCCGGTCTGCCCGCTCTCCTCCGTCGCCTGCGCCTCGTCAATCAGATCGTAATCCTGCGCGTCCGCCACGGCGATGACGCTCTTCGCGCCCTTTTCCCGGTTGTAGACGGGATGAAAATCCGCATCCGTCAGCTTGCTCCAGCGCGTGTGATATTTGCCCAGCGTGAACAGGTATTCCCATTTCATGTCCGCGTAGGCCGTGCCGCTGTCATCCACCGCGTCCGGGTCGTCCATCAAATCGTTCATCGTCCGTATTTTCGTTTTCGTAATGGGGTAGCAGTCAAACGCCGTGTGCACGTCGCTGCTGTTGCCGGAAACCTTGTAGCTCTTGCTCACGCCCTGCACATCCAGCACGACCAGCTTCGGCGCGGCGTAATCCAGCGCATTTTGCAGCGCCCAATAGGTGATCGGCAGCGTGTTGCCGTAGCTGGCGATGTTGTAGCCCGCAATGCCGTATTTTTCCCAGATTTCCATCGGAAAAACGCCCGTGTTCATAATGCTGTCACCGAGGAAAAGCACGTCGTATTCCCCCGCACGGCTCAAAAACGGCTGCATCTTCTCCCGGCTCTCCTTGCGCTCGACCAGCCTGCTCACGCCCGCGACGGCGACCGCCAGCAGCGCGCAGAACACGAATATCTTGAGGAAGCGCCCGATTTTCTTTTTCATGTTCTCTCCCAAGAGTTTTCCTCTTTCCATACACATTGCGATTGGCAGTCCAATGCCATCATTCGGCCTTGTCTACAGCCGACCTCCCTCCCCGAGGGAGGTGCTGCGCGAAGCGAAGCGGAAGGAGTGCGTCTACCCGACTCCTTCAGTCACGGCTGCGCCGTGCCAGACCTTCGGCGTTCCGCTTGCCTGCCTCCCGCACAGCGGGCGGCAAGCTCCACGCCCTCAAAGAGGGAGCTCTTTGGGGAAGTATTACGATGCTGTTTTTTCAAGACAAAACTTTGAAAAACCTCAACCCAACCTCCCTCCCCGAGGGAGGTGCTGAGCGAAGCGAAGCGGAAGGAGTCTCCGCCCGCAGGCGGTGGAAGGAGTCCCCCGCAGGCGTCCCGCCTCAGAAGTTGAAATAGATGAAGCTCGCCTCGCTGAATCCGCTTCCCCATACGCCGAGCAGCAACACCGCAATCGTTCCGGCCAGCATCGCCGCCCAGCGAATCGGCAGCGCGCGCGAGGCCAGCCAGCCGCGAACGTCCTTCCCGTTTTCGCCCAGCAGCGAAACCGCCGCCAGCAGCAAAACGCCGACGGCCAAAATCCGCGCGTCCAGCGGCGAAATGCCGAGGTTATCCAGCCGAACCTGCGCCCACTCCGGCCGCGCGAAAACGCCGCCCATCATCCGCACCGCGTCACTCGCCGTCGCGCAGCGATCAAAAAACCAGCCGATGTTGACGATCACAAACGTCCGCAGCACGCGGAACACATGGAAGCCCCGCGTAGCCGTCAGCCGCGCGCAGCGCTCGTTCATCCGCTTATACCGCGGCTCCAGCAGCGCCGTCACCGCCAAAATCACGCCGTTGTATAAGCCCCAGAGGATGTAATTGCTCGTCGCCCCGTGCCACACGCCGACCAGCGCAAACACGAGGATATTGCCCAGCGCCGCCGGGAGCGCGCGCGCAAACGCCGCGCCGAATCGCCCCTTCGCCGCTTTGGACAGGCGCGAAACCGGCCTGCTCAGCGCGAAGGGATAGAAGACGTAATCCCGCATCCACGCGCCAAGGCTGATGTGCCACCTGCGCCAGAAATCGCCCAGCGAAACCGCGAAATACGGCCGCCGGAAATTCTCCGCCAGGCGAATACCGAACAGCTCCGCAATGCCCGCGACCAGATCAATGCCGCCGGAAAAATCGCAGTATTGCTGCACGGAATAGGCCAGCACGCCGACGACGGCCATCGCGCCGCCCCACGTGCCGCCCGGCGCGTCAAACACGGCGCTGACCATCGGCAGGGCGCGGTCGGCAATGACCATCTTTTTGGCAAGCCCCCAGAGCATCAGCAGAAACGCGCGCGGCACATCGACCTGCCCGCCGCCCTCCAGCTGCTTTTCCAGCTGATCGTATCGCCCGATCGGGCCCTGAATCACCTGCGGGAAAAACGAAACGAACAGCGCGAACCGCGCGAGATTCTTCTGCGGCGCATATTTGCCGTTGTATACGTCCAGCAGATAGCCCATGGATTGGAACGTGTAAAAGCTGATGCCCAGCGGCAGCAGCAGCCCCAGCGGCGACGCGCCGAACCAGCCGCGCACGTCGTCCGTATATTTGAGCACCGCCAGCAGGCCGAAGTTCAGCAGAAGCGCCGCCAGCATGACCGCGCGCTGTCTGCGCCTCGCCGCCGCGCGAATCGCCTTTTTCCGCTCCTTTTCCGCCGCCTTGAGCCGCGCCCTCCCGCTTTCGCCGATTCGGGCAATCGCCAGCGCGGCCAGCCACGTCGTGCCCGTCGTCACCAAAATGAACGGCAGCCCCGCAAGGCTTCTGGATGCGTAAAAGCCATAGCTGGCCAGCAGCAAAACAACCCAGCGGATTTTGGCCGGGCAGAGATGGTAGACCGCCGCGCAGGCAAAGCCGTAGGCGGCCAGCATGAATAAAGACATAATTTTTACTCCGTCAACAGCTTTTGAAGCGCTTTCGCCGATTCTTCCGGCGGCATGCGGTTGTCAAAGGATAGGTGCGCCGCCGCCGCGTACAGCCGCTCCCGCTGCCCGTACAGCGTGCGCATGCGCTCCGCCTTGTCGCCTGCGAGGTTGGGGCGCGTATCCTGCCGAACGTCGGCGATCATATCCTCCAGCGGGCGGCAGAGCCAGACGACAAAGCCCTTTTCGCGCATCATGCGGATGTTCTCCGCCCGCGTGACAATGCCGCCGCCGGTCGCAACCACGCCAGCCTCCCGCGCCAGCGCGCGCTCAAGCGCCGCCGTTTCGCGCGCGCGAAAGCCCGCCTCGCCCTCTTGCGCAAAGATTTCGGGGATGGTTTTTCCCGCCGCGCGCGCGATTTCCTCGTCCAGGTCGATCAGCGGCAGGCGCATCCGTTCGGCCAGAAGCCGCCCCACGGTGCTCTTGCCGCACCCCATCATGCCGATGAGCAGAACCGGCTTACGCATGCGCATCCTCCCGCGCCGCCTGATACGCGCCGAGCAGGCGGCAGTTCTCGCAGTCGCCCTGAAGCGAGCCCATCAGCACGCCGAGGTTGCTCTCGCGCAGGTTGCCCGTCAGATCGACGTAGAAGCAATATTCCCAGTTGGAGTTATGCAGCGGGCGGGATTCGATGTGCGTCATGTTCATCCCCATCGCGACAAAGCTGGAGAGCGCGCGCATCAGCGTGCCGCGCTCATGGCGCAGGGTGAAGGTGACGGTCGCCTTATCCGGAATCCCGATGGGCGTGGGCGATGCGCTGACGATGACGAACCGCGTGTGGTTGCCGTCGAACGTGTGGATGTCCGGCGCGATCACGTCAAGGCCGTAGTGCTTGGCCGCCAGCCGCGACGCGATGGCCGCATATCGCTTGTCGCCCATTTCGGCGACGTGGCGCGCGGCAATCGCCGTGTTGAAATACGGCGTGGTCACCCAATCCGGGTGCTCGCCGAGGAATTTGGGGCACTGCGCGAAGCCCTGCTCGTGGCTGAACACCTGCGTGATATCCGAAACCTTCGCCCCCGGCACACCGAGCAGGCAGTGCTCCACCCGCACAAGCTGCTCGCCGACGATGTGGCAGGCGTATTTGCCCAGCAGGTCGTATACATCGTTGATCGAGCCGGAGGAGGAATTTTCCACCGGCACAACGCCGTATCGCGCCTTGCCGTCCGCCACGGCGGCAAAGACCTCGTCAAACGTCTTGAAGCTCACGCGCTCGCAGTCCTCGCCGAAGAAGCCGACCACCGCGCACTCGCTGTATGCCCCCGGCACGCCGCTGTAAGCGATGCGCCGCGTCTGCGTCTGCGCCTCCAGATAGCGCCGCTGTTCCTCGCGGGACAGGCGCATGATCTCGGTGAACAACGCCATCACGCTCTGCGCCAGCGCCGGGTCGCTCACCTGCTGCGCGCGGGATTTGAGCACCGTCTCCTCCCGCGCCGCGTTCAGGATGTCCATATAATGCGCCTGCTTGTAGAGCGCCACGTCGCGGCAGACGCCCATGCGCCGCTCAAACAGGCGCACCAGCTCCGCGTCGATTTCGTCGATTTCCCGTCGGGAGCTTTCCAGTTCTCTCATGTGCAAACTCCTTCCGTCAAAGCCCGCTGCGCCGCGTCGTCCATTTCAAGCTCGCAAAGCGCAATCGCCAGTATGCTCTCCATCACCACGACCGCGCGCGGCACGATGCAGGGGTCGTGCCGCCCCGCGATTTCCAAAACCGCGTTTTCGCGCTTGGCCACGTCAATCGTCCGCTGTGCCCGCGCAATGGACGGCGCGGGCTTGATCGCCGCGCGGAAAATCACCGGCATGCCGTTGGTGATCCCGCCCGTCACGCCGCCGTTGTGGTTGCTTTCGCAGGTCACGCCGTCCCCGTCCATGCGCATCGCGTCGTTCGCCTCGCCGCCGCGCATCTCCGCCAGCGCCATGCCGTCGCCGAACTCAATCGCCTTCACCGCCGGCACGGAAAACGCCAGTTGGCTCACCACGCTTTCCACCGAGCCGAAGAACGGCGAACCGACGCCAGCGCGCACGCCGACCGCCGCACATTCGATCACCCCGCCGGCGCTGTCCTGCGCCGCGCGCGCCTCAGCCACCGCCCGGCGCATCGGCGCTTCCTTTTCGGGGTTCAGCAGCGGGAAGCGGCTCTGCGTCAGCCCGCAAAGCGTCCGCGCGTCCACACCCACCGGGTCAAACCGCGCGTCCCGCTCCCCCGCGATGGCGGCGATGTGCGCGCCGATCTCGATTCCCCTCTCCCGGAGCAGCAGCCGCGCCACGCTGCCCGCGAATACCAGCGGCGCGGTCAGCCTGCCGGAAAAATGCCCGCCGCCGCGCGGGTCGTTCATGCCGCGGTATTTGACGTGGCCCGCGTAATCCGCGTGGCCGGGGCGCATGCGCGCCGCCATGCTTGCATAGTCGCCGGAGCGCGTGTTCGTGTTTTCGATCATCGCGCAGAGCGGCGCGCCCGTCGCCCGCCCGTTCATCGCGCCGGAGAGGATGCGCACCGCGTCCGCCTCTTTTCGCGCCGTCGCGGTCGGGTCGCCGCCCGGCGCGCGCCGCGCCATCTGCCCGGCGATATAATCCTCGTCCAGCCGCGCGCCCGCGGGCAGGCCGTCCACCACCACGCCGATGGCCGGGCCGTGGGATTCGCCGAAGATCGTCAGCTTGAAGTGTTCGCCGAAGTTCGCCCTCATCTTGCCAGCCCTCCCAAACGCTCAAATTCCTGCCAGAACGCCGGGGCGGATTTCGCCGTCGCCTCCGCGTCCGTGATCGTCCATTCGCCGTCAGACAGCGCGCTCGCTATCGCCATCGCCATCACGATGCGGTGGTCGTTGCAGCCCTCGATTTGGGCCACGTGCAGCGGCTTTCCGCCGCGAATCGCCAGCCCGTCCGGCAGCTCGGCCGCGTCCGCGCCCGCCGCGGTCAGCGCCGCCGCCATCGCGCTGAGCCGGTCGCTCTCCTTGATGCGCAGCCGCGCCGCGCCGGTGATGCGGCTTTCCCCCTCGGCCGCCGCCATCGCCACGGCCAGAATCGGCACGAGGTCGGGCATCTGCGCGCAATCCACGCGCAGCCCGTGCAGCCTCGACGCGCGGGAGACGAGTGTATCCCCTTCCCAGCGGATATCCGCGCCCATGTCGCGCAGAATCCCGACCACCGCGCGGTCGCCCTGCGCGCTCTGCGGGTCAAGCCCGGTCAGGCGGATTTCGCCGCGCCCGATCGCGCCCGCGACCAGATAAAACGCCGCGTGGCTCCAGTCCCCCTCGATGTGCAGCGTCCCCGGCGAGACCGCCTCCTGCCCGCCGCGCACGAGCAACATCTGCCCGCCGTCCCGCCACGCGCTGGTTACGCCGAAATCCCGCTGCACCCTGCGCGTCAATTCCACATACGCGCGGGATTCCAGCGGCGTGGTGACGACGATTTCGCTGTCGCCCTCCAGCCTCGGCAGCGCGAGCAGCAGCCCGGTGATGAACTGGCTGCTCACGTCGCCGGGCAATTCAAACCGCCCGCTTTTCAGCTCGCCCTCGACCGTCAGCGCGTCGCCCGCCTGCCGCCAGACCACGCCCAGCGGCGCGAACAGGTTTCGGTAGACCGTCAGCGGCCTTTGCATCAGCCGCCCATGGCCGATCAGGCGCACGGGGCCGCGCCCGTCGAGCGCCAGCGGGATGAAAAAGCGCAGCGTCGAGCCGGATTCGCCGCAATCCAGTTCCCGCAGGGGGCGCTTTTCCGCCTCGCCGCCGCCCCAGATCTCCGCGCGGACAAAGCCCTCCGTCTCGCCCGCCGCCACCGCCGCGCCGCGCGTCAGCCCAAGCGCCTGCGCGCAGGCCAGCGTCGCGCCGATATCCTTAGAGAGCTGCATCGGCTCAAGCAGCGTCTTTCCCCGCGCCAGCGCGGCCATCATCACCGCGCGGTGCGACGCGGACTTGCTGGGCAGAACGCGAAGCTCCCCATGCAGATCGCCCGGCGTAACCGTTTTATTCATCCACAGCGCTCCTTTTTTCTTCGAATCGCTTGCGGGGATGCTTACAAAAGCGTTTCAAGCTGCGCCCCGCGGATCACCGCGCCGGTGCACGCGCCGATCTTCGTCAGCAGCACGCAGCGCACGCCGTCGCCCTCCGCCTTCTTATCCAGCGCCATCACCGCCGCCAGATGCGCCCGCGTCAGACGCTCGTCCCGCTCGGTCGGCAGGCCATATGCCCTGAGCACCCGCTCGATGCGCGCGCCCGTTCCCGCCGGGGTCACGCCCAGCGCCTCGCCCCACCCGGCCGCCGCGACCATGCCGATGCAGACCGCCTCGCCGTGCAGCAGCACGCCGTAGCCCATCGTGTTTTCCAGCGCGTGCGCCAGCGTGTGGCCAAAGTTGAGCTGCATGCGAACGCCGTGGTCGTGCGGATCTTCATGCACATAGCGCGCCTTGATGGCGCAGCACCGCGCGATGATCTTGTCCAATTCCGGCGCGAGCGCCTCGCGCGAACCGAGCCGCTCGATTTTCTCAAACAGCGCCTCGTCCGCGATGCAGCCGTATTTGATGACCTCGCCCAGCCCCGCGCCGATCTGCCGCGCGTCCAGCGTTTTGAGCGTGTCGCAGTCGATCATCACCAGCTCCGGCTGATAAAACGCGCCGAGCAGGTTTTTGCCGCGCGGGTGGTTGACCGCCACCTTGCCGCCGACGGAGGAATCCACCTGCGCCAGAAGGGTCGTCGGCGCCTGAATGAAGCGCACCCCGCGCAGGTAGGTACAGGCCGCGTAGCCCGCGATATCGCCGACCACGCCGCCGCCCAGCGCCACCACGAAATCCTGCCGCGTGATGTGCGCGTCGATCAGCGCGTCGTAGATGCGCTCGAGCTGCGCCATGCACTTGGTCGTCTCGCCCGCGGGCAGAACAAACGCGCCCGCCTGCGCCCCGGCCGCCTCGAGCTGCGCCTTCATCGCGTCCAGATACAGCGGCGCGACGTTTTCATCCGTCACGATCATCGCCCGATGACCCCGGCACCTTTCCAGCAGCCCCGCGCCCTTTTTTAGCAGCCCGTGACCGATGTGGATGTCGTAAGCGCTCGCCTGTTCCGGCGCATCAACCTTTACGATAGGCATAAGCTCCTCCGTTCCCCTTACTTAAACAGCGGCTTCTGGCTCGCGTCCAGCCCGCGCAGCGCGTCGAATTTTTTCTTGCGGTCGCTGGAAACCGTCAGCCGTTCGAGCAGCGCCGCGCGGTCGTCTCCGTGCAGCAGCGCGCTGTATTCCGCCAGCCGCTCCGTCAGCTCGTCCGTCAAATTCGCCAGCGTCTCCTTGTTCGCCCAAAACAATTCGCACCAGAGCTTCGGGTCGAGCGCCGCCACGCGCGTCGCGCCGCGAAATGAGCCGCCCTCAAAGCCGTAGCTGTCAAACAAAAGATGCTGATCGCAGAGCGCGAGCGCCATCACGTGCATCAGTTGGCTGGTATAGGCGATTCGCTCGTCGTGCGCCGCCGGGTCGGAAAAGACCACGTCCGCGCAGCCCATGAACGTCACCAGCCGCTCCATCAGGCGGATGCTCTCCTGCGGCACGCCCACGTCCGGCGTGAGGATGTAGTGCGCCCCGCGAAACAGATCCGCCGTCGCGTGCGCAAAGCCGCCGCGCTCGCGCCCCGCCATCGGGTGGCCGCCCAGATAGATGAACGTCCGCGCCCGAACCTCGCCGACGGCCTCGAACAGCGGGCGCTTCACGCCGCAAACGTCCGTCAGCAGCGCGCCCGGCCGGATGCGCCCGGCCTGCGCGCGCACGAAATCCGCCGCCGCCTCCGGGTGCAGGCAGATCACAATGACGTCCATATCCTCAACGGGCGCGTCGTCGGCGTTCGGCCACGCCGCGCGGACAACGCCGCGCCCCAGCGCTTCCAGCCGCGTCGGCTCGTCCCCATCGACGGCGTAACGCTCCAAATCGGGGTAGCCCTCCAGCGCCATCGCCATGCTTCCGCCGATCAATCCCAGACCCACAAACATGATTTTCATAACGTTCCGCCTTTCCGTTTACAGGGTGCGCTCCACAATCGGCGCGAGCGCGCTGATCTTGCCGACCAACTGCGCGTATTGATCCGGCGTGAGGCTCTGCGCGCCGTCGCAGAGCGCCTTCGGCGGGTTGTTGTGCACCTCGATGATCAGCCCGTCCGCGCCCGCCGCAATCGCCGCCAGCGACATGCGCTCCACCATCCAGTTGAGGCCGGTCGCATGGGAGGGATCGACGATCACCGGCAGATGGCTGAGCCGCTTGACCGCCTGCACCGCCGAAAGATCGAGCGTGTTTCGGGTATAGGTTTCAAACGTGCGGATGCCGCGCTCGCAGAGGATGACATTCGGGTTGCCCGCCGCCATGACGTATTCCGCGCTCATCAGCCATTCGCTGATCGTCGCGGACAGGCCGCGCTTGAGCAGAATCGGCTTTCGGGTCTGCCCCAATTCGGTCAGCAAATCGAAATTCTGCATGTTGCGCGCGCCGACCTGAATCACATCCACGCGCCGGTCAAATTCCTCCACCAGCTTCGGGCTCATAATTTCCGTGCAGATCGGCATGCCCGTGATCGCCTTCGCCTGCTCCAGCAGCGTCAGCCCTTCGAGCTTCAGCCCCTGAAACGCATAGGGCGACGTGCGCGGCTTATACGCGCCGCCGCGCAGGATGTTTGCGCCGCTTGCGCGCACCTTGAGCGCGGTATCGGTGATCTGCTCCACGTTTTCCACCGAGCACGGGCCGGCGAAGAGCGCCAGCTTGCGCCCGCCGACCTTCACGCCGCCGCAGTCGATCACGCTGTCCGTCGGATGGAATTTCCGGTTCGCCTTTTTGAACGGCTCGGAGACCGGCATCACGCGCTCGACGCCCGGCTGAATCAAAAAATCGTGCGGATCGAGCTTGGCCACGTCGCCCAGCACGCCCAGCACCGTGCAATCCACGCCCGCGTTGCGCTGCACCTGCATCCCCTGGCGGCTCAAATCCTGACAAAGGCTGCCGATCTGCGCCTCGGTGGCCTGCGGTTTCATGATGATAATCATACTGTTTTCCTCGCTTTCTGTTCATCGCGGCCTCAAGCCGCCGACGGAGGCCGATCGGATAGAAAAAGACCCCCGCCATGGTGTGGCAGGGGCCTGAAAATGGTTTCAGCCCGGCGAAGGGAAACACCCACGCCTTCTCATGCGCGCACGACAGCAAGACTATGACCAAAGCCGGTATAGCCGCTAAATCGCACGAAAGAGAAGCTCGTCATGGCCGTTTTCCTCCGGTAATACTAATTCGCAGTTAAAATGCTTAACAGAGCGCATCAGATTTTTTGTTCTGACGAAGCCAAGTGAAGTGAGGCGTACTGGAGGTACGTTGAACGGAACGAGGCAAAGTCAGAGTGAAAAAGATGGTGCGCGGATTAAGCCATTTTAACAAGAATTAGTATAAGTCTGATGCGAGTATACCATAACGCCGGAGGCTTTGCAAGAACCTTGCGCGGATTTCACGGATAAAATGTCAAAATGAACCCGAATTCATCCAACAGGCGTCACATCTTGCGCAGCAGCTTCTTCGCATCCTCGCGGGCGGCCATCGCCAGCAGGTGCTCGTTCCCGGTGAACCGATAGTCGCCGCCCGGCAGGGGCTTGAGCTCGCCGCCTTCCTTCACGCCCAGAATGTTGATGTGGTATTTGTTGCGCACATCGACCTCGCGGATGCTGTGGCCGACCCAGTTTTCCAGCGGCGCAATCTCATAGATGGAATATTCGTCCGTCAGCTCGATGTAATCGAACACGTTCTGCGCGCTCAGGCGGGTGGCCATCCGCTCGGCGCTGTCCCGCTCGGGGTAAACCACCTCGTCCGCGCCGTTGCGCAGCAGCAGCTTGGCGTGGATATCCTGCGAGGCCTTGGCGACCACGCGCGCCGCGCCCATGTCCTTGAGCATGGAGGTAATCAGCAGGCTGCTGGCGAAATCCGACCCGATGCAGACAAAGCAGAGGTCGAAATTTTTCACGCCGAGCGCGTGCAGCGCGTTCTCGTCGGTGCAATCGGCAATCTGCGCGCTCGTCACCTCGTCGGCCAGCGCGGTGACGGCCACCTCGTCCCGATCGACGATCATCACCTCGTTGTTGAGGCTCATAAATTTGCGGCACAGGTGGCGGCCAAAGCGCCCCAAGCCGATGATGAGAATGGATTTCATATGATCTCCTTCGGCTTCCTCGAAGAGGGAGCTCTTTTTTTATACAATCATCGAGCAAAAAGCGAATGTTGCACAAAGCGCAGGCGCGCAATGCGCGCCCCTACGGGCACAGCGGCGTAATGTGCAGTTACTTTTTTCCGCAACATTGTAGGGGCGCGCATCGCGCGCCCGTTATTGGAATTTGTGCAAAATTTCGGATTTGCTCATTTACTGTTTCATAGTAACAAGGTGTATGCTCATATACCTCCCTCATCGAGGGAGGGGGACCGCCCGCAGGCGGTGGAAGGAGTTACACGGCGGAAGGCGTTTTCCTCGTTTATCCCACCAGAATCTTATCCGTCGGATACTGCACCGGCGCGGGCGGCTTTCTGCGGGTGAGCAGAATCATAAACGTCATGCTGCCCAGCCTGCCCGCGTACATCAGCAGGATCAGCAGAACCCGCGACGCGGTATTCAGCTGGCGTGTGATGCCCGCCGTCAGCCCGACGGTGTCAATCGCCGAAAACACCTCGATGAGCACCTGCTGGAGCGTGAATTCCGGCTGCATGGCGCAAATCGCCAGCGTCGCCATCGCGCCCAGCGTCAGATACACCACGACAATGGAGCAGGCGCGGCGCAGCAAATCGTTTTCAATCCGCCTGCCGAAGATGTGCACATCCTCTTCGCCCCTGAGGATGGAAACCGCCGTCAGCACGACGAGCAGCAGCGTCGTCGTCTTCGCGCCGCCCGCCGTCGAGCCGGAGTTGCCGCCGGTCAGCATCAGCAGCAGCGTCAGCATGCCGCCCGCCGGGCTGAGCTCGCCCGTCGGCACGGTGTCAAAGCCCGCGGTTCGCGGCGTGACGGCGGAAAACAGGCTCGCCCAGACGCGCGTGCCCGTCGTCATGCCCGCCATGGTCGCGTTCCTCTCCGTGATGAAGAACAGCGCGGCGGGCACGAGCACCAGAAACGCCGTCAGCGCGAGCACGGCCCGTGTGTGCAGGCGCAGTTTTTTCCAGCACAGGCGGTTTTGAGCCAGATCCTGCCAGACCGGAAAGCCCAGCCCAGCGACCAGAATCAGCGTCATCACCGTCAGGTTGATCAGCGGGTCGCCCACGAAGCACTCCAGCGAAGAAAACGACCCGCTGACCGGCCCCATCAGGTCAAAGCCCGCGTTGCAGAACGCGGATATCGCGTGGAACACGCTGTACCAAAGCCCCTTCGCCCAGCCGAGCATCGGCACAAACCGAAACGCGAGCGCGGCCGCGCCCAGCCCTTCAATGACGGCCGTGCCGATCAGCGCCAGCCGAATCAGCCGAACAATGCCGCCGACGCTGAAGGAGGCCACACTCTCCTGCAAAATCGTCCGCTGGCGCAGGCCGATTCGCCTGCCCATCGCCATGGAGACCAGCGCCAGCAGCGTCATCACGCCCAAGCCGCCGATCTGGATGGCGGCAATCAGCACAACCTGCCCGAAAAGCGACCAATGCGTGCCCGTATCGACCAGCACCTGCCCCGTCACGCAGACCGCGCTCGTCGCGGTGAACAGCGCCGTCAGCGGCGGGGTCACGGTGCGGCTCTGCGACGAAATCGGCAGCATGAGCAGCAGCGTCACCAACAGAATCAGCAGCGCAAAGCCGATGGCGATCATCAGCGACGGGCTCATCGGCGCTTCCCTTTTTTCCTTCATCCTCTACCTCCCAGTAAGCCCCACCATGATACGCTTTCCGCCCCCGTTTGTCAACGCCCGCCGCCGCGTTTTGAGCAATCCCTTAACGCGCCTCATCTCGCTTTCAGCGCCTCGATTCGCTCCTGCCAGAGCTGCATCCAGCCCCGCGGGAAGACGTAGCTCACCGCCCACGCGACCAGAACGCCGATGGTCGTATCGAGAATCCGATACAGCGCGTAGCTCACGTAGGATTCCACCGGCGTGTTGAACAGCAGGATGCACAGCACCACGCCGCCGGGCTGCACGCCGCCGACCCACACCATCTGGCAGAGCACAATCAAAATCACCGTGCCGATGAACGTCAGCGGCACGAGCCAGAGCGTATACGCGCCGTCCGGCTTGAAAATCAGGTAGATGCGGAACAGCAGCATGCCCAGCAGACCGCCGATCAGCGTACCGAACAGGCGGTTGCCGCCGTTCTTGCGGGAATCCTCCATATCCGACCCCATGCCGAAAATCGCGCCGATGCAGGCGAACGCCGGGCTGCGGCCAACGAAATAATAGGCAAGCGCGCAGAACGCCGCCGCCAGCGCCGTTTTGACATTGCGCATTCCCACGCCGGGAATTTTCACGGGTTTGATGCTCATACTCTATCCTCCAGCTTCACAAACAAAAAAGCGGACTGTCATACCTGAACCGAACATTTCAAGAAACAAATATCTAAGCATTTTGGGATATGGGGCTTTGCCCCATCGCCCCACCAAAGGGCTTTCCGAGCGTTTACGGCGCCTGTTTGGCGCATCGCCCTTTGGAAACCTTCGGGCAAAAATACATAGTTTTTTCTTGAAATTGCGGTTTTTAGCCTGACAGTCCTCGGTATTGTATCACAGGTTCCATGCTTTGTGTAGCGGCAAACGTCACGATTTTCCCGTCGTTCTTTGCCCGTTTCGCGTTTACGGGGTCAGCCCCAATTCGTCATAGGCCTCGTCGATCACGCTGTTCCACGCGGCGACGACCTCCGGCCGCTCCGGCGCGCTGCACGTCGTGCACGGGGAAAGCTGGTTATACGGATAGCTGCTCAAATCGCCGTAGGTGATGGCGGAAAGCGGCAGATACCTGCTCTTGACGCTCGCACACCGCGCCGTGGTGTGGTATTTTTTGCCGCCGTCTTTGTTGTAATACACCGGCGTGGCGGGGTCGGTCTCCCTCAGCTTGCGGCCGTCGTCGTCCCAGATGATGATCTTGACGTCCTTCTGGCCGCGCAGGTTGTTCCACAGCCATGTGTGGCTGTAGCCGTCTGCGTTGTCCTTCCGCTGTACGCGCACGCAGCCGTGCGACGCGCGCCGCCCCAGCGCGCTCTCGCAGATGTCGTAATTCGCCGTGCCGACGGGGTTTCCGTTTTCATCCTGCCCGCCGGAATAGATGGCGGGCACCATGTGCATCAGGTCGCCGCCGTTGAAGCGAATCGCCTGATCGCAGTATAAATTGCCCGACCAGAAGCCGCCCGTCCAGCTGCACAGCAAAAACTCGCCGCTCGCCGTCTCGTTGATGGCCGAATTGCCGCCGCTGGTCGTGCCGGTGGAGCAGAGCAGCGTGGTCAGCAGCCGCCCCTCTTGATAGAGATACAGCCGCTGGGTCATCTTATCGACGATGATGCCGTAGGTCTGGTTCGGCGTGACGGTTCGGATTCGGCTGGATTTCACCCAGCCCTGCTCCAGCTCGTCGCGGTCGTTGTAGGCCTCGATCTTCGTCCATCCGTCCTGCTCCTCGATCACCCGGACGGCGACCGACGCGCCGTAAAAAAAGCCGCGCCCTTCGTCATACGTCTTGCGCTTGCCGTTGGGCGCGTCGGAAAGATACACTTTTTCCTTTTGATCCGTGCCCAGCACGGCGATTTCCGCGGTCAGGCGCGCCCATGCCGCCGCCTCGTCCTCCGGGTCGAACTCGCCGAACCACGAAAACTGGATGGCTTCCTTGGCCGCTTCCAGATTTTCCTGCACCTTTGCCTGCGCGGCGGCCTCCGCCTGTGCCGCCGCGTCCGCGCGAAGGTCGCTGAGCTGTTCGTTCATGGATTTCTGGGTTTCCCAGTCCGCCGTGCCGGTGACGTCCAGACCGCTGGCCTTCTGGAATTTTTTGATGGCCTCGACGCTCGCCTTGCCGAGCTTGCCGGCGCAGTCGCCGTCGTAATACCCCAGCTCCTTGAGGTTCTTTTGCAGCGCGATCACCTGCGAGCCGGAAGCGCCCATGCCCAGCTCCCAGCCGACCAGCCCCTCCGTCAAAACGCCGTAGCCGCGAATGGAGTCGTCGTCGAGCCGGTAGGTATAGCGCTGCACGACGGAGGGCGTCGGGCCGAGGATGTGGTTGTTGCCCTCGATGGTGTGGACGTAGTATGTGCCGTCCGAATCCTGCGTGACCATTTCGACGATGCCGACGTGATCGAGGCGGTTATATTTATACCACTCGATGTAGATCAGGTCGCCCTTCTTCGGGATATACGGCCTATCCGAAACGGAAACGCCGTCGCTCAGGTAGAACTGGCCTTCCTCGCCGCGCAGACCGCCGTTCACGGTGACATACCGGCCGCGCTCCTTGTACCACATCGCGCCGCCCTCGCAGCTCGTCTGCAAGGGATAATCGCTGCCGAGCATGGACGCGCCGTAGTATTCGTCGGCGAAATTCACGCACCAGGAGACAAACTCCGAGCACCATTCGCCGTAGGCGCTGCCGCCCCACTCGCCGTATTTGCTGTAGCCGCCCTTTGTCGCGGAATAGCCCAGCTCGTTGACGGCCGCCGCGACGAGCATATCCGCGCGGTCGTCCGCCAGCGCGCAGGCGCCCAGCAGCAAAGACAAGGCCAGCAGCAGGGTTACGATGTGTTTCATGGCAATCCTCCGAAAAAAACCTTATTCCCATCTATTAGACGAGCATCCGCCGCCTTTTCTTCCCGCTCACAGGAAAATTTTGCCCTCCCGCGCCCAAACCGCCGCGTCAAACCGTTTCCACGGCTGCTTATCCTGCGGCGGGAGCGCGTCAAAGCGCATTTCTTCCTTTTGGGTCGGGTGAATCAGCCCCAGATGCGCGCCCCAGAGGGCGATCTGCTCGCCGGGCTTGCCGCCGCCGTAGCGCGCGTCGCCCCAGATCGGCAGGCCGGCGTGGGCGAGCTGCACGCGAATCTGGTGGCTTCTGCCCGTGAACAGGCGCACGCGCACCAGCGTCAGCCTGTCCGCCTCGCCGCACTTTTGGTAGCGCAGCTTCGCGTCCTTCGCGCCGGGCGTATTCGCGGGAACGGCGCGAACCATGTTGGTTCTGCCGTCCTTGAGCAAAAAGTCGCAGAGCTCGGCCGCCTCCCCCGCGTCGCCCCGAACGGCGGCGACATACTGCCGGTGCATCGTCTTGTCGCGCACCTGCGCGCTCAGGCGGTCGGCGGCTTTGCTCGTCTTGGCCAGCACGACCAGCCCGCCGACCGGCCTGTCCAGCCGATGAACCAGTCCCAGATACACCGCGCCGGGCTTCTGATATTTTTCGGCGATGTACGCCTTCATGGTGCTGTGCAAATCCGCGTCGCCGGAATCGTCCGCCTGCGTGGGCATGTTCGGCGGCTTGACGACCACGAGCAGGTGGTTATCCTCGTAGACGATGGATACGCCGCGATAGCTTTCCATCTTATGCCCTCTGCCAGCGGCCGCTCGCGCCGCACGGGAGCACGCCGCCCGCCGTCACGGGCAGGCAGACCTCGTCCGCGGTGATGACGCCGCCGAAACGGGGCTTGACGGTCATGTCGATCATGTTGCCCAGCACGCTGGCCTGAAAGCCCGTCGTATAGCCGTTGATGAGGAAGAACAGCGGGTCATCGGAAAGCGCCTCGGAGCAGGCCTTCGCCAGCCCGTACAGCTCGTTTTCCAATTTCCAGACCTCGCCGCCCGGCCCGCGCCCATAGGAGGGTGGATCCATCAAAATACCGTCGTAGAAGCGGCCGCGGCGCGCCTCGCGCTGCACAAACTTGAGCGCGTCGTCGATGATCCAGCGCACACGATCCTCCGGCAGGCCGCTGCACTCGCGGTTTTCCCGCGCCCACTGCACCATGCCCTTGGCCGCGTCGCAGTGGCAGACCTGCGCGCCCGCCGCCGCGCAGGCCATTGTCGCGCCGCCGGTGTAGGCGAACAGGTTGAGCACGCGCACCTCTCTCCCCTGCTTCACGCGGTCAGAGACGAGGCCGGTCATCCAATCCCAGTTGGTCGCCTGTTCGGGGAACAGGCCGGTGTGCTTGAATCCGGTCGGGCGGACGTAAAAGCGCAGGTTTTTATAATTCATCACCCACCGGTCGGGCAGCCTGGTGAAAAACTCCCACGAGCCGCCGCCCTTCTCGCTGCGATGATAATGCGCCTGCGCCCTGCGCCAGAGCGACGGATCGCGCGCGGGCCAAATCGCCTGCGGATCGGGGCGGCGCAGATACACGTCGCCCCAGCGTTCGAGCTTTTCGCCGCCGCCGCAATCGAGAACTTCATAGTCCTGCCATTGATCTGCTAAAAACATAGCTTCCTTTCTTGGGGCGCTGCCCCAATCCCCGGCAGGAACCTGAGGTTCCTGCACCTCCCGCTTCCAGCCGCTGACGCGGCTGGGGGAAAAAGATACATTTCCTTCCTTCGCCCATTGCGCGCACAGCGGGCAATGCAGCGGGAAATCCAAGAACCTCAGGTTCTTGGTGGGGCATGGGGCAAAGCCCCATCGTTTCCCTCATTCCCTAAAAAATCTCGGATACTTTTCCTTCTGGTTCTCCAGCATATCCGCCACAACGCCCTCGGCGTAGAGCAAATCAATGCCCGTCAGCGCCGGGTCGATCTCCAGCGCTTCGCGCAGCGTATTCCGGCTGCCGGTTGCGGCGGCCTCGGCATAGAGGCGGTTGACCAGACTGAGCTGCTCCATCACATCCTCCAGCTCGACGGGCAGTTCCACCGGCTGACCGATGGGGCCGCCCTTTGCGACATGCGCCGGCCCTTCGACAAAGCGCCCGTGCGTCACGCCGGGCACAGCGCCGTCGCACGGCATGACCATGCTCTGCACGTCACATTCGCCCTCGCCCCACAGCGCGCGCAGGATTTCCACCGGGCGCACGGAGGAGAGGCCGCTGGTGCGGATCTGCCCCCACGCCTGCGCGCCCTGCGGCCGCATCGGCCCGTGCACCGTCAGCAGCGCCAGATTGCGCTTGCGCAGTTCGTAATCCGCCGCGCCCACGCCGGAAATCATCAGCGAGCGGCGCGGGCTCAATTCCGTATCGGCCAGCAGCTCGCACTGGGTCACGCGCGGCCCCGCCGGAATCGCGCCATACCAGTCGATATACTGCGCGGCCAGCGCCTCGCGGTCGTCCTCTTTCATTTCTTTCTGGATGCGGGGGATCAAATCCTTCCCGCTCGGGCGTTCGCGGCACGAGACAACCCACGAAAAATCGTTCAGCCCCGCGCAGGTCACATCCACCTTTTCTTCCTTCAGCCCCAGATAGAGCGCCAGCCGCGCGCGGGTCTGCTCCGTCACGCCGCTCACGCCGAGGGTGCGCACGCCGCAGAAGCGCTGCGCCGCCTCGCACGCGCGGGAGAGCGGCAGCCCGCCGTATCCGCTCGAGCAGAGGATCAGCGGCGCGCCGGGACATTCCTCGCGCATCTGATCCGCCAGATCGCAGACGAAACCGACCGCGCGCATGGTCTGCATCGCGCCGCCGAGGCCGCCGCGCAGGCGAACCTGCTTGCCCAGCCCGACCGCATCCAGCGATTCAAAATCCTTCTTCCACGCTTCCTCGTCGAGAAAATCCGAACAGAGGATCACCGCGTCGGCGGAAAACGCCGCCTTTTGCAGCTGGGTCGTGTAATAGAATCGCGCCTGCACGCCGAAGGCGCGCGCCAGCGCCTGCGCCCCGCGCGCGGAAAGCTCCGCCATGTCGAGGTCGGCGTCCACCATCCAATATTCCGCCTCCATGCGGAAGCGGACAAACAGATCTTCGAAAATCGCGGGGGCAAAGAAATATGCCCCCGCGCCAGCGATTACGATTTTTTTCATGGTTTCCTTTTATGCTTCGGTTAGGCCTTGGCCACGCTCAGCGTCGCGTCCACGCCGTTGATGCTCCAATCGCGGACATACGCCCCCTCCGGCGCGTCGCCCAGCGTCACGTCGAGCGCCAGCACGCCGCGTTCAATCGCGTCCGCGTTCGCCTCGACGATCTGCGCGAGCTTCTCGTCCGCCGTCTTGACGGTGACATGGATGCGATCGACGACCTCAAAGCCCGCCTCTTTGCGCATCGTTTGCAGCTTGGAAATCACCTCGCGGGCAAAGCCCTCGGCGATCAGCGCCTCGGTGAGGTTGGTATCCAGCGCGACGGTCACGCCGCGGTCGGTCGCCACGACATAGCCCGGCTTTTTCATCGGCGCGGTCAGCACGTCGTCCTTTTCCAGCTCGATCATCGTGCCGTCCAGCTCAAAGCGGAGCATTTCGCCCTTCTCAAAGCCCGCGACGACGGCGTTGCCGTCCAGCGTGGCGAGCTTCTCGCCGATGGCCTTGAGCAGCTTGCCGTATTTCTTGCCCAGCGTGCGCATCTGCGGCTTGAGCTGGTAGGTCATAAACGCGGTGGTGTCGTCGGTGAAGACGGCGTCCTTCACATTCAGCTCGTCCTCGGCCAGCGCGCAGAAATCCTGCGGCAGGGTCGCGCCGCTGACGATCATGCGGGAGAGCGGCTGGCGCACCTTGAGGCCGCTTTCGCTGCGGCAGCTGCGCCCCAGCACGACGACCTCCAGCAGGTCGCGCATGTGCTGCTCCAGCTCGGCGCTGATGTATGTTTCGTCGCAGACCGGGAAATCCGTCATGTGGACGGAAATCGGCGCGTCCTTGTCCACGGAGCAGACGAGGTTGCGATACATGTTCTCGGCCATGAACGGCGTGAACGGCGCGGTCAGGCGGCTCATCGTCTCCAGAACGTGATAGAGCGTCGCGAACGCGGCCTCCTTGTCACCGGCCATGCCCTTGCCCCAGAAGCGCTCGCGGCTGCGGCGGACATACCAGTTGGAGAGATCATCCACAAAATCCGTCATCGCGCGGGAGGCCTCGAAGATCTTGTATTCGTTCAGATCGTCGTCCACCTCGCGGACGAGGGAGTTCAGGCGGGAGAGAATCCACCGATCCATCAGCGTCAGCTCGGCCTTGTCAAGCGGATGCTCCTTCGGGTTGAACTGGTCGATCTCCGCATAGAGGATGAAGAACGCGTAGGTGTTCCACAGCGTGCCCATGTACTTGCGGGTCGTCTCGTCGATGGCCTTGGCGTGGAAGCGGTTCGGCATCCACGGCGCGGCGTTGTTGTAGAAGAACCAGCGCACGGCGTCCGCGCCCTGCGTGTTGAGCACGCTCCACGGATCGACGGTGTTGCCGACGTGCTTGCTCATCTTCTTGCCGTCCTTATCCTGAACGTGACCCATCACAATGCAGTTTTTGAACGGGTTGGTATCGAACATGCAGGTCGAAATCGCCAGCAGCGTGTAGAACCAGCCGCGGGTCTGGTCAATCGCCTCGGAGATGAAATCCGCCGGGAAGCGGCGCTCGAACTGCTCCTTGTTTTCAAACGGATAATGCCACTGCGCGAACGGCATCGAGCCGGAGTCATACCAGCAGTCGATGACCTCTTTCTCGCGGTGCATGTCGCCGCCGCACTTCGGGCAGGTGAGCACCACGTTGTCGATGTACGGGCGGTGCAGCTCGATGTCGGGATTGACGTTGTGGCCGAGCTTCACCAGCTCCTCGCGGCTGCCGATGACGTGCACATGGCCGCATTTGCAGGTCCAGACCGGCAGCGGTGTGCCCCAATAGCGCTCGCGGGAAAGACCCCAGTCGATGACGTTATCCAGGAAGTTGCCCATGCGGCCTTCCTTGATGTTCTCCGGCATCCAGTTGACGGCGCGGTTGTTGCGCATCAGCGCGTCGTGCACGGCGGTCATCTTGATGAACCAGCTCTGGCGGGCGTAATAGATCAGCGGCGTATCGCAGCGCCAGCAGAACGGGTAATCGTGCTCAAACTTCGGCGCCTTAATCAGCAGGCGGCGCTCCCTGAGGTCGGCCAGCACGAGCTTGTCCGCATCCTTGACGAACACGCCCGGCCACTTGGTCTCCTCGGTCAGGCAGCCCTGCGCATCGACCAGCTGCACGAACGGCAGGTTGTATTTGCGGCCCACGCGCGCGTCGTCCTCGCCGAACGCCGGGGCGATGTGGACGATGCCGGTGCCGTCGCTCATGGTGACGTAGCTGTCGCAGACGACGTAGTGGAACTTCGCGCCCTCGCGCTCCACGTCGTAGAGCGGCTCATACTCCATGTACTCCAGCGCGCTGCCCTTCATCGTCTCCACGATAACGGGCTTTTCCTCCTTGCCGCCGAAGATGGACTCGACGAGCGCGCCCGCCATGTAGTAGGTATCGCCCTCGAAGGTCAGCTTCACATAGTCGTCGTCCGGGTTGACGCACAGCGCGACGTTGCTGGGCAGCGTCCACGGGGTCGTCGTCCACGCGGTGAGGTAGGTGTTCTCCGCGCCCTTCACCTTGAAGCGCACGACCGCGGAGGTCTCCTCCACGCGCTTGTAGCCCTGCGCAACCTCATGGCTGGAGAGCGCGGTGCCGCAGCGCGGGCAGTACGGCACGATCTTGTGCCCCTTGTAGAGCAGACCCTTTTCATAGATCTTTTTGAGGCTCCACCACTCGGATTCGATGTAGTTATCCTCGTAGGTGATATACGGGTGCTCCATATCCGCCCAATAACCGACGCGCTCGCTCATCTGCTCCCACTCGGTCTTGTATTTCCAGACGGACTCCTTGCACTTCTTGATGAACGGCTCGATGCCGTATTCCTCGATCTGCGGCTTGCCGTCCAGGCCGAGCATCTTCTCGACCTCCAGCTCCACCGGCAGGCCGTGGGTATCCCAGCCGGCCTTGCGCAGCACATCGTAGCCCTTCATCGTGCGATAGCGCGGGATGATGTCCTTGATCGCGCGCGTCTCCACGTGGCCGATGTGCGGCTTGCCGTTGGCGGTCGGCGGGCCGTCGAAGAACGTAAAGGCAGGCGCGCCCTCGCGCAGCTTCACCGTTTTCTTAAAAACGTCTTCGTCGCGCCAGAATTTGATGACCTCTTCCTCGCGCTGAGCGAAGTTCATGTCGGTTGAAACCTTCTGATACATACGTTTCCTCCTGTGACAAAAATAAAAAGCAGCCTCATCCGCATGGGACGAGGCTGCTCGCGTTACCACCCAAATTGACGCCGGAAAGCGCCCGCTCAAAGCCGATGACGGGGCGAACCGTCCGCCCCTACTCCATTCAAGGCGGCCGCTGATGCGGGTGATCCCCCACGCCCCGTCCGGCCGGAATTGCACCAGTTCTCCGGCTCTCTTTGCGGCAAAAGGCATGCGCGTCCCGCGTCATCGCGTTTCATATCAACGATATAATACCCGGTTTCGGGGGATTTGTAAAGAGGGAATTTCAAAAGAATCTCCAAATACGCATTTTGCCCTGTTCGACTTAAATGCAGCGCGCGTAAGACCCATGTCACAGCCCGAACGTATAAACCTTTTCATAATTCATATTCATGGCGATATCGACGCTCACAGCGTGCTGATCGTACACACAGGACCACTGCGTGCTGCTTTTCTTCTCCTCGCTGACTTGTTGACTGACGGCTTCAAGAAGGTTCATCGCCAGATCACCGTTTTCAAAAATACCGCCGTTCGCGTCAAGCGTTTCGCGAAGAGTGGCATACCGATCCTCGCCCTTGCCAAAGTCATATTCGCCCGGCGTGAGTAAGAAATTCGTCGCTGCATCGTCCTGCACAACGCTCATTTCATCGTCGATATACTCGACAATAACGCTGCCGCCGTTCGCATCGGCGATGTGGAAATGATAGCAGCTATTCGCGGAAGCATGCATATCATATTGGGACAGCAGTTCAATCGCTTCCTCAACCGTCGCCGCACGGTCAAGCAGCAGGCGGATTGCAGATGTCGTCGTGATATCGACCTTATCAGTCTGCTGGTTAGTCGGGGTCGTCTTAATCTGTAAAACGCCGACCGCTAAGCCCTTTTCGTTCACGCCGTCCAGCGGCGCATACGGCGCGGCCAGAGTCATAATTCCCTTCACCAGAGAAGTCGGAAGGTTTTCGCTGCTGTATCCGATGTACGCCAGATTGACCATCGAAATGGAAGCATAGCCATCCTTCGGACGTGTCGTCACAAGCAGCGCCGGAGAATCGTACATATCAAAATTGCGCCCGAAAATCGGCGTTCCGTCTGCCAGCTTTGCAGCAAACGTCGAGCATCCCAAATTCGGCAAATCAAATTTCAGTGGAATCCCTTTAAGCACCTGCCTGACAATAAATTCGATCAGCTCGGTATCCGTAGAAGCGCCGATTTTCAGAAATCGATCCAGCGCATAGTCAGCCTTATATTCCATCGTGAACAGATTGGCATCGTCCTCTACGCGGTTCAAAGTCTTGAGCGTTGAAAATTCGCCGCCGAAAAAAGCGAAAAACACAATCGTCAGCGCGCCAAGCACCGCGAAGATTGCTTTGACTGCGCGAGCTGCTCCATGTTTCCAAGCGGTTTTGTTCTGTACCATGAAAGTAATCTCCTTTTTAGTTCATTTAGTTCATTTAGTGAACTTTTTATCTGTTAGAAAACCGGGATTGTTCATCCCGGCACAGTCTGCTGACAGCGCTCCATTCCATCCGAACTATTCGAGCAGGAAGCGCCTACGCAATTGGTTCACTTTTTTAACTTTCTTGGCTATCATACCGCATTTTCGGCTTGCCGTCAAGTGGTTTTCAATCATTCAATCCTCAAGCTTTCCAGCCTAAAGCCATCCCTGCTGTTCAGCCCCAGCGCACGGATGACGGCGCAGCCCTGAAACGGCGTGTTCGGGTACAGGAGCGCGGCCTGCTCCGGCAGGAGATCATATACGCCGTCGTCGTCGATGATTTCGCCCGCGCCGTAAACGCCGAAGTAGACCCGATACAGACCGCCGCCGAGCGTTTCCACCTCGCTGGCGCAGACAAAGCCCAGCCCGATCGGCGCGCCCGGCTCGTGCATGTAATAATACGCGCCGTCGTAATCAAAATCCGGCTGATCGAGCAGAATCAGCGGCCTGCCGAAATAGCGCAGCACGTCGTCGGTCACGTTGCTCTGTTCAAGCCGACTGCCCCATTCGGTGACGTCCCATTGACCGGATCGGTTGAGCCACGCATGCAGCACGGCAAAGCGCACCAGCTCCGCGTCCGTCGTCGAGGCCGCGTCGTATCGGTTCATCCCCGTCTCGGTGAAATTCGTCAGAAACAGATTGACGTTGTGGCGCTCCTCCTCCGTGATGGCGAACGGCGTGGCGCGCGCGGTTTGGTTGCCCAGATATTCCGCCTTCACAAAGCCCTGCGTATCCCCATATTCCACCAGCGCGAACCCGTTTTGCGCCGGATTGAGATAAATCACCTGTTCGCCCAGCGGGATTCGGGCAAGCTCGGTCGCCTGCACGTTATCCGCTTCGCGTAGCGTGATATATTCCTTGCACTTTTTCACAACGGCCTGATCGCCGATGCGCATGGTTTCCGCCAGCGTCGGCGCGGCTGCGGCCAGCATCGCCGCCGCCAACAGAGCAGCTATCCGCCTTTTCACATTCGCTTCCTCCCTGCAATTCTTTTTAATTGTTTATGATGCATACGGATTTACAATTCGAGGCGAAGCGTTTTTTCTCCTGCTGACCGCTTCAAAATGAAGGTCGTCACGGTCTCAGCCCCAACTCCGCCGCCTCGCCCGGATCGCCGCCGTCAAACAAAATGGCCATCAGCTTGTCGTATTCCAAACGCCGTCGCGCCTCGTCCTCGTAGGCAAACGGTTCGCTGGTATAGCTGATTTTAATTGTGCCGTTTTTCGCGCGTCCGGCCATCGCCGTCAGCGCGTCGCCCTCAAACTGAATGGCCGCCTCGGAAAGCAGCTTTAATTCGCCGTCTGTCTGCCATTGATACAATTCCCAAATGCCCGTCGCCGCGCTGTCGTGCAGGTAATTGAACACATAGCGTTTCTCCGGGTAAAACTGCGCGCGGTAGAAGGACAGCCTGTCCAGCCCCGGATGATGGACGAACTGCCCCGTCATCGGCTCATAGAGATAGTAAGCCGCAAACCCGTCGGACGCGCCCATCGAATTCATCAGCGCCAAATCCGCATAGCCGTCCATGTTCACATCGCAGAGAACCGCCTCCCGCTGCCCCTCGTTGACATTTTCAGCCGTGAAGTTGATGGTCTGGATTTCATTGCCGTCCATCGTCACGCGGATGTCAAACACGGTCTCGCCGTATTCGCTGCGGCCGATGACCTCGGACGTGACAATGAACGAATGGCTGTCCTCGCTGAAATAAAGCGCTTCCTTTTCGGCCATCGCCGTCGTCAGCAGGCCAAATAGCAGGGCGGCCGTGCCCAGCGCGCAGATCGTCTTCTTCATCATCGTTCCTTCTTTCTCTGCGGTATTCGCCCTCAATCGGGGATTCACCTTATAGACGATTGAGCGCGCGGATTTCTTCCCGTTTTCCGGTGTGTTTTCCTCTCGTTCGATTTGCCTTTTGGTTCGCCGCGCGATATAATAAAAGGAACGTTTGAAGGGGGATTGTTTCATGCAGGATTTGTTTTCATCCCAGGAAGCCGCGCTCAGCCCGCTGGCCGACCGCATGCGTCCGCGAACGCTGGATGAATTTATCGGTCAGGGGCATATCGTCGGGCCGGGTCGGCTCCTGCGGCGCGCCATCGAGGCCGACCGCATGACCTCCTCCATCTTCTACGGCCCGCCGGGATGCGGCAAAACGACGCTGGCCTCCATCATCGCGGGCACGACACATTCCGCCTTCGTTCAGCTCAACGCCGTGACCAGCGGCGTAGCGGACGTGCGGCAGGTCATCAAGGAGGCGCAGGACAGGCGCAGCCTCTACGGGCAGGCGACGTATCTGCTGCTGGACGAATGTCACCGGTGGAGCAAGTCGCAGAGCGACAGCATCCTGCCCGCCATCGAGCGCGGCGTGGTGCGCTTCATCGGCTCAACGACGGAAAACCCGCTCGTCTCCATGACCCCGGCCATCGTGAGCCGGTGCCGCATCTTTCAGTTTTATCCGCTCGGCGAGGCAGACGTGATACTCGCCATGCGCCGCGCGCTGGCGGATCGGGAGCGCGGCTTCGGCGCCACCGCCGTGGAGATGGACGAGGAGGCCATGCGCCACATCGCCAGAATCGCCAACGGCGACGTGCGTTCCGCGCTGGGCGCGCTGGAGCTGGCCGTGCTGACAACCGAACCGGGCGAGGACGGCGTGATCCACATCACGATGGAGGTTGCGGAGGAATCCATCCAGAAGCCGGTCATCCGCTGCGACGAATCGCTGTATTACGACATGCTCTCCGCGTTCTGCAAGAGCCTGCGCGGCAGCGACGCGGACGCGGCGATGGCGTGGTTTGCGCGGCTGCTCTACGCGGGCGTCGATCCGCGCCTGATCGCGCGGCGGATCATTGCCCACGCGAGCGAGGACGTGGGGCTGGCGAACCCGACGGCGATGCTGCAAGCGGTCGCCGCGTCGCAGGCGCTCGAGGCGGTCGGCCTGCCGGAGGCGCGGCTGTCCATGGCGCAGGCGATCATCGCCATCTGCGAAAGCCCGAAATCCAACTCAGTCGTCATGGCGCTGGATCAATCCGTCGCGGACGCGGAAAAGGGCGGCTTCGGCCCCGTGCCGATCCACCTGCGGGATACGCACTACGCCGGGCACGAGCGGCTGGGCAGCGGCGCGCAATACCAGTATCCGCACGATTTCCCCGGCCACTGGGTCAAGCAGGAATACATGCCGCCGGAGGTCAAGGGGCGGCGCTATTACATCCCCTCCGACCAGGGGCAGGAGCTCAAGCTGCGCGAACGCCGCAAGCTGCGCGGCATAATCGACCCCTAAAGATACAAGGGATGCATTGACAGGGCTTTTTTGCTTTGTTATAATAATCCTGTTGATTGAAACCGGTTTCTCCTTTTTGCTCGGAGAAACGTCACACGCAGGACAAAGGAAAAGAGGTTCCCCCATGAAACGCCGGATTTCTCTCGTTTTTCTGTCGATGCTTCTGCTCTTTGCGGCGCTTCTCCCCGCGCAGGCCTGCGCGGCTGCGGAACCGTCCGCCGTCGCTCAGATTGAAACGCTTCGGCTGCAAAACGGCCACTTTGACGTCAGCAACGCTTTCAGGCAGTACGGGCTGAAGACTGTGGAAGCGGCCAACGCCCGCATCGAAACCATCATCGCGCAATCCTGCCGGATGGCCGAGCGCGCCGAATGTGACGCGGAGGTTCGCGCCATCATTCTCTCGATGCTCACGCGCACGCACGCCGTTTCCTACACGGCCAGAGCGGCCGCCGCGGTCTGCGGGGTCAAGACCGTCTGCGAATATGTGGCGGTCGAAATCGGCGGCTATACCATCATGGTCGATCCGATTCGCGTCGTTTCCGTGTAAGGCGCATGTCAATGGGCTGCTGCGGCAGCCCTTTCTTTTGTTCTTCTCTCTTTTTTGATTTTATTCTGTTTGATCTTTATACTAATTCGCAGTTAAAATGCTTAACAGAGCGCATCAGATTTTTTGTTCTGACGAAGCCAAGTGAAGTGAGGCGTACTGGAGGTACGTTGAACGGAACGAGGCAAAGTCAGAGCGAAAAAGATGGTGCGCGGATTAAGCCATTTTAACAAGAATTAGTATTACATCCGGAAGGAGGCTTTTCGGTTTGCACCATCTGTTTGTTTCCCGCGCGGGCGATTCTCTGGTCAACGTGACCCAAAACCGCAATACGTATCGCCTGCTGGCCAATTTCGACGGCACGAACGTCATCCTGCTGCAAATCGACGCGGGCTCTGTCGTCTGGCTCACGCCCGATCCCGAAAGGCCGGTCTATCTGGAATATTACACGCTGCTGACGGGCGAACTGACGCTGCACACCGACGAAGGCGAGGCGCAGACGCTCTGCGTCGGCGATTCGTTTTACACCACCGGTCTCGACCACGACATTTCCATCACGCCCAAGACGGACGTGCGGCTTCTGTGCTTCACATCCAAGCCGGTTTTCGATGATTTCATGGGATTTGTCAACGATCTTAACGATTTGAACACGCAGATCGACCGGAAGGATCACTACACCTATCACCACAGCCGCCGCGTGATGCGCTTTGCGGAGGCCGTCTGCCAGCGCCTGCACATGTCCCCGGAGGCGACGCACGCGCTGCTGCTCGCCGCGCTGTATCACGACGTCGGCAAATGCTACCAACAGACGGAGATCCTGTCCAAGCCGGGGCGGCTGACCGATTCGGAATACGCCGCCATGAAGCGCCACCCCATCGACAGCTTCAACCTGCTCTCCGCCCGCTTCTCCCCGGACGTCGCCCGGATTGCGCGCGGCCACCACGAGCGGCTGGATGGAAGCGGCTACCCCGACGGGCTGACTGCCGACCAGATGTCGCTGGAAATCCGCATCCTTTCCGCCGTGGATACCTTCGACGCGATGACCTCCGACCGGCCGTATAAAAAGGGCATGTCCACGCGCAGCGCCATCGCCGAGCTGACGACGCTTTCGCATCAATACGACGCGGAGGTGGTTGCCCTGCTGAAAGCCATCGTCGAGGACGGGACGGCGGATCAAATCTGCCGCATCGGCGTTGAGGAAAAGCGATGACCGTCTATCTTGCGCCGCTGGAGGGCGTGACGGACGCAGTTTTCCGCCGGGTGCACCGCGACTGCTTTTCGGGCGTGGCCAAATACTTCATCCCGTTCGTCAGCCCGACGCAGAATCTCGCGTTCACCGCGCGCGACCTTTCCATCCTCGCGCCGGAAAACGGCTTCGGCGTGCCCCAGCTCCTCTGCAAGGATGCGGCGCTCTTCCTCTGGGCGGCACAGGCGCTCGGCGACATGGGCTATGGCGAGGTGAACCTGAACCTCGGCTGCCCTTCCGGCACGGTGACGGCCAAGGGCAAGGGTTCGGGGCTGCTGGCGGATGTGCCCGCGCTGGAGCGGCTGCTGGACGGGGTTTTCGCCTGGTCTCCGCTCCCCGTCTCCATCAAGACGCGCATCGGCTACACCCGTCCGGATGAATTTGACCGCCTGCTGGATGTGTTCGCGCGCTACCCCATCCACGAGCTCATCATCCACCCGCGCACGCGCGTCGAATTCTACAAGGGAACCCCGCACCGGGAGGCGTTCGCCAAGGCGCACGCAGCGCTTGACCGGCCGCTTTGCTACAACGGCGATCTCTTCTGCGAGGCCGATTGCCGCGAGCTGATGCGGCAGTTTCCGAATACCCGCGCGCTGATGCTCGGACGCGGGCTGATCGCCAACCCCGCCTTGGCGCAATCGCTCGGCGGCGGCGAGGCGCTCTGCAAGGCGTCCCTCCGCGCCTTCCACGACCGGCTGCTGGCGGCCTATCAGGCCAAATACCCGGCGCACGTCACCCTCGGGCGCATGCGGGAAATCGCCAAGCATTTCGTCTGCTGCTTTGACGCGCCGGAAAAGCCGCGCAAGGTCATCCGCAAGGCGACCCGAATCGAGGCCTATCTGGACGCGATTGACCGCCTGTTCGCGGAACACGAATTGAATGAAAACCCGCGGTTTATCGCCGAATAATGCCCATCGCTGTTCTCGCCTCCCTCAAACGGGAGGCTTCTTTTGTAAAAACAGACCTCCCTCTTCGAGGGAGGTTGGATGCCGAAGGCAGACGGAAGGAGTCACGACAAACCCCGTCATTCTCGTCCCATCTGCTTATAGGCCGTACACAGCATGGTGATATAGCAGGCCAAGCCGCCGACGATGTTGGAAATCGGCTCGGCGAGGAACACGCCGGTCGTACCCAGCCCGACGACGGGCAGCAGCAGCGTCAGCGGCACGACGATGACCACCTTGCGCAGCAGGGAAAACGTGATGGCGTATTTCGCCCAGCCCAGCGACTGAAAGACGCTCTGGCCGCAGAACTGGAAACTCTGGAAGAAGAAGCCCGCGAAATACACGCGCAGCATCCGCACGCTGGCCTCAACCATCGCCTCGTCCGGCGTGAAGATCCGGCAGAGCAGCCTCGGCTGGAACATCGCAAACAGCCACGCGCAGAACGTGTAGACCATCGCCGCGGCGGACATGAAGCGAATCCCCGCCCGGACGCGCTGCATCTGCCCCGCGCCGTAGTTGTAGCTGAGCACAGGGCGCGCGCCGTCGGTGATGCCGCTGGCGGGCAGGGTAAAAACGTCGCGGATGGCGTTGATCACCGTCATCACGCCGACGTACAGGTCGCCGCCGTGGATGGAGAGCATCTTGTTGCAGGCAATCTGCACCAGCGAGTTGGTGAATTTCATGATGAAGCCGACCACGCCGAGGCTCAAAATATCCTTGAGCAGATACGGATAGATTCGCGCCTCGCGCCGCCTGAGCGGCAGAATCGACTTCGGGCCGGAGAGGAAGCGCAGCACCCAGATGCAGCTCACCGCCTGGCTGATGACCGTCGCCACGGCCGCGCCCGTCACGCCCATGTGAAACCCATAGATGAACAGCGGATCGAGCGCCAGATTCAGCACCGCGCCGATCACCGTGGTCATCATGCCGATCTTGGGGCGACCCTGCGCGTTGATAAACGGGTTCATCCCCGTGGCCAGCATGGTGAACGGCGTGCCCAGCAGATAGATTTTCAGATACGCATCCGCAAAGACAAACGAATCCTCGCTCGCGCCGAAGAGAAAGAGCAGCGGCCGCTTGAGCAGATAGCAAAGCGCCGTCAGCGCCAGCGACGAGCCGAGCAGCAGGGCGAACACCGTGCCCTGAATTTGCAGCGCGCGTTCCTCGTCCTTCCGCCCTCTGGCCATCGCGAAAATCGGCGCGCCGCCCGAGCTGTACAGGCTGGTGAACGCCGCCACGATGGACACAACCGGGAAAATCAACCCCACGCCGGTCAGCGCCAGCGTGTTTCCATCCGGCAGGTGCCCCAAAAAGATGCGATCCACGATGTTGTAGAGCAGCTGCACGATTTCGGCCAGGCTCAGCGGAATTGCCTGCGCCATGATGCGGGAACCGACGCTCCCCTGGGAAAAATCCGCCGCGTTCTGCTTGTTCAAGGGAATTCCTCCAGCTTTTGTGTCCTTTTTTTGCATTATAGCACGGGATTCCCCGTTATACAAGCTCAGATCGCGTCCGCCGGAAGCTCCGGCACAGCGGGCACAACCGCCTCCCACTCCCCGTCCACGCGGCGATACGCGCCGTCCGTGCCGAGCGCGGGCAGCTCGATTTCGTCGCTCGTCCTTCCGTCTGCGGCATAGAGGTAGACGTGCTCCTCGTGCCTCGCGGACAGCCCGAAGGAGGCATAGCGCAGCGTGCCCTTCGCCCCGTGCTTGCCCGCCAGATACACCGTCAGGCTCTCGCCGGGGGCGAGCGTCGTCCCGCGCTCAAAGACGTATTTCACCTTGTAGACGCGGTCGGCCAGCCCCCACCCCGCCAGATCCGCCGGCGCGTCGGCAAAGCTGGTCAGCGTGATAAACCCCATCGCGTAGCCGTCGGCGTTGATCTGCGTGCTGTGCGGCATGATCTCCGTCAGGCGGATATCGGGCAGGGGCGCATCCTCCTCGCGCGTCTCCCCCGCCGTCAGCAGCACGACGGCGGCGATCAGCAGGATGAACAGCGCGATCAGCCCCAGATTCTTTTTGTTCATATCCGTCCCCCCGTTTGGCGTCTTCTTCCATTATAAACGAATCAGCCGCGGTTTTTCCTGCCTGCGGCTGATTTTTTGTATAGGACGCTGCGTAAAACCGCCCGCGTTTATGCGTTTCTCGCGATTTCGATCAATTCTTCAAACGTCCTCTGCGTCTCCGCAGGCGAGAGCACCTTGCTTTCCAGCAGATCGTGAATGAAAAACGCCTTGTACTTTCGGCTGAACTCGGTCTGGGTAATCAGCACCTCCGAGTGCGCGCCGGAAAGGTCGTAATCCGTATCGGCCACGGTGAGCATCGTGCCCGCGCCCTCGTACAGGCAGATTTCCGTGCGCGGCTGACGATAACCGGGCTTGAAGAAATAGAGGCGGAAATTCGGATTGGTTTCGTTCTGCTCCTTGAGATGCGTCAGAATCGCGACGCGCTCCGCCGGGCTGAACGGACGGATGGCGAAAAAGTGGTCGCTTTCCAGCCCGGTCTGCGCGAACTGCTCCATCGCCTGCCGGGAGAAGATGGCGTGCGTCGGGCGGCGCTTTTGAAAATAGTTGTCAAACCGCTTCTGATGCACCTTGTAGAACTGCCCGATCATCTCCTCCAGCGCGTCATCCTGCGCGAACCCGTGCGCCGCGAAGCCGTCGCGCGCCGGGCCGACCAGCACCTCGGGCGCCACAAAATTGATCGGCACATCCAGCTTGATGTCGTAGATGCTGCGCCCCTGCTCCAGCCGCTGGAGGCTCTTTGTATACGCCAGATAGCCCTCCGGCGAGCCGGTCATCTGGAATTCGCGCTTGATCGGGTGCATCTTCGGCCTGTCCTCGCGCATCATCCGTTCCACAATCTCGATGTTGCGTTCATCCGGAAGGCCGATGGAGAGCAGCCGCTGCGGGTCGATCATCACCGCCATGAGCACCTGCTTTTGCCCCCGCGCGTCCTCGCAGTGCGCGGTGATCGTGTTGCAGCGGTAGACCTGCTCCCGCTGGATGTTGAACATGTTTTCGTCGATGCAGTAGCCCTTGTAGTCGGGCAGATAGAGCACCGGCTGAATGGCGGATACGCAGCCGATGATCTCGTCCCCGCCGGTATACAGATAGTGCTCGATGCTCATTTCGCAGGCCGACCCGGCGAACGCGGCGGCGATGTGCTCAAACACCCTGCGGTGGCAGCAGCCCGTGATGACGAAATGCACGCGCTTTTGTTCGGCGGCCAGCCGCTCCATGGATTCGCGCAGCGTCGTCACCGAGCCGTCCCGGCTGCGATCCACGCGAAGGGAATCGTCCGCGGCGGCCTGCAAATCGACGTCGCCGAGCAGCCTGTGCATCGCCTGATTGGTCATGTAGCCCGCCACGCCGAAGCGGCTGACCTCCAGCGCTCTTTCCAGCTCGCGCTCCTCCTGCTCGGTCAAATGCAGGCAGTCGCTCGCCTTCAGGCTTTCAAAAAAAGCCGCCTGCACCGCCGGGCCGCCGGTATCATCCAAGATGCGGAACATGCTGTTCCGGCTCTTCTGCTCCATCATCCGGGATAGGGCGGAGGCCGACAGCTTGCGCGCACCGAGTATGTTTTTCAGGCACTGGCCGAAGGTGAGCAGCGGCTGAACCGTGGGCGCTGCTTTCATGGTATCCTCCCGATGTATACGTTGATACAGTATATTATACCCGACATTTCGGCGCAGCGCAATAAATAACAGGCGGCCCATTTCCAAAAAAATGTAGGAAATGCGCCGCCCGATTTGTGCTTATTGTGCGTTTATTGCGCGCAATGGCGCACAATGTCCGCCATCTGCGCCCAGCTTTCCTCCATGCAGCGCACCAGCTTGAACTGCGTGCGCGCGCGGTCGAGGTTGTGCCCCTCGCGGTGAACGCGGAAATATTTGTCCCCGTTCAGGTAATCCGCCAGAAAGCGCATGCCACATTCCAGCGTCATCAGCTTCGCGCCCATCGGCAGCAGCTCGATTTCGCGCGCGCCGAGCGTCTGACCGGCCTCCTTCAAAAAGCCGCGGGTGAACGCCTCGAACATCGGCAGGGAGAATTGCACGCGGCTCAGATCCGGCTCGTCCTCGGCCGCGGTGCTCGCACCGAAGCGGATGGAATCGCCGAAGTCATACGCCGCCAGCCCCGGCATCACCGTGTCCAGATCAATCACGCACACGCCGCGCCCGGTTTGGCGATCCAGCAGCACGTTGTTGAGCTTGGTGTCGTTGTGGGTGACGCGCAGGGGGATTTCGCCCGCCTCCATCGCGTCCAGCAGCGCGTGTACCTCCCGCTCGTACTGCCTGCAAAACTCGATTTCCGCCGTCACGCCGCCCAGCCGGCCGGCCTCGTTGCGCGCAATCGCGTCTTCGAGCTGGCGGTAGCGCGCCGGGGTGTTGTGGAAATCGTGGATCGTCTCATGCAGCGAATCCGCCGGGAAGCCGCCCATCTGCCGCTGGAATTTGCCGAACGCCTCGCCGGAAAGCTCGAACAGCGCGGGCGTGTCCGGCAGATCGTAGGAGACCGTGTCCTCGACGAACAGATACATCCGCCACAGGCCGCCCTCCCGGTCGTAGGTGAAGCATTTCCCCTGATGCGTCTTCACAAGGGTCAGCGTCTCGCGCGCCGGGTCGCCGCCCTCCCGCTCGATCTGCGCCTTGAGGAACGCGGTCACGCGCTCGATGTTGTCCATCACGTCCTCCGGCTTGGGGAAGACATAACCATTGACACGCTGGAGAATAAAGCGCTTCTCCCCCGTCGTGACCAGATACGTCTCGTTGATGTGGCCGTTGCCGTAAGGCTCCGCCGTCCACGCACCATCCGGAAGATCAAACTGCATCACGACGTTCTCGATATGTGGATTCATGTTGTCGCCCTCTCTGTCTTAACCCTTCACGCCGCCGGAGGTCAACCCCTCGGCGAGGTGCTTTTCAATGAACATGAACAGAATGATGACCGGGATGGTCGCCAGCAGCGCCGCCGCAAAGAGGTATTGCCACTCGATCATGTTAAACGAGCTGAACTGGGTGATGCCCACGGTGATCGGCTTGTTCGTCGGGGTGGAAATCAGCACGGTGGAGATCGTGTATTCGTTCCACGAGTTGATGAACACGAAGATCAGCGTCGTCACAATGCCCGGCGCGGCCATCGGCAGCAGGATGTTCCAAAGCGCGCCGACCGTGTTGCAGCCGTCGATGCAGGCGGCCTGCTCCATCTCCGGGGAGATCGAAACGAATGTGCCGCGCAGCAACCAGATGGCGAACGCCTGATTGAAGGCCGCGTTAATCAGCATCAGACCCAGTATCGTATCGTTGAGGTGCAGCGCGTTCATCAGTTGGGAAATGCCGACCAGCAGCACCACCGGGGAGAACATCTGGCTCATGATGACGAAGCCGAGGAACAGGCTGCGCCCCTTGAAGTGCATGCGCGCCATCGCATAGGCCGCCGGAATACCGCAGAGCATCGCGATGGCCGTCGCGCCGGTGGAGAGCATGATGGAATTGAGCAGGAAGCGCAGAACGCCGCGGTCACAGATATCCTTGAGGTTGCTCCAAATCCACTTCGTCGGCATCATGTGCAGGAAGTACATGTCCGTCGTCTCCGCGTTGCTGCGGAAGCCGGTGATGAGCATCACGTAGAACGGATAGAGGATGAAGATGCACAGCGCAATCACAAGCAGATACAGCCCGCCGCGCGCCAGCGTCTTTTTCAGCTCGCCGCAGCGCAGGCAGGTGATCGCGCACAGCAGCAGGAACAGCGCCGCAAACGCCCCCCAGATCGCCCAGTTGGTTTTCACCGTCAGCCCGCGGAGCCCGCCTGCCCGCCGTAGAGGAAGGCGTTGAGCTGCGCCAGCAGCGCGTCGCTTTGGATGTGCCCGCCGACCAGCAGATCCACCTGCCGGGCGAACGTGTAGTTCATCGCCCGTACGAACGCCGGTACGCAGAACCACGCGATCAGCGCAAACACGCCGGCGGCCGTATACAGCCGGTTGGCCGTCTTGGGCAGATCCGTGCGCGGCAGTTCCAGCGTCTTGTAGCTCGCGCACAGCAGCAGCACCAGCGAAACCGCCATCGAGCCGAGCAGCAGGCGCATCACATTCGCCGGGCCGACGCCCGACATGCCCTCGCTGTGGCCGACGCCATGCAGCAGGAAATCCAGCCCGTTGCGGCGGACGGTTTCCTTCACCGTGAAGGTGACCATCGACGTGGTGACGCCCTTGGAGTTGACGCGCTCGGTCACGCTCTCCTCGATCACCGCGCCCTCGTGCTGCGCCGCGACGGCCTCGACCTCCGCGCGCGCCTCGACGTATTTCTCGTCGCCGACAAACGTGTTCGCGCTGCGCTTGACATAGATGCTCGTTTCAAAGAACGCCAGCGGCAGCAGCAGGATGGCCAGCGTGATGATCATGCAGTTGATGCAGACGAGCAGCGTGCTCTTGTTCTTCCTTTTCATCACGCCTGATCCTCCTTCCGCAGCGAGATCATCATGTACAACCCCGCCACCGCGCACAGAATCAGGAAGCCGACGACGGAAAGCGCCGTTGCCGGACCCTTCTTCTGGTCATAGAACGCGAGCATATACAGATAGGTGATGAGCGTGTCGGTCTTGTTGGCCGGCGCGCCCTTGGTGATGGTGTAGATGATCGGGAAGGAGTTGAACACGTAGATCACGTTGAGCACCGTGCTGACCGTCAGCGACGGGCGCACCAGCGGGATGGTGATGTTCGTCAGCTTCTGCCACCAGGACGCGCCGTCCACCGTCGCCGCCTCGTAATACGATGCGTCGATGGATTGCAGCCCGGAAAGCACGCAGAAGGTGACGAACGGGATGGTGACGAAAATGCCCACGCCGCACTCCCACGCGAACTCAATCTGATACGTCGCGCGCCAGTTGATCGCATCCTGAATGATGCCCAGGTTGAGCAGCACGTTGTTCAGATTGCCGTATTCATACTTGATGATGTAATTCCACACGGAGGCCTGAATGACCAGCGAGGTCGCCCACGGGAAGACGACGACCGAACGCGCCAGCTTGCGGCCGTGGAACTTCTGGTTGAGCGTCATGGCGACGATAAAGCCCAGCAGCGTGGACAGGCCGACGACCGAAACCACCCACACCACCGTGTTGAGCATCACCGTGCCGAACACCGGCGCGGAAACGGCCGCCTTGAAGTTATCAAAGCCGATGAAGCCGCCGACGATGCCCGCCTTGGAGATCTCGCTGAAAGCGAGCTTGAAGACGATGCCGATCGGGAAGACGACGAAAATCGTCATCAGCAGGATGCTCGGCAGCAGCCAGACGTATGGTTCCCATTTATGACGCACGAGAATGGAATTCAATTCTCTTACCTCCCTATGTCGGATAACACCTTCCGCCGCCCCGAAAAAAGGAGGCTGTCGGAAAAGCGGACGAAAGGCGTTCAACGACGCTCAAATTGATTGAAAAACGACCGCGGCGGCACGCGCATCAAGGCCGAAAAGAAGGGGGTCGGATTTTCCAACCCCCTTCCCTCATCGGTTTGCCTTGATCGGTTTGCAGCCATCCGGCCTGCCGGTTTCTTACTTGGCGACCTTCGCCTGAAGCTCGTCGAGCAGCATCTTGACGTCGCCGCCGGTCAGCGCGCTCTGCTCAACAGCCGCCGCGCCCTGCTTCACGTCGATCCATTCGGTCTTCGCGGTCGGGTAGAACTTGCAGCCGTCCAGCACCTTCAGCCACGCCTCAAAGGACGGGTTCGCCTCAACCAGCGCCGCCACAGCGGAGTTCACGGCCGGCAGGAAGTCTTCCATGCTGACCCAGCCCACGTAGTTCTCCGGATCGTAGAAGAACGTCAGGAACTTGCCGATGGCCTCGTTGCGGGCGGCCTGATCCGGCGCGCTGTCGTCCTTGAACGCCATGATGCGGTCCATAACGCCGACGGAGCTGGAGGTCTTGCCCTCGTTGTGCGGGATGTCGGCAACCGCGTAGTTCACGTCGGTGTAGCCCTTCGTGGCGATATAGGTCGGCAGGGAATTCGGGGCGATGACCATCGCCAGCTTGCCCGCGCCGAACATATCCTGCAGGTCGTAACGAGTCTGGGTCGCCGGGTTCGGGTTGGTGTAGCCCTTCTTGTAGAGGTTCACCGCAAACTCGACCGCCTCGACGTTCTCCGGGGAGTTGATCGTCCAGTTGTCCTCGTCGTCAACGAAGCCGCCGCCGTTGCCCCAGGCATAGTAAGCGAACGCCGCCTGGCCTTCGTCCGTGGTCATGTCGATGCCCCACGGATACACGTCGCCGCCGTAGAAGTCAACCAGAGCCTGGCAGACGTCTTCCAGCTCCGCCCAAGTCGTCGGCACTTCGACACCGGCCGCTTCGAGCAGATCCACGTTGTAATACAGCGCGCGGGCGGAAGCCAGATCCGGAACGGCCCACACGGTATCGTCAATCACAGACTGCGCGATGAAGGACGGGAAGAAGTCGTTAAACAGCTCTTCCGGGCAATAATCCTTGACCGGCAGGAGCAGACCCTCGTTGGCGTAATCCGCGAAGGAGTCCAGATTGAGGATGTCCGGCGCATTGTTGTTGCTGATGCGCGTGGAAACCACGGTGTACACGTCGTTCCAAGAGACGACCTCCAGATTCAGCTTGATGCCGGGGTTCGCTTCTTCGAATTTCTTGACAAAGCTGGTGCCGTTCATGCCGGTGCCGGTAAACCAGTCGTTCGTCTGGGTGCCGTACTGGCAGATGATGACGTCCAGCGTGATATCCTCGGCCATACCGATGGCCGCGCAGGAAATCAGCATCACGAGCGCCAGCATCAGGGTCGCAAACTTCTTCATGAGATATCCTCCTTATGTCGGGCAACGCCCCTTTGTTAAATTCATTATAAACGACACATCAAAAATTGTAAAGAATGTTCTGATATTTTTTCATCTTCTTTTCATTCTTTCGTTTTTGTCCGCTTTTCGGCCTGTTTTTCATCCAAATTGCTTAAATAATCAATTTGTTCGGAATTCCTGCGCCTCGCGCGCCAGCGCCCTGTGAACCAGCGCGAGCGCCTCCCGGAGCGCCCCGGCCTCCATTTGCCCCGGCGCGCTCGCCGCGCCCGCCGTGCCGAAGCTCAGGCAGCTCCCCATCGCCTCCGCGCAGATTCGCGTGGACATGCCCATCTCCCCCATCGAAATCGCGATGATTGGCTGTGTCAGCGCGTCATCCGCCTGCGCGCAGGCCGCAGTCAGCGCGACAACGTCCCGCCGCTTTCGCGGCATAACCGCAATCTTGCATACGTCCGCGCCCAGCGCCGCCATTCGGCAAAGCCGCGCGGCCATTTCTTCCGCGTCCGGCGTTTTCTCAAAGTCGTGGCAGGAGCCGATCACCGGCACGCCCGCCTCGTGCGCCGCCCGCGCAATCCGCGAAAAGGCCGCCTCTCCGACGCTCAGCTCCACATCCAGCGCGTCGCAGAGCCATTCCCGCGCCAGCATGACCAGCAGCGCCTCGTAGCGCGCCGCGTCCGCGTCGCCCGCGCCGCCGTCGCGCGCCGTGCGCATCGTCGCCAAAATCGCCGTTCCCCGCGCCGCCTCGCGAACGGTTCGGCAGGCTGCCCGCAGACACGCCGCATCCATCTCGGGAGAAACGCTGTCCAGCCGCAGCTCGATCAAATCCGCCTGCGCCCGCGCCGCGTCCGCCGCCGCCCTGAGCGCCCGCGCATCCGCCCCCATCACCGGCACACAGACCTTGGTCATCCCCTCGCCCAGCGCCACGCCGGGGAGCTCCACCGCTTTTTTTCGCATCTCTCTCGCCGCCTTTGCTTTTCTGCCGCCTATTGTATCAAATTTTCAAGCGCTTGACAATAAATCCCGAAGCCGATATAATGTAGCTTGCGCGGATATGGTGGAATGGCAGACACCGGGGACTTAAAATCCCCTGCCTCACGGCGTGCGGGTTCGACCCCCGCTATCCGCACCAAACGCATATAATCCGAACCATGCTTCCGTTCATCTCGGAAGGGGTTCGGATTTTTTCATTTCATTGCGCTTTCCTCTTGAAGTATCGTCCGCAGCGTTTACGATTGCGTATATCCCCGCTCGGTTTGAATGGCATTTCACAATAAAAAACACCGTATCTTCTCCGTCAGCGTCTGATATGTACCCCCAATACTGGACATCCGGTATTGGGGGTATTTTTATGCGATAC